>Ga0123337_10005013_pt1 | contig 13209 bp, 9 predicted proteins | sample frozenSSSSmetaG_FD_89792 | JGI IMG/M metagenome (GOLD analysis project Ga0123337, IMG submission 89792) | Glacier valley bacterial and archeal communities from Borup Fiord, Nunavut, Canada, to study Microbial Dark Matter (Phase II) -... | ecosystem: Environmental > Aquatic > Freshwater > Ice >...
ACCGGAACTTGGTTTTGGTGGGGCAAAAACAATGGAACACCCGAAGAATTCAAAACCCTTTGGAAATTTACTATAGATTATTTTCAAAAAAAAGGAGTTCATAACTTAATATATGTCTACAATACTGGCGGTTTTAAGACTAAAGAAGAATTTCTGGAAAACTATCCTGGAACCGAATATGCTGACGTATTAAGTTTTGACAATTACCAATATAATGATCCTACAAAAAGTAATTCGTTTATAGAAGAATGCCAAAACCAATTTAAAATCATAGACCAAATCGCCAAAGAACAACACAAAATCATAGCTTTTGCAGAAACCGGTTACGAAGCCATCCCGTATGACAAATGGTGGACAGACACCTTGATGAAAGCCATAGGTGACTATAAAATATCATATGTGCTTGTCTGGAGAAACCACGGCTGGCAGGAAAAAGAACAAAAAATGCACTATTATGCACCGTTCAAAGGACAAGTAAGTGAAAAAGATTTTGTCGAATTTTATAATCTGGACAATATCCTTTTCGAAAAAGATGCAGCAAAAATTAACCTATATAAAAAATAAAAACCCCAAGACTATAAACCTTAACAAAAATGAACCAAAAAATTAGTTTAAAAGAAAAAGTCGGTTACGGATTAGGAGATGCCGCTTCATCAATGTTCTGGAAAATTTTCAGCATGTATCTAATGTTTTTTTATACCGATGTTTTTGGAATAGCTCCTGCTGTGGTGGGAACAATGTTCTTGATTACACGTATCTGGGATTCTTGCTTTGATCCTTTGGTGGGCATTCTTGCTGACCGTACCAAAAGCCGTTGGGGGAAATTTAGACCGTATTTATTGTGGACAGCCATTCCTTTTGCCATAATAGGTATAATGACTTTTTACACACCCGACTTTGATGAAAAAGGAAAAATAATATACGCTTATGTAACCTATTCGTTAATGATGATGGTGTATTCAATAATAAACGTTCCTTATGCTTCATTACTAGGTGTAATGTCTGGTGATCGAAAAGAGCGCACTACACTTTCTTCTTACCGTATGGTTTTTGCTTTTGCTGGAAGCTTACTGGCACTTTGGTTAATAGAGCCTTTGGTGAATCATTTTGGTGGAAACTTAAACTCTAAAACAGGTTGGCTTTACACTATAATTGTTTTTGGAATCATTACGACAATTTTCTTTTGGTCTTGTTTTTTTCTAACCAAAGAAAGAGTTCAACCCATAAATGATGAAAAACCAAATTTGAAAGAAGATTTAAATGACCTTCTTAAAAATAGACCTTGGTGGATTTTATTGGGCGCTGGAATTGGAGCTTTGGTATTCAATTCGATTCGTGATGGAGCAGCCGTCTATTATTTTAAATATTATGTAAGCAGCACTGTAAGTTATAGTTTCAATATTTTGGGAGAAAATTTTGCAATGACTCCAACCACACTTTATTTGGTATTAGGACAAGCCGCCAACATCATCGGTGTAATCGCTGCTACTCCAATTGCCAATAAAATTGGTAAAAAGAAGACTTTTTTTGGTGCCATGGCTCTAGCCGCTATTTTGAGTGTCTTCTTCTATTATATCGGGAAAGAAAATGTAGTACTGATAATGACATTCCAGGTAATGATCAGTATTTGTGCAGGTTGTATCTTCCCTTTAATCTGGTCTATGTATGCAGATAGCGCCGATTACTCGGAGTGGAAACAAGGAAGAAGAGCCACTGGACTTATCTTTTCGGCTTCTTCGATGTCACAAAAATTTGGTTGGACAATTGGTGGAGCTGCAACAGGATGGCTTTTAGGATATTTTGGTTTCCAAGCCAATGTAGTACAAACTATCACTGCCCAAAACGGAATACTACTAATGTTGAGTATTCTTCCAGCCATTGCGGCGGCTCTTTCGGTACTTTTCATCTTATTCTATCCATTATCGGAAGAAAAATTACAAACAATTGAAGATGAACTTAATGAAAAACGAAAATTAAACAAATAATACTTGATTTAGAACATTCAATTATGAACACAACAGAACTGAACACCGATTTAAAACAAATAAAATCCGAACTTTTCAATCATTTTAACTCTTTAATTCAAAGAAAAAATGAACCACAAGACGGAATTGGAAACGGAATATACACTCGTTATAAAAACCCAATTTTAACAGCAGCACACACCCCACTAGAATGGAGATTTGATTTTGATCCAAGTACAAATCCATTGCTTCTGGAAAGAATTGCCATCAACGCAACATTCAATGCTGGAGCCCTAAAATGGAATGACAAATACATCCTTGTTGTACGCGTGGAAGGTGCCGACAGAAAATCTTTCTTTGCCGTTGCCGAAAGTCCAAATGGTGTAGACAATTTTAAATTTTGGGAAAAACCTTGTGTGATTCCACAAACCGAAGAGCCAGACACCAATGTATACGATATGCGATTAATCAAGCATGAAGATGGATGGATTTATGGCATATTTTGTACCGAAAGAAAAGACCCGTCAGCACCAAAAGGCGACACTAGTACCGCTATTGCCAATGCCGGAATTGTGCGTACCAAAGATTTAATCAACTGGGAAAGATTACCCGATTTAATTTCGAATACTGGCCAACAACGTAATGTAGTTTTGCATCCCGAATTTGTAAATGGAAAATATGCTTTATACACTCGCCCTCAAGATGGTTTTATAGATGTAGGGAACGGTGGCGGAATTGGACTTGGCTTTGTGGAAGACATGACCAATCCGATTGTAAAAGACGAAAAAATCATTTACGGAAAACAATATCATACCGTATACGAATTGAAAAATGGTCTTGGACCAGCACCTATAAAAACAGAAAAAGGTTGGTTGCATTTGGCACATGGTGTACGCAACACTGCAGCAGGTTTGCGTTACACACTGTATATGTTCATGACTGATTTGAATGATATTGCCAAAGTAACACATGTTCCAGCAGGACACTTCATGGCGCCAGAAGGGATCGAAAGAGTTGGAGACGTTTCGAATGTTCTGTTTTCTAATGGATGGATTGAAGATAATGATGGAACAGTTTACATCTATTATGCGTCTTCCGATACCAGAATGCATGTGGCGGTTTCAACTGTTGATAAACTGGTAGACTATGTCATCAATTCTCCAGAAGACACCTTTACTTCTGCAGGTTCTGTGAATACTATTATTGAACAAGTGAATAAAAACAAAGAAATTTTATAGTTGTGCAAACCCATTTAAAAAATCTAAAAATAGAACTAAAGCTTGAACTTCAAAGTATCCTTTCTTATTGGATGGAAAATACTATTGATGAAAAAAATGGAGGTTTTATTGGTCAAATAGATTACAATAACACTAAAAATGAAGAAGCCGAGAAAGGGTCTGTATTAAATGCAAGATTACTATGGACCTTTTCTGCGGCTTATAAAATCTCAAACAACCAAGAACACTTAAATACTGCAGAACGTGCTTTTGCATTTATTTCAGCGCATTTTTACGACGCTGAATTTGGTGGTGTTTTTTGGAGTCTAAATTCTGATGGAACTCCAAAAGACACCAAAAACCAAATTTATGCCTTGGCCTTTGTTATTTATGGTTTAAGCGAATATTTTTCGGTTACTAAAGATGAAAAAGCACTGGAAATGGCCATTGCTTTGTATGATAAAATTCAAAAATATAGCTACGATACCTCGAAAGGAGGATATCTGGAAGCCTTTACCCGTGACTGGCAACCCATTGATGATTTGCGTTTGAGCGAAAAAGACGCCAACGAAAAGAAAACAATGAATACCCATTTGCATATCGTTGAAGGGTATGCCAATTTATATAAAGTCTGGAAAGACGAATCGTTACGAAAAGTCATTGTTGAACTGTTAGAAACCATCGAAAAATATTTCATCAATACTGAAACGGGACATTTAAGATTGTTTTTTGATGAAAATTGGTTAGAAAAGAAAGATGTTATCTCCTATGGCCATGACATAGAAGCAGCTTGGCTTTTACTGCAATGTGCTGAAATTTCGGGAGATACAGCATTAATTGCCAATTACAAGAAACACGCCATCCAAATTGCCGATGCAACCAAAGAAGGAATTGACGCAGACGGTGGATTATGGTACGAATATGACCCCGAAACAAAAGAATTAATGTCCGAAAAACATTGGTGGCCTCAGGCTGAACTAATGATTGGCTACTTTACTGCTTGGCAACTTTCAGGGGAACAAGAATACTTAGATATCGTTTTCAAAAACTGGGATTTCACTCAAAAACAGATCATTGACAAGAAAAATGGAGAATGGTTTTGGGGTGTCAACGGTGATTATTCCAAAATGAAAAAAGACAAAGCTGGTTTCTGGAAATGCCCATATCACAATAGCAGAGCTTGCATCGAATTAATTCACCGAATTTAAAAACACAAGATGAAAAACCACTTTCTTAAAACCATAGTTTTCTCAATAATTGCACTTAGTAGTTGTTCGAAAGATGATCCAGCTCCTGATCCAGTTGTGGTTGTTCCTCCAGTAGTAGTTACTGATGTTTTAACGACGCAAAATGTAAAAACTTATATGGTCGACAAAAATGCTACTACAGAAACTGTCTCTTTATTTTACAATTTGAAAAAATTGGCTAAAACTAAATTTGCAATTGGTCAGCAAGATGCTTTTAATGGGATTTACAACAATGGTTCCTCATCAGAATCCGATATAAAAAAAACAACTGGATTTGAACCTGCTCTTTTGGGTTCCGATTTTATGTTTATTACCGACAAAAACAACAATGGTCAATCCGACAATTGGTTTTACCAACAAGAACTTAAAACTATAAGTGAAGTTAAAAAAGCCTATGCTGCAGGTATGGTTAATACTTTTTGTTGGCACATCAGAGAACCCAATAAAGAAGATAGTTTTTATGCGGCCGATATGACAGCAGATCAAAAAGCAACGGCTTTCAAAAGTATTTTGCCAGGGGGTACAAATAATGCCTGGTATAAATTAAAATTAGACAAAGTAGCCGCTACAATTTCAAAAATGACAGGCTCCAAAGGGGAATTGATTCCAATTATCTTCAGACCTTTTCATGAGTTTGACGGAAGCTGGTTTTGGTGGGGCGCCAATTACTGTTCTGCTGCAGATTACAAAGCGGTTTATCAATTTACTGTAGAGTATTTGAGAGATACCAAAGGATTACATAATATACTATATGCCTTTTCTCCCGATAATTCATACAGTACATCCGCCAACTACTTGAGTCGTTATCCTGGAGATACTTATGTAGATGTTTTGGGAATGGACAATTATGGTGATTTGGCTTCTGGTCAAGGTCAAGCGGGTGTTACAAAAGCAAATGCTAAATTAAAAATGATATCCGATTTGGCTATCACAAAAGTAAAAATTGCTGCAATGACCGAAACAGGTTGGTATGTAGATTCAAAAAATAGTCCAATAACAGCCTGGTTTTCTGATATTTTGTATAATACCCTAACAAATAATAAAATCGAAATAAGTTATGTTGTTTTTTGGGGTAATTCAAAAGACGGCTATTATGTTCCAACTCCCAGCACTTCAAACGTTCAAGATTTTAGAGATTTTACAGCAAAAACAAAATCTGCATTACAAAATACGTTGCCTAGCATGTATGTTTTACCTAACAACTAATTTATGAGAACAACAAATAGTATTGTAATCGGTTTACTTTCCTTATTATTCTTGGCTTGCTCCAGTCAAGAAGACAAACCTACAATTCCTGAAACTCCAATCTTAAAACCACAAATTGACCCAGCAGTCGCCAACACGGTAGGTTTCTTTTTGGACAATTGGAGTCCAAAAAACTTTACATCGCCTACAAGTTATACAGAAACCACTGTTCCAACTGCTACAAGCACCACAGTTACGATTGATTATGCCAATGTAATTACCAAAATACCAAGTACAATTTATGGCAATAATGCCAATTTATGGTCGGGCAAAATGATTACTGACACCAGATTGACTACCGATATTACCAAATTAAAAACAAACATCATTCGGTTCCCTGGAGGCAGTATTAGTGATACTTATTTTTGGAATGCATCCAGTAATCCTTCAACTGTGCCTGCTACATTACTGAAAGCAGACGGAACATCAGAAGCTTCCAATTTTTGGTTTGGAAAAAATGATGCCGATTGGACAATTTCGTTAGAAAATTACTACCAGCTCCTTCAAACCACCAATAGCAAAGGATTGATAACCGTAAATTATGGATATGCAAGATATGGCACGGGTACTGACCCTGTACAAGACGCGGCAAAACTAGCCGCCGATTGGGTTAAATATGACAACGGGAGGACGGAATATTGGGAAATTGGAAATGAAAATTTTGGAGATTGGGAAGCAGGATATCGCATCAATACTTCATTAAATAGAGACGGACAACCCGAATTTATAAACGGCGAATTATACGCAAAACACTTCAAAATAATTGCAACTGCAATGAGAGAAGCAGCCAAATCCATCGGAAATACCAAAATCAAAATTGGGGCAGTTTTATTCGAGTCCAAACCTGAATCTTGGATGAATGACAATAACAAAACTTGGAACGACAAACTACTTCCAGCACTTCTCGAAGAAGCAGATTATTATGTTCTGCACAACTATTTTACAGCAGCATCAAATGTAAACGCAGCTACCATCCTAGAAACACCAAAAGCAAAAATCACCGAGATAATGGCGTATGTCAAAAATGACCTGACAGCCAAAACTCGCCAAATAAAACCTTTCGCACTTGATGAATGGAATATTTTTGCCAAAGACAGTAAACAGCAAGTATCTCATATTAATGGAATGCATGGGGTTTTAATTCTAGGCGAAGCTTTAAAAAATAAAATTGGGCTTGCCGCACGTTGGGACTTTTTTAATGGTTGGGATAATGGAAATGACCATGGTTTATTTAGTAATGGCGACGAACCAAACATTCCAAAAGGCACTCCGCGTCCTGCGTTCTATCATTTATACTATTTTCAAAAAAACATGGGAGATCGACTTATTGACGCTACCAAAGATACAGCAGGAAATTATGAAGTATATGCCTCCTCTTTTTCGGATGGCAAAGTAGGGCTGGCATTTGTAAACAAAGCTACCATCGCAATTAATGTAAAAGTAAAATTAAATAATTTTCTAACAGGAAAAAGAATGTATTGGTACACTTTAGTCGGGGATACAGATAACGGCGAGTTTTCGAGAAAAGTAATCATCAACGGCACTAGACCCGCGCTAGAAGCTGGCGGTCCAAGTAATTATGAAACAATAAAACCTTACTCGGCAATTACATCAAACGGGACCAATATCACTTTACCTGCACGTTCTTCTGTTTTTGCAGTAATTGAAAAGCAGTAATTTTCATCTAAATTAAAACATGAAAAAATTAGCATTAAAAATAGTTTTGGCTCTTTTTTGTATGGCAAGCATCACTTGTGAAGCCCAAAAACAACAAGCCAGAATCACTGTAAAAGGTACACAATTTTACAAAGGGAACAAACCGTATTCTTATATTGGAACCAATTATTGGTATGGAAGTTTGTTGGCTTCGAAGAAAGTGGGCGACCGAAAAAGGTTGATTCGGGAGTTGAATCTCATGCAGAAATATGGAATTGACAACCTGCGAATTTTGGTGGGTGGCGATGGCGGAACATACGATTATACCGTTCGTCCCGCTTTGCAGTATAAACAAGGAAAATACGATCAAGACTTACTCGATGGTTTGGATTTCTTAATTGCCGAAATGGGCAAACGCAATATGTATGCGGTGTTGTACTTGACCAATAACTGGGAATGGTCCGGCGGAATGTCGCAATACTTGGAATGGAACGGCAAAGGTGCAATTCCGGTTCCTGCTATTCCACCAAATACTTGGCCACAATTCATGAGTTATACCGAAAAATTTCATAGTTGCGAACCGTGTATGGAAGCACTAAACAATCACGTGAAATTTATTTTGGGACGAACAAATAAGTATACCAAAAGAAAATATACCGAGGACAATACTATTATGGCCTGGCAAGTAGGGAATGAACCGCGAACGTTTACTCCCGAAAACGAAGCGAAATTTACCGTTTGGCTCAACAATATTGTCAACCTGATGGATAGTTTAGACAAAAATCATTTGATTTCAACTGGTTCTGAAGGAAGAAACAGTTCGAATGACAGTATGGAAACATTTGAAAGAACGCATACAAATCCAAATATTGATTATTTAACGATGCACATTTGGCCCAAAAATTGGGGATGGTACAAAGCAGACGATGCTGAAAAAACATTGCCAACAACGCTAGAAAGTGCTGGGAAATATATTGAATTGCATGTTGCCGTTGCCAATCATTTGAAAAGACCAATAATCATTGAGGAATTTGGTTTACCAAGAGAAAATGAAAGTTTGGTTTCAACAGCATCTGTAACCAACAGGGATGTTTTTTATAATTATATATTCCAAAGAGTTGCCGAAAGTCATAAAAATAAAGGGGCCTTGCAAGCGGCCAATTTCTGGGGTTTTGGCGGAGAAGGAAAAGCGGTTACCAAAAATGGAAAGTGGAATCCAGGCGATCCTTTGACTACAGATCCTCCACAAGAACCTCAGGGTTTGAATTCGGTTTTTTCATCGGATAAATCGACTTTAGATTTGGTGAAAAAGTATAATTTACTATTGAAATAAAAAAAGGGGAGCAAGTATAAATTTGCTCCCTTTTTTATTATCCTAAAATGTTTTCAATTGCAACTAATTCTTCTTTAGAGAAATCTAGATGCTGCAACGAATCAATATTATTATTTAATTGTCCTACCGAACTAGCGCCAATCAGCACCGAAGTAATTCTGCTGTCTTTCAGCAACCAAGCCAAAGCCATTTGTGCCAACGACTGATTTCTTTCTTTAGCAATATCATTCAATTGAATAATTTTCTGGATTCTGTCCTCCGAGACCTCTTCTTCTTTTAAATGACCGTTTGGATTGTGGGCACGAGAATTTTCTGGAATTCCTTTTAAATATTTATCCGTTAAAAGCCCTTGTGCCAAAGGTGAAAAAGCAATGCAGCCCACTCTTTTCTCTTCAAGAACATCAAGCAATCCTTCCTCCGGAGTTCTTACAAACATTGAATATTTTACTTGGTGAATCAAACAAGGCGTTCCCAATCGCTTTAAGATCTCAGTTGCTTCTCTTGTTTGCTCTGGATTGTAATTTGAAATTCCGGCATACAACGCTTTTCCGCTTCGAACGGCGTAATCCAATGCCATCATCGTTTCTTCCAAAGGTGTTTCAGGATCAAAACGATGCGAATAGAAAATATCCACATACTCCAAATTCATACGTTTCAAACTTTGATCTAAACTCGACAATAAATACTTGCGGGAACCCCAATCACCATAAGGCCCATTCCACATTGTATAGCCTGCTTTGGTAGTGATTACGATTTCGTCGCGAAGGTTTCCTTTAAAATTATTTTTTAGAATAGTACCAAAATTAGTCTCCGCTGAACCTGGAACTGGACCGTAATTGTTGGCCAAATCAAAATGGGTGATTCCTTTATCAAAAGCAGCTTTGGCAATACTTTCGGCATTTTCAAAAGAATCAACTGAACCAAAATTATGCCATAATCCTAACGAAATTTGCGGCAATAACAACCCGCTTTTTCCACATCTATTGTATTTCATTGTATCTATTTAAGATTTGATTTTCAATTTTATAATTGGTAAAGTTCGCATTCGTAAATTTATAATACAAATAAACCCGACTTGATTTCAAATACAAATCGGGTTTAAAATTATTAGTTTACATAATTCTTGCAAGCCTATTACCAATTCAATAGTCATTCCATCCTTCCGGATTTAACAGTCTTTTTTACTTTACCATTCGTAAGTAAGATAAATTTGAAACTTTACAATTCCGTTACCACTACCAATCGATAGTATTTTAGGAAATGTTTTAAATTCTGAATTGTAAATAGTAAAATCCCATCCACCCATATATTCAAAACTTGGAGTTGTAATTGTATCATCATCATAAAGCAATAATGAATATTTGACATTAACATCTGTAATTGCAATTGGTGTTACTGGAACAAAATCATAAGTATCATTTCCAGTACTAGAAACATTAGACATTGTTAATCCCAAAAATAAAGATGTTTTCCCAAAATCTTTTGCAAAATAAGGTATAATATCAGGGTTTTGAATTCCATTGCCAATATCCCATTTGTTTCCATCTGGGTTGTAATTAGGAAAACCCGAAACTCGAATTTTAGTTATTAAGATTCTTTTAGGAGTAACTAAGGTTGAGCAATCTGCTCCTGTAAACCCAGGCGCACAATCACATCCGCAATTTGCATTGGCAACTCCTTGATTATAACAAGCGATTGGTGCACAACTCTCAGAATCTTTAGAACAGGAAGAAAAAATAAATCCTACAAAAAATAGAATCAGTAATTTTTGAAAAAATAGTTTCATAATAAGTCTTTAAAACTCTTTATTCCAAAGAGTTAATATTTTTTGTTTGATCAAAAACGTGGAATAAAACCAAAATTTATATTTGAAATCATTTCAAATTAATATGATTACGCTATTGATTTCTTTTATTTTAAAAATATGCTTCATCTTTACTGCAATTCAAAACCACTTTCCAAACCTGTGTCTGAGCTTCCTCCAATCCTAATTTTGAAAGCTCCTGATTCTACCAAATAATTACCTTCATTATCAAAGAAACCTAATTCCTTGTCAGTCAAAGTAAACGTTACGGTTTTGGTTTCGCCTTTTTTCAGTGCTACCAATTCAAAACCTTTTAATTCTTTTACGGGTCTGGCCAAACTCGCAGCAACATCTTGAATGTACAATTGCGCGACCTCTTTACCGTCATAATTACCTGAGTTTGTAATATCCACCGAAACCACAACCGGCTCCCCTTTTGCGAAAGCGATTTTGTTGATTTTTAAATTTTTATAATCGAAAGTGGTATAACTCAACCCAAACCCAAAAGGATACAAAGGCGTTTTCTCTACATCGGTATAATGCGACCAGAATACATTTTTATCACTGTTTACAGGTCTTCCGGTATTGTAATTGTTATAGTAAATCGGCACTTGACCTACATTTCTAGGGAAAGACATTGGCAATTTTCCACTTGGGTTGTAATCTCCGTACAAAACCTGAGCCACCGCATTTCCGGTTTGCGTACCCAGATGCCAAGCCTCGACAATCGCAGGAATATGTTCTGCTGCCCAAGGTAAAGCTAGAGGTCTTCCGTTGTTTAAAACCAAAACAATATTTGGGTTCACTTTGTAGATTTCTTCCAACAATTCCTGTTGAACGCCTGGTAAATCCAGATTCGTTCTGCTGCGTCCCTCTCCCGATTGAAAACCGTGTTCGCCCAAAACCATCACTACAACATCAGCGTTTGCAGCTACTTTTTTGGCCGCATCAAATCCGCTTTTGTCTGTAGTATTGAAAACCAATTCATCCACAAACGCCGTTTTACCAATAGTCAAATCGGCTCCTTTTTCAAACGTCAATTGATTGTCTTTGTACTGTTGCATTCCCTCCAAAACCGAAACAGCAGTATTATCATCCGAAGCAATTCTCCAGCTTCCCAAAGGACTGTTTTTATCATTGGCCAAAGCTCCGATCAATGCAATTTTCTGTCCGGATTTTTTTAGCGGAAGCAATCCCTTTTCGTTTTTCAACAACACAATCGATTTTTTGGCCATATCCAAAACCGCATCGTTATTCGCTTTGTTGCCTATCGTTGCTTTTTCTCTTTTTTCATCACAATATTTGTACGGATCATCAAACAATCCCAATTCAAATTTCACTCGCAAAATTCTGCGAACTGCATCGTCAACCAAGGCTTCTTTTACTTTACCTTCTTTGACCAGTTTTACCAATTCTTCTACATATAAATGTGATTCCATATCCATATCCGAACCTGCAATCACCGCTTTGGCAGTTGCATCTGCACCATCTTTGGCAAATCCGTGAGCAATCATTTCTCGAACCGAAGCCCAGTCCGAAACCACAAATCCGTCAAATTTCCATTTGCCTTTTAGAATATCTCTTTGCAAAAAACTGTTTCCAGTTGCAGGAACTCCATTCAAAATATTAAACGAATTCATCATCGTACGAACACCCGCATCTGTCGCCGCTTTAAATGGTGGCAAAACCGTATTGTACAATTTAGAATTGCTTATATCCACTGTATTATAGTCCCTTCCCGATTCGGCAAAACCATAAGCAGCAAAATGTTTGGCGCAAGCCGCAATCGTATTTACCTTAAGCAAATCTGCTTTGGTATCTCCTTGAAAACCAGTGATTCGTGCAATGGCAATTTTGCTCCCCAAATACGGATCTTCCCCCGCACCTTCCATCACGCGACCCCAACGGGCATCATTCGAAATATCCACATTGGGCCCAAAAGTCCAATTGATTCCAGATGCCGAAGCTTCGTCTGCCGCAACTTCAGCCGATTTTTTAATCGCTTCCATATCCCAACTCGCCGCTTCCGCCAATGGAATCGGACTCAAGGTTTTGTATCCATGAATCACGTCAAAACCAATGATTAACGGAATTCCCAATCGAGTTTCCTCAACGGCAATTTTCTGAACCGCTCTTACCTCTTTCACTCCACGAACCGAAAGCATAGAACCTACCCAACCGTCACGTAAATGTTTGTATTTTAACTCGGCATTACCTCCTTTTGGCGCAGGGCCGGTTACTTCCCAAAAACCATTATATTGGTTCATTTGTCCCACTTTTTCCTCCAGCGTCATTTGTTTCATCAACAAATCGATACGTTCTTCAATAGGCTTTGTTTTGTCTAAATGTGGTATTTTCTGTGCAATCATAGTTCCTGTGGTAATCAGGGTAAAAATCCCTGCAATAATTAATGTATTGTTCTTCATAATTCGTAATTTATTTTTTTTGGCGGAAATAAAACAATTATTCGTATACCTAACAGGTTAAAAAAACCTGTTAGGAAACATCGCAATCCTAACAGGTTTTTTTTTAAACCTGTTAGGTATAATCGTTTATTCACTTATAAAACTCGAAGTCGGTAAATTCGCTTTATTAAAAAGAGTCGCTTGATCCGTGTTCTTCCATGCGTAACGCACTTTGGTAGGTGTTTTCACTTTATCCGATTGTAATACTATCGCATTGTTTTTGATGACAGCGGTCGCTTTATAAAACACATTATCTGCACCTGCAACTCCAAACAAAT
>Ga0123337_10005014_pt1 | contig 13207 bp, 7 predicted proteins | sample frozenSSSSmetaG_FD_89792 | JGI IMG/M metagenome (GOLD analysis project Ga0123337, IMG submission 89792) | Glacier valley bacterial and archeal communities from Borup Fiord, Nunavut, Canada, to study Microbial Dark Matter (Phase II) -... | ecosystem: Environmental > Aquatic > Freshwater > Ice >...
ACACTTACTCAAGCATAGCGATCGCTTGGTGTGCGGTTTACTGCCACTGATATAACTTTATAATTAAAGCTAACAAACAAAAGGCATGAGCTAAAAAAACCAAGCGGAGCCATTTATGACGATAACTTCTATACTAATCAGCTTTGCTTAAGCATTTGCTAGAAATAAACAAACTGTTGTTACTAAGGTGCAAGCATTTATAACAAACAAGTACCCCATTACGATAAATAAGTACTCCATTACGATATAGAAGTACTTCAATACGATATAGAAGTACTTCAATACGATAAATAAGTACTCCATTACGATATAAAAGTACTTCAATACGATAAATAAGTACTCCATTACGATATAGAAGTACCTCAATACGATAAAGGAGTACTTCAATACGATATAGAAGTACCCCATTACGACAAATGAGTACCCATTTATAATTAATGCTTAATTTGTTAGCTTAAATTTTAAGAATTTGTTATGATAATTACGCGATCGCAGCGATCGCAGCAAATGAGTATCCATTTATAATTAATGCTTAAGCTGTTGTTGCTAATAGACAAACATTCGTAACGTCTGCGTCTGTCTTTGTAACAAGTGGACAGGCTGTTGTGATCGCGGCAACTTTATTTGTAACGTTGCTGCGGCAAAAGTACTTAAATTATTCTTGTGGAGAGGATTTTGTTTAAGGTTTGCATTGTACGAGTAGCAAAATTACGCTGATGCCAAGCTTGATAGAAATCGGGGTAAGGCATATTCTGGGCGCACTTCCAGGCTAAATTGTAGTAATCATTATCCAATCGCCAATAACTACTTAAAGCTTTCACTACAGCAAAGCGGTGCTGATTATTCTGTAGAATTTTCTCTAAGCTTTCTGCTGCCTGCCTACGGGTGGAGTCAGATACATGATTTGATTGCAGCAGTTGCACCAAGGCGGCGATCGCATTTTCATTGCCAGGGTCGATTATCCCTAAGGTTTCTGCTACCCGCCTACGGGTGTCGTCATCCACATGATTTGATTGCAGCAGTTGCACCAAGGCGGCGATCGCATTTTCATTGCCAGGGTCGATTTTCTCTAAGCTTTCTGTTGCCTCTATACGGGTAAAGTCATCCACATTATTTGATTGCACCAGTTGTAGTAAGGCAGCTATTGCAATTTCATTACCGGAATCGATTTCACCTAAGCTATATGCTGCCAACTTACGGGTGAAGTCATCCACATGATTTGATTGCACCAGTTGTAGTAAGGCCGCTATTGCAAATTTATTGCCTGTGCCGATTTCCCTTAAGCTAAATGCTGCTAGTCCACAAATATTCTGATCTAGATGATTTGATTGCAGCAGTTGCACTAAGGCAACTATTGCAATGTCATTGCCTGTGCCGATTTTCCCTAAGCTTAATGTTGCCAGCTTACGAGTATTCTGATCTACATGATTTGATTGCAGCACTTGCACCAAGGCTGTGATCGCATTTTCCTTACCATTGCCGATTTGCCCTAAACGTGATGCTACCAGTCTACGGGTGCCATCTTCCACATCTTTGGATTGCAGCACTTGCACCAAGGCGGCAATTGCATTTTCATTATCTGTGTCTATTTGCCATAAGCTTTCTGCTAGCAGTATACGGGTGTCGTCATTCACATCTTTGGATTGCAGCACTTGCAACAAGGCGGCGATCGCAAATTCATTGCCTGTACCGATTTTCCCTAAGCTTTCTGCTATCAGTATACGGGTGTCGTCATTCACATCAGTTGATTGCAGCAGCTGCACTAACGCTGCAATCGCAAATTCATTGCCTGTGCCGATTTCCCCTAAGCTTTCTGCTGCCTGCCAACTGATGTATTTATCCACATCAGTTGATTGCAGCAGTTGCACCAAGGCGGTGATCGCAAATTCATTGCCGGGGTCGATTTTCCCTAATCTTGATGCTGCATTTATACGGGTGTCGTCATCCAGATTAGTTGATTGCAGCAGTTGTACCAAGACGGCGATCACTTTTATACGGTCTGTTTGTTGCAGTGCCGATCTAGCTTCGTTTGCGATTGCATCTTTAAATGTTATCCACTTCTGTTTTTTGGTGTTAAAATAACCAAAGCCGCATTTGACAATTTGCTTAACTATTTCACCTGCTCTATAATCACTTTTAAACTCTGCAATGCCTGCGGCTGCTAAAAAATAAGCGCGATAATCATAAAATCTTAGAGGATCATTAAAGTTTACTAAAGCATCAATAAACTGTTGCTTTTGCTGTTTGAGGTTTTCTTCTTCTCGCCCTAACCAAAGTAATATTGTTTGCTTCCATTGTGGTTCAAAGATGCGATAAGTTCCTTGACTGGGATTTTTTGAAACGTGGTTGAGAAAGAAATGCCAGTCATCAATTGCTTTTGCCGCAAAGTATTCTTGAAATGAGGCATGAAAGAAAGCGTAAACAGGTTTTCTATTTGTATCTATCCCTACACAGTTCAGCCAGCCGTGATTTAGTGCCAATTTTAGCAGCGACTTTTCATCATCAGCATCTCCCAAGAAGCGATTCACAAAATCCTGCCGCAAGCGAAAACGGGTTGCTTCTTTGTCTATTGCCGCTTTAGCTAATTCTCCCAATTTGACATTAAGTTGCTGACGCTGGTAAGAGTTTGTAGCAAATTCCTCTTTTTTCCACTTGTAGAAGTCATCAACAAATTGCTGATAGAGTCCTGCTTGAGTATCCGGTAATTTACCATCTCTTGATTGCCAATTCAAGCACAGCAGCGTCAACCGCAGAGGATTTTTCACTAAATCTTGAATCCGTTCTTTACCTGATTCTTTTAAGGCAGTGCATAACTGCTTTCCAGTTTCGGGAATAGCAGCAAACCATTTGTGAATAAATTTATCTACTTGTTCTGGATAAGAAAAATCTAAAGTGCGATAGGTATCAAAATCATCAAGTGCATTAATGCTGCCATCCCACAGATTAACCCGACAGGTCAGCACAATCCGCGCTTGAGAAATTAACCCTGCTTCACGGAATTGCTTGGCAATTTCTGTTAGAGGATTACCTGAAGATGCGGACATCTCATCTAACCCATCTAGCAGCAGCCAGACATTATTTTGATCAAACTGAAGAACAAAATCTTTCTTCAGTTGCTCAGTGGCTTCAGCTTTTCCTGTTTTTTCAGCGGCTTGAGTCAACCAAGTCTTAAACAGATAAGATTTTAGTTCCTCACCTCGCAAATCTGCTAAAGATACCCAAATGACGATGGACTGGTGAATCTCACGAGATACCCAATCAGCAATCTGCTGTAAAAGTGTTGTCTTTCCTGCTCCTGGTTCGCCAATAATCGCAATTCGCTTACCTTTACTTTTAGGCGTGTTCTTCTGTTTGAGAACTTCTTCAAGAAAAGCATCATGCTCAAATGTTTTGGTGATTTCTGTCTCCTTGTACAGTTCTGACCCCTGTTCTGGAGAAATATCACCCTGACGCTTGGATTGTTTTTTGCGCTCAACTAATCCTAGTGGCACGTAAACATCATCAACTTGCAGGGCGACTCCTTCAGTTGATGTCAGAGGATTTGTAGTCAGCTTTCGCCGTTCTGCCAACAATTCACGGCAGATTTTACGCCAGTCATCGGGAGTTAACTTTGTCCCATCCTCCTCTGGGGACGACTGTAGTCAAAACGTCTGGTTAATAGTCTGATTATTGACCGTGCCTTGATTTACAACCCCAATTTTTTCTGCTAGCTGCGTCAGATTTTGAATGGTTGGCTGTTGAGACTTGAGGGTATTTTCTATTTCTTGGATTTTTTGAGTAAGTTTTGGTTCTGCTTTTGCTGCTGCTTCCACTTCCACAACTGCTTGAGCAATTTCTGGGTCTTGGTCTGCTGCTGCTTTTAGTTCCAGCACTGCTTGACCATAATCTAAACGCTGCGGTTCATTTCCCTCAACAGCAGTGGTGAGTAATGGCGATTTATTCTTCTGGCGGAGTAATCCTATTAACTTACCAGGAGCCGTCCATAAAGCACCACCAATGTTTTCGCCGATTTTCTCTTGTGCTTTAGTCCAAAGCGTAGTTGCGATCGCAGTAGCAACAGCCGTCAGTGTCACAAGTTCCATAAATTTACTACAAATTGAGTTGATGTAGAGATTATTTCAATTGACACAAATAGTATCACGAAAAAGCTAGGCGATTATTAGTGATAAAAATCAATACAGTTCAGATAAGACCAAAACACTTGTAGAGACGGCGATTTATCGCGTCTCAAAAACCCAAATTTTTGCCATTAGCCTTTGGCGTAATGCACCCTACAAAAATATCTGAAACCTGATTATGAATTTTTAATTAGAAGCTGGCTTTCCTGCTATAGGATGAATTATTTCCTCCAGCGTCTGGAGTAATTCTTGCTCGTTATAAGGTTTAGAAAAGTAAGCCCTAGCACCCAATTGCATGGCCAGTTGCCGATGCTTATTGCTGCTACGAGAAGTCAGCATAGCGACTGGAATATTTTTTGTATCCGCGTCTGAATTTACCTTACCTAAAAAGCCATAACCATCTAAGCGAGGCATTTCAATATCGCAAATTACTGCCTCAACTCTCAATCCATTATGGAGTTTTTCTAAGGCATCTTGACCATCTTTAGCTTGTTCTACTTGATATCCTCCTTTTTCAAGAGTCAGAGCTAAAAAGCGGCGAACATTAATTGAGTCATCTACAATTAGAATTGTGCCTTTCTGCTTAACAGATGCGGCTGAGATTTTCTCTTCATCAAATATGAGGAATGGTGTTTTTAACCTTGCTGATGGTAATTGAGTGCCTCTCTTAGTCCGCCGATTCGTAGCAATCCAATACAGCAATTCATTAATATTAACTAGTGGCACTACTCGACCATCACCGAGAATTGTGCAATTGCTGAAGCCTTCAGGTAAAGGTATATTTCCCTCGACTTGGCGAATAGCAACTTCCTGTTCACCCCAGCAACGGTCTATTTGGATTGCTACTGGCTGATTATTACCTTTGACTACTAACACACTGTTAGCATTAATTGCTGCCGATATTTCCAGTTCTGAGCTATCGTAGCGCAGACAATTAAACTCTAAATAGCCAGTCAAGCGAATCAGTGGCAGCATCGTTCCTTGCCAATTTAGAACTTCGCTACCTGCCATTTGGAAAACTCGCTCGTCATGGAGTAAAGATATTTCTGAAATGACATCTGTGGGAAATGCCAATACCATTTTGTTAATTTCTACTAACAGAACTCTTGCAACGGAAAGTGCAAATGGTACTGATAAGGTGAAGGTAGTGCCAACTCCTGGTTCGGTATCAACTGTGACATCTCCTCGAATTAGTTTGAGGTTGTTACGAACCACATCCATACCGACACCGCGACCAGATAATGCTGTGACTTTTTCGGAGGTGGTAAAACCTGGTTCAAAAATTAGTGATAACAGTTCTTCATCGCTAGCATTAGCAAGTAGAGAAGCATCCAATCCCATAGCTAAGGCGCGGGTGCGAATTTTCTCCAGAGAAATGCCCCAACCATCATCACGTATGGTAATGAGGGTGCGATTACTGCGGTGGGTAGCTTTAATTTCAATTAATCCTTGTTCTGGTTTACCCAAAAGGCGGCGTGTAGCATGGTCTTCGATACCATGATCGAAAGCATTTCTTAACAGGTGCATTAAAGGTTCGTTTAAAGCTTCTAAAATGCTGCGTTCAATTAAAGTGTTACCACCTTCAGTTTTTAACTGGACATTTTTCCCATGCTCTACATTTAAATCGCGCAAAGCTCTAGGAAAACGTTCGATTAAATCTGACAACGGCCGCATCCGAATATGATTTAGTTTGGTCTGTAACTGTTTTGATGTTTTGTTTATTTTACGAGCAATTTGGTCTGTATCATCTACACTGAGTTGCACATCAGTTGTGACTTCCTGTACCTGAACAATGGTTTCCATAACTTCCTGCGATCGCAGGTTTAATTCGTTATGGTGATCCATTTCTAATGCATCAAATTCCCTCTCTGTACCTTGTGTTTGGTGGCCATTTTCCGCTTGCACCTGCACCCCAGCAGACATCGCAGCTTGAGTAGAAATTTTACCGTAGGCTGTACGTAAATTCTGGTTTTCTCGGTCGAGAACTTGGACTCGCTGGTTCAGGTTACGAACGAGTTTGCGTAATCTTTCCAATTGCGAGTTTAATCCATTCCTTTGAAGAACCAGTTCCCCAAATAAATCATTAATTTGCTCTAATTGTTTGCTAGGAACTCTGACGCTATTTTCATGAATTTCTCGCTCTTTACTAACACCAGCCTGTTCTCCTTTGCTTTCGCTAAATCTGGCATCTGTAAGATTATTTGCTCTAGCGAATATCGTATTTTGCTCGGTGACATTGCCAGCATTTACGTCATCTGTCAATTCTGCATCCACAAATGTAAAATTAGCTGCGATACCTGCGGTGGTCACTGAGCTTGCCTGCCCTGAGCCTGCGCCAAAGGGCTGAAGTGTGGGCTGCACCAACGCTTGATCATTAGTCCAATTTTCTCTTGTGTTTTCTGGTTGCCAAACAGATGTTGATACTACTTCTGGATTAACATCTGTAGGGACAAACGGTGGTATTACTTCTGCTTGTAATAGTGGCTGGACTTGAGTATAACTACCCAAATCAATTTCTGTAGGCAAGTTATCTAGTTGATTTGTGAGTATCAAAGCTTGCGATCGCCGCCATGCTTGCAATGCTAACTGGGCAATTTCGGGAATGCGTTCCCCGAAGGGGTTGTCGGAGACATCGCTGCTGCTAACAGTTTCCAATTGCTGCGTTATTGACTCACAAAGCTTGGTAAAAGCTGCCAACTGGAGCATTTCCCCCAAACCGCCCAATTCTACCGCCATAATCACAATTTCTTCATGCAAACCGGGCTGTTCGCTATCTGCCAATATAGATTCTAGACGCTGCAAACACTCTTCTACTTCTGTCCCAAATAGCAAGGGGATAACGTCTTGTCCCTCTTCTGGGGATAGCATGGTTGAGGCATCCTCAGGGCTGGGGTCGCCCAAGCGATCGTGCAACTCATCAAAAATTGGATAACAAAAGGTTTCTAACCATTGATCTTCGACAACATTTCCTTCTGCAAGCAGTTCGACAATTTGACGCAGCCAATCAACTCCAGATAGCAATAAACTTTGCAACTGAGTATCAATTTCGAGAGAATTTTTTTTAGTTTTTAAAACTTTAAAGGAATCTTCCAAACGATGGGCTAAATCACTTAACGATCTAAATCCCATCATCCCCGCGCCACCTTTGATAGAATGAGTCGCCCGGAGTGCAGCATTGATTTTATCTAAATCGATACGGTTAGTAGTATCGATTTCCAGCAATACCCCTTCTAGAGTATTTAAGTAATCAGTTGCTTCTTCCAGAAACTGCATCTGGATTTCTAATTCTTTGTCTTCTAGCATAGTTCTTATCCTTAGTCATTGGTCATTGGTCATTAGTCATTGGTCATTAGTAAAAGGACAAAGGACAAATGACAACGGGCAAATAACAAAAGTCATTCGTCACTTGTACTGAGCGTAGTCGTTGGCGCAGCCTCTCGTAGAGAAGTATTGGTCATTAACAAACGACAAAGGACAAATGACAAATGACAAACTTAACTAACTTTGAAAGTCTCCACAGTCTCTTGCAACTGTTGGGAAATCTCCACAGTTTGTTGCAGAGATTCGGAAACTTGGCGAGAAGAATCGCTGGTGCGTTGTGATACAGCAGCGATATCTTTCATCAATTGGCTGACACTTTGCGATGTTTCTACCTGAGAAGCAGTTGCATTGGAAATTGACTGCACTAAGGAGTCAATTTGATGCGATACATCCAAAATTTCCCTCAAACTTTCTTTAGCCTCCTCCACAATGCGAGTACCTTCAACTACTTGGGTAGTTCCTACTTCCATCGCCTGCACCACTTCACTGGTTTCTCGTTGGATATTTTCAACAATTTGTTCAATTTCTTGGGTTGCTGCGGCACTTCGTACTGCTAATTCGCCGACTTCTTCAGCAACTACGGCAAAACCTTGACCTTCTTCACCTGCACGCGCGGCTTCAATACCGGCATTAATGGCTAGTAAGTTAGTTTGGATCGCGATTTGGTTAATCAAGGACACCACGCGAGAAATTTGTTGAGAAGACTCTCCCAAACGTTTGACTTTTTTAGCAGTTTCACCAACGGTTTCCCGCAAAGAGAGGATATTTTGTACTGTCAAATCCATCGCGTGTCCACTCTTGGTAGCGGTGTGAGTAGCATGGTTGGCAATAAAGGCAGCTTTTTCGGCACTTTCGGCTACTGATTGCATGGATTGGGTCATTTTGTCAACAGCATCGAGAGTACGCTTGATTTCGGCAGCTTGTGTGAGTGCTTCCTCTGCTAAGTCACGGATGGCTCCTTCATTAGAGCCGATGGCAGTATTCACCTGGGTAGCAGCTTGTTTAACTTGGGTAACAATATCGCGGAGGCTTTCCACAATTGAGTTGAAAAAGTCGGCAACAGTACCTATTTCCCCAGATGTCACGTCTGCACGCACTGTCAAGTCGCCTCTGGCTGCACCTTCTACATCACTGAGCAGTTCTAAAAGTTGCTGTTGCAGTGCTTCTTTTTGTTGTCGTTCTTCGCCTGACCCGATTACGGCAACATTTCTAGATTGTTCTATCTCTTCTAATAACTTGGCTTGTTCTAAGGCATAGCCGATTTGAGTTGCTATCTGTTGAAACAAGTCGATTTCCGGCTGTTGCCAAACACGAGGAGTTTCGCAATCATCAGCAATTAATAAACCTAAAAGTTGCTCTTGGGCAAAAATTGGTACGATCAAATTAGCTTTGACAGCAAATTTTTCTAATAGTTGGATGTAACTGCCGGCATTTTTCAAACTTTGGTCTTGATAAATATTGGCGATCGCTTGCACCTGTCCATCGTGATCAGTTTCTATATAACGTTCCCGAAAATAGGGATCGTCAATTTGCACTCCGAGCATTTTCGGCCAATTATAATTATCAGTTACCGATTCAGCTACGACAACACCATCCGAAGTATCTGCATTTAGACTATAAATGATTACCCGATCTGTTTTTAGCGATCGCTGAACTTCTTTGACTGCTGCGTGATAGATCTCCTCAGTTTTGAGAATTCGCCGAATTCGCAGGGTAATATCTGCGAGTAATTTTGCCCCTTCAACGTCGAGTTCTTGTTCCTTAACTAAGACTTGCAATTGTTCGGCCATTTGGTTGATATTTGCACTCAATAACCCTAATTCGTCCTCTGTTTCGATTTCGACACGGGTATTAAATTTACCTTGACCTAGCTTTGCTAATGCCGCACTTGCATTCAGAATTGGCTGTGTAGTAAGTTTAGCTAACCGAGATGCGATCGCACCTACAATAAATGCTGTCAGTGCCGTACCGATGGCTATAGTCCACAATAATTGTCTTTGCGGCTCAAATACAATTGCTGTGTCTGTGGATAAAAGTACCTGCCAGTTTAAATCAGGTAAGCCGTCTAACTTCCTGGCTGGTACGTAGCTGACTAATTCTTGTTTTTTGCCAGTTTTGGGAACTTCTATAAAACTATCTGCCTTTTTAGCTGCTAGTAGTTTAGGTAAACTAGAATACTCTCCCTTTGCCGATTTCCCCAATAATTCCTTTTGTGGACTTAAGAAAACTGTTCCCGAAGCATCAAGCAAATGGTATTGTTGTCCATTGGCTACGTAGTTTTTGATTACTTCCTCTAAAGATTTTACGGGCATACGTGCTTGTACCACGCCAATAGTTTGCCCTGTCCTTGTCTCTTTAACGGGTGCAGCTATATAAATACTCACTAAACCTGTATTTTTTGCTGCTTCCGGTTTGCTGATTATAGGTGCATCTTTTTGCAACCCGGTTTGAAAATAGGTACGGTCTTTTTGATTCTCCAGGGGTTCGCCTGTAGATTGCACAATCAAGTTACCTTGGCGATTAAAAACAGCAATGCTGTCATAAGCTTTGTAAGCTTCAACAACCCGATCTAGAACTGCTTGCTTTTCTTGAGTAGTGGTACTTACACTAGCTTGGGGAGTTGTCAAAAATGGCAAACTTGATATTACCTGAATATCGCCGTAGCGTTCCAACATGAAACGGTTAAGTTTATCACTTAAGTCAGTGGCTTTGGCTTGTTGAGATTGAGTAATTTGCTTAGTAATTGATTTGTTGGCAAAACTAAAAGCGATCGCGCCTATGCCCAATACTGGTATTGTACCGATTGCGATCGCTAAAATAGTCGCTTTCTTAACCAATCCCAGCCTTGTAAAATAGGCTATTGCCTGATTCCGAGAAGGATTATTAGTAGTTCCAGTACTCGGCTTATTTGGTAGCTTTACTACAGTCCCAATGGCTTTTTGGGATGAAATCAATGATCCTCGGTTTTGAGCGCCACTAGCTTGATTTGTGTTGGTTTTATTAAACATAAAAGTAGTTCTCCTAACTATGTGAACAAGAACACTAAAAATCTGTTTTTTAGTAGTACACCTTAATCACTGCGGAGAATAGAAGACTGCACAATTGCCTCTGCATCTAATACAAGTAATATTTCTTCTTGTTGCACAACGCACCCACATAAATAAGGAACTAAACTGGATGCTACTTGTCCTATAGGAGAATGAATAGCATCAGCTACGAACTTGGTTGTACCTTTTATTTCTTGCACAACTAAGCCTAATAACAATGATTCCACTCGAATAATGATCGCATTGTACTGTCGCAGTCGATAATCTAGAGATTCTAAATTGAGCATTCTTGGCAAATCAACGACCCAAATTATCCGACTTCGCCAATTCATTAATCCTAATATGCAGGGGGGCATATTGGGCATTGAAGTGACAGATTCAATCGGTACAATAATTGCTTCTTGCGTATGCTTCATTGATAAAACAGCAGTAGTCTGTTGATTTAGCTGAAACTTTAGATAACCATCTACTAAGTTATTTGGGGTTAGTTTTGGAGAAAGTGTAATGTTTGTAGTAGTCATTGATTTAAATTACCACTGATTTAATAGTACATAGGAGATGTTCGCGGGTGTAAGGTTTAGTTATATAGGCATCTGCACCTTGTCTCATCGCCCACAAACGGTCAATTTCTTGATTTTTGGAACTACAAATCACAATTGGTACTTTTGCAGTAATCGGATTTCTTCTTAGAGAACGACACAATTCAAATCCACTCATTTCTGGCATTACTACATCAGTAACTATCACATCTGGTTTTTCTAATACAGCTTTTTCTAAAGCTTCTTTTCCACCAGAAGTTTTAATTACCTTGTAACCACTTTCTTTAAGATAATGGCTCATTAATTCCAATTCACTGGGAGAATCTTCTACAATCATAATTGTGCCAAGCAAAGTCAGGCTCACTATTAAATCTCCTAAAAAAAATAAATTAAAAATACTCATTTTATTATTTTTATTGCCTTGTTGAAATCAACCAAGATGCTTAAAAACCATTTTTAGCAATTCTGATTGTGTAAAAGGCTTAGTCAAATATCCTGATGATCTCACCAGCTTTGCCTTTGCTCTGTCAATAAAGCCTGTTCTACCTGTTACCATAATGATCGGTGTATTTTTAAAAGCTGAATGTTTCCGTAATAAAGAACATAGCTCGTAGCCATCTAAACTTGGCATTTCAACATCTAGTAAAATCAAATCGGGCTTACTCCGAAGAATTTGCATTAAAGCTTTCACCGGATCGTTGATCATCACAACTGAAAATGTGTTTTCATCCAAAAAGTGTTTAATGGAATTCAAAACTGTTTGGCTATCATCAATGCAGGCAATTGTATATAGTTTTTTGCCAACAGTTGGCTGAGTATTTTTATTATTCTCAGGAATATCAAAATTGATTGAAATCGGTGATTTTTGCCCAACTTTTATTTGCAATTGTGTTGTAGATAAAACTTGGGAACCCCGACCAGAGGGAATTGATGACTGGATATTTTGCCGATTTCGTAACTGCTTTTGACAGTGTTCAACAAGTAAACGCAAATCTAGGCGACAGAACTTTGGTAGTTCATTTAAAGAGTTTTCTGGACTGAATTCATAGCTACCTTCTTTTAAACACAGAAATGATTCCAGAACTTCTTTTGCCAATTCGTCTATTAGGCTTGCTGCTTGTACAGAGGTGATATAGCCCTCATTTACTAACCAACTAATAGCTTGGTAATCTGCATTTGGTATTGATTGATGTTCATTCTTCGCCTCAAACATCTGCCGCATCTGCACACGAGTAGCGCTGTTGAGAGCAGGAATTTGTTGACTCAAGCGCCGCAAGTGACTATCAAGGCGCTCAAATAGTTTATCTGAATAGGAGGCATAAGTAAGTTTACCGTCTTCTAGATAGATTGCCCAAGAAACTATCCCAGTAAAGATACTTAAACACCCTGTAGCCCGCCGACTGGTTAATTGTGCCAACAGAGATAGCGGATGTAGTTTCTGGAACAACCTGTAGCTACCTATAGGAGTTGTGCTCATTTGCTTTACTTCAGCTAAATTCGATACGTGTAAGCTAAATTCGTGCAGAATTATTCCACGATTGAAATCAATTAAAAAGCATCAAACTTTTGTATTTCAAAGTACATGAATTTATATCTATGCTTGTGGTGAAACTCAACGACAGCAACGTTATTTTCAAATGATCAAATCTCAGTAAATTCGTAAATTATGATTAATTTGCCTACTGTTACCGAGATTTATAGATATCTTTCGAGAATAGGACATAAAAATGCCAAGAGTAGATGAAGCCACTTTCCATTGAGTAACCCCAATCTGACCACAGGAATAATACTGATTTTATTGACGGTAATATATTTAAACGACTGTATTTCTACTTAAGTAAAACCCAGTTTTTAATCAGGTAAAGACTATATGAAGCCACTTTCCATTGAGTAACCCCAATCTGACCACAGCAATAATACTGATTTATTCACATTAATAAGTTTATTTTTTAACATTCAAATTTAAAAACGTAGATTAAACAGAATGCAAAACTTATCTTTTATAGGATGTTTTGACGCCAAGAGTACGGCGCCGAAAGCACTCGGAATAGTACGTTAGAAACGTAACGCACCCTACATTTAAATTTCTTAACATAGTCTCAAATACAGACCTAACCCCCAGCCCCTTCCCTACTAGCGTTGGGGAGTAAGATTCAAAGCCTCTCTCCTTTTAGGAGAGAGG
>Ga0123337_10005015_pt1 | contig 13205 bp, 8 predicted proteins | sample frozenSSSSmetaG_FD_89792 | JGI IMG/M metagenome (GOLD analysis project Ga0123337, IMG submission 89792) | Glacier valley bacterial and archeal communities from Borup Fiord, Nunavut, Canada, to study Microbial Dark Matter (Phase II) -... | ecosystem: Environmental > Aquatic > Freshwater > Ice >...
CATCCAGGAATGTTACAACCATTTTCTTGGTCAGACAGATTACCAGAAGTTTTGCATATTTCTATGGCACTAATTGACCACGACTATCAAACAGTAAAAACTGATTTTTATAGGATTGCAGATTTAATAAATGAAAAAAAGAATTTATCAAGAAAATTTCACTTCAATCTTTCACATACAGTTAGACTAATCAAGCAAGACCCAACAATCCTTGCTGAAATATTTAATTCATCTTTCAAAGCCTCATTTGAACAAATTCTTTCATTTTACAATGAAATACTTGAAATCAATCTTGATTATGAAATTAAACCTAACATAAAACTTTTATTTCTAGGTTATAAGCACATACTTGACGGAAGGGCAGACACTTCTATTCTTAGTAAATATATAATGGTACAGTATGAACAATCAGGGCGACAAGACTCATTCAATTTATTCAATTGGAATACAAAAGAAGAAATACTTGAGCCTATGAATGTTTCAAGCGTAATGTCATTATTCCCACCATCAATTGGGCTTTCAGAAAATTTAGACTTAGAATTTTGTCAAAACATTTGGATGTACAATTACTCAATTTCACCACTTATGCCAAAACCAGACGATAGCAACGAGGAAGAAAAACATTTTAATGAAATGAATGTTGAAGAATTGTCAGATGAATTCAAGGAACTGTATTCGCAGTTTAAAAAACTTAATTTACTTGCAGTTTATCCCAAATTAATAGCTGAAATAAATATGGGGTTTATTGCAAGAATTTGCAACCTTAGTTTAGAAGCCGTTGACTTTGTGAAAGTACATAAGGGAGAAGTAGCAGAATTAGTTTTTAGAACTACACTTGAAACGTTTATTGTAGGCACTTGGCTTTTAAAAAAACAAGATGTAAAACTACATCAAAGATTTAGAGAATTTAGTACAGGTAGACAAAGATTTTTTGGAGAACAAATAGCAGAAAAAGCACCTAATGAAGAAATGAAAAACGAAGCTGAAAAAATGATTGATGATACAATTAAAGAAGCAGGGGTAAGGCATTTTGAAGTTGCAACTGAAAGGGGAGATATTTTTGAATTAAATATTAGTCAAATGGCAACGGAAGTTTGGGGAGAAGATAATCATTATTATTTTTTATATAAACGTTCATCGGAAGTTGTACATGGACATTGGAGAGTAATTTCAAAATATCATTTAGCAAAAAGTTATAATCCTATGCATAATGGTCTTTATTGGTATAACGACAACCCAAATCGTTTTGCAGGTTTAGTTCCAGCATTTACATGCCTTGGACTTGCAGTAGAATTTTTAATAACCGTACTTAAAGACATTGAATCAGAACAAACTAAAGAATTAACTGACAAAATAACTGACTTAAAAGAACGAATTTGGGAGCAACGGATGGTTTATTACAACACTTACATATTGCCAATAAAAACCGAAGAAGCACAATAAGACCAACAGCACAGCAGCTTACATGGGGTTTGGCGTTATTGGGGCAGGACGTTGTTATCTTCATCGGCAGCAACATGGCAGCAGTTGTTCGGGCAGGACGTTTTTCAATTTAGCTTTTTGCCGTTATCATCAACTTTAGTTTTTCAATTGGGCTTTAGTTCCGGGCAGACGATTTTCAAATCCCCCAACAACGCCAAGCCCTAACGTTATAGGCAACTCAAAAAGACAACATTTTAAGTTTGAATAACAATAAATATTTTCAGCTAAATATGAGAAAAGTCATAGTTCTTTTAATTAGTTTAATTCCATTTACAGGAAATTCCCAACTATCATTCAATCAACTTGTCCATTTAAAACTAGGAGATAATTTTGCAAAATCTTCAGAGTATTTGAAACAGAACTTAACTGGAAAATTTACTTTGGACGAAGGCGATTTCTTCAGTGCTTACAAATTGAACTTTGAGGATATACCAATAGATTATTATGGAAAAGCTGATTGTGAATTTTTTTATGCGAAAAATCAATTATTATCAGTGATGATTCAGTTTAACATGACGGATGATTCTCCGGAATTCTCAATAGAAGATAAAGTAATTAGATTAACGACATTATTTCAGACTGATTTAGAAAAGAAATATCAATTACAACGACTCAAGAAATTTGATTTAACTCCTGCCAAAATAAAAGCCGAGTTGCTTAAACGAATTAAATCAGTAATAGAAAAAAATGATGATGCTATAGGTGTGATAGCAAGAAATTACAGAATATTTTCGCCCTCTAATTTTGGTGATAGTCGAGTAATAGCGGTGCAACTATCGGTAGGACGTAGTATATGGCAGGATAATGGTAAACAGGAAACTGTTGAAGCGAAAACTTCTGTGGACCTTTGGATTACAAATGTCAAACTGTGGGACACATATCTAGAAGTGAAAAACAGTTTCGTTAGGTATAAGACAGTTGAAAAAAGATGAATAATAAACACTTAAACTCCCCTCTCTGTTTCTTTGAGCGATAACAAAATTTATAATGCAACTGCCCTTCAACGTTATTTAAGCGGACAGATGTCCGACGCCGATATGCATGCGCTGGAACTGGCAGCGCTGGAAGATCCTTTCCTGGCGGATGCTATTGAAGGTTATAGCGACACATCTATTCCCGGATATGATCCTTCTGCCGATCTCAAAGATATACGTCACCGTTTGAAAGACAGGATTGAATCAGGACCTCATCGCAGAATCGTCCCGCTCTTCAGGTATAGCTGGTTAAAAATTGCGGCCCTGGTATTATTACTGGCAGGTTCATCATCAATAATTTATTATCTTATCCACGATAAATCAATAACAAGCGACGTGGTGGTAACCAATAAAGCCGCGGCGGTAAAACCTTCGCTGACAGATACAACGTATCATTCAACAATTAAAACAACAGATTCCTCTTTAGCTGCCATAGCAGCTATCAGGACACGGCGATCTGAACAAAAGATGGTTAGCAATAATGCGGTTCCTAAATACAAGAGCCGTGATACAAACAGCATCGTTCAGACACAATCTGCGCCAGCAGAGCGCACCTTAGCCAGCACACAACCCGATAGTGCGCCAGAGTTCATTGATTCGGAGGACAAGGTGGCATCCTCTCCTAAAAAAAGGGGCATGCAAAGCAGGCAAGCCACTGCGTCACTTGCCGAAACCAGTAAGAAAAAAGAAGAGGAGATTGTAAAAAGTGAAATGATCACACAGGATGCGATGCCCGTAATGGGCCTGTCAGCATATAACCGTTACCTTGAAGCTAATAAAAAGATTTCCGGTAAGGCCACCGACATTCATGGTGAGGTTACGGTATCCTTTATGGTTAGTGAGGGTGGCGCCCTCAGTGATTATAAAATAGAAAAATCGCTTTCAAAACAAACGGATGACGAAGCTGTGCGGCTAATAAAAGAAGGGCCTGCATGGAGCGTTTTTAAAAATGCAAAAGCGAAAGCTACTATCATAATAAAGTTTTAAAAAGTGATCACCTGTATTTTAACAGCAGTTAATCAATTACTTTCACCGGCTAAATTATTCACTATGAAAAACATTGTATCCCTGTTGCTGATTGCCTTTGCCGCTCAGTCATTTTCTTTTGGGCAGCTGGTAACACCTTCTCCCAGTCCTACTCAAACCATCAAGCAAGACTTTGGCCTGTCAAATATAGGGTTGTCTTATTCCCGTCCCGGCATGAAGGATAGAAAGATTTTCGGTGATCTTGTGCCTTTTGAAAGTCTCTGGAGAACTGGTGCCAACCAGGCGACTATTATAACTTTTGGTGATGAGGTAACAATCGGCGGCAAGGCGATACCCGCCGGCAAATATGGCTTGCTAACGATACCGGGTAAAAGCAGCTGGACTATTATCATAACTAAGCAACTGGATGTTACTAATGCTGACGCTTACAAAAAAGAAGAGGATATCGTAAGGGTATCATCTAATACTATTGCTATAAAAGATCCTGTTGAATCATTTACGATGCTGTTCGCTAATATAAAACCTACCAGTTGCGAGTTACATATTATGTGGGATAAAACTGAAGTTGTGCTTCCTGTAAAGACAGAGATAGATACTAAAGTGATGGCGCAGATTAAGGAATTCATGACAAAAGATAAGCCTCCTTATTATGCAGCCGCTACCTATTATTTTGATAATGGCAAAGACCTTAAGAAAGCTAAAGAGTGGATCGTTAAAGCGGTGGAGGCTGATCCCAAAGCATTTTATATGGTTCACCTGCAGGCAAAGATATTATCGAAACTTGGTGATAAGGCAGGCGCCATTGCAGCGGCAATGAAGTCGATTGAACTTTCTAAAGAAGCTAAGAACAATGATTATGTTCGGTTGAATGAGAAGCTGATAGCATCTTTGAAATAATTCTTTTAACACAGAGAGCGGCCGGAGGTATGTCATACCTCCGGCCGTTCTCTGTGTTAAAAAAAACTTACTACTCACTATCTTCACTATCTGACTGAACCGCTTTACTATTTTTACGTTTAAACAAAGAAGCATCAAATTTTCCAAAGCGCCAGGTAAAATGGATCCGGAAATATTGCGGATCTTTTAAGCGGTAAGTCTCCTGTTTAAAATATATGGATTCAGCATAAATATTGTTAGCATCGGTTTTAAATACATCGCTTACGTGCAGCGTTAAAGATACTTTTTTATCCTTAAGAAAATCAAATCGAAGTGCAGCATCCACTTCCAGTCTGGGTTTTATATAACCCTGGGAAGTAGACTGCGGTTGCCCGCCTCCCATTCCATCTTTCCCACCACCACTCTTTCCACCACCTTGTGGCAGTACTCTCTTTGAACTATACTCACTGCTTACTTCAAATGAAAAATTCTTCGGCAGCCTGAATGTATTATTCATTTTGGCAAACCAGCTGTAAATATTTTTTTGCTTGATGATCGTTTCATTTTTAAGACTTATCCCGGATGTAAAAAGATTCAGGTTGCCGGTCATCTCCCACCATTTATAAAAAGCCTGGCGGTAAATCAGTTCCAGTCCGCCGGTATAGCTGGAGTTTGCATTTAGCAGCGTACTTATAATATTTTCTTTTCCGGTAACAGCGCTTATTTCTTTTTGCAGGAATGGAGTAATCAGCTGATTGGTGTACCTGAAATAAGCGGAAGCCAATAATATTTTGGCGCCCGAATATGTTTTTTCAAAAGCCAGTTCGGAAGAGTAGGTAAATTGCGGCTTAAGGTTAGGATTACCCCTGCTTGCATTCAATGAATCAGCATAGTCTGTAAAAGGATACAACTGCCAGGAATCAGGTCTGGTTATTCTCCTGGTAATACTAAATTGCAGTTGCCGGTCCTTGCTTAGTTGTTGCGTTAAAAAAAGACTTGGAAAGAGGCTGAAAGGAAATTTATTTTCATAGTGTATCAGGGTGTCGGTACCCGTTAGTGAAGCCGTTGAAACGTCGCCACTATACGAAGAACTTTCCATCCGCAGACCCAGTTGGTAACCAAATTTATTTATCCTGTTTGAATAACTGCCATAGCCGGCGAACACTTTATAATAATTATGATAACGAGATGATAGCTGTGGAATTTTTGCGAATACGCCCGATTCATTTTTATAGCTGATATTATTATGATTGTCAGCATTTTTTATTTGCGTGAGGGCGCCCCACTCAACCTTAGAAGTTGCTGTAACAGGATTTATGTAGTCGGTTTGAAAAGTAATGTTTGAATTGGCACCGTTCCCGTTAATCTGCTGACTGAACTGTTTACTTAAGGTGCCGCCAATTGAATTGTAAGAAGATGTGCTGATGATATTATTACGGTTATTACCTGTACCTGCATAGTTTAAATCTGCTGTCCACTCTTTTCCGGCTTTTGTAAACAGGTGTTTGTAACCGATAGTACCGCCATTATTTATGTACTTGCTTTGGGGATAAGAAAGGCGCCTGCTTAAAGAAGAATTTTTACCGTTTATATGCAGCGTATCAATCCGCAGGTCAGTGAATAAATGACTGTTGGAACTGCCGTCCGCCGTAAATCCTGAGATGGTAATGGTGTTCCTGTTATCCATCAGAAAATCTACTCCTGCGCGGAAGAAAAGATTTGCTTTTTCCTGGTCACTGTTATCAGTTTGATATAGTTGCGTGTTGACATTATCAAGTATTGTCAGCCGGTTTGTGTTACCTGTTGATATTACCTTACGGCGGCGGTATGTTAAACCAACGAATGCATTTATTTTATTTTGGCGCACGTTAATATCTCCACCAAAGCTACCCTTGCCGCGTTGATCGATACCCGTTTTTAAAGACCCGTTGTATCCTGTCTTACGATTCTTTTTAAGAACGATATTAATGATACCGCCACCACCTGAGGCATCAAATTTTGCAGATGGATTTGTTATGATTTCAACACTCTCAATCGCATCGGCCGGAATTTGTTCCAGGCCAATGGTGGCAGGCCTACCATCAACAAAAACCTGCGGCGAACTGTTACGCAATGTTACATTGCCATCTATATCCACCGACAATGAAGGCACGCTTCGCATCACATCTTCAGCAGTGCCTCCCGATGAAGTAAGATTTTTTTCAACGTTAAATATTTTCCTGTCTATGCCAAGAGATATAGAAGGCTTATCCGCGGTTACGGTTACCGTTTCCAATAACGCAGGATCAATGATCAGCTTTATATTTCCAAGATCAATATCGACCCCCTGCTTCTTCGCAACTTTGAGGTTAACAGATAAAATTTCTTCCCGTTTTTTAAATCCCAAAGCGGATGCTACCAGTACCAGTTCTGATGACAAAGGGACATTCTCAAAATTGAAATCGCCATTTTTAAAAGTCAGCATTCCATCTACAGGAATATCGGAAGTGGCCTGGGTAAGCCTGTCAATTTTCCTGCAAATAAGCTGCACTGAAGTTGCGGCTAATCCTTTGTTATTTAAAGCGTCTATTATTCTGCCATAGAAGTGACCGGTGTTAGCTGTTTTATCCGCCTTTGGTGGTTTTTGAGAGAGACCGGTTTTACTAATAAATAAAGTAACCAGTAAAAGGTACAATGTTTTCATAGGGGGATAGTTGCCTTTAAGGCATATTCAAATCACTTAGAATATGACCACTAACGTTAAAACAAATACTTCTATTGTTTATCGTTATTCATGCATGTCAGTGAAAAGTTTTAGGGAAACCTGGCAAACGCACAATTATAATAAATTATACTTTTGATTCCTTTATAGTATTTATCAGAACATCCAGAACAGATCTGACTGCTTCATATGTGGCAGGATCAGCTATTTCACCTTTATCATTGAGTTTAGATCTTACAAAGGAGATGAGCAAGGTTGCGCCTTCTGTAACTTTTGAAGACAAGGCAGTGAGTGTAAGAAGTAATGATGCATACGCTTTATCACCGCCTGTAGCAGCGCTTATAAAGGCAACTGGTTTGTTAACGAATTCACCTGAACCGACCGTCCAGTCGAGACAATTTTTTAGCACCCCGGGAACACCAAAAGCATATTCCGGTGTGCAGATAAATACTCCGTCAGCTTCACTAAGTCTGCGACGAAAATCTATCACCGGATCGGGCGCAGCATCACTATCATTAAAATGCGGGAGATCACCCAGGCCTTCATAAATAATAAAATCAACATAACTAGGAGCCATCAACGCAACGGCTTTGAGGATATTTATATTAGAAGCATTTTTACGAAGGCTCCCGGCAATAGCAAAAATTTTTATGCTGTTGTTCATGATAATAAAAAATTATACATTGACAATTATTGTTTGGTTGTAGCAGCTCCTTGCCTCCTGTTAAAAAATAATTGAAAAAACAAAGCTATCAGTAAGGTGCCTGCCGCACCGATTACATTAAGCCAGAGAAAACTGACGGATGATAAAACATTTATGAACCGGCTGAAAAAAGCAGGGAATAAAGGAACCAGTGCAGGAAATTTCTGAGTGATCCATGGCCAGATGAAAGAGAGTATAATTATAAATTCTACTAACACCGCACTTATAAATACCGCGTTGCCATTTATTTTCCTGACGTAAAAAGCCACCAGGAATATTCCCAGTATCACCCCATAAAATAAAGAGCCCAGTACATTCACTGCTTCTATCAGGCTTCCCATGTTGCCGGCGAACTGTGCCACTATGATACTGAAGACCCCCCAGGCGAAGGTGTACCATTTAGAAATTTTATAATCATGCGCTTCCGTGCATTCCCTGTTAATAAACTTTTTATGGATATCCACAACGGTGCTGGATGCCAGCGAATTCAGTGAGGCTGCGATGCTTCCCCACGATGCAAGGAAAATCACCGCTATCAAAAGACCTATCAATCCTTTTGGCATATAATCTACAACGAAGCGCAGGAAGATATAATTGGTATCGTTAGCATCGCCTTTGACAGCATCCTTTTCAAGGATATCTTTAAAATTATTCCGTAACTTTTCTGTTTCGGCATTTACTTTTTTTAATGCCGAAGCTGATTGTTCTATATTCTTTCCGGCTTTATAATCGTTGACAAAATTTGCAACCAGTTGTTTTTTTTGTGTAGAAAATTGTGCGTACTGGTTTTGAATAATATGCATTGAATCCTTGTAGGAGGAGGCTTCAACTTTTGCTATCTGTGTCTGGTTAAAAAATAACGGCGCCTGGTTAAACTGGTAAAAGGTAAACACCAATGCCCCTATCAGCAATATCAGGAACTGCATAGGCACTTTCACTAATCCGTTCATCAGTAACCCGATCCTGCTTTCTGAAACGGTTTTAGCAGTAAGGTATCTTCCAACCTGGCTTTGGTCGGTGCCAAAATAAGACAAGGCCAGAAAGAATCCACCGATCACACCGCTCCAGATATTATAACGGTCGTTCCAGTTGAACCCTTTGCCGGTATAACCGGTGGTGATGACATTTAATTTTCCCAGGCGGCCGCTGACTTTTAATGTGTCAATAAACGTAATACCACCAGGCAGCAGGTGTACAACCATGTAAGCCGTTACCAGCATACCAATAAAAATAATAATAAATTGAAGTTGCTGGGTGTAGGCAACGGCACGGGCACCGCCACTAACGGTGTATATTATTAATAGTCCGCCCATAAAAATATTCGTCCAGTAAATATTCCAGCCGAGCAAAGAAGACAGGATAATAGAGGGGGCGTAAACACTGATACCGGTGGACAAGCCGCGTTGTAATAAAAAAAGAAAAGAGGTAAGTGTTCTTGTTTTTACATCGAACCGGCCTTCAAGGTATTCATAAGCGGTATATACTTTTAATTTATGAAAAATGGGAACAAAGGTGATACACAATACCACCATCGCCAGGGGCAGTCCGAAATAATACTGAACAAAGCGCATACCATCTGTATAAGCCTGACCGGGAGCAGAGAGAAAAGTGATAGCGCTGGCTTGTGTCCCCATGATGCTTAACAAAATCAGGTACCAGGGCATAGACCGGTTACTCAAAAAGTATCCGTCAAGATCCCTGGTTGTTTTGCTTTTGTATAAACCAAAAACAACAATCCCAATTAATGTTACGGCAAGTACTATCCAATCCGGCAGACTCATGCAAAATAATTAGTAAAGAAAGAAAAAAGTATTATAAGCACCACCAGCACCAGTACTACGAAAGCGTACCATTGGTTCCAGGAGTGAAATAAAGGCACTTTCTCTTTTATTTCATCATTCATACAGATTATTTTCCTTTTGAAGATAGTCCCGAAGCAAGCAATCCTAATACAACGCCAATGAATAAACCCAAAGGCACCCGTTTGATAAACAGTCCGATTACCAACCCGACAATAACCACTATAGCGATGGTTATGTTCCGCCGCTGTTCCGAAGGTTTACTCATAAAATTACCTGTTATATTAATTGTGAATCCAGCCACCGGTTGTGGGCAATCACTTCGCGTCAAATATAGGTACTTCAATAAATACACGCTGGTTACATCAATCAACTTAAACTTCACCATTTACCACCTCTGTAAACCTAAAACAAATTTTGGTTAACCTATATTTTGAATGCTGACGATCCTTCGAAAGATGTTAATAAAAATGTTAATAGTATCAACAACATTTTTTCCTATGAGATTATTTACAGAGAGCATATTGCCTTTTGCCAAAAGATGCTTAAAAGCCTTTCAGCTTGTTCAACGCAATGAGATTAGCCAGCAAGCGGTAAGCGCCCGGGATGCCGGCAGGCAACTCGCGATAAAATACAAGGCCCGTATAAACAAATGTCCCTTTACCATATTTAGCAATGATAAGGCTTCCTTCATCTGCGGGTTCATCTGCATCATGTAACGAAAAAATTGTTTCATAATGACTGTCCCAGTTTTGGGCATGATAGATACTGCGTTCCTGCACCCAGCCTTCAAAATCGGCGGCTACTATTTTATTTGGAAAATTCAATACCTGGCTGCCAGGTTTTAAAATTTTCATTTCCGCTTTCTCATCGGTTACACGGTTACGTGAGATGGTAAACGGATAAGGGCCTATCCTGGCTTTCACCGGTCCTGCCTGGCTGGAAGTATTATACTGAACGATTAAATTTCCGCCCTCTTCGATATACTGCATCAATTTACTATAGTTCGCATTCAGTGATTCCCTGACATTATAAGCCCTCACCCCTGAAACGATCGCATCGAACTGCGACAAATTCAGGTTAGCGAGATTGTTATCGTTAAGCAAGGTCACTTCATACCCCATCTGTATCAAAGCCGCAGGCACATAGTCTCCCGCTCCTTCAATATACCCGATTTTCTTTCCCGCGATTTTCAGATCGAGAGTAACAATGTTAACTGCCGGCGTCTTAAAATAATTGATGTCAGGTATGTGATCATAATTGATAGTATGAAGCGCGTTGCTAAAAGTTTCACCGTTGCCATCGACTGATCCGGTAATTATTTGGGAGCCATTCGCTCTTTCTTTTACAACCGGTTTAATACTTACCGGGAAATCCGTTTCACTGCCTTTGTCGAGTTTTGGGAGTGCGACTGTGCCTGTCTTTTCTGCCGTCCATTGTTTGCTTTCAGACACGGTAAATTTGGGAGCAATAATATCTTTTAAAGCCCTGACGGAGAAGTGCATCGTTTGTGAAACAGGAGTAGCCGATACCAATAAACTTTTATCAACCGTTATCAGTAGAGGGGAAACTACTACCAGCGGTTCATACAACTCACCTTTTACGGGGTCAGAAAACTTTTGCTTAACGGGCCGCATTATCTCAAATTCGCGGCCTTCTATGTCTATAGTAAATCGTGCGTTAAAAGCAGCTTCGTTATCCGCGTTTCCAATCAGTAATTGATTTCGCACATCAAAAGAACCTTTGCTCATTTGGTTTACAAGCCAGTAAGGCTGAGTGAGAGGAAATGTATCGGGAATATTTATAGCCTTTCTAAATTCTATATTCGTATTTGACTCCAGCGAACGATTCAATACCGTATCAATATTCTGCAGCCTGATCCTTTTAATGGTAATATTATTTCCGTTGCGGTTATTCATAAAAAATGTTACAGGCAACGTTGCTGATTGAACAGCGAGGTGTTCTGTTGTTGTTGCCTCTATCCATAAAGCGCAGGAGGCTTCAATAAGTTGTTGAATCTCTTTTAGCTTTTGCGGTTTCCAGTAATCATCATCAAGCGCTTCCACACTTTTATATAATTCAACCAGCGCCTTCACCGACTTGCCTGGTTCAAACAAAGAATACTTCCTGATAATAGTATCAACTTGCTGTTTAATAGCGTTGCCGCCTTTCACCCTGTTCCAGGAAACATCTACTCCATCCAGAAGATCTTTTTTTGGCGCATCTCCTTTCCATACAGAAAAATATTCCGGCGCAGTACCCCGCTGAAGCAGACCTCCAAAGCCCTGGCTCTTATGCTGGCTGCGGCTTTCTGAAGCTATCTCTCCATAGCCCTTGGCTAAGATTGGGTTATATATACCTACATCAATTTTAAACTGCTCTTCACTGGTGGTATTGTTCCCCCCAAAATTAAATGTATTCCAAAGTACGCGTTTGGCCTGCCATGGTTTTACATACTTCAGTTGCCCGGGGAATTTTGACGGATCAGCGGCGGCAGTGAATGCTTCTACCGCAAGCACGGCGGAGGCTGAGTGATGGCCATGACCCGCGCGGTTGTCCTGCGGAAAACGGGTAATAATAATATCCGGGTGAAATTTGCGTATCACCCACACAACATCGGAGAGTATCTTGTCTTTATTCCAGAAAGTGAGCGCTTCATCGGTACTCTTTGAAAAGCCAAAATCAAATGCTCTTGAAAAAAATTGTTCGGCTCCGTCAATCCTTCTCGCCGATAATAATTCCTGTGTGCGCACCAGGCCCAGTTCCACACCCTGTTCATTGCCGACGAGGTTTTGTCCGCCATCACCACGGGTTATTGATAAATATCCGGTCCGGTATAATTTACCTTTAGCCAAATAGGCCAGCAAGCGGGTATTTTCATCATCAGGGTGAGCGGCAATGTATAGTACCGAACCCAGGACGTTAAGTTTCTCCAGGCCCATTAATATTTCTGAGGAAGACAAGGCATGCGGCGCCTGTGCGTTGCTTTGTAAGGATGACAGAAAGAATAATAAGAAAAGCGTTTTATACATATAGAATTATATCGTTGATTTTAGATTGATTGTCGCTGACTAAAAAGAGGGTTCAACCTGTGAGGTTTGTAAAAACCTCACAGGTTGAACTTAATTAAAACGGCTGACGGCTCACAGCTCCTTCTACTGTCCTACCATAAATACAGCGTTACAGAACAACAGCTTTCCCGTCTCCCAGTAGTTCCGGAACATCACCTCATCGGCAAGATAAACGATGCCACCCCTACCCATCTCCTGAACGCCAAACAGCAGCCCATCCTTTAATTTTTCCTGTGCCTTGCTGCCAAGGAATCCACTTATATAGTTATCCTTCTTGATGACGCCGACATTCCAGCCGCCCTCTTTTATAAAGTCATAAACGATGTTATCCTGCTTCAGCGTAAAATAATAATCAGGATAACCAAAGGCAAGCGGGTGGGTGTTATCAAGCTGCACTTTATAAATAGTGCCGGAATTCAGTGATAACAAATCTTCCTTGGTCTTATTACCGTATTGTTTCACGGTGCCATAAGAAGCCGAGTCTTCCACCGATTCTTTTTTCTTTTTATCAGCCTCCGGTTTAATTTTTATTCCCCAGTCAGCAGTAGCCAGTTGCTCTACTGCGCCCTGCAATGCAATTAATTTACCACCCTGCCGCACCCATGCTTTCAA
>Ga0123337_10005016_pt1 | contig 13200 bp, 12 predicted proteins | sample frozenSSSSmetaG_FD_89792 | JGI IMG/M metagenome (GOLD analysis project Ga0123337, IMG submission 89792) | Glacier valley bacterial and archeal communities from Borup Fiord, Nunavut, Canada, to study Microbial Dark Matter (Phase II) -... | ecosystem: Environmental > Aquatic > Freshwater > Ice >...
AATGTATCTGCTGTAGCGGCTGACAATGCACCCGCCATCATCAATGCAAACAATTCTTCCTGGTTGGTAAACAAGCTGGCTAGTATTCCCATTATGGCGGCCACTCCCCCATTAGCAAACACCTGCCCTGCTGTCCTCCTTCCTTTATTGATTTCTGCAATACCCAGTTTGTCCTTTATATTTATTCTAAACGAAGTTGCCATTGTTCCCAATAGAAAAAACAAACCTATCATAGCGAGTCCGGTAAAGCCAGTTCCTGAAAAAATAACACAACCCATTACGGCAGCCAGTATCGCTGCAAAGGAAGTTAGCTTCTTCTTCTTTACAATAACAAACATTGTAATAAAAAGAATGAGCAGGAATAGCCAGTAATTATTACTCATATTCATGAAAGTATCAATTGAATCCGCCGATAAATTGCCTTTGTTGGTTGATTAACTTGAGTAAACAGTCTCATCATTTAATGTTTCTCATAAAGCTCGTGATTTCCTTGTACCGCCTATTTCCTGAATTAAGAAACTGGGTGATCATAGGTTTGTGCTTCTTGCGTTTTAAAGTGTAGTAAGGGGGATCGAAACCAAGCCTCTTTAAATCTGCCACCAACAGATCATTTCCCAATTTAATAGACGGATAAGTTTTGCCACCCACATAAATTAGCATTGGAGGCATCCCTTTATGAAGATGATATAATGGCGAGCCTGCCTTCCAGTTGTCCGGATTATTGGTAAAGGTTTGGATGTAGGTATTATCGTCCGGATAGTTTTCCTGTTTTAAAAAACTGTACATATCCAGTCCGGCTGCATCAATCAGGATGGTTCCTTTTATCGGATTGGCAATTCCCAATTTATCAAAATAATCGTCCCGTACAGAAATCAACGCAGCCAGATGGCCACCGGCAGAATGACCTGAAACAAATATTTTATCGGGGTTACCTCCATATTGAGCAATGTTTTCCTTTACCCACTTCACAGCTTTTGCAGCATCTGTTGCCATTTCATCATAATTCGATTGTGGACTTTTTGGATAATCGATCACAACGGTTACGACATCCTTTCTCGCCATCCTGTTTCCTAAAAAATTATACAATGATTTTTTGCCCGAGTTCCAGGTGCCGCCATAAATAAACACAAATACATCCTTTGGAGCTGCATATTTCCGTGGAGCAAATACATTTAACGACTGCGCATTCCTGTTAGCAATTGTATCCGCATTCAGGTAAGTAATATTTTTAGAACGGTTTACCCTTTTGAATGCACAACTGGAAACCGTAAAAGCCAACACTGTAGCGATAATGAACTGGGGTATTTTGAAAGTCAAATTATTAGAATTGTGGGTGATAATAGAAGTGTTTTTTTTCGCCACGAATGCACGATTACGGTAGCTAAATTTTTTCTTAAACCAATTTAGGATGATTCGTGCATTGTGGCAAATTTATAGTGGATTAGTCATGAACTGAAACAGTATGAATTGAAATATGTTTGATTTGATAAAATACTAACAAGGATTTGATAAAACTTAAAATGAAAACTGCGATTATTGTTGAAAAGCCGCATAACAAAAGATGTACCTCTAAAGGTTTAAAAATGCTTACTTGAACGGGACATATTTCAAACGATCATTTAAGGTTGCCCCTCGTGCTGAAAGACTATTGCATTGGCAGCACTATTCAATTAGGCTGGCAACCCTGAGCCGAGTTCAAACCGATAATTTGTAGTGCACCCCTTCAACGCTATAAAGCCACTTTCACAATATTTAATTTAACTTCATCGGGTTATCAGTTACTTAATTGAATCTTTCCCATTTTTAATCATTCAAGATGAACCGGATAGACAGATTATTTGGAATACTTACTTTACTGCAATCTAAAAAATTTGTACCTGCTGAAAAAATAGCAGACAAATTTCAAATCAGTGTACGCACGGTTTACCGGGATATTAAAGCATTGACAGAACAAGGTATACCGGTTAGTTTTGAACCTGCCAGGGGATACTTTGTTGTGCAGGGCTATTTTTTACCACCGGTGGCTTTCAACTCAGATGAAGCCAATGCGCTTTTGCTGATGGAATCGGTGGTGCATGCATTTACCGACAAATCCATCCAAAAACATTATTCTAATGCACTCAATAAAGTGAAAGCCGTTTTAAGGAATTCACAAAAGGAAGAACTGGAAATACTTACTAAAAACATACAACATCAATTGCCTGCCTGTATTAGTAACGATTATGAATACCTGTCCTTGTTGCAACAGACCATCTCTGCAAAAACGGTGATTGAATTTGATTATAAAAACAACAAGGAAGAAGTGAGCAGAAGAAAAGCCGAACCCATCGGACTCATATTTTATGCAATGAGCTGGCACCTGATTGCATGGTGCCATTTGCGCAACGATTACCGTGATTTTAAAGTATCCCGGATTCTGAAAATCAGCAACACCGATGCACCCTTTCAAAAGAGAGATCATATAGAGGTAAAGGATTACATGAAATCTCTACCGGTCAACTACTAAATTATTTTTCAAGTTATAAAACACACTGCCATAGGGTTGTCAGTGAGGCATTGTTATTTTGCTTTATAACTAAAAACAAATACAATGTCGATGATTCAAATTTTTCTAAAGGAGTTGCAGCAGGAAGCTGTGACTACCCGTAAAATGCTGGCACTAATCCCGGATGATCAGTATCAATGGAAACCACATGAAAAGAGTATGACCATTCTGCAACTGGCACCGCATATTGCTGAGCTGCCATCCTGGGTTACTATGGTATTAAATACCAGCGAACTTGACTTCGCAGCTGAACCTTATACGCCACAAGATATAACCACCACTGCTGCCTTGCTGGACTTGTTCGAAAAAAATTTAGCTGGTGGCAAAACTTCACTGGAATCTGCCCGGGAAGAACAACTGGCCGATCTCTGGACGTTGAGAAATGGCGAGACTATTTACAGTACATCTTCCAAGGCGGAGGTGATCAGGATGGCCTTCAGTCAAATCATTCATCACCGGGCACAATTGGGGGTTTACCTGCGGTTATTAAATATCCCGATACCGGGCAGTTACGGGCCAAGCGCCGATGATATGAGTTTCTAAATTCAATTGATAGATTAAGACTTTTGAAATCCAAAAGTCTTAATCTTCCTCTCTACTATACTATTTTCCTACCGTTATTGGAAGTCAGTTAAATATAATCTCTGCTCCTAATACGATTCAACTAACCGTTTCCGTTGCGCATCAAAACCATGCCCTTTATTGAGCCTGCTAGAACATGTAAAATTTTACATTTTGAGTTGCCATACATCCTATAAATAGCCTAATAACTACCTAACTTTGATGCAAATTTGAATCAAAGATGACTAAGCTTTCTGTAAACATTAATAAAATAGCTACCTTAAGAAACGCCCGCGGAGGCAACAATCCCGATCTCGTAAAAACTGCCCTTGACATTGAAAGATTTGGGGCGGAAGGAATCACAGTACACCCAAGGCCCGACGAGCGACATATTCGCTATGCAGATATACCTGATCTGAAAAGAAAAATCAGTACCGAATTAAATATTGAAGGCAATTGTACAGAAGAAAAATTCATACAACTGGTACTGGCAAACAAGCCGGCCCAGGTTACACTTGTTCCGGATGAACTGGGACAACTTACCTCCAACCACGGATGGAATACCATTGAACACAAAGATTACCTGGTTGGAATGATCCGGATATTTAAAGATGCCGGTATTCGCACTTCCATCTTTGTAGATCCGGTGGTTGAAATGGTAGAAGGTGCTGCCGCGACCGGTACCGATCGTATTGAATTGTACACCGAAGCCTATGCTCTTTTATTTGCCAAAAGAAATAAACAGGCTGCAATTGAACCCTACACGGCTGCAGCCATCAAAGCAACTGAGCTGGGTTTAGAGATCAATGCCGGTCACGACCTTGATTTGCAAAACCTGCGCTTTTTTATGGAACATGTACCTGGCTTAAAAGAAGTATCCATCGGTCATGCTTTAATTTGTGACTCCATTTACCTGGGGCTTGAAAATACGGTACAGTTGTATAAGCGGCAGTTAAGCAATCCGTATTAGGGGCGGCTCTATGTTCCTCTCAACCAGAGATCATAAGCGACGCTAACTTATAATTATCCCGATCTGAGCAGATTCACCTTTTTTGCCCGTCCTGTTCTATAGAGAACATCGGACAGGATGGACAAAAAAATCCCTTCGTAATTAAACGAAGGGATTTTCTATAATAATTAAAATATCTTAACCCAGGTAAGCTTTCAAAGCACCGCTGTAGCGGGCTTTTTGCAAACGCTTGATTGCTCTTTCCTTGATCTGGCGGATACGTTCTTTGGTCAAATCATATTTCTGACCAATTTGCTCAATGGTAACACCGTTTTCTCCATCCAGGCCAAAATAGGCATTCACAATCTCTGCTTCCCTTGGACTCAATGATTTTAACACCCTGCGGATTTCATTTCTCAATGAATCATGCATTACATCCTCATCGGTATCATCACCACCCTGCAGTAAATCACCCATGGCTACATCTTCTGCTTCATGCACGGGTGCATCAAGGGAAGTATGACGGGTATTACTTTGGAAAATGTTGTTGATCTCGGTTTCACTCATCTCCAGTAATTCTGCTAACTCTTCAGTAGATGGCTCACGCTCATGTTCCTGTTCAAAAGCCATATAGGCTTTGTTAGCTTTGTTGTATGTGCCAATTTTGTTTTGTGGCAAGCGGACTAATCTGCCCTGCTCTGCCAACGCCTGTAGTATAGATTGGCGAATCCACCACACAGCGTAAGAAATAAATTTGAAACCTTTTGTTTCATCAAAGCGTTGAGCCGCTTTAATTAAGCCGAGGTTGCCCTCGTTGATTAAATCACTAAGAGAAAGGCCCTGGTGTTGATACTGCTTAGCAACAGATACCACAAAACGAAGGTTGGCCTGCACCAATTTGTCCAATGCTCTTTGATCTCCCATTTTGATCTTTTGGGCCAAAATGGTTTCCTCTTCAGGAGTAATCATAGAGATTTTGGAAATTTCCTGCAAATACTTCTCCACCGCTTGTGAGTCACGGTTGGTAATTTGCGTTGCGATCTTAAGTTGCCTCATTGTGTTGAATTAATTTCAGAATATCTAACGTTTTAGGACAATTATTATTGGTAAAGTAATGCAAAGGATTGGTTAATTTACAAAATACTAAAAATCAGTTTGCAAAGTTACGAATCATATCTTACAATTCATAGTTCAATGACAAAAAGGTTGCAAATTAGGGATATGCAACAGTTGACTGTTCAGAAAAAGGGAAGGAAAGAATGGCAGTTTCGTTGAAGAGACTCCTATATTATTCAAAAAATAACTATGAATAAATATTTACATTTTGCCAAATTCGCTTTTCCTACATTTCTACAAACCTCTTTTACAGCTATATTTGTCTGATGATAACAGACTTACGCTCCGATACTTTTACCAAGCCCTCTCCTGCGATGCTTAACGCCATGTTCAACGCATCGGTTGGAGATGACGTTTTTGGTGAAGACCCAACTATCAATCAACTTGAATCGATGGCCGCTGAACTATTTAATATGGAAGCCGCTGTATTTTGTCCGAGTGGTACCATGACGAACCAGATTGCCATCAAATGCCATACCCAGCCTGGCGAAGAAATCATTTGCGATAAGATGAGTCATGTTTACATTTATGAAGGTGGTGGTATCGCATTCAATAGCGGCTGCCAGGTAAAAGTGCTGGAGGGTGACCGTGGAAGAGTGAAGGTAGAACAGGTATTGGAAGCCATCAATCCAAATGATATACACAAGGCACCTACTTCTTTGGTGAGTCTTGAAAATACGGCCAACCGTGGAGGCGGCAGTTGCTACGAGTTCACAGATCTGGAGGAAATCAAAGAAACCTGTTTGCAAAACAACCTGAAACTTCACCTGGATGGCGCCAGGCTTTGGAATGCTCTGGTTGCCAAAGGGGAAACGCCCAGGCAGTACGGCGAACTATTCGATAGCATTTCTATTTGTCTAAGTAAAGGCCTGGGCACGCCGGTTGGTAGTTTGTTACTCGGTAACAAAGATTTTGTACAAAAAGCCCGTAGGTTTAGAAAGGTATTCGGCGGAGGCATGCGGCAGGCAGGCTATCTTGCTGCGGCAGGCATTTTTGCGCTGGAAAATAATATCAACCGACTGGCTGATGATCATCACCACGCCAAACAAATAGCGGAGGCTTTAATCAAGAAAGATTTTGTCGGCAAAATAATGCCGGTAGAAACCAATATCCTCATCTTTGAATTGACGGGCCGTTTTACTGCGAAAAGTTTTGAAACAGAACTTGCCAAATCAGGAATACTAACCATCGCTATTTCGCCCACCCAGGTGAGGATGGTAACCCACCTGGATGTAACGGAAGAGATGGTGAAACATCTTATTGGGGTGATCAGGGACATCTGATGAATTGTTAGATGAGTTTCAACACAGGGATATTTAAACCAATCGATTTTACCGACTTAACCTGTAAAAAAGGTATGCCAGAATTGGAAGATGAACTTAGAATATCTTTGGCCGGACAGTGGTTTGGCTATTTTAGCTATGGCCCGGAATATGGTGAATTATTGATGGATGAACAAGTGATTTTTTCGATCCTGATTGAGGAAGTTTTTAACAACCGGTTTAAGGGAAAATGTATCGAGATTGAAGGCATAGGATCCAGTACAGAACTATCCGCTATTGAGGGATTTTTAGAAAATCAGTTTATCAGTTTCACCAAAGAATATCCATCCAATAACGTGATCGACGAAAAAGGAAATGCAGTCAATTACGAGGGCAGTCTCAACCCCATGCTTTCTTACGAAGGGCAATTCAATCATTTCAATCAATCATTTACAGGCACGTGGGAAATCCGGAGTACCGAGGTAGCAGCAGGTGATGGCATTTATGTTGACGTTTGCACGGGTAATTGGGAAATGTCAAAAGATTCTGCGAGATACGGTGTATGAACACCTGCACCAATACCTATCAATTAAGGCTCAACGAAGCTCATATGATATCCTACATGTAATTCCAACTGATTTTTTGTATAACAAACTTTACCTTCGCAGTTCTTTAATCACTCAATACCGCTAAAATATGTTCCCAAAAATCAACCCCACTTCTACCCGATCCTGGCAGGCACTTCAACAACATTTCGAAGAGATGAAAAATGTGCACATGAAAGATCTCTTTGCCACTGATAGCGAACGATTCAACAAATATTCCATCTGCACTTCAGACATCGTTTTTGATTACAGTAAAAATATCATCACTGATAAAACTAAACAACTTTTATTGGAACTCGCCAATGATTGCCAGCTACCTGCTGCCATCAAAGCAATGTTTGAGGGAGATAAAATCAATGATTCCGAAAAGAGAGCGGTGTTGCATACTGCATTGCGCAATTTCTCCGGTAACCAAGTTTTATTTGAAGGCAAGGATGTGATGCCGGAAATTAATACCGTACTGGAGCAGATGAAAAATTTCTGTTCAAAAATTCATTCAGGAGAATGGAAAGGCTATTCCGGGAAAAAAATAAAGTACATCGTAAATATCGGTATTGGTGGCAGTGATCTTGGTCCCGTAATGGTAACCGAGGCCCTGAAACCATATTGGGTGGAAGGTATTCAAACCTATTTTGTAAGCAATGTAGACGGTACCCATATTGCTGAAACACTGAAGAAAGTAACTGCAGACGAGACACTGTTTTTAATTGCCTCCAAAACATTTACCACGCTTGAAACGATGACCAATGCTCATTCTGCAAGAGAATGGTTTTTACAGGATGCGAAAGACGAAGCATTTATTGCCAAACATTTTGTTGCATTAAGTACCAACGAAGCAGATGTAGTAAAATTTGGAATTGCTGCAGAAAACATGTTTGTGTTCTGGGATTGGGTTGGCGGCAGATATAGCTTATGGAGTGCCATCGGTTTATCAATTGCTTTAACCATTGGATATGACAATTTCGAACTGGTACTAAAAGGCGCCCACCAATCAGATATCCATTTTGCTACAACTCCCTATGAAAAAAACATTCCTGTTTTAATGGCGTTACTTGGCATCTGGTACACTAACTTCTACGGAACAGCATCAGAAGCCATTTTACCATACGATCAATACTTGCATCGTTTTGCAGCTTATTTTCAACAGGGCAATATGGAAAGCAATGGTAAATATGTTGACCGCAACGAACAGGAAGTAACCTACGCCACCGGGCCAATCATCTGGGGTGAGCCGGGCACCAACGGACAGCATGCTTTTTACCAATTGATCCACCAGGGCACACAGGTTATACCTTGTGATTTTATAGCGCCTGCAATTTCTCATAATCCCATTGGCAATCACCACCAGATTTTGATGAGTAACTTCTTTGCGCAAACGGAGGCATTGATGAATGGTACAGATCATGAAAATCCATTCAGGGTATTTAAAGGCAACCGGCCTACCAATTCATTTTTAGTTACACAAATTACTCCCTTTGCATTGGGTGAATTGATTGCAATGTATGAGCACAAGATATTTGTACAAGGCGTTATCTGGAACATTTACAGCTTCGATCAATGGGGAGTTGAATTGGGTAAAGTGCTGGCAAATAAAATTTTACCGGAATTAAAAACAGATGCACCCATCCATACTCATGATTCATCTACCAATGGGCTGGTAAATGCATATAAACAAATGAAAAAATAAAATTATTTAGCTAAATTTAAAAGGTAAAACAAACTATTTTTCCATGAAAACATTTTATCTGGTTGTTGTGGGAATTGGTTTTTCCTTGTCTGTTAACGCACAATTCAGGGATACTGTATTTGTTCTGCCCAGGGGTACCGATCATGAATTTGTATCATCATCCCTGTTAATACCAGGAGCGAAATTGTTAGCTGAAAATAAAGTAGGAAAGGTATATATCCTTCCAATTGATAATATGCCATGTTTGGTTCCGGATACAAAAAACGCCACACCGATACCCACTAAAAAATTATTCCTGCAGAAGGGCAGCATTCCAAATAGCTCGCCAAAATAGCTTTTAGAAAAATATTAATTTGAGTCATTCTTTTCAGAAAAAATCTTCCTGCTACCCGGGAAGATTTTTTGTTTGCGGTATTGCTGTTGCCAATTGCTGAAAATGTACAAGTGAGTGACACAACAATATTGAGTAAAGCTACCTTGCTGGTGCAATAAAAAATACGACGAAGTACCGATATCCCCAAATGCAAAATCCTCCCACAAATTGGGAGGATCTTAAAAAATTATCTGATCAAACTATAAATAGTGAATTACCATTTATCAACTTCTTCATGACTTCCATTGTCCAATGGAACCTGGCTTTCTACAGGTGCTGGCACAACTACTTCTTCTTCAACTTTTGTTTCAGCAACAACTTCTTCAGTCACAACCTCTGCCTTCTTTTCGTAACCTGCGTTTTCGCCCTGGTTGTACTGTTGTCCATCTTCACCTTCGTATGGTGTATCATGGTTGAATGCATCAAAATCAAAGTCGGGCATTAATTCAGTTTTTACATGATCAATTGCTTCTCCAAGTCCTTTGATAAATTTATTAAAATCTTCTTTGTACAAAAAGATCTTGTGCCTGTCATAACCATCAGAATCAAAACGCTTGCGGCTTTCTGTAATGGTTAAATAATAATCACTGCCACGGGTCTCTCTTACATCAAAAAAGTAAGTCCTACGTTTCCCAGCTCTAATGCGTTTGCTATAAACGCTTTCCATTTTTTTGTCGTTGTTTTCGTACGCCACAGTTGTAAATTTTAAATGAATTCAGTGTTATTAATATTTCAAATACTGGGCAAAGATATAGCTGTTTTTGAAATAGCAAAATAAACCATTGGATTTTGGAAATAACTTATCCGCATCAAAAAAAAAGTGTTGATAACTACGCTAAAAAACATCATTGCTTCATCCAAATTATCAACCATTTCTATTTTTTTCATCTCATCATTCTTTATCCATTACTCATCTCTCATCGCTCATCTCTCATCCCCCCATCCTGTGCCTGTTGCCTGGCATACATCCCGGCATAATATCCGTTCTGCTGTATCAAATCTGCGTGTGTCCCCTGTTCCACAATCCTGCCGTCATCCAATACGATGATTGTATCAAAATCTAATAGTGAGAAAATGCGGTGCGTAATAATGATCGCAGTTTTATCTTTCCACCAGGCATTTAGATTATTTAAAATGTTCTTTTCTGTCTTTGCATCCACAGCACTTAAACAATCATCAAAAATAACCATCGATGGATTTTTAATCAACGCACGGGCAATGGCTATCCGCTGCTTCTGTCCACCACTTAGTGTAACGCCCCTTTCCCCAATCATGGTTTGATAGCCACTGGAAAAGCCTTCGATCTCATCATGAATACATGCCTGGCGGGCTGCCTTTACTACCTCTTCCAAACCGGCATTTTCCATACCAAAGCCAATGTTGTTTTGTACCGTTTCGCTAAACAAAAATACATCCTGTGGTACATAGGTAATTTGATTGCGTAGCCAGTTTAGGTTGATTTGATTCACTGGTACACCATCATATAAAATCAACCCTTCCTGTGCATCGTACATTCGCAACAGTAACTGGGCAATGGTAGATTTACCGGAACCTGTTCTTCCCACAATCGCAACCTTCTCCCCTTTTTTTATCTGAAGCGAAAAATTTGTGAGCGCATGGATGCCGGTATGTGGATAAGTAAAATCAATATCGGTAATGCTTATACTGCCGGTGAGCGCAGGTTTTACCGGATTAACCGGTTCCTGAATGGTAGGATTGGTATTTAAAAATTCATTCACCCGCTTTTGTGAAGCTGCGGCACGCTGGGTCATACTCGCCGTCCAGCCAATGGCACTCACCGGAAATGTCAGCATCTGGATATATAATACAAACTCGGCGATGGTTCCTACGCTGGCCCCCGGCACGCCATTTATTACATCTATGCCACCGGCCATAATGGTGATCAAGGTACTCATACCGATCAGCAATCCAATGCTGGGGAAATAAATGGCTTCTGTTTTTGCAAGCTCCAAAGCGTTCTGTTTATACGCCTCACTATTTGCTGTGAAAAACCCCAGCATCGCCTTCTCCTGCACAAATGATTTTATAACCCGGATGCCGCTGTATGATTCCTGTGCATTGGTGGTAAGATCACTCAACAGAGCCTGTATGCGCTCACTTTTACGGTTGATAATTGTATTAACAAAATAAATAGTAACCGCAAGTACCGGCAATGGAAACAAAGCAATGGCCGTAAGTTTTGGACTTGCCTGTACCATAAAAAAGATGCTGAAAATAAGCACGGTTGCCAGGTTGATAAAATACATCAGCGCCGGACCGGTGTACATTCTTACCCGGCTGATATCTTCGGAGATGCGGCTCATCAGATCGCCTGTACTATGTGTTTTATAAAAATTTGTATCCAGTTGCTGATAATGTGTGAACACCTGGTTCTTTTGGCTAAACTCAATAAGTCTGCTCATTACAATGATGGTTTGCCGCATTAAAAACATAAAGATGCCACTGATGAGCGCCAGTACAAGCAATGTAATTCCACACCATAAAATTTGCTGACTAAAGCTTTTTTCCTCTAGCAGCGAAATGATTTTTTGTACCACAAAATCATATTGCTTTTTTTGAATGGGCTGCTGAGAAACCGAGGCGGTTTGCTCTGCTTTATTAACTACGGAGTTAACCACATATCCAGTCAACTGCGGCGCCAATATCCTGAAATAGTTGGTAAGTATGATAAAGAGAATCCCCAATAGTAAACGGGACCTATATTTCCAGAAAAATGGATTGAGCGCTGCAAGATGTTTCATTCGCTGCAAAAGTAAAGAAAATTACCCTCAACAGACGATCAATCGTGCATACAAACATGCCTCAATTCATTCGCCTGAGCAACTTTACATCTTCTTTAATAAATACCGCTTCAACCTGGAGAGGTCTTTCATTAGCATAAAAAAACACCAGGTTTTGCCTGGTGTTTTTTTTATGCAGTTATTGCGTTCATTTATTCTATATCCAATCCCCAGCTTTTCCCTTTTTCAGTTGCGGGCAGTCCGTCTTTAATCCATTTGGCAGGTTTGCCATCCTTTAAATAATAATCAAAAAACTGCCCAAGTCTTACTGAAAGATCTTTCCGGTTTTTGCGTTCTATTAAGTTATGTGCCTCACCGTTATACTGTAGCAACCATACTTTTTTATCCAACCTGCGCAGTGCGGTAAAGAACTCAATACCCTGGTACCATGGCACTGCATCATCGGCATCATTGTGCGTCATCAACAAAGGAGTCGTTACTTTATCCGCACTAAATAAAGGGGAGTTTTTGATGTACAAATCAGGACGCTGCCATAAAGTAGCACCAATCCTGCTCTGTGACTTTTCATATTGAAATTGCCTGTTCAGTCCGCTTCCCCAGCGGATGCCGCCATAAGCACTCGTCATATTTGCCACAGGTGCTCCTGCTCCTGCCGCCCTGAAAATATTGGTTCTGGTAATAAGGTAAGCAATCTGGTAACCACCCCAGCTTTGTCCCTGCAGTGCCATCCTGGTGCTATCCACAAAAGGCATTTTTGATAAATATTTAGCTGCACTCACCACACTGTTATAAGCACTTTGTCCGGGTTCGCCTGTTTTGTAATAAATATTTGGATCAAAAATCAAATACTCGTTACTGGCAAAATAAGGCACATTTACAATTGAAGCACTCGGAGCTGGTGGTCTGTAATTATACAGTCCATCTGAGTTACGTTCATAGAAATAAAATATGATGGGATACTTTTTCTTCGGATCAAAATTGGCTGGTTTGTATAACAATCCTTCACTCATTTTACCATCAAACATTTTCCATTTTACGAGCTCCACAGTAAGCCAGTTATAATCTTTCTGCTGACTGGCGATATCAGTAAGCTGCGTTAGATTTTTCAAATCAGCAGTGGCAAACAATTCACTTTCGTTGATATTTGCCCGTTGTAAAATATATCGCTCTGCTTTGTCGGCTTTTAATGGCCCGCTAAAACTGTATGGCGCTGTAACAATTAATGCAGGATCTGCAACTTCGTTTACTTTCTTTGAAAAATAACCTGCGTATTTACTGTCCTTGTTAAAAGAACGTAACAGCACTGTTTCATCGGCATTGATAAATCTCTTCTCCGGATC
>Ga0123337_10005017_pt1 | contig 13196 bp, 11 predicted proteins | sample frozenSSSSmetaG_FD_89792 | JGI IMG/M metagenome (GOLD analysis project Ga0123337, IMG submission 89792) | Glacier valley bacterial and archeal communities from Borup Fiord, Nunavut, Canada, to study Microbial Dark Matter (Phase II) -... | ecosystem: Environmental > Aquatic > Freshwater > Ice >...
GCCCATGGCCGCGATGGAGGAGAGGGTGTTCGAGCCTCGTTTTCCGCGCGTGCTCGCCTATCTCGTCAGGTTGCGTGTCCAGTTCGTCACTTCGGTCATACTCGCGGTACTGGTGCCGGTGGCAGTGCGCTGGGGCAGCAATTTCGGCGCCTGGTTCGGCCCGGAGCAACTCACCACTCTGATTGCTGCGCCGCTTGCCATCCTGCTTGGCCTGGTCGTCCTGCGGCAGATGTCATCGATCCCGGGCGTTCGCGAGACCTATTATCTTGCACCGGCGATGGCCGTGAGCTTTCTTATCGTGCTGGCAGTCATGCTAATGGTGCGCGTCGAGTATAACCGCTACCTGTTTCCCACCGCCTTCGTGATCAGCGTCATCTGGATTTTCTTGACCTACGCGGTCTCGGAGGGGGTGCGTCGCAATCGCTTTGCCATCGTGCCCGGTGGTGCCGCTGCGGCCCTCAGCGGATTCGCCGGGGCCGACTGGGTGGTACTGACGAGCCCGGTGCTTCCGGATGGACGCCTGGACGGGGTGGCGGTCGATTTGCGCGGCCAGATCGACGACGACTGGGAGCGCTTCATCGCCGACTGTGCTCTGAGCGGGGTTCGGGTGTTCCATGAGCGGCAACTGCATGAGTCTCTTTCCGGTCGGGTTGAGATCAATCAGCTCTCCGAAAACACGCTCGGCTCGATCAACCCTAACGCAGGCTACATCAAGCTCAAACAGGCGCTGGACTGGCTGGTGGCGCTGGTAGCTCTGGTGTTGCTGGCGCCGTTCGGGCTGATACTGGCGTTGCTCATAAAGCTTGATTCGCCTGGTCCGGTGATCTTTCGACAGGAGCGCATGGGGTTCCGGGGCGCGCCCTTCACGATGCTCAAGTTCCGGACCATGGTCGATACTGCTGCCAGCGTCCAGCCAGGGCGTGCCCGTGCCATCACCCAGTCGGGCGACGCCCGTGTCACAAAGATAGGCAAGTTCCTCCGCCGCTCTCGCATCGACGAGCTTCCGCAACTGATCAACATCCTGCGCGGTGAAATGAGCTGGATCGGGCCTCGCCCGGAGGCCATAGTTCTGTCGCGGTGGTACGAAGGTGAACTGCCGTACTACCGCTACCGTCACATCGTGCGTCCCGGCATCAGCGGATGGGCGCAGGTCAACCAGGGCCATGTTGCCGAAATCGACCAGGTGCTCGAAAAGCTCCACTACGACTTCTACTACATCAAGAACTTCTCCCTATGGCTCGACATCGCGATTGCCCTCAGGACCAGCGGCGTCATGCTTACGGGGTTCGGATCGCGGTGAGGTGCGCTTCGATTTACGCGGCACGTACACAGGCAGGTCGGGGTACCGAGGCGTCTGGATCGGGATGCACGCGCATGCAGCGTTGGGCCAGTCGGCCATGACGAGCACGAGTGGCCGAGAGCGGCCCCTTGCCGCCAAGGCCCGCGCCACTACCGCGCCGCAGGGGAGCCCATCACAGTCTGCGAGTCCCGGCTTGTTGTCGGCGTTTTTGCTGTTGTTCGGTCGGCTGACACCTTCGCGACGACGCATGCTGATTCCGGTGCTGGCGCTGATGCTGGCCGGGGCACTCGCGGAGGTTGCGACGATCGGCGCGTTGTTGCCCTTCCTGAGCGTCATCGCCAACCCTGGTGACTCGCAGTTCCTTGCGTTCATCCTGCCGCTTCTCCCGCTTCACGGAGAGGCGGGAGCGGTCTGGGTCGTTCCAGTGCTGATCGGAGTGTTCGGGTTAGCAGTCCTGATCTCGGCCGGGTTGAGGCTGGTGCTGCTTTGGACGAGCACCTCCTTCGTCAATGGCATGGCACACGAACTGGCCACCCAGCTTTATGTCGATACGCTCCACGAGCCGTACGCGTTTCACACCACCCGCAATTCCTCCGAGATCATTGCCGTCATAAACAAGGTGCAGATACTGACCTGGCAGGTGTTGAACCCGCTGATGAGTGGTGTGATCGCGTTCACCATCTCCTGCTTCATAGTCGGCGGGTTGATTATCGTCGATGCACGGATCGCGCTGCTGGCCGGCACGGGCTTCGTCTCGGTCTATGTGGTCGCCACATTGCTCACGCGCGAACGGCTGAAGCGCAACAGCGTCATCATCGCCCGGGCGGCCTCCGAGCGCATCAAGACGATGCAGGACGGCCTGGGTGGCATCCGGGACGTGTTGCTGGATCACTCCCAAGCCGTGTTCGTGGACGCCTATGATCGCGCCGAGGCGCGGTACAGGGCGGCGAGCGTCAAGACTACCTTCCTCGGCGGCGCTCCCAGGTTTGTCGTCGAGGCGGGCGGCATCATCATGATTGCCGCCATTGCGGCGGCCGTTGTCGGTGGCCACGGGGGGCTGGCCGCCGGAGTCCCGGTGCTTGGTGCGCTGGCCCTCGGGGCGCAGCGGCTCTTGCCGCTGATGCAGCAGACATACGGCGCCTGGGCGTCGATCATGGGCAGCAGGCAGGTCGTGCTTGATATCGTCGCGCTGCTGAGCCGGCCGACAAGAACCGTTACGCCGGTTAGGGCGCCTCTGCCGTTCACGCAGGCGATCGCGCTGCGCAATGTCAGCTTCGCCTATGGTCCGGAGCTGGCACCGGCGCTGAGCGGCGTCAACTTCGAGATCCGCAAAGGCGCCCGTATCGGCATTGCCGGCAAGACCGGTAGCGGCAAATCCACCTTGGTGGACCTTGTGCTGGGGCTTCTCGAACCATCCGCGGGCGAGCTCTGTGTCGATGGCGTGCCCGTCACGGATGAGAACCGTCTCGGCTGGCAGCGAAATGTTGCCCACGTACCGCAGGCCATCTACCTGGCCGACGCCAGCGTTGCAGAGAACATCGCCTTCGGGGTGCCGCCGGAGAGCATCGACCGCGATCGGGTACGCCGCGCAGCCGGGCAGGCCGAACTAGCCGAAGTCGTCGCGGCGCTGCCCAGGGGCTACGACACCCGTGTGGGCGAACGCGGCATCCAGCTATCAGGCGGTCAGCGCCAGCGCATCGGAATTGCCCGTGCCCTCTACAAGCAGGCGAGCGTGCTCGTCTTCGACGAAGCGACCAGCGCCCTCGATACCGAGACCGAAGCCATCGTGATGGCGGCGATCAACCGGCTGGATCGACGGCTTACCATCATCATCATCGCGCACCGCCTCTCGACTTTGGACGCCTGCGACGCAATTGTGTGGCTCGAGGCAGGGCGGATTCGGTCGATCGCGAACCGCTCATCCGAGACAAGAAAGGTCCTGCCGTGACTGCTCCGTGGGTCCGCGCCGTGAAATCGATCCTTCCCAGGCCGATCTACGATCCGGCCAGCGAGTGGGCCGTGCGCCTCATCACCTGGCGCCGGCTTATGGGGTATGTTCGGGGTGCCACGGCCGGCGATGCGGTATGGCTCTGGTTGTCCTTCCTCGCCTCGCCGTTCACCAGTCTCATCGGCCTGTCCGGTTGGCGCGATCCGCTTCTGCTCCACGACATGGTTGCCGATGTGGATGGCATTGGCCGCTTTCGCCTTCGGGCTCACACCGATGACTTGTGGCACGTCGTTCCGTTCCGTGAGACGGCGGTTCTCCGGTGCATTCAGGGCCTGCTGCGACCCGGCGACGTGTTCGTCGATGCTGGCGCCAACATCGGTACCTACTCCGTGGCGGGGGCGAAGCTGGTGGGCCCCTCGGGTACCGTACTGGCCATCGAGATGCTTGAAGGAACGGCCCGAGTCCTGCGCGACCATATCGAGCTCAACGATCTGCACAATGTGCAAGTGGTGGAGCGAGCACTCGCGGCGCGGGCGGATGAGCACTTCACTGCCTCCATGCCGGCCGGCAGCTTCGGCCAAGCCTCGATAACCAACAAGCGCGAAGGCGAGACCTTCGAGGTTGTAAGCACGACGTTTGATTTGCTCCTCAAGGACATTCCGTCGGTACGTCTGCTCAAGATCGATATCGAGGGGGCCGAACTCGACGCCCTAAAGGGTGCCTCCGGGATTTTGGATCGGGTCGAGTCGATTGCCTTCGAGCATCTCGACAAGCAGAGCCTCGAGGACATCCGTGCCTTGCTGGTTCCGCGTGGCTTCCGAATTGAACGGCTTGACGGTGGCAACAGCTTGGCGCTTCGCCAGACAACAACCTGGGACGTGTGAGGGGGCCATGCCGCTAGCGGTCATCAACTCGGTATGGATAGGCCCGACCTTGGGCTTGGTCCACGCCGCATGCCTGCGCTCATTCGTTCGCCTGGGTCACCGCGTGGTGCTGCACGTCTATGAACGGCCCGCAGATGTTCCTGACGGCATCGAACTCGCCGACGCAGCAGAACTGCTTCCGGCTTCAAAGATCATTCGCTATTCACGCGGCGGTAGCCCCGCCATCACCGCGGATTTTCTCCGCTACGAGATGCAGCGGGAGGGACTCGGCCTTTACGTCGACTGCGATTGCTATTGTCTGAAGCCTATCGAGGACGCGGACTACATCTTCGGCCTCGAAGCGACCACCTTCATCGCCAACGGCGTGCTCAAGCTTCCCGCAGGTTCACCGATAGTGGATGATCTGTGCCGTCTCAAGGACGAAAGGGCGTTGATCCCACCCTGGGCGAGCGCCAAACGTCAGCTCTACTATCGCTGGCGGGCCCGGTTGGGTTTTCCAGTCAAGCTTCAGGACCTGCCTTGGGGATACACGGGGCCCTTCGCCCTGACCTGGTACCTGAAGCAGTACCAACTAAACCAGCACGCCTCCCCGATCGACGATTTCTACCCAGTGCATGCCGCCCAGACCTCGCTGCTGCTCGATGCTGATCTTCGCATTGAGGACATTACGACCCCACGCACGCGACTGCTGCATCTGTCCAACGAGAAGCTGAAGCATACGGACTTGTCGCAGGTCCCCGCCTCGTCGCCCCTAGGTGTCATTCTGGCCGCAGGGGCATGATGCAGATCTACATCATAAATCTCGAGCGTTCCTCGACGCGGCGGGAGGTTATGCGCGAGCGCTTGAATGCTCTGGGAGTGCAGTTTCAGTTCGTCGCGGCAGTCGATGGAAAGGCCGGCGCGCATCACCTCTTCCCCAACTACGACCCCGCATTCTGCCTGCGAGCATGGCGTCGGCCACTATCTCCTGGGGAAACTGGCTGTTTTGCCAGCCACTACCAGCTCTGGCAGCACTGCGTCGCAAGCAACGAACCGATGATTGTCATGGAGGATGACGTCGACGTCTGGCCACGTTTCGGCGAAGCAGTCGAGCTTCTGCCGGGTCTTGGCGGGCATGGATACATAAGGCTTTCAGGAATGTCCTCGAGCCGCGCCTTCCGGGACGTACCTGCCGGTCTACCCGACGATTGGAAACTCGTTCGCTTTCTCGACGGACCAATGGGTACGCAGTGTTATGCGCTGTTTCCCGGGGGCGCTAAGCGCCTCCTGGCGGGAGCAGCAGAATGGACCATGCCAGTCGACAACTACATGGACAGCTTCTGGCACCACGGCGTTCCTTGCCTGGGACTGTTACCGTTCGTCACCCATCAGGATCGCACAGGTTCGGACATCCGGGACATGGGTGGCTTTCACGATCCGGTGTGGAAGCCCAAGCGCGTTGCCGTGCGCCTGATGGATAGTGCCCGGCGCGTCGCGTGGAATATGGCCGCCGGTAGCGGCCTGCATACAGGAGAAGCAGAGTCATGATCCTGTCCCTGAAGAAGCGGTACTGGGACCTGCGGCGCGCCATATTGAATGGCCGCGCCAGTGTCGAGCTGTCGCGGCTGGACATGAAGTTCGTCCCGTGGTCGACGTCGGCCATCCAGCCAGCGGCGCTTATGAGCATCCTCAACGAGATAGTCATAAACAATCGTCGTTCTGCTGTCGAGTTCGGCTGTGGCATCTCGACGCTCTACATGGCGCGAGTGCTGTCTGAGCAGGGCGGTCGACTGATCAGTTTCGAGGACAACATCGGCTGGGCTGCTCACGTCAGGTCGTTGCTTGCCCGGCAGGGATTGTCCGACAGCGTAACGTTGGTGGAAGCGCCGCTTAGGCAGGGCCGATGGGCGCTGAGTGATCTGCATTGGTATGACGAGCAGATTGTGGAGAGCTCGCTTGCTGGCGTTGAGATCGACTTTGCCCTGGTCGATGGTCCGCCAGCATACGAGGTTGGGAAGGGCTTGGCCCGCTATCCGGCCTTCCCGGCAATAGCGGGACATCTCAGTGAGCGCTGCGCGGTGATGCTGGACGATATAGGCAGGCCCGGGGAACAGCAAGTTCTTGCCCACTGGCGTACTCTGCCGGAGTTCGATCTCAGGGTTGAAGTGGAGGTGGTCACAAATATTGCGCTGTGTCGTCGTGGGTCATACTTCGACTCAAGATATTGAAGCAGGGTGTGACAGGGGATGAAGATTACCTTGCTGCTGCCATCAATGTTTGGTGCCGGTGCGCACCGAATGTACCTTCGGCTGGCGAGCCAGTTCGCTGCTATGGGACATGAAGTTGATCTCGTCCTGATGGATGGGGAAAACCGGCAGTTCGAGAATGAGCTGAGTTCTGCAGTTCGGGTCGTCGACCTTCGCCAACCTCGGCTGTGGACGAGCTTGCCGGCCTTCTGGTCCTATCTGCGAAACCACAGGCCCGACGTTGTGCTTGCCTCGATGCCGCTGGCCAATGGCATAGCCGCCTGGGCGTGCCGGTTCTTGCTCAATCGGCCGCGGCTCATCATAAGTGAGCGCAATGCGTTGCTGTTGGTCATGGGTGAAATAGAGACGCCATCAACAGCGCGGCCAAGCTACCAAGTCCTGATGAGGATTATCCGCTACAGCTACCGTTTTGCCGACGCGCTAGTCGCCGTCTCTGAGGGTGTGGCTGAGCGGGTGAGGCGCATACCAGGAGTGCCGAGCGAGCGCGTCCACGTTCTCTACAATCCGGCTTACCCAGTGCAACTTGAGACCTCGTTGCGCGAGCAGCCAAATCACCCCTGGCTGAAGCTCCGCGAGATTCCAGTTGTGCTCGGCGTCGGGCGGCTGGTGCCGCAGAAGGACTTTGCGACCCTGATCAGGGCAGTCGCCCTGGTGAACGTCAAGCGAGATGTCCGCCTGATTATTCTGGGAGACGGTGAAGATCGGGCCGAACTTGAGAGGTTGGCCTCGCATTTGGGGATTTCGACCAGGGTCTCGTTCCCGGGATTTGTGGAGAATCCACTGCCCTTTATGAAACACGCTTCGCTCTTCGTCCTGTCCTCCGCTCAAGAGGGATTTGGCAACGTTATCGTCGAGGCCATGGCCTGTGGTACGCCCGTAGTCAGTACGGAGTCGACCGGCCCTTCGGAAATCCTTGAGGCCGGCCGCTATGGCCCGCTTGTCCCGGTGGGAAACGCCGAGGCGCTTGCTGCTGCAATTGAAGCACAGCTTGACGATCCCGTACCTTCGGACGCCCTGCAGGCGCGCGCGCGCGTATTCTCGGTCGAAGCGTCAGCGGACGCTTACCTGAAACTCGCGCGACAGTTAGGGGCAGGACGGTGACGGCACCGGGTCGTGCGCCCGACCTCCCGGACGTGTCGATCGTCGTCCTATCCTACAATCGTCGGGATGCCATCGACCGCAACATCGCCGCCCTCGTTGCGATGGTCGAACAGACCGGCTGCGAACTCATCGTGGTCGATAACGCCTCGACCGACGGCTCGACGGAACTGATCCGGGATCTCCTGGGCGAACACCCGGGCACTCGCCTTGTCGTCAATCAGGCCAATCTCGGCGTTGCCGCGGGCCGCAACGTCGGTTGGCGGATGGCGACAAGAGACTTCATCCTCAATCTCGATGACGACATCGGTGTGTCGGCTGCGGACGTCGCGCACATGGCGCGGACGCTTCGCGAGACTGCCGCTATTGGCATCGTGTCGCCGGTGATAGTCGATTTCTACAGCGGCGCCGTGCAATATAGCTACGGCACCCAGAAGCTGGACATCGCCAACTACCAAGGCGCCTGTCACATGATACGCCGGGACCTGGCCGAAGCGGTCGGCCTCAATGACGAGCGGTGTTCGTTCGGCGGCGAGGAGCTCGACCTCTCGATACGCATTCGCGCACGAGGTAAAGGCGTAATATTCACACCGGATGCGAAGGTCTTGCACGATCACAAGGTCAGGACCGGGCAGGAGGCAAAAAGCCGTCGTCAGCGTTGGGTCTACAACTTCACCCGCGTGTTCTACAAACACTTCCCCCTTGGCGCCGCAGTGCCCTTCTCGCTGCGCTATCTCGTCAGTCATCTCGTCAGCGGCACACGTGCCTTCGGCCCCTTGTTCGGCCTCGCACTGATAGGCGAAGCGTGGCGGGGCTGTCGCGACGGCCGGCAGGCCCACAGCCCGGTGCCCTCAGTGGTCGTTCGGTTCTACCGCAATCCGGCGTTGCGTCCAGAATTCGGAAATCGCCCGCTTTGGCACAAATTTGTGCGCATGATCGTGTCCAAAAGGCCTATGCCGGAGTGAAATCTCATGTGCGGCAGACATATGGGAAGGTCATTGCGTACGCAAATGGTCAAAAAACAGCAACCTTGGGCCGAGGCTGCACCGCTCGCGCTTGAAGTCCCGATGCAGACGAATGCAGGCACAAGCGGGGCCGCCAGATGATGCCGCCGACATTTAGCGACACCACGCCGCCTCAGCGCCGGCAGAGCGTGCTGTCGCGGTTGACACCCCATCTGCCGCTCGTTGCGGCGCTGGCGCTCCGGCTTGCCTCTGAGCCGACAGCCAGCCTCAGCTATCCCCTGGTGGCCGCCTATGCGCTTTTCGGGCGCGGCCACGCAATCCGCGCATTGGCGTTGTCTTGGCTTTTCACCATGCTAAGCCCGGGCATCGCCCCGGACGCTCCGGCGGCAACGATAGGTCGTTACGCGGTGCTTTTCGCGGCGGCCTTGTCCGCCTTCGTGCATAGCCACACGCCCAACGGCCCCCGAAGGTTCGACCCCTTCGCGGGAGCTACGCTGCTATTAGGCGTGTTTATCATCGTCCACGCCCTGCTTTTCAGCCCTCTGGCCGACGTTTCGACGCTCAAGGCTGTGTCGTGGACCATGGCGATGACCACAAGTATCGCCGCATGGAGCGGACTTTCCCCGCGACAACGGGAGCAGGTTGCCGAGCAACTGTTCTGGGGCTTGGTGGCGGTGTTGCTGGTCAGCCTGCCTCTGGCGGCCACATCGCTGGGCTACCTGACCAATGGCACCGGCTTACAGGGAGTGCTGAACCAGCCGCAGGCGTTCGGCCCGACCATGGCGCTGCTTTGCGTGTGGGCCGTCACTCGCCTGCTCGGCGAGGCCCGCCCCTCGTGGTGGCTGCTGACGGTTGCCGGAGCCTCGTTGCTGGCGGTGATAATGTCCGAGGCCCGGACCGCCGGCCTTGCTGCCGCGCTAGCCGTGGCGGTCGCTGTGCTGGCCGGCCCCGGCCTTGCCGGCCGCTCCGTACTGGCCATGGCTCCTGGACTTCGCAGCGCCAGGGTCTGGGGTGTCCTGATTGCTGCCTTGGTCGTGGTGCTGATCATGGCGACAACGTTTTCCGACCTTTTCCAGCACTACATCACCAAGTCCGGCAGGGCGAGCGTCGATGGGCTGTGGGATGCCTTCGACTTGTCACGCGGTCGCCAGATGCAGGCGATGATGGACAATATCCGACAACAGCCCTGGACGGGCATCGGCTTCGGCATCGACTCCGTGCCCGAACTCATGAACGTGTCGAGAGAGCCCATCTTTGGACTTCCTGTCGGTGCCTCGATCGAAAAGGGGGTTACGCCGTTGATGGTCGTCGAGGAACTTGGGATATTCGGCGCCGTGCTGGTTGGCTTTTGGGTGCTCAGGCTGCTTCGAACGTCGGCGCGCGGCGGCATAGCTCCATTTGCAGTGGTGCTCACTGTCTTGCTGATGAACCTTGGTGAGGCAACGCTCTTTTCGCCCGGTGGCGTCGGCCTCTTGCCGCTCATTCTTCTCGGTTGGGCCTATGCAAGCGGGCGACCTGCGCCGGAGCGCCGACATGCCTGATCCGGTCTGGTTCTGGCAGCGCATAGTGTCCCCGCACATGGCCGGTTTGGCCGCGGCGATGGCCGCCGATGGTCGGGAGGTCACCTACGTTGCCGAAGAGGAGTTGTCGGCCGATCGTGCGTCGATGGGCTGGCACTCCCCTGATCTTGGCCACGCAAGACTCCTCCTTGCCCGCACCGCCGAAGCTGCGCGAAGTCTGGCGCGCGGCGCTCCCGCAAACAGCGTTCACATCTGTCAGGGGTTTCGCGGCAATGGACTGGTTGGGGTGGCCCAACTGACCCTGGCGGAGCGTGGCCTCAGGCAGTGGGTTGTTATGGAAACGGTCGACGACGCTGGCTGGCAGGGTCCGCTCAAACGTCTCGAGTATCGCCGTCTGGTGGAACAATGGCAGCCACGCATCGATGGCGTGCTCGCTATTGGCCACGCTACCTCGGATTGGCTTATCGCGCGGAACATGCCGCGAGACGAGGTGTTTCCCTTTGCCTATTTCCTGTCCGATCAGAACCCGGCGCCCACCCGCCACGATCCTTCTGCGCCGTTTCGCTTCCTGTTCGTTGGCCGCTTGGTACAGTTGAAGCGCGTCGATCTGCTGCTGAGAGCTCTTGGCGAGCTTGTGGACGTGTCTTTCGAGGTCGTCATAGTTGGCGCCGGTCCTGTAGGGGATGCTCTCCTAGAATTGGCAAGCGAGAAGCTTCCGGGTCGCGTTCACTGGCATGGCCAGCAACCGATCAGCGTGATCCCAACACTCATGGCGGATGCAGATTGCCTGGTCTTGCCTAGCCGATACGATGGCTGGGGGGCTGTGGTGTCCGAGGCTCTCTTGGCCGGAACGCCCGCCATATGCTCGGCTGCGGTCGGGGCTGCCGGCGTCGTAAGGGCAAGCGCCAGCGGCGGCGTCTTCCCGACCGGCGATCAGGAAGCACTGGCCGTGCTTCTGCGGCAGATACTGTCGGCGGGGCGGCAGACGCCGGAGGGGCGGGCGGGGCTGGCCGATTGGGGGCGTCGACTCGGCGCCAAGGCTGGCGCCAGCTATCTTGACGCCATCCTGTCGTACTCGGCAGGCGGTGGGACGAGGCCAGTTCCACCCTGGTTGGAGGTGGACTCCCTTGGCGCCCAGGCCATGCCTAGATGAGCTACTCCAAGTCCATCCGGCCGGTCGTCCTTACCTTCCTGCACTACTACCTGCCTGGCAGCAAATCCGGAGGGCCGGTGCGCACCATCGCCAACATGGTTGAGGCACTCGGAGACCGGATCGACTTCCGCATTGTCACCGCCGACCGCGACGTCGGCGAGATCGAACGCTACCAGCACCTGGCGGCGAGCGACGGATGGCAGGATGTCGGCAACGCCAAGGTCCTCTACCTTGCTCCGTCGAACCGACGCATGCGGGACATCAGCAAGATCATTCGCGAAACAACTCACGACACTCTTTACCTCAACAGCTTCTTCGATCCGGTGTTTACGGCCAAACCCCTCCTTGCCCGCCGCCTCGGCCTTGCGCCGGTCACCCGGTGCGTCGTCGCCCCACGCGGTGAATTCTCCCCCGGTGCCCTCAAGCTGAAGGCGGCGAGGAAGCGCGTCTTCCGCGTCGTTTCGCGTCCCATCGGCATCTACCACGGCCTGATCTGGCAGGCGTCCAGCGATCGCGAAGCGCAGGACATCGCGAGGGAAATGGCCGGTGCTGCCACTGACATTCGGGTTGCGACCGATCTGCCGGCGCACGCGCTCGCGCCGGTCCCGTCGGTCCACAGTCCTCGCGCCGAGGGCCAGCCGTTGCGCGTCGTCTTCCTGTCGCGCATTTCTCCGATGAAGAATCTCGTCTTCGCGCTCGAAGTGGTGAAACAGGTACAGACGCCGATGAGCTTCGACATTTACGGTCAGCTTGAGGATCAGGCGTACTGGGCTCGATGCGAGACTCTTATCGCTCAGATGCCCAGTCACGTCGCCGTGCGCTACCGCGGCAGCCTCGACCATCACGACGTCTCGGCGACACTTGCCCGATACGACCTTTTCTTTCTGCCCACTCACGGCGAAAACTACGGACACGCTATTGTCGAATCGCTCGCCGTGGGAACGCCAGTGCTTATCTCGGACGCAACGCCATGGCGGAACCTGACCGCCCAAGGGATCGGCTGGGACCTGTCGCTTCGGGACACGGCTCCCTTCGTGGCCAGCCTCGAGACGATGTCGGCGCGTGGCCAGGCGGAGGAGGCCAGGCATCGCCACCTGGCGGCCGCCTTCTTCCAGAAGCAGTTGCACGACAAGGGGGCGCTGGCCGACAACCTCTCCTTGTTTGCGCCGGGCGGGGATACCACTCCAACAAAGGAGCGCTACCCTCTCAATGAATAGCAAGACCGATGCAGTGGCCTATCATGATGCGCTCGCGCGGGGGTGGGAAGGTCGGTATGGCCGCGGTGGGTTCGCCCGTCGGGCGCGGTTCATTGAGCGCGTGATCGTTCCGCATCTGCCTGCTGGCGGAAGCTGGCTTGATGCAGGCTGCGGCACCGGCACCTTCTCGCGCCTGCTGGCACAGGACGGCCGCAGCGTAACCGGCGTGGACGCTTCGCTGAGCATGGTGGCGGAGGCCAACCGGCAGGCAGAGGCGTCGTCAGGCCAGATGTCGTTCACCCTCGTTGACACGATCGAGAAGCTTCCGTTCGAGGCAGCATCCTTCGATGGTGCAATCTGCTTCAGCGTACTGGAATATCTTGAGCGGCCATTCGCTGCGCTCGAGGAACTGAGCCGAGTCATCACGCCGGGCGGTCTGTTGGTCTGTTCGGTGCCCCACAGGAGCTCCGCCCTCCGCGCCGTGCAGAAGATTTACCGAGGCTTGCAGCCGGCCCGGATTGGCCGGGAGTTCGGATATCTGGAGCTTTCGCGCTTCACAACCACTCCGGCCGAGATGAAGCAGGCCGCCGAGCAGCAGGGTCTCACGCTGCGCACAACCGTCGGTTTCGATCCGCTGCTACCTTCCGTGGTCCACCCGCTACTTAAGCCCAGCCTGTTTTACGCGATTTTCGAGAAGCCACACTAAGGCCCTTCATGAAACAAGTCCTCCAATCCCTCCGAACTGGTGCGACCGAGGTCGCGGAGATTCCGTGCCCAGCGCCGGGGCACGGGCAGGTGCTGATCCGTACCTCGCGTACCCTGGTCTCCGCGGGGACCGAACGGATGCTGGTGGATTTTGGCAAGGCAGGGCTCATCGGCAAGGCGC
>Ga0123337_10005019_pt1 | contig 13195 bp, 9 predicted proteins | sample frozenSSSSmetaG_FD_89792 | JGI IMG/M metagenome (GOLD analysis project Ga0123337, IMG submission 89792) | Glacier valley bacterial and archeal communities from Borup Fiord, Nunavut, Canada, to study Microbial Dark Matter (Phase II) -... | ecosystem: Environmental > Aquatic > Freshwater > Ice >...
AGCTCCGACTGCTCCTCGAGGGTTGCCCGCCGCACGACGATCCGCGTCCAGGCCCCGACGTAGACCCGGTCATCCGCGTCGAGCTCGGTGCGCGGACCCACCGCGACGGGGTCGACGGGCAGGGGGCCTGAGGCGGGCCCGACGAACGTGCCGTTGGCCGAGCCGAGGTCCTCGACGAACCAGCGCGTGCCGTCGGTCGTCAGCTGGGCGTGCCGCCGGCTGACGCCGGTGTCCGAGGTGCAGTCGACGTCGGGCTCGATGCTGCGGCTGAGCGAGATCCGGCCCACGAGGTTGCTGCGCAGCATCAGCGGCACGACGGTGGGCAGTCCGGGGGACGGCATCGGCTCCTCGGCCTCCTGCCCGGCATACCAGTCGGGGTCGACCCACACCTCCGCCACCCACTCGAGCGGGATGGACGGCGCGACCCGCGACTGCTCCGGTACCGGTGAGGTCGCTCCGGCGGCGGGGCTCGCGCCCCGCGGGAGCGCGCCGGTGGTGAAGTCGTATCCGCAGGCCTCGCAGAAGAGTGCTTCCGGCAGGTTGAGTGTCTGGCAGTTCGGGCACTCCTGCCCACTCGGGGGACCGCTCGTTGCGCCGGTCTGGCCCGGCCGGGGCTCGGGAGGGGCCGAGGTCGTGCTGCCCACCGGTTGCGCCTGCGGGTCGATCTTCGCCCCGCAGGTGTCGCAGAAGTCGTCGGCCTGCGACTGGTGGCCGTTGGGGCAGATCATTTTCTCACCCTGGTCGTCTTCGTGGAGGCGGTGTCGAGCGCCATCTCGTCGAGGCGGTCGGCACCCTTCTTCAACCGGACCGTACCCTCGCGCGCGTTGTCGATCTCGACGACCTTGCGCAGCCGTGACGTCATCTCGGCGTCGCCGGCGGCGTCGGCGAGCTGGACGGCCCGACCGAGCTTCGACGTCGCCTCGTCGTCGCGACCGGCGGCCTTGGCCACCAGGCCGTCCTGGATGACCTGCGCGAGCTCGGCCTGCCCGGTATAGCGCGCGACCTGGTCGTCGATGCGGGTCGTGAGGGCGTCGTCGTTCGACCAGGTCGCCTTGACCAGGGCCTGGGTCTGGATCTCGTCACCGAGCGCGATCTGCACCCTCGCCGCCAGCTGCTCCTGCCCCACCGACTTGGCCGGCAGGCGGACAGCGACGTGGTAGTCGCGGCTCTCGTCGGCCCAGGCGCCGAGGGGGAACTGCGACGTGAGCGCGTTGACCACGGTGCGGCGGGAGGTGAGGTCCTCGAGGGTGGGGGCGACCTGCTTGACGAAGAGCGTCTGCGCGCCCTGGGGCGACCACACCCGCAGGTCGACACCGGCGACCCCGCGCGCCATCGACCGGCGAACGAGGCTGCTGAACTCCGCAGCCATCGCCCCCGCAGAGGGGATGAGGTCGACGGTGCCCATGAGGGCCGAGGCGATCCGGCGCACCTCGTCGACCTGCCAGCGTGAGCCCAGCCCCCGGCAGTCGCACTGGAAGCGGCCCGCGGCCATCGCGATCGCCGCGGTCAGCATGTCAGGAGACTCGTGCTCGTTGGCGCCGTCGGTGAGCAGGATGGCGTGCCGCTGGGTCGCCTGGGGCACGGAGTCGAAGACCTGCGTCGCCTTGGTGAGCCACGTGCCCATCGCCGTGCCACCGTCGGCGCGGAACGCCGCCATGGCAGCGATGGACTGCGCCCTGGTCGTGGCGTCCATGCGGACCATCTGCTGGCCACCGGGCACGGCATACGGGAAGACGAGGGTGCCCACGTGGTTGCCCGCGATGACCGCGAACCAGGTGCCGTCGATGATCTCGGTGAGGGCGGCGGTGGCGGCGGCCCGGCCCTGGGCGATGCCGTCCGCGCCCATCGACCCGGAGGTGTCGACGATGATGACCTCGGCGGCGTCGGCGACGCCCGAGCCGGCCCGGCCGGCGTCACGACAGGTCACCCGCACGATGGCGTGCACATCGGTGCCCCCGTCGGGCAGGAACTCGTTCTGGAAGACCTCGGCGGTGAACTGCGCCATCAGGGGGTGTCCTTCGTGTCGTCGATGCCAGTGGGGTCGTCGGTGACGCCGGGGCTGTGGGGGCCATGGGGGTCGGGGGAGGAGGTCGCGCCGACACGGGCCAGCGCGACGCTGATGTTGTCGGTACCCCCGCACGCGTTGGCCCAGTCGGTGAGGGCCCGAGCGAGGGAGAGCGGGTGGTGTCCGGTGACCCCCAGGGCCGCGACGGTCTCGTGGACGCGAGCCCGCAGGTCGGCGGCGTCGGAGCAGTAGTTCCACAGCCCGTCGCTGCACACCACGAGCCAGCCGTCGTGGTCGAGGTCGAGGTCGCCGGTGTGGGGGGTGAGGTCGTCGGGGGAGTCGACCCCGAGCCACCGGGTGATGGCATGGGCTCCCGGGCCGGTCTCCGCCTGCTCGCGCGGCACCCCCGCTGCCATCTGCTCCTGCGCGAAGGAGTCGTCCAGGCTGAGCTGGCGCGCAGGACGCGCCGGGTCGTCAGGCAGCCAGTAGGCCCGGCTGTCGCCGACGTTGCCGACCACGGCAATCCCGTCGCTGACGACGGCGGCGACGATGGTGCACGAGGGCGGGTTGTCGACCGGCGTACGGCGCCCCTCGCCCCCACCTGCGCCCCCGGTAGGGCCGGTGGGTCCGCCGGGGCTGCCCGGTGTGCCCGCCGGGGGGCTGCCCGGTGGGCCCGCCGGGGGGCCGCCGGGGGGCTCGCTCGGCGGGCTGCTCTCCACTCCACTCGCCGGGGTGACGGCGACGACCGCGGCGCGCGCGGCCTGCACGGCCTGCCCGAGCCGGGCGTGGGCCGCCGAGACGACCGCCGTACGGGTGCCCACCCCTCGGGGGAGGGGGTCGTCGAGCACGTCTCGAGCGGCCCGGCTGGCGGCGAGGCTCGCCACGTGCGAGTCGAGGGTGTTGCTGACCCCGTCGCACACCACGAGCACGGCGAACGACCGCGGCTCGGGCTCCGCGTGCAAGGCCACCGCGTCCTCGTTGCGGCGATGGCGCCGACCGATGTCGCACACCCCGGCCACCCAGGTGGCCGGCTCCTCCTCGTAGTGGTCTCCTGGGTTCGAAGCCTTGCTCCCGCACACGTCGCAGTAGCCGTCGGCGACGTGCCCCTCACCGCACGACCGGCACACGGACCCCTCGGACCCCGCCTCGACCGACCCGGCCGGAGTCGACCCCGGGCGGGCCACCGCCCCGGTCCAGCCGATGTCGAGCGGAGACTCCTCACCGGCCGCCGCCGTCACGGGGTCCGCCGTGGCCCACGCCGTCCTGTCCTCGGCCGCGGGCTCGCCCGTCGGGGTCGTCGACGCCACTGCCGGCGCCGGACCCAGGTCGCGGCCGCAACCCTCGCAGAAGCTCGCGCCCGTCTCGTACGACGCCCCGCACGCAGGACAGGCGAGCACCGTCGGGCCAGGGGTCGAGGGGGTCAGTGGCGTGCTCATCGCAGTGACCACGGTCGCACGGTGTTGGCCTCGTCGATCAGGCGCACCCGCTCGTGACGATCGGGGCTGAGCGTGGCCAGCCGTCGCAGCGACTCCTCGAGGGCCGTGCGCATCCCCCTCGCGGTGGCGGCGTGCCCACCGACCTGCAGGGCGGGGACCTCCCCGGCCGACGTCACCGCCTGCAGGCAGAGATCGAAGATCCGCACGTCGAGCCGCGCCCGCTCGGCGGGGTCGAGCAGCACCCCGTCGAGGCTGGAGCGGGCTGCGGCCAGCGCGTCGAGGGGCGCTCCGGGCTGGGCCAGCAGGTCGGCGCGGGCCTGCCGCGCGATCGTGTGGGCTCGCGAGGTGGAGGGGATCAGGTCGAGCGCCTCGACGGCCCCGGCCCTGTCGCCTCGGGCCCGTCGCACCCGGGCCATGCCGAAGGCGGCCGGAGGGGTGTAGGTCGAGTCGGTGCGGGCGCACGCGGCATACAGGCCCTCGGCGACGTCGAGCTCCTTGCTGCACTCGCACGCGAACGCGAGGGCCAGCTTGGGAGCCAGCTCGCCGGGCACCTGGCCGTAGACGGCGTTGAAGGCGCTCTGGGCTGCGGGCCAGTCGCCCTGCTGCAACGCGAGGAGTCCCTGCATCCACACGGCTCGCCACTCCCACGGGTCCTGGCGCAGCATCTGCTCCGCCGTGACCTCCACGAGGTCGCCGCGGCCCGCCCGCAGACCCGTGCGGCAGGAGTCGAGCTGCACCTCGGGCGTGACCGTGGGCGCGTGACGCAACGCGTCGAGCCGCTCGTCGGGGGTGCCGTCGGCGAGGGCGTGCAGCCACCCCGACGACGGGTCGGTCGGGTCGATGCGCAGGGCGGGCAGGATCTGCCAGTCGAGCCGGTCGGTGGCGATGGTCGGGTTGTCGAAGAGGACCGATGGCACCGACCCGATGGCGCGTACCGGGGCGCCCTTGCCGGCGCGGCCCTCGTGGCTGCCGTGGCTGTCCTGCGCGACGACCTCGCGCAGCACTCCGAGCATCTGCACCCTCAGCTCGTCCGCGGACGCGAAGCGGTCGTCCGGCGAGAGGGCGCACGCCTTCGCGAGCAACCGGTAGAGCGAGTCGTAGCGCTCGAAGAGAGGGGTGTCGGAGACAGCGGGCAAGGAGTGCAGATAAGTCGACTGATAGCCGCGGAACTCGAGCACGAGCACGACGAGGGTGCGCCCGATCGTGTAGAGGTCGGAGGCGACCGTCGTGCCCTGCTGGGCGACCTCGGGCGCCTGGTAGCCGACCGTGCCGAAGATGGCCGAGTCGTCGTCGTCGATGCGGCGCACGCCGCCGAGGTCGATCAGCTTGATGTCGTCGCCGACCTGGATGAGGTTGTCGGGCTTGAAGTCGCAGTAGACCAGGCCGAGGTCGTGCAGGTAGGAGAAGGCCGGGAGGATCTCGATGACGTAGGCCAGCGCCTGGTCGACCGGGAGCGGGTCGTAGCGTCCGGCCGCCCTCATTCGTTGCTTGAGCAACGACTTGAGGGAGGTGCCCCCGACGTACTCCATGACGATGTAGCCCGCCTCGTCGTGCGTCACGAAGTTGTAGATCTCGACGATCTGCGGGTGCGAGACCTGGGCGAGGAACCGCTGCTCGGCGATGGCCGCGGCCAGCGCGTCGGGGTCCCCGGAGTTGAGCAGGCCCTTGAGCACGACCCAGCGGTTGGAGACGTTCCTGTCGCGCGCGAGGTAGACCCAGCCGAGCCCGCCGTGCGCGAGGCAGCCCGCGACCTCGTACTGTCCGGCGACGAGGTCGCCCGCGACCAGCTTGGGGTCGAAGGAGAAGGCCTGACGGCACTTGGGGCAGAAGCCGGTCGTCCGGCCGGGCCGGCCGTCGTGGGTGCGCCCGACGGCGGTGCCGCAGGTGGAGCAGTAGCGCTTGTCCTCGGGGACGACCGGGTTCTTCATCAGCGCGGCGCTGGCGTCGATGGTCGGCACCGGTGGGATGGTCGTCAGGCCGGCGCCGAGCCGGGCCGTGCGCATGCGCTGCGACCCGCTGCCCACGCGACGGGTGGTGCGGCTGCCCGACTGGGTCGCGCGCACCGAGCCCAGGGCGGTGGAGGACAGGCGGTTGCTCGCCCGCGAGACCGCTGAGGGGGCCGACTCGAGCCCGGCGGGGACCGCCGAGGCTGCGGCATCGCCGGAGCCTCCGGTCCCTGTCGCCGTGCTGCCGGTGGGTGGGTGACGGGCAGGCTCGGCCGAGGTCCCGCACACGTCGCAGAATCCGTCGAGCACGTGCCCCTGGCAGCCGGGCTGGGCGCACGGCGTGCCGTCGGGCACGCTCGAGCTGATGACCTGCTGCACGGCCGGGCGAAGGCCGCTGCCGTCGTCGTCGCCGGACGGGACCCGGCCGGAGGGGAGGTTGGCGGGATCGCCGAGGTTCGCGGGGCTGGCTGAGCTGGCGGAGGCGCCCACGACCGCAGTGCTGGCGCCCCCCGCGCCGGGGGTCCCGCACACGTCGCAGTAGCCGTCGAGGATGGCACCGAGGCACCCCGGCTGGTCGCAGTGCACGGTCGTCATCGAAGACCCCCTGGGGTGGGCGGTGAGGCGTACGAAGCGACGTACGCGGAGAGCGCGGCGGTGAGCGCCCGGGCCCGGCGCAGGTCGGTCGGACGCGCGGCGAAGAGCTCGTCGAGCGGGGCGGTGAGGGCGAGGCGGTCGGCCTCGGGCACGCCGGTGGCGCGGGCCTGGGCGGCGAGGGCGCCAGCGAGACCCTCGGCCTCGTCGCGGGCGGCGAGGGCGTCGGCGTAGGCTGCGTGGGCCGTCGTGAGCGCGCGCCCCACGGCGTCGAGCCGGGCGAGGTAGCGCTCGAGGGCGTCGGGGGAGTCGGTGGGCTCCGGCACGGGGCCGAGCGCGGTGACATCGGGCACGGCCAGCCGCGGGGCTGGGGTGACGGCGGCGACGCAGGCGCTCTCGAGCAGGCGGATGGCCTCGCCCCGGGCGGCGAGCTCGACGCGCAGCTGGGCGGCCCGGGCCGCGTCACGGGCGGCGAGCACGCGCTGCCCCGCGCTGACGATGAGGTCGCGCTCCGCGGTGCTCGCGTCGTGCTCGAGGGGCGCGAGCAGGCCGCCCACGTCGGCGCCCCGCTTGGCGCGGTCGGTGACGTCGAGCAGGCGCTGCTCGAGCCGCACCATCAGCTGACGGGCAGTGTCGCGGGCGGCGCCCGGGGGCGCCATCCCGACCTGGTCACGCACCCGCTCGACGGTCTGGCGCACGTCGGTGAGGCGGGTGCCGACCTCGGCGCCGGAGGGCTCCAGGCTGAGGCGGGCCCGCAGCGACGACGTCATCGCGTCGAGCAGCCGGCAGGCCTCCGGCAGCGAGAGGGCGAGGGCGCCGGCGGTCGACGGGGCGACCGAGGCGGCCGCCGAGTGGGGGGCCACGTCGAGGCGGCCCCAGATCAGTGCGGCGATCCGCTGGGCCTGGGTGGGCCCGACCCGCCCGTTGTCGAAGGCGATCTCGAGCAGGTCGAAGCGGTCGGAGACGGCTTTCCACAGGGCCATCGAGACGAGCAGGTCACGGCTGAACGTGTCGCGCTCGCTCGAGGCCAGGGCCGCCGCGTCGAGCCCGTCGAGCTCGTCCCTGCGGCGGTCCTTCCACACGTCGAGGTCGCGCAGGTAGGCGAAGGCCTCCTGCGGGGTGACGGTGCCCCCGAGCCGCCCCGGGGCCGGTGGTGAGGCGCCGGCGGACGAGGAGCCGGTAGCGCCGTACGACAAGCCGGAGGCGCCGGTGGGTGTCGGCGGGCCGGGGGGAGGCAGCTGCAGTGACATCGTCACCGACCGTAGACCGACGAGGGCGGTGTGGCGGCGGCGCCGAGGGGTCCGGCGAACCACTTGTCGTAGAGCTGCTTCCAGCCGGGGCCCGACTTCAGGTCGTCGATCACGCGGTTGGCCAGGCGCACCAGCCCGCGGTCCTTCTGCGAGAAGCCGAGTCCGTAGGGCTCTGACGTGAGGACCGGCTGCTTCGGCACGCTGGCGTAGGGGTCCTGCGCGGCCAGCCCGGCGAGCACGGTGTCGTCGCCGGCGATCGCGTCGACCTTGCCGGCCTGGAAGAGCACGAGGCAGCTGGTGTGGTCGCGCGCACCGACGGCCGTGACCCCGCTCTGCTTCTGCACGAAGGTGAGGGTCGAGGTCCCGGTCGGGGCGCAGACGCGTTTCCCCTTCAGGGCAGCGAAGCTCGCCGTCTGCCCCTTCGCGACGAGCAGCTTCAGCCCGGCCTGGTAGTACTCGGCCGAGAAGGCGATGTCGGCCCACCGGCCGCACGTCATCGACATGTTGCGCGCGACCATGTCGACCTTGCCGGACGTCAGGAAGGGGACCCTGTCGGCGGCCGTGATGACGACCAGCTGGATCTTGTCCTCGCTGCCCAGCGCCGCCTTGGCCACGGCGCGGGCCAGGTCGATGTCGAAGCCCTCGATCTGGGTCGTGACCGGGTTGCGTGCACCCAGCAGCAGCGTGTCCGCAGAGACGCCGACGCGGAGGCGGTTGTTCGGGAAGGTCGGGAGGTCTGGCGTGGCCCCCGGCGGGAGCGGGGCGTAGGAGGTGAGGTTGGTCGACGGTGGTGGGCACCCGTTGCCCGCTGGGGTGCTGCTGGCAGCGGGCGCGGGCGCCTGCGGGGTGGTCGGGGTCGGGACAGGCGTGGCGGCGTAGCCCCCGGCCGAGCAGGCCGCCGTGAGCAGCACGAGGGTGGCGGCGAGACCCACGGCCGGACGACGCAGGTGCAGGGGCGGGACCAGGCGGGAGCGGCTCACCGGTACTCCTCCAGTCGCTGGCCGACGCCGCGCAGGGCGAGCCCGGCAGCAACCAGGGTGAGGGCGAGCACGAGCCAGCCCAACGAGGTGGTGCGGGTCTGCGGCGCAGTGAGCGCCGCCCCGGCGGTGTCCTGCTGCTGTTGCAGGCGTTGTGACACCGTGGTCGTGAAGACGGTGAAGGTGGCGTTGGCCGAGGTGGCGTCGGTCCTGGCAGCGGCGGTCCGGGCTCCCTCGTAGTCACCCGTGGCGCTGGTGGCCCGGATCGCCTGGTGCTGGGTCACGTATGCCTGCCACGCCGCGCTGAGGCCGGTGGCCGCCGACTTCACGCTGAGGGTGCTCAGCCGCGGGAGGACCTTCTTCGTGCTGTCGTCAGACCACAGCGCCTCGTACGGGTCGCCTGCCGGGCCCTGCAGGATGATGGTCAGGCTCTCGTCGGCCTTCGCGTCGAAGGCCGCTGCCCGCACCTGCGACAGGCTCGTCGTCGCGGCGACGCTCCCGTCCCGCGCATCGGTGGCTGCGCTCCGCACCGAGGCGATGCCCACGATGCCGGCCACCAGCGCCACGACGACCAGCCCCGTCCCGACGGCGAGGGGCACGTTGAGATAGCGGTGGGTGCGACGCGCCAGGTCGACGAGGGCGAGCAGCAGCACCACGAGGGCAAGGGCTCCCACGAGGGTGAGCGCCAGCCCCGACGAGCTGGCGGCGATCTCGTCGTCGAGCCTGGTCTGGTTGGCGGCCCTGAGCGCGTCGATGAGCTGCATCCCCTGCTGCCTGAGGGTGTCGCTCGCGTTCCTCAGGTAGGTCGCCCCCACCGTCAGCCCCTGCCGGTTGAGGGCCCTGGCCTGCTCGACCTGGGCGGTGTACTGCTCCACTTGGCTGTTGAGGGCGCCCAGCGCCGCGGCGTCGGCCGGTTGGGCGCTCGCCGCCTCGGCGATGGTCGCTGTCACGCGGGATATCCCGGCGTCGTAGGCCGCACGCTGCGCGGGTGGCTCGAGACCCACGACGAGGAAGGCGTTGGTGGCACTGGCGTCGGCCTGGAGCAGGTCCGACTGGATGCCCTGCACCCGCACGAGCTGGGTGAGGTTGAGGTTGGCGCGCTCGAGGGCGCCGGAGGACGACCAGAGGGTGTTGGCCGCGACGAGCCCGAAGACGGCGACGATCATGGCCGTGACGGCCGCGACCACCCGCAGCCGGCCGGGTGTGCCCTGGAGGGCGGAGACCAGCCGCCCGAAGGAGCGGCGGCGCACCGCACCGGCGACGGCGGGCAGGGGCGCGACCCCGTACGGCGGCGGTGTGGACGGCGCGACGCTCGCGCGCGGTGCCACGACCACCGGCGCAGCCCCCGTCTGCTGGCTCATGGCTCTCCCTGCTCGTCGGATGCGTCCTGCGGGGTGGACGAGCCGGGGTGCCCCTGCGGTTTCCCATCGGCATCATCGGCTTCCTCGCCGGCCGCTTCGGCGTTGTCGTCGGTGACGGCGACCGTGACCATGACGGGGGCGCCGAAGTCCGCCGCGTCGAGGTCGCGCAGCTGCGCGGTCGTCGGCTCCTCGACGTCCTGGATGCGCATCGCCTGGCGCCCGATCGCCTCCTCGAGGAGGTTGCGTGCAAAGCGGCCGTTGCCGAAGGCCATCGTGCGCGGCGTCGCGGCCAGCACCTCGCGGAAGACCCGTTCGGCAGGCGGCGTCACGTCGTAGTCCGCGTCGGCGGCCAGCTTGTGCAGGATCGAGACCACCTCGTCGTCGGTGTAGTCGGCGAACTCCACCGTCGTCCGGAAGCGGCTCGACAGCCCCGGGTTCTGCGCGACGAACGCGACCATCGGGTCGGGGTAGCCGGCGACGATGACGACGAGGTCGCTCCGGTGGTCCTCCATCTCCTTGACGAGCGTGCTGACCGCCTCGGCGCCGTACTGGTCACCGGTCAGCGAGTAGGCCTCGTCGATGAAGAGCACGCCGCCGACGGCCCTGGCGCAGACCTCTGCCGTCTTGACCGCGGTCTGCCCGAGGAAGCCGGCCACGAGCTCGCTGCGGTCGACCTCGACGAGGTGTCCCTTGTCGAGGAGCTTTAGCGCCTTGTAGATCCCGCCGACCATCCGGGCCACCGTCGTCTTGCCGGTGCCGGGGTTGCCGACGAACACGAGATGGCGGGTGATCGAGGGGTTGCGCATCCCCGCGGCCTCGCGCTTGGCTTCGACCCGCAGCATCGCGACCTGCTGGCGCACCACCTGCTTGACCGCTGCGAGCCCGATGAGGGCGTCGAGCTCGGCGAGGAGCTCCTCGACCGTTTTCGGTGGTTCGGGCTCCGGCTCGGCCGCGGCCGGCTCGGCCGGTGGCGTCGGTGCCGTCGGTGCCGCCGGTGCCGTGGGTGCCTCGGGGAGCGTCGGAGCCGGTATGGAGCCGCTGGCACCGACCCCCTCGGCGCGAGCACCGAGCCCCCGCAGCGAGGGGAGCGACGACTCGAGCCCCCCGAGGGCGTCGAGCATGGCCGCGACGGAGTCGGACCGCAGGGCCTCGTGGTCCCCGGGTGCCGGGGGTGCGGCCCCGGGAGCCGTGGAGGATCTGGCGGCGCCGCGCTGCGCCGCCGCGGCCGCGACGATGTTGTCGGTCACCCGGGGGGTCAGGCCGCCCAGGCTCGTGCACGACTCGACCACGTCCACCAGGGCCGCGGCGTAGCGGGTCGCGTCGCCGCGGCTGGCGCGGAGGCGCGCCAGGACGTCGGTCGGCGCCGCCCGCCACCGCCGCCCCGCCGACGCGGCGTCGACGAACGCCGACACGCTGGCGTCGACGTTCGTGGGGTCGGCGAGACCGGTACCCGCGGCCCAGGACTGCGCGGCTTCGTACATGGGGGAGGCGGCCTCGGCGACGGCGGCGGCAAGCACGACCCCCTCGCGTCGCGCCTCCTGCGGGTCGACACCCGCCCCGCGTGCGGCCTCCGCGAGGGCGTCGAGGGCCCGGGTCAGACCGACGCTCATGGGGCCGACCGTCCGGTGGGCGGGGCGAGCGGGACCACGCCGCCGGCCGGGCCGGGTGGCGGCGGTGCCGACGGGGTCGGGCCGAGACGCAAGGCCCCGCCGCCCGCGGCCGCGCCGAACTTCTCCTCCAGGAAACGACCGTGCACGATCAACGCCTGGGCGTCGGCGTTGCAGACGGCGTCGAAGACCTGGTCCATCGTCGCGCCGAGCAGGTCGAGCTGGTCGATGAGGATCATCAGCGGCGTGCGCCCGCGGTCGACGGGGCGCGAGTCGGCCCACTGCCGGGGCAGTCGCAGGTAGCCCCCGATCGCGTCGGGCAGGTAGTTGGTCGCGGTCGCCATCACGTTGTAGGCGCTCGGGCTCCCGGGGCCGAGAGAGTCGAGACGGGGCACGGTGTCACGCACGACCCGGGTGACCCGACGCAGGCGCGCCGCCACCATGGCCGGCACCCTGCCTTCCCGGGCCTGCTGCTCCACCGCGTCGACCGCGGCCACCAGGTCGTCGGCCGTTGGCGCGCGCGGCGTCGAGGCCGGCGGCTCCTGGGGCTCACGGGAGCCGAAGCCGAACCACGCACCGATTCCCATGTCGTCGCCCTTCCCCCCTCCCGATCAGCGGCCAAGGTCGAGCGCGCCCGCCTGCACCTGGGGGTTGGTGCGGTTGGCGCGGTCGAGGTACGCCTGCGACTTGCCGACCTCGGTCTCGAGCACGCCGATCGTGGCGGCCATCGAGTCGAGGGCGGCCACCTTGTAGGTGTCGATCGCGTCCATGGTGGCGTAGATGTTGGCGAAGGCGGCCTGCAGCTGCGGCAGCCCGATCGTCGCCGACGCGGCCTGCTCCTGGATCTTGACCGAGTTGTCGCGCAGCATCTCGGAGGTCGACTGGATGAGGTTGCTCGTCGTCGTGTTGAGCGCGGTGATCTGGTCGAGCACCAGCTTCTGGTTGCCGAGGGCCTGGGCCACGATGACGGCCGTGCGCAGCGCCGAGATCGTCGTCGTCGACGCGCGGTCGACCCCCTTGATCAGCTCGATGTTGTTCTTGATGACGATGTCGATGGCGAGGTAGTTCTGGATCGAGACGGCCAGCTGCGTGAGCAGGTCCTGGTGCTTCTGGCGCACGTAGAAGAGCACGTCCTGCTTGAGTGCCGTCGCCTTCTCGGGGTCGGTCGCCTCGAGGGTGGCGATCTGCGCGGTGAGACGGGCGTCGAGCCGCTCGGCGATGTAGACGTACTGGTTGATCCGGCCCATGGAGTCCCAGAGGTTCTGCTTCTCGAGGTTGAGGGCGACGTTGTCGCGCGTCAGCTCGTCCTGGCCGCTGCGCAGGGAGTGCAGGATGCCGTCGAGGTGGCTCTGCGCCGACTGGTACTTGCGGAAGTAGTCGGTGATCTTGTCCCCGAAGGGGATCATCCCGAAGACCTTCCGGGAGCCCTTGGCCTGGCCGGGGTCGAGGCCCTCGACCGTGCGGCGCAGGTCGAGCAGGGTCTTCCCGACGTTGGAGCCCTCCGAGAGCCCGCCCTCCTGCAACGCCCGGACGGGAGCCTTGAGCAGCCGGTTGCTCGACTCGGCCGCGCGCCGGATCTCGTCGTCACCCATGGTGCGCACGTCGGTGGCCTTGGCCTCGAAGGTCGGGCTCTTGGACTGCGCCTGCATGAGGGCCTCGAGATAGCCGTCGACCTTGGCGTCGAGCCCGGCAACAGCCTCGGGTGGCACGGGCGGGGCCATCTTCGGAGCAGCCGTGGTGCTGATCGCCTGGGTGGGGGCGGGCGGAGCGAGCGTCAGGCCGGAGCTCGGGGCCGGGGGAGCCAGAGGCGCGTAGGCAGCCGCGTCGGACGGCGTCGAGGTCGGGTCGGTCATCGGTGGTGGGCTCCCCTGGGTGGCCGGCCCGGTGAGGGCCGTAGTGGCAGACGTCCCGCCAATCTAACCGGTCAGCCGACCGCGCAGGCCCGGTTCCACCCCTGATCTGACCCGGAGTCGTCGCGGGGTTTGGCGAGGCGGCAACCGGGTAGGCGGTGGTCATGAGCCA
>Ga0123337_10005020_pt1 | contig 13194 bp, 11 predicted proteins | sample frozenSSSSmetaG_FD_89792 | JGI IMG/M metagenome (GOLD analysis project Ga0123337, IMG submission 89792) | Glacier valley bacterial and archeal communities from Borup Fiord, Nunavut, Canada, to study Microbial Dark Matter (Phase II) -... | ecosystem: Environmental > Aquatic > Freshwater > Ice >...
AAAATTTCTATCGGTTACGAGTTGTTGCAATGTTGAAGTTTATTTAATAACTGAATGTGTTTCAGTTACTGTAAATATAACTTTCAATAGACTAAAAATAAAAAAGCGAAAAGAAATTAATCCTTTCGCTCTCATTTTTCAACAACCAAAACAACTTACTTTTTAACCAAAACACCTTTCTCCTTTAAATCTTTTACTATTTTTTTACTGTTATCACTTGCAAGGCTGGTAGCAGATGAGGGATCAAATGACTTGGTCTGAACACTGTACAATAAGTTACCTGTAGCAATGTCATATAAATTTGATTCTAAAAAATAATCAGTAGATGTTGTATAATATCCCGGTTGATACACACGATCGTATACAGTGGAATAATAACGGCCAAAACGATTGTAATAAACACCAACGGGCTGAATACGTGATGTGCCCTGCTGATAATTTTCTTCATCTTTTTTGTCAAGCAAAGCTGTTGTTATTACAGCATCGTAGCCACTTGTTTTTAAATTTGCTGCCAGCTGATCTTCTGATACTTTTTCAAAAGCTTTTGGCCCAAAATCTTTCATGGCTGATGTTGCATTGTAGCCCTGTTCAATTAACCGGTTAACCAGTTGTGTTTCTGCTTCCTGCCTAAGCGATCTTTCTTTTTGTTGAAAAATACCCAATACAAGAATTTTCTTAAAATCTTTTGCGGCAACTTTTTCATCTTTATAAGATGAAATTACCTGAGTGCTGTTGCAGGATATTATGGTAAATACTGCTAACGCACCAATAAACCATTTTGCTTTTCTCATTTTTTTCCTTTTTTTAATTATACTAAATCTACGTGCGTTTAATAGTTTGCGTTGTTAAGGAATAGCGTATTTGCTTAGCTGATGGAAAGAAGTATATATTTGCTAACATATTTAGGAACTTTGTGGAGAATCTCTAATAATATTGAAATGCCGGTTTAATATATTCGCAGATAGCCGACTAACAAAATTTTACAACCAATTCAGAAAAAGCTAAATAGAAAGTTGAAGACGAAACGTGATTCCTTTTTTCTTTTCCCCAAAAAGAAAAAAACAACAAAATACATTTGCCACCAATGATCCCTGATGCTGCGGTTTTTGCAGGGCTAATAAAAAAATCAATAATTAAATAAGTTACAGATAACAACAAGAATGGCAGAAAAAGAAAAGATAGAAGCGAAGTATGATGAAGAATCGATACGAAGTTTAGACTGGAAGGAACATATTCGGCTTCGCCCGGGAATGTACATTGGAAAATTAGGTGATGGCAGCAGTCCCGATGACGGTGTGTATGTTTTATTGAAAGAAGTTATTGACAATTGTATTGATGAACATGCCATGGGTTATGGCAGACATGTAGATGTAACTATTGCTGATAAAATACTTACCGTAAGAGATTATGGCAGAGGAATTCCATTGGGTAAAGTGGTTGATGTGGTGAGTAAAATAAATACCGGTGCTAAATATGACAGCAAGGCGTTTCAAAAAAGTGTGGGTTTAAATGGTGTGGGTTCAAAAGCTGTAAATGCGCTGAGCGATTATTTTAAGGTAACTGCTTTTAGAGAAGGCAGAGAAAAGACAGCAGAATTTGAAAGAGGTGTGTTGATAAAAGAACACAAAGAAACTTCCAGCAAAGAGGAAAACGGCACTTTTGTAGAGTTTAAACCCGATGAAAGCATTTTTAAAAACTTTCATTTTGTGCAGGAATATCTTGACAACCAGTTTTGGAATTACTGCTTTTTAAATGCCGGGCTTGTAATGAACCTCAATGGCAAACGTTATGTAAGTAAAAACGGTCTGCTCGATTTGCTGCAACGTAAAACAAATGCAGATGAAATTCGTTATCCTATAATTCATTTAAAAGGAGAAGATATTGAAGTTGCCATAACGCATGAAAATGCTTACGGAGAAGAATATTACAGTTTTGTAAACGGACAGTTTACCACACAAGGCGGAACACATTTGGCTGCATTTAGAGAAGGTTATGTGCGAACAATACGAGAATATTTTAAGAAGGATTACGATGCATCAGATATTCGGGGTAGCATTTGCGCAGCAATATCAGTAAGAGTGCAGGAGCCGGTGTTTGAAAGCCAGACCAAAACCAAACTGGGCTCACAGGCCGTATCTGAAAACGGCCCAAGCATGAAGAATTTTATTTATGATTTTCTCCATAAAGAGCTTGATAATTTTTTGCACAGAAACCCGGCGGTTGCTGATTCTTTGCGCAAACGGATTGAACAAAACGAACGGGAGAGAAAAGAACTGGCAGGTATAAAAAAACTTGCGAATGAACGTGCAAAAAAAGCGAACCTTCACAACAAAAAATTACGGGATTGTAAGTTTCATTATAATGATGAAGCAACGGGTAAAGACAAAGACACCGTTGTAGAAAAACAAAAAGAAAGTACCATTTTTATTACAGAAGGTGACAGTGCAAGCGGTTCAATAACAAAATCGAGGAATGTTAACACACAGGCTGTATTTAGCTTAAGAGGAAAACCACTAAACTGCTTTGGGCTCACAAAAAAAATTGTATACGAAAACGAAGAGTTTAACCTTTTGCAACATGCCTTAAATATTGAAGAAGGTTATGAGGGACTTAGATATAATAACATTGTAGTTGCAACAGATGCTGATGTAGATGGTATGCATATTCGTTTATTGCTGATGACATTTTTTCTTCAGTTTTTTCCTGATCTTGTAAAAAATGGACATGTTTATATTTTAGAAACTCCTCTGTTTAGAGTAAGAGATAAAAAAGAAACGATATACTGTTATGACGAAACTGAAAAACAGTCAGCAGTAAAAAAACTCGGGTCAAAACCGGAAATAACCAGGTTTAAAGGATTAGGGGAGATTAGCCCAGAAGAATTTGCACGTTTTATTGGCGCCAATATGAAACTACAACCATTGATACCTGAGCAAGGCGAACATATGCAAGAATTATTGGAATATTATATGGGCAAAAATACGCCAAGCAGACAGGATTTTATAATCGATAATTTAAAATTTGAAATGGACGAAGCGGTGGAGATGGATGCAGTTGGTAGTTAGTAGTTGATGGTTAGTAGTTGATGGTTGGTAGTTGATTGTTGATAGTTAGTGGTTGGTAGGTTACAAAATTAAAAAAGGAGCATTTTTTTATTAATGCAATCCGGTACGAATAAATAATATGTTTGAATTTCACAAGGACAGAAAAAGGTATTTTGAGATGCAGATTCTCAATACAAATAAATATGTACTCCCTTTTATTGAAGAAAGATTTGTTTTGAAACCCTGCATGCGGGTGTTGGAAATAGGCTGTGGTGAAGGTGGTGTATTGAAAGCCTTTATAGACAGAAACGTTATTGGTGTTGGTGTGGAGCTTGATGAACCAAGGCTTGTAAATGCCCGTGAATGGCTGAGTGAAGAAATAGCAGAAGGAAAAATATCTTTTATTTCAAAAAATATTTACGATACAAATGCTACAGATTTGGGTGGAGCTTTTGACGTAATTATTTTAAAAGATGTAATAGAGCATATACACGAGCAGCCAAAACTTATGGCATATATGCAAACTTTTTTAGCTGATAACGGGATTGTGTTTTTCGGATTTCCGCCTTGGCAAATGCCGCTCGGTGGGCACCAGCAAATTTGCAAAGGCAAGTGGCTTTCTAAAATTCCGTATTACCATTTGTTGCCCATGCCATTGTATAAATGGATTTTAAAAACGAATAATGAAAACTGGGAAGAAATGGTAGAGATTAAAGAAACCGGTATATCAATTGAAGGTTTTGAAAAAATTGTAAAGCAAACTGGTTACAGTATTTTAAACAATACGCATTATTTATTAAACCCTATTTACGAATATAAATTTGGGTGGAAGCCAAGAAAGCAATTTGGACTTATAAAAGCCATTCCCTGGATCAGAAATTTTTTTACCAGTTGCGTTTATTATTCTATACAAAAAAAATAAAAAATAATTAAATGTTACACATAGTATTTGGCGAGGCAGACGCAAAAGTTTTAAAGGAAGTGGTTGAGATGGATGAAACCCTTGCAGGAAAAATAAAAACAATAAAGGATGATTTTGCACTTGGCCCACTGGAAAATATGTATGTTGGTGAGGCTAAAGAAGACCGTAAGCAATGGTGGCAAAGCATTGTAGAAGGAGGTGAGCATGAGGGTAAAAACACAAATGATATTGACGAAGATTATAAGACAATTGCAGAACTTGTAGGTATGCTGCGCAGAAATGAGGCTGAAATTATATGGATATGGGCGGCACAAAATGCGCATGATGTAAGTGGATACTATTGGCTGTTGAATTACATGAAAGAATTTCAGGGAAGGATTTTTATTTTGTATTTAAATAACCTTCCTTTTATAAATGAAAAAGGAAATATTTTTTACCCTGAATGGCTTTACCAGATACCTGCAAAAGAATTTTTAAAAGCTAAAAAATTAGCCAGAGAAATTACACTCAGCGAATTTGAGGTTGATCCTGATGAATGGCTAAAAATAATGAACGAAAATAAAGGAGTGAGAATACTGGAAGGCGGTAAAAAATTAGCTCAATATAATTATGATTATTACGATGCCGATATTAAAAAGTTTGTAACGGCAGATTTTCAAAAGGCATCTAAAATATTACAGCAGGTTGGTAATAAAATTAAAATACCAGTAAGCGATGCTTATCTTTTGTGGAGGCTAAAAACTCTTGCTGCACAACAAGTTTTCGAATTACAGGGAGAAATGAAAAATGCAAAAGATTTTGAATTACGGGTTGTGTAACAATAAAAAATAATAATCAATATTCAATGGTCAACTATCAAATTTCAATTTTTGCGCTTCTTGAAAATTAGAATAATCATGATTTAAAAGCTTTTTAAAGTCGATAATAATGGCAGCCAAAGTTTATGATTTAGAAGATAGAATGGTAGACTTCACTTGTAGAATGATTGATGTTGTGGAAACTTTACCAAATAATAGAGCAGGAAATTATATTGCAGGACAATTAATCAGGTCATGCCATTCCCCGACATTTAATTATGGAGAAGCCCAAGCTGCAGAATCTACAAATGACTTTATACATAGAATGGGCGTGGTTTTAAAAGAATTAAAAGAATGTAGAACAGCATTGAAAGTGATAATAAAAAAAGAATTCATCAAACCAATAAAAAAGTTAGAGGGTATTTACGACGAAACAGAACAACTCATTGCTATAATTGCAAAGAGTATTATAACAGCAAAAAATAATAAACAAAATAAAAAAAGCATTTAAATTAAAAGTAAAATTAAATCATAGTGATCTTGTTTTAATTTGAGAATTGATTATTGATCATTGAACATTGAGAATTAGTTTAATAGTTTTTTACGAAGAAGAGAATTAAAACATAATGGCAAAAGCAAATAAAGAAGAGTACAAACACAGCGACAGCGGTATTGGCGGACAATATAAAACCTGGTTTCTTGACTATGCCAGTTATGTTATTTTGGAAAGAGCTGTGCCTTCCATTGAAGATGGTTTAAAACCTGTGCAGCGTAGAATTTTACACGCCATGAAGGAAATGGATGATGGTCGATTTAATAAAGTAGCAAATATTATTGGTCAAAGTATGCAATACCATCCGCATGGAGATGCAAGTATTGGCGATGCTTTGGTGAACATGGGGCAAAAAGATTTGTTGATAGAAACGCAGGGAAACTGGGGCGATGTACGAACCGGAGATGACGCAGCTGCTCCAAGATACATTGAAGCAAGGTTAAGCAAATTTGCACTTGAAGTAGCTTTTAATGCGAAAACCACAAACAACCAACTGAGCTATGACGGTAGAAAAAATGAACCGGTGACACTACCAATGAAATTTCCTTTGCTGCTTGCCCAGGGCGCTGAGGGCATAGCTGTTGGACTAGCAACGAAAATTTTACCCCATAATTTTTGTGAATTAATTGATGCATCCATTAAAAACTTAAAAGGTAAAAAATTTGAATTGTTACCTGATTTTCTTACGGGTGGTATTATGGATGCTACCAATTACAATGAAGGTAAACGTGGAGGCAAAATAAGAGTAAGGGCATTAATTGAAGAGCAGGATAAAAAAACGCTGGTAATTAAAAACGTTCCTTTTGGTGTAACAACAACCAGCTTAATGGAAAGCATTGTAAAAGCAAATGAACAGGGGAAAATTAAAATTAAAAAAGTAACAGATCTCACAGCTGCAGAAATTGAAATTGTAATAGAACTGGCAGCAGGAATTTCTGCTGATATAACTATTGATGCTTTGTATGCCTTTACTGATTGTGAAGTAGGAATTTCTCCCAATGCTTGTGTAATTGATAACAATAAACCGGTATTTTTAACGGTTACTGAATTGCTGAAATCGTCAGTTGATAATACAAAAGCGCTGTTGTTGAAAGAACTTGAAATAAAGTTTGCTGAACTGCAGGAGAAATGGCATCATACCTCATTGGAAAAAATATTTTTTGAAGAAAAAATTTACAAAGAGCTAGAAAAGAAACACGAAACATGGGATACAGTTTTAGATGCAATAGACAAAGCTTTCACGCCATTTAAAAAAATACTTAGAAGGGAAATTACAAAAGAAGATATTGTAAAACTTACAGAAAAGCCTGTAAGAAGAATTTACAAACTCGATATTGATGAACTGAATAAGCAGATAAATAATATTGAAGTAGAAATAAAAAAGATATTACAAGATATTGCCAATCTTACAGATTATACCGTTGCTTATTACGAAAATTTGTTAAAGAAATTTGGAAAAGGCAGAGAAAGAAAAACAGAAATTAAACCTTTTGATACCATACAGGCAAAGTCTGTAGCCATTGCCAACATTAAGTTGTATGCAAATTTTGCAGATGGTTTTATCGGCACTTCACTTAAAAAAAATGAATTTATAGGTGAGGTTTCTGATCTGGATGATATTATTGCATTTACCAAAGCAGGTATAATGAAAGTGGTAAGGGTATCTGAAAAAACGTTTATCGGCAAAGATATCATTCATGCCGCTGTATTTCAAAAAGCAGACGAAAGAACAACTTACAATGTAATTTATGTGGATGGAAAAACAGGAACCAGTTTTGCCAAAAGGTTTAATGTAACAGGTATAACCCGGGAAAAAGAATATGACCTTACAAAAGGTTCAGAAAAAAGCAGAGTTCAATATTTTAGTACAAATGCAAATGGCGAAGCAGAAGTAGTAAAAATTATTTTAAGCCCGAACTGTTCTGCCAAGAAAAAAGAACTTGATTTTTACTTTGAAGAACTCGAGATAAAGGGCAGAGGCTCCATGGGAAATACTGTCTCGAAATATCCAATTAAAACTATTCGATTTAAAGAAGCTGGTAAGTCAACATTAGATGCAAAAAAGCTATGGTTTGATACAAAGTTTGGACGGTTAAACAGCGAAGAAAAAGGTAATTATTTAGGTAAGTTTGAAGCAGAGGATAGGCTTGTAGTTTTTTTTAATGATGGTAATTACGAAATTATTGACCAGGAACTAACCCAGCGTTTTGAATCTGAAAAAATAATGCTTCTGGAGAAATTTGATGCAGAAAAAATTATAATCGCAGTGTATCTTGACAATGATAAGTTGCAATACAACGTAAAGCGTTTTAAAATTGAAACGACCACCCTGCACAGTAAATTTTATTTTATCAAGGAAGGAAAAAATAATGCATTAACCGCTGTATCATCTACCGAAAATGCAGTTTTAAATGTAAAAACAGGTAAAGGCCAGCAAATAAACAATGTAAAGTTTAAAATAGATAAGCTTGTTGAAGTAATGGGATGGAAAGCAGCGGGAGCCAAGCTTATAGACTTTAATAAAAATATTGAAATGGAATGGATCATTGCTAAAGATGATAACAAACAACAGGATTTATTTGAATAAAAAAACCCCGCAAATACAGCTTTTATATTTTGATAGTTTTAAAGAGCACACGATCCAATCCGTCCATTTGATCCTGCAAAATATACCATGTTACTTTTTGGTGATTTTCTGCAAACATGAAACCCTTCTCTGCTGATTGATTTAAATTCTTTACAATCATTTAATGAAATATCAACACCGTTTAAGCCACAGGTAATCCAGGTATTTTGTTTTATAAACTCAATGCAACTTCTATAGCCAAGCGGAGATACAACAGGGGCAGACCAGGTTTTTCCTGCATTATATGTTACAAAGCAATTTCTTTTAATGTCATTTTTAGCATTAAAATCGCCTCCAACTGCAACAAACATTTTTTTATTTTTATAAGCTATAGAGTTGGCTCCGGTACTTTCTTTGCCTTGTAATATTGGAATAAATATCTTTTTTTTATCTAAATAAAAATGAGAGGAAACTCCGCCGCTTATAAATACCGGTTTATTATTTATTAGTAACCTCACATTTGTACCACTACTTGCAAAACATGCTTCACCACTGTCTGCTTTAGGTCTGAGTGCAAAAGGCATGTCAAGCCAGGTTTCTCCTGCATCCTTGGTTTTAGCTACAAAAAATTTCCCATTTATTGGGTCTCCAATTACAACTCCATTATTTCTATTAAAATCCATGGCATCTAAAAACATACCTTTTTCAAAATTGCTGTAAACTGTTCTCCATGATTTTCCTGCATCACTTGTTTTTAAAATATAAGCCGGTTTATCAACGGCCATTATTATTGCAGTACTGTCATTAAAAGCTTCAATATCTCTAAAATCTCTTTTTTCAAATCCATTCACATTTATCCAATGCCAATTAATTCCTCCATCTAATGTAAATCCTACAGTCCCACTGCTGCCGCTTACCCAAACAGTTTTATCAGACACAACACTTAAACCTCTTAATGATGTTTTAGTGCCGGTAGTCAAAATTTTTACTGTTTGAGCATTTAAAAAATGAAATAAGGTGATAAATAAAAACATTGAAAATATCTTCTTCATAAACAATTTTTAAAGGGTTAAAACTTATTTCAGTAATGCAAATGCACGGCATATTTAATATTGTTTAATTACATTTGAAATACGTGATTTAAAAATAATAAAACCAAATGGTTAATGAGTTATAATTATCTGCAGCTCGACAGAAAGCATACAAATTTTCAACAAATAAAAAATCTATTGGCATACGATCAAATGGTCTCTATAACTTTTGATGCACACGAAAGTATACTAAAATGCAGGGACTATTTAGATGAGAAGATGAAAGATAAAGATGCTGTTTTTTATGGCATTAATACGGGTTTTGGTTTTTTACAAAATGTACAGATAGACGGTGACCAGCTTAGTGAATTACAAAGTAATTTATTAAAATCTCATGCATGTGGTTTGGGCGATGAAGTGCCGGAAGAGATTGTGAAACTGATGATCATGCTAAAAATAAAATCGCTGAGTTATGGTCATTCAGGTGTACAGATTGATACCGTAAAAAGATTTATGGATATGTACAATTCAAAAATGTATCCGGTCATTTATACACAGGGCTCATTGGGTGCATCGGGAGATCTTGCACCATTAAGCCATTTAAGTTTACCTCTAATAGGTTTGGGTGATGTAGATTTTGAAGGTATTAGAATGACATCAGCTGAAGCATTACAAAAAATTAATTGGCAACCCATCAACTTACAAAGTAAAGAAGGCCTGGCGCTAATAAACGGTACACAATTTATGAGTGCATATGGTCTTTTTAATCTAATACAAGCTGAGAAATTATTAAGATGGGCTGATGTAATTGCAGCTATCAGTTTTGATGCTTTTGATTGTATTACTGAACCATTGAATGCAGCAATTCATACTGTGCGTCCACATGTAGGACAGGGAATAGTAGCTGCAAAGCTTAGAGAATTATTGACTGATAGCGAAATAGCAGCACAAAAAAAACAGCAGGTACAGGATCCATATTCTTTTAGGTGTATTCCTCAAGTGCACGGTGCTTCTTACGACACAGTTGAGTATGTAAAAAAAGTTTTTATTACAGAAATCAATGCTGTCACTGATAATCCAAATATTTTTCCTGATGAAGATTTGATTGTGAGCGGAGGAAATTTTCATGGACAACCATTGGCACTTGCGGCAGATTTTTTAGCAATTGCCATGAGTGAAATTGCCAGTATTAGTGAGCGCAGAACTTACCAACTTATTAGTGGACGAAGAGGTTTGTCGCCCTTTCTTATAAAAAATCCTGGTCTGCATTCAGGCATGATGATTATACAATATACTGCTGCGGGGATTGTGAGTGAAAACAAACAATTATGTACACCGTCTTCTGTAGATTCTATACCATCCAGCAACAACCAGGAAGATCATGTAAGTATGGGTGCAAATGGTGCAGTAAAATGCAAAAGATTATTAGATAATGTAGAAAAGGTTTTAGCAATTGAATTGTTAGCAGCAGCGCAGGCATTGGAATTTCGCAGGCCCTTAAAAACGTCGCCTGTATTAGAAAAAATCATTTTGGAATTTAGAAAAGAAGTGAGCTTTAATGAAGCTGATAGGGTTATGAGATATGATATAATGAAGTCAATTACATTTATACAGGAATTCAAATTTTAAAACAATTTATAAATTAATTTGTATGAAATATATTTTTAAAGCATACAAATCAGAACATAAAAGAATAAAATTTTAATTAAAACTTTTGCTTGTGTTTGGTGAAACAAATTTAGAAAAAAGAGCTTCTATCAAAAAAGAAATAATACGGTTATCTAATTTGCTTGATTCAAAATTTGCAACAGAACTGAACTTTAGAAATCATTGTTATTTAAGAATTGCTTACGACAACACGGTAAGCAACAAATGGGATACAGTGATAGCTAAACCCTTTATTAAAAATGCAGACGAGCAGCAGTTAAACAACGCAGTTCTTTTGTTGAGTAAATATGTTACAGACAAAGAAATACTTTTAAAACACAATGCTTCAAGCCTAGCTTTTAGAAAAATACAAAAACTATAATGTTTACATCTAATTTTTAGACTTACAATTTTAAAAATTCAAGGGTTTAAACTTTTGCACTAATTACCACATTTTAAAATTATTGTAAGGTATTAAGCATTTTTTAAATTGAAAATGACATTGATGATATTTATTTTTTTAAAAACATCGAAATTATATGAACTCTACATACGATTACTCAAAATATAAAACGCCCACAGGCAACACTTTAAATTGCAAAGGTTGGGTGCAGGAAGCTGCATTAAGAATGTTGTTGAACAACCTTGATCCGGACGTAGCTGAACGTCCTGAAGAATTAATTGTGTACGGCGGAAGAGGAAAAGCCGCACGAGATATTGAATCGCTCGATCTTATTATTAAGGCATTAAAAGATTTGGAAGATGATGAAACGTTATTGATACAAAGTGGGAAACCCGTGGCCATGTTGCAGACGCATAAAGATGCACCAAGAGTTTTACTTTCCAATTCTCAACTGGTACCTAACTGGGCGAATTGGAAACATTTCGATGAGCTGGAAAAAAAAGGGTTGATGATGTACGGACAAATGACGGCCGGGAGCTGGATATACATTGGCAGCCAGGGTATTGTGCAGGGCACTTATGAAACTTACCGAGCTGTTGCAGATAAACATTTTGGCGGAACATTAAAAGGAACATTAAACGTAACTGCCGGACTTGGCGGTATGGGCGGCGCTCAACCATTGGCAATTACCATGAATAATGGTGTGGCATTAATTGCAGAAGTAGAACCATGGCGGGTTGATAAAAGAATTGAAACAAAATACCTTGATATAAAATTTGAAGATATAGATGAAGCAATTGATGCATCATTGGCTGCAAAGCAAGAAGGTAAGGCATTGAGTATCGGGATTGTTTGTAATGCCATTGGATTGCTGCAGCGTTTAATTGAACGAAATATTGTTCCCGATACATTAACCAATCAAACATCGGCACACGATCCCTTGATTGGATATATACCTCATAATTACACCAACCATGAAGCTGATGCTTTGCGGGTGCAAAACCCTGATGAGTATGTAAATATTGCTTATGACAGCATGAAGCTGCATGTAGAATTGATGTTGGAATTACAAAAACGTGGAGCTATAACTTTTGATTACGGTAATAATTTACGATCAAGGGCTTTTGAAAAAGGATTAAAAAATGCATTTGATTTTCCGGGTTTTGTACCGGCTTATATTCGTCCGCTTTTTTGTGAAGGAAAGGGGCCGTTTCGCTGGGCAGCATTGAGTGGAGATCCTGAAGATATTGCTGTAACGGATAAACTAGTGATGGAATTATTTCCTGATAATGAAGGCATGATTCGTTGGATAAAAATGGCAAGAGAAAAAATTGCTTTTCAGGGCTTGCCTGCAAGAATTTGCTGGATAGGACAAGGCGAAAGAGAAAAGGCCGGGCTTGCATTTAATGAATTGGTAAGAACAGGTAAAGTAAAAGCGCCGATTGTAATTGGCAGAAATCATTTGGATACCGGAAGCGTAGCGAGCCCAAACAGAGAGACGGAAGCAATGCTGGATGGTAGTGATGCCGTTGCAGATTGGCCGGATTTAAATGCCTTGATAAATACTGCGGCCAGAGCAAGTTGGGTAAGTCTGCACCATGGAGGCGGTGTGGGCATGGGCTACAGCATACATGCGGGTATGGTAATTGTTGCCGATGGTACAGATGATGCCGCTGCACGTATTGCCCGTGTGCTTCGTAATGATCCGGATATGGGTGTTATTCGCAATGCAGATGCAGGTTATGATGTGGCAAAAGATTATGCAAGAAAATTTAAGTTAGATATAAAAGAGCGGTTGAAATAAATATATTAAAAACATTATAATTATGCCTTTAATTGATTTTCCTGCTAAACCTAAAATAAAAGTTAATGTAGCAATAGAATACGATGTGCAACAAATTGTTGATGAAGAAAGGCAGGTTACAGTTCATTGTAAATATGACGCAGGTAATGAAGGGGACGGTATAAGAATATGGGAATCTACTTTTTTATATGCAAAAGATTCAAGCCATAAAAGTTCATTAGTTCACACTTTAAAAATAAGTATTAATCCTAGCTGGACGTTTATTGAGCCAGGTAAATCATTCTATTTTACACTTATTTTTTCCGGCTTGCCACGCTCCTGCAAATCTTTTGATTTGATTGAAAATATTCCGGAGCCTGGTGGCTTTTTAGTAGAAAATATTGGCAGAAATGATCTGGACGTTTATAATGTTGATATTTTATAAATT
>Ga0123337_10005021_pt1 | contig 13193 bp, 10 predicted proteins | sample frozenSSSSmetaG_FD_89792 | JGI IMG/M metagenome (GOLD analysis project Ga0123337, IMG submission 89792) | Glacier valley bacterial and archeal communities from Borup Fiord, Nunavut, Canada, to study Microbial Dark Matter (Phase II) -... | ecosystem: Environmental > Aquatic > Freshwater > Ice >...
GAGCCTGCAAAATACTACACCGCCCCAGCTGTTCATGAATCCTGTCATAACGGTAAATATTCCGTAACAGGTTATGGCCAGCAGCAGGGCTCTTTTTCTTCCCAGGCCGTCACCGATAATTCCCCAGGTAAATCCTCCGAACGCCCATCCAAAGATGAACAGCGCATTAATGTACGCGCTGATGCGGTTCATATCTGCAGAAGGCGTATCTCCCAGCAGGTCCTTAACCGCGACAGGAAGATATACAGACATCAGCGTCGATACCGTTCCGCCCAGTGCGCTGCTCAGAAAGCAGATGGCGAAGAGTGTGCCCAGATATGCTGCAGAGTGTTTTTTATTATCCATTGTATTATTTTAAAAGGTCATCGAATGTTACCGCTACATAATACAATCCGCCGATCGTTGGTGAGCCATAAGCAGTATAAACATGATTGTTAAGCACATTGCTGGCTCCGATCTTTATCATTGCGTTCGCTAGCGGCAGTTTCTTATTTATCTGCATATCCACCAGTGAATAAGCATTTACAGGTCCGGGCCGTAAGCCATTGAATGGTCCGTACCAGTTAAATGAATCCTGCCAATGCCAGGAGGCATTAAATCCGAAATTTTTATACACGCTGGCGTTTCCAAGCGAAAGGTTGCTGCTCCATTTAGGCGTATTGAACGGAGCGACTTTAGTGACATCTGCCTTTCCAAGAATAAAAGATGACCAGGTAACATTTCCACCAATGCTGTATCCTTTATTGAGGCTATAGGTAAGTCCTACTGTGGCACCCTGTCCGGAAGCCTTTGCCGTAGCGTTGGTGTACAACTGAAATAATTGCACGCCTCCATTAAGTATGTTAGCAGCAGCTGCAGCACTGATTTCTCCGTTTACCAGGATGGGATTAGTGGGACGAACCACAACGGTGTTCAGTATAAAGTTGATATAACTGCTGTAGTAATAATTAACGTCAATTAAAAGTCGGTTATTAATTACTCCTTTGTAACCGACTTCAAAAGCATTTTGTTTTTCCGGTCCGATGTAGGGGACATTGGATTTTACCAGTAAATGCTTGTTGATGTCAATGGCATCAGCCTGTGTTTCACCATTTGCTGATGAGGCGGCATATCCGCCGCTGAACGCACCGACTGAAGCAGCGGTGAAAGAATTCTCATACACTTTCATTCCCTTGCTATTGTTGGGCGCACCACCAAGAATTGTTATTGGCCCGGCATTTAATTTTATGTACTGGTCAATAGGAGTAGGATTTCTGAATCCTGTCTGGAATGATGCGCGGAAATTATGATTTTTCGTAACGGAATACACTGCTGAAAAACGGGGAGTGAAGCTACCATCAAAGTTTTCATTTTTATCGTAGCGGATCGATGCCGTTAATTTTAATTTTTCGTTTAACAGTTTTTTGCCTGCCTGAACAAATGCGCCGGCTTCCCTGATCGTTATTTTTTTATCTTTGTCATCGATCAGCGTGCCATTAGTGTGCATGTCGTAATATCTGAAGCTGCCCCCGGCAAGTACGTCAAGAAATTTTATTGTTGTGAAATCATACTGCGCATCTGCATGGTAGAATTTGTTATGACTGTATATGCCGGCTCCCTGCGTACCGAATCTATGGGTGATCACCTCTTTAGCTTCATTGAATGCAGGGGTAGCCGGCATAAGCCTTCCTTCATCTGCAAACGATCTTGCCGCGTTATGATCGGCTCCCCCAACACCGTTAACACTTCCATTAAATGCCGCTGCATATCTTGTGAACCAGGTATTATCTGCAACATTTGGCGCCACTGTATTGCCATCAAGATCCTTCACCCAAAAACGGTTGATGAATTGCCCCAATGTTCTGGTATTGTAGCCATTGTCACATTGTTCCGCAGAGCTGTATAGCCTTATAAAGGAATTATCGCTTCTTAATTCAATGCGGTGCGTAGCCAGCAGAAATCCGTTCACATTCATACGGGCACTGCTGGTAAAACAGGCCAGTGCCTGGGCACGGTTGTACTGGTAAATAAGGCGGAGCTTATTGTTTATTTTATACTGAAGGGAAGCGCTGCCTTTAAAGCTGTAGGTGTTGTAGTTCATCAGATCCTTTTCTTCGTAACCCGTTCTGGATACCAGGCCAATGCCGGGGAGGGTTCTGGACACTTCATCACCATAAATATTTAACCCGTCACGACCGGGGTTATTCGGTCCGCGTTTATCAGGAGGTGTTTGTGCGCTGATATCCGTATAGTTATTCGCATACCAGTCCAGACCATTAAAATACCCGAGTGTAACCTTAAAGGCGAGTTTATCATTAAAGGCTTTGGCGTAACGTATAGAAACATCATTCACAGCCTGGGGCTTTGCGAAATCTTCTCCTACATGATTGATACCTGTTTTAAGGTGCACAGATAATCCCTGAAACTTGAAAGGATCCTTGGTATGGATGCTTAGCATTCCATTAAAAGCTGCGGGTCCATATAGTGCGGAGGCCGCGCCTGGTATCAGTTCTGCGCTTTCAACATCAATATCTGAAACGCCAAATAGATTGCCCATTGGAAAATTAAGACCCGGAGGCTGGTTGTCCACACCATCGATAAGTTGCAGGAACCGTGCATTGGAGGTTCCGTTGAAACCTCTTGTATTTACGGTTTTAATGCCCAGCCCAACGCTGTACATTTCCATTCCTTTTAAAGTTTGCAGTCCTTCGTAAAAACTCAGCGAAGGATTTTCTTTTATGGTCTGGTAACTCATTTTTTCGATGCTTACGGGCGACTGAAGAATGCTTTCACTGATGCGTGAAGCAGACACCACTACTTCGTTTAAGGCTGTCCTTTGTTCAAGTGACACTGCCAGGGATGATTGCGGAGTGGTAATTTCTACTTCTTTTTCCAGGTGACTGGCGGAAGAAATGATTATTGTAAACGGGAACTTTATTTTTGAAATATTCAATGAAAAAAAACCTTTATCGTTGGAGAGGGCTCCACCATTTTTACTTTTTACAGTAATGCTCGCATTGATTATCGGCTCTTTGCTGGTAACATCCGTAATGTAGCCGGATAATTTATTTTCCTGTGCAACAGATTGGAAGCCGAGCGTTAATAAAACGAGTAGCAGGCTTAAAGAAATTCTCATAACAGTAATTTAAAAGTTTAAGGAAGTTTTGATTAATTAGTATTGCTTGTAACAGGAGCGGGAATTGAGTATCCTTTTTCCGCCATTCTTTTTCCCATTTCTTCATATGCTTTCGGATCAGTGGGGGTAAGACTTGCCAGCCCGTCCACATACCTGTTGAACATAGAAAAAGTTGCGGCGATCAGCACGGTGTCGTGAATATCCCTGTCGTTGGCGCCGGCAGCTCTTGCCGCATCGATATCCGGTTGTTTTACTTCTGTGCCCATGATCTGCACTTTACCCGCAATATTGAGTAACGCATGCATTTTAGGAGAGAGATCCGCTGTGCCGGGATCACCGATCACATCATCTACAAGTGTGCCTTCGTTTCCTAATAAGCATCTTGCGGCAGCGGCATGGCTGTCTCTGCAAAACATGCAATTGTTTCTGTTTGAAACATGTGCGGCTATAATTTCTCTTTCTGCTTCTGTAAGCGGTGAGTCGCCCCCGCGCAGTAATATCTGTGCAAGTTCATACAGGGGTTTTCCTGTTTCGGGTCTGAACATGACAAGGCTGCGTATGCCAGGAACCCCTTCGGGAACATTTATGTGTGCCATAATTATTTTTCGTTTAATGCTGCAGTAAATAAAACAAAATCGCGAATAGCGCCTGAATCGTACAACAAGGAACATCTTGTGAATACCATTCATAAGGGTTTAAGAAATTAAAAGATACATTAACGAGTCACTACTGTTTGTTAAGATGAAATGGAGTTCCCTTTTTTCAGATGATCATAACCCTGCGGCGACCTTGTGTATCCGGTATCCACCAGTCGCTTAGCAAGCATGTTGTAGTAACTGTCTTTTTCAGGAAGCGCTGTGGCGAGGCCATCTACGTACCTGTTGTACAGGCAGAATAATGCAGCGATCAGTACCGTGTCGTGAATTTCCACATCAGTAGCGCCCGCGACTTTTGCAATTTCAATCGCTTCGGGAGTAACGCTCTTACCGCTTTCCCTGGTCATGGAAGCAATGGTAAGCAATGCGCGCATTTTATTGGAAACAGGCGCGGTGCTGATATTGTCCTTAACTTTTGCAGAAGTGTCTTGTTCTCCGAGTAGCATATCTGCGGCGGCGGTATGGGCTGTGGTGCAAAAAGTGCATTTGTTACCACTTGATACAACGGTAGCAATGAGTTCGCGTTCACCCTCAGTGAGGGTATTGGGTCCGCGAAGCAGGAATTGTGTCAGGTCTCTGATGGGTTCTGCGGAATCCTTGCGGTATTCAAGCAGTCCGGTAATGCCGGGGAGATGATCCACGAGCGGGATGTAGGGCATGGCTGGCTGGTTTAAAATGAATAAATAGTGTTTGGTCAGCTATTTAATTCCGGTGGCTTGCCATGCAGCTCTATATAAGAATTCGGCAATGGAGTAATTAAAGAATAGTTATGGTCTGAAGAATTTTTTTGCGGAGATGTAAAACTATATTCTACCGCTTTTTCCTGATACTGGTTAAGCAGCGTACTTTTTTTAATGCTATTCTCTCCCTCTTTTTTATTTCCGGGAAAATCGTTGACAGACTTGGAGTACTCACCTTTTTCAGCGTAGAGCCTGGAGGTTTTTTTGTCAGGAATGCACAGCAGGTACAGGGTGTCTCCCGATACTTTTCTTTTTACATAATGATGTTGAATACCGTTTAACGTTATTTCACCATCATACCGCTCGTAATTTTCCCAGCTGGATAAATAGGGAGCATTAAGCGCTATCTTCACTTCAACGAGTTCGTTGTTATTATAATGGTTGTTATTTATTTTCGTGGTGAGCTCGTTACCTGAATGAAGTATTAGTATCCTAAACAGGAAAGGATATCCTACCAGGTTGAACAGATGAATAGATAGCAGCGTTATGGAAAGCAGTTTTTTCAGCCAGAAAATTTACTAAATATATAATAAAAAACAATTAAAGTTAAAAAATTAATAATAATGAGTCAACTGATTACCGGTATTCACCACATTACGGCACTGGCGTCGGATGCTCAGGAAAATATTAATTTTTATACAGGAATACTGGGCGTGCGGCTGGTAAAGAAAACCGTCAATTTCGACGAGCCGGAAGTGTATCACTTTTATTATGGGGACGAATCAGGAACCCCGGGCAGCATACTTACTTTTTTCCCCTACCAGGGACTCAACAGGGGCCGTCATGGCAAAGGAATGCTTAATACCACCACTTTTTCCGTTGCCGCCGCCTCACTGGATTACTGGTTGAAAAGGCTCAAAAAGTTTGAAGTAAATTACAAGGAACCTACGGGGCGTTTTGAAGGAGAGACCGTTGTTTATTTTGAAGACAGGGATGGACTCGGGCTGGAGCTGATCTTTAATGATCAGGATAACCGGCCGGGATTTACTTACGGAATTATTCCTTTGGAACATGCTATTAAAGGATTCTACAGTGCTGAGATATGGCTGGAGGGGTACGAAAGAACCGCTGGCCTGCTCACTGAGCAGATGGACCACGTGATGATAGGAGAAAAGGGCAACCGCTTTCGGTTTGCTGCTACCGATGCACCGGGAAATTATATAGACCTGCTGTGTTCGCCCGATAGTTTGAAAGGATTGGGAGGCGGAGGCACCGTTCACCATATTGCATTCGCTACTGCCGATGAAACATCACAGCATGCAGTGCGGGTAAAAATTTCGCAGCGCATGCTCAACCCTACACCGGTATTGGACAGAACCTATTTTACTTCCATTTACTTTAGGGAGCCGGGAGGGGTATTGTTTGAAGTGGCCACGGCGGGACCGGGATTCCTGCTTGATGAGGACAAGAGCACGCTTGGTGAGGCGTTGAAGTTGCCTTCACAGTACGAGCAGTACCGGAAACAGATCGAAAAAAGTGTGTCGCCAATCGATTTAAGCAACTGGCAAAATTATCGATAATGCATATCAAAAATATTGTTCGTTCGGGTATAACCCTGGGGGATACGGATAAGGTGCTGATCATGCTGCATGGCCGTGGTGCATCTTCTGAAGATATACTATCTATTGCCCCTCATCTCCATGTAAAAAATTTTACCTTGATGGCACCGCAGGCTACAAATCAGTCCTGGTACCCGTTTTCTTTTCTTTCTCCTGTTGAAAAAAATGAACCCTGGTTATCTTCGGCACTGGAACTTTTAAGTGAGCTGATAAATGATATTATCAATGCGGGTATCAGCAAGAATAATATTTATTTCATGGGATTTTCCCAGGGAGCCTGCCTGACACTGGAATTTATAGCGCGGAACGCAGCACGCTATGGAGGTGTTGCGGCATTTACAGGTGGCCTGATCGGCAGCAAAATTAATACGCAAAATTACAATGGTGACTTTGACCAGACACCTGTATTTCTGGGAACAAGCGATCCTGATCCGCATATACCCGTAGAACGCGTTTATGCAACCAGTAATATTTTAAAAAACATGAATGCTGCCGTGACTGAAAAAATATATGGCAACATGGGCCACACGATAAACCAGGATGAGATCGATACGGTTAATAAAATACTATTTACTTAGAATACTTTTTATGGTTGATCAGCCAGCTGGCACATTGATAGAAAGAAATAGCCTGATTCACCAGGCTGTCCGTGGGAGCAGTTTTTACAGCTTTGCCGGTTACGAAATCCGGCTGCCATTCCTGTATTTTTCTTACCGGGGACTGGATAATTAATTTATTGTTTTTCAGATATCCCAATCCCTGGTAAGTACTGATAAAAGCCCTTTCTCTTCCTTCGGGCAAACTGAGAATATCCTGTCCGAAGAATTTACTTTTATAATTAAATTTCAGCAGGCCGAGAATGGTCGGTGCGATATCTATTTGCGCGGTAAGCCTGTTTATTCTGGCAGGCTGAATATTTCCGGGTGAGTAAACAATTAAAGGAATATGATAACCTGTTACGGGTAATTCTGCGCTTCCTGCGCTTCCTGCGCAATGATCGGCAACAATGAGAAAGATTGTATTGCTGAACCAGGGTTTATGACTGGCATCTTTCAGAAATTTACCAATAGCGTAATCAGTATATTTTACAGCGCCCGAACGTTCCTGCCTGGAGGGAGAAATATCAATTCGTCCTTCCGGATAGGTAAAGGGACGATGATTCGAAACGGTCATCACCTGTGCGAAAAAAAGCTTCCTGCTTTTATAGCTATTATCAAATTCGCTTATGGCGAGGGTGAAAAGGTCTTCATCCGCCACCCCCCAGATATTAGCATAATGAATGTCTTTCGGAAGGATGGCTTCACGGTCAACCACCTTATATCCATTGTTACTGAAGAAATAATTCATATTGTCAAAATAGCCATAGCCGCCGTAAATATATTCAGACTCATATCCTTTGGAACGGAAGACAGAACCCAGGGAAAACATATTCTCATTACCGGGCCTTTTTACAGTACTCTGACCGGGAGTAGGGGTGATGGAAAGTGCCAGGGCTTCCAGGCCCCTTACTGTCCGGGTCCCTGAAGCATATAGGTTAGTGAAAAACAACCCTTCGCCGGCAAGGGAATCCAGGATAGGCGTAATGTTTTCCTTATTGCCGAAAGACTTCATAAAATCTGCACTTAAACTTTCCACACTGATCAGCACCACATTCATTTTCTTTTCCGGTTCCCTGTAACTGATCTGCCGCTCGATATTAAACAGGTCATCACTGGTGTAAACACTATTGGGAGATTCCAGCTGCGCACGCAGTATTTTAAATGCGGCGCTATCCGGCATGGTCTGGTAAAATTTATAAAAATCCAGTTCGTTGTTGCGAAAAGCAGTTCCGAATTCAAACAGGCCATTCCCTGCAAGTTCATTTACGTATTCATTACTGCTAAACTTCCTTGTGCTGCTGGAGGTTAGAAGATAACCTGCAACCGGAATCAGCAGTAATGTAATGGCGGTTAAGGTACGGTTGATAAATACGGGTCTTTGCTCAGGAGAGCGTGTAACTCTTACTCTGCTGATAACGGTGAGGACTGACGTTACGATCAAAACAACGATAACTATCCAGACGATATGATATGATTCCCAAATATTCCCAAGCACTTCATTTGTGTATACCAGATAATCAACGGCAATAAAATTAAACCGGGTAGAAAATTCATCCCAGAAGAACCATTCGCTGATGGCTATGAACAACAATATGTAAGTAATTAAAAAGTAATCCGCCAACAATACAGATTTTCTCCATTTTGCTCTTTTGGCGGGGTTCCTTGCGGCAAGGAAACTATATAATAACAATCTGATAATAAAATAAATAATTACTGCCCTGCGCAGATCCTTATTAAAATCAACGGGCACCAGCGAAGTAAATAATAATATAGATATTACAATAAAAAAAATGGCGGTGGTAAACCACTTCCATTTCCGGTCATACATTTTTTCATTTGTCCACCATAGATGCAGCACAACCGGCACCATAAAATAGGATGCAATCACCAGATCGTATAATAATCCAATGCCAAAAACGCCAATAATATTTGTTGCGCTCCATTCTACACCAGGAGATGATTTGATCAGCAGCAGCAGTCTGGTGATCATTGCGATCGCAATTACGGTTACTCCGGTAAGCAGGGCAGGCCGGTAATATTTAAAGCTTAATACGGAAGAGCTGTTTTTCAAAATGTAAATATGTATTGGTTATTGGCGAAGATCTTTATTTATGAAGTTTTTTATTTTCAAGGATGATAAAGGGAAGATGCAGATCCCAATCCGGTGATCCTGTTTTTTCTGTAATGAATTTAGGTGCGAAATTTCCCAGTAAAATATCAGGGTCTCCGTCGTGATCATAATCTTTTACATCCATACATAGCCATCGGCCATACTTTTCAAGGGGTGGTGAATGTGGTAGAAAATGAAGCGGTTTATCCTGCTCGAAATAAATAAATTTTTCAGCCGGGTTGTTATTAAAGTCTGCATAAAAGGCTATCGTGGCGATATCAAGATCTCCATCCAGGTCAAAATCAGCTGCGATGGCTTTCGTGCATCCGTTTATTGGATAAAAGTATGCCTGCCTGTATTTATTCCCACCCTGGTTTAAATAAATGTACATACCGTGGTAAGGTTTTAATATGGTGGAATAATCGTTGTTGTCGCCGCAGGTATACAGAATATCCGGCAGGCCGTCTTTATTAAAATCGGCCAGTTGAAAACTGCTTGATCCGTACAATGCGGGGAAAGACAATATTTTTTGCTGGGTAAATCCGCCTTTCTGGTCATTTAAAAAGAGCCTGATACATTCATCCGCCGCTCCGAACAGCACCATAAGGTCTGTCCAGCCATCATTGTTGTAATCACCGGTAATGGTCTGTAATGCACCGGGAATATCCATGATGACATTTTCCTTATACTTTCCATCGTGCAGATGTTCATACCAGTATAATCCGCCACGGTCGTGGCCAAATCCGGCAACGATCCAATCGGTGAGACCATCTTTGTTAATATCGGCGGGAACAGACTGAACAGGCCTGGGCAACAGGCTTGCTATCGTATCTGCTGGTGGTTTTAATTTTCCTTCAAGGTTCATCTGCAATACCTTTCCTTCCGATATATTATTTGCCTTAATGGTGCCCAGCGTTGTGAATACCGCATTGGATTTCCCTGTGGAATCTTTAAAAAAGTATGCATAAGAAGGAGGAGAGCCCAGTGAGATGGAATCTGCCGGCAACAGGTTACTGTTCCACCGCGTGAGCTGGTGGGTATTTCCATCACCGGTATAAATGGATTGGGAGGAAGAGTCGAATGCGGCGAGTGTGGTGTAAACGACCGTGTTCCTGCTGACGGCACATTTTTTCAGTTCAAATACAGACCAGTCCCGTATCAGAGAATCGGGTCTTTTAGCGGCAATGAGATGCTCCGGAGCGGAAGTTTCATAATAATCCACGATGGCCGACCATTCAGAGAAAGACACGACAGAGTTAGTTTTAACGCCGTCGTTCACATACATATTTGCACCATACACTCTTATCCCGAGTTTTGTTGCCATGACCGGCAATACACCATTTTTCCAGGCAGCTTTATCCAAAAGAGACGGATCTACCATGGCATGACACTTGCTACAATATTTCTTTGCCAAATCCTCCCCGACAGTAGGCTTTGCCCGCTCGTTATTATTGCACGAGGAGTACAGAACCAAAAAGAAAACTGAAGAGATAAACAGTATAAAGAAGTCGGAAAGATGTAAATTTTTTAAAGCTGGAAATTTAATTAACATCATCAAATGTAAGATTGAAATTAAAAGTTTGGAAATCCATAAAATTGTTTAGCTTTAATGTTGCAACATCGACTGTGGAATTTAAATTAATTAAACCAATGAAACGTATTTTATTTCTTTTTGCTGTTTTCTTTAATAGTATTGCTTCGTTCAGATGGAGAATTTACGCAATCTCAATAATCTAATCATAATCAATAAACGAAAAATTATGTCAATAACCTGGAAAATAGATCCTGCGCATACAGAGATCCAGTTTAAAGTAAAGCATCTCATGATCACAACGGTGACAGGGTTTTTTAAAATATTCGACGGAAAAGTGGTTACGGATTCGGATGATTTCAATACTACTACTGATATTAAATTCTCCGCTGATATCAATTCTATCAATACTAATAATGAGCAGCGCGATACGCATCTCAAATCAGCAGATTTTTTTGATGCTGAAAAATATAATCAACTGGAGTTTACAGGTACCCGGTACAGCGCTTTAAAAAATGAAGCGTCTGTGCAGGGAAACCTGTCGATCAGGGGAGTTACCAGGCCTTTAACCCTGAATGTTGATTTCGGAGGTATGGTTGTTGATCCTTACGGGCAGACAAAAGCAGGGTTTACAGTTACCGGCAAGATCAGCCGGAAGGAATTTGGCCTTACCTGGAATGCAGTGACAGAAGCAGGAAGCGTGGTGGTTAGTGACGAAATCAGGCTGCTGATAGAAGTGGAGCTGGTAAAACAGTCGTAGAGAATTATTTAGACAATATTCAGAAAAAGCACCTCAATCAGGTGCTTTTTTATTGTCATCAATAAATGATATTTAAATATTAAAAAATTGTATAAATTTATCTTTGCTGCTAAAAGAGTTTAAAAATATTTATTTTTAAGTCTCATGCTTACTGCTATAAGAAGATTGATTGCCTGCCTTTCAATGGTTTTGTGTTTGTGCGCATGCCAGGAGAAAAAGTATGTGTCAGGCCTTTCAGAAAATGAAGTGCCTTCCGCATGGGCCGATCTTTCTATATATATTGCAAAAAATACACCTGCCAATTCTCCTACATTTGCCAGCCGTGGGTTTGGTTACATAGGCCTCACGATGTATGAAGCAGTAGTTTGTGGTTTTCCGGCTTATCATTCACTTGCGGGACAGTTAAACCAACTGAATAAGTTACCACTTCCAGATAGGAACAAATCATATAGCTGGGTACTAAGCCTGAATGCCGCGGAAGCATTCATACTTCGGTCAATTTATATTCAAACCTCAAATGAAAACAAGTTGAAGATCGATTCTCTGGAAAATGTTATATATCATTTTGTTGCAGATACCATTGAAGATAAACAGATTGCCTTGCGTTCCGTTGCCTATGGAAGATCTGTAGCCTCAGCTATTTTTGCCTGGTCAAAATCTGATGGCGGCCACCGCGGTTACCTTTCTAATTTTGACGGTAAGATGTTTTATCCAAACGGAAAAGGCTCCTGGAAGCCGCCGTTTTTTGCTCAACAGATCACACGCCTGCCGCTTCATCCGCACTGGGGAGACAACAGAACTTTTTTAATAGCAGATACCAACTGGAAAATGCCCGATTTTATACCATATGATACATTGAATAATTCTACTTGTTTTAATCAATCAATGCTAGTGTATCAGACGAATAAAAAAATCACTCAGGAGCAAAAAGAAATTGCCATGTGGTGGAACGATGACCCTTCGGAAACTTATACTCCTCCTGGACATTCCTACAATCTCGCGTCGATAGTAGTCCGCAACAAAAAAGCCAGTATGATAAAAGCGGCACAAACTTATGCAAGGGTAGGGATGGCCGTTGCTGATGCTTTTATTGTCTGCTGGAGAATAAAATATAAATTCTATTCAGAGCGCCCATCCACTTTCGTGAATGAGCACATTGATTCGGAATGGGATCCGTTCTGGCCGGATCCACCTTTTCCCGCATTTCCCTCTGGTCATGCCACACAGGCCGCTGCGGCGGCAACGGTTTTTGCGGGATTGTATGGTGACTCAATTGTTTTTACCGACAATTCCCATGTTGGCCGGCCGAGAGATAAAGTAAAAGAAGTGGATTATAAGCCCAGGAAGTTTACTTCTTTCTGGCAGGTAGCGGAAGAAACGGCCTACTCCCGGTTTCTTGGCGGCATTCATACAATGCAGGATAACCAGGTAGGATTAAATGAAGGGGCCAAAATAGGTCATCACATTAACGAACTTCAATGGACCAATTGAAACAAATATTCTTTCTCTGTTTTTGTTTTATTCAATCCGTTGCTTACTGTCAAAAGTTTACCGAAATAGCCAGGGCGGCGGGCATCGTCAACCAGTTTGAAGTATATGAAGGTAGCTTTGGAGGAGGTGCAACAGCTTTCGATTTCAACAATGATGGCTTTGAAGATTTATTCATTGCAGGCGGCATGGCTCCTGATGCTTTATACCTGAATAAGGGCAACGGCACGTTTGAAAATGTATATGAGCATTCCGGATTAAAGACGGCAATGAAATACATCACACAGGGAGCGGTGTCCGCAGATGTTAACCGTGATGGATTCCGGGATCTTTTTATTACCACCATCACTACAAAAGAAAATAAAGGGAAAATTCCTCGTGCGGCAAATTTGTTGTTTATTAACAATGGAAACGGAACTTTCCGTGATGCCACCAAGGAATTCGGCCTTGATCAGTTGTTATCATTTAGTACTGCGGCAATGTTTGGAGATGTAAACGGTGATGGTTATCCTGATATTTATGTAGGTAATTACTTTAATGAATACTCGGGAAAGCTAAGCTTAATTGATGATGCCATTATCGTTGGATCAAAGCAAATGGCCAAAGGGAATTTACTGATCAATCACCAGGGAAAA
>Ga0123337_10005022_pt1 | contig 13192 bp, 14 predicted proteins | sample frozenSSSSmetaG_FD_89792 | JGI IMG/M metagenome (GOLD analysis project Ga0123337, IMG submission 89792) | Glacier valley bacterial and archeal communities from Borup Fiord, Nunavut, Canada, to study Microbial Dark Matter (Phase II) -... | ecosystem: Environmental > Aquatic > Freshwater > Ice >...
ATCTAAACTACGGAATGGGCATCTCTCATATAGAGAGCCTCAATAAAGAAGTGAAGACTATCAAACAGTGTTCCATGCATGGTGGCTTCCATGCATGAACACAAACAGAATCCCCGGGTGCCCATCAGCTATTGGAAGTGAATGCCCGTATTCATCCAACATTTACTAGGTCTATAACCTTAACTAGTAGGAACTTTGTAAACTTAGGCTATATATAGTAGTCCTTTGCTAGTTATTGTTCTTTATACTTATATAAATAAGCTAGCTCTCTCTTTAAGTATAGTAGTACTACTTTAGTACATTACTAAGGACTTATAAAAGATAAGCTTATAAGCTTATATAAATTAACTCCCTATGTTTTTAGATATTCTCCCCTTAGTACTTAGGTAGCCCCTTATTATGCAGGATAGCCTAACTATAATATAGTATATACTTACTATTATTCTCAACATTATCATTAACATAGGATAGGGTGTAGGGTATGGATTTTTCCTTGACCCTTTACTAGGAGAACATTGCTAGTATATACTATTGTTATCATCATCTTCTTCTTCTTTAAGGTGCTACGTAAGTATTTTAATATGCTATTAGATGTTGGAATAAGAGGATGGGTGCCATCGAGGCACCCAGTTGACCCTAAGAATCCTCCGTTCAGATTCTCGGTTTGGAGATCCCATGAGAAAATGGCTCACGGGAGGGAAATGGCTTAGGTGCATGAGCGTTCTCAATTACCCCTCATGCAAACACTCTTTTAGCAAACTTAGTAGCAAACACTCTATTTGAATACAAATAGAGCTCTATAGCCTAGATAGTTTCATTCAATCAATCAATTCAATTTTATACAATGCGCAGGTTGCACCGCAACTTTCAATCTCAACATTAGACCCTACACCTTGGGGTCGTGATATAGCCGTAACAGCTAGTGCCCAGTATTTTCGAACAACCTCGCAAGATTTAGACCAGTTACGAAATGTGGGCAACCGTTGCCTTCTCGTTCTGACCAACGTCCTGTAAAGTCGGCTTAAGAAGATCTGCAGCGCTCTGCGAAAACTTCCTGGCGCCCACTCCATGCTCGAATAGAAGGTCCAGCTCGGAATAAGTGAGGCCCATAGGCTCTGGCAAGCGGAAGAATGTCCAAATGAGGAACAACAAGTCGATTCCAGCCCAGAAAAATCCAGATTTCGCGCCCCAATTCCAGGCATTCAACCCCACCATCTGTGGCATGAGCACATTGTTGATAAATCCACCTGCGTTGTAAAAAGCACGCGCAAGCGCGACAGTCTTGATGCGGAGACGTGTCGAGGGAATTTCGGCAACGAGAGAGTAGCAGACGGGCCCGACTGAGAGCTGGAACACGAAGAGGAATACGATCAGTAGGGAACCAGCTGCCCAGCTGGACGCTGCGTCAACTTTCAAGCCACAGAAACCAATGGACATCAGCAAGATGAACATGCCGCTGAGACCCCACAGGTACAACGTGCGTCGGCCACATCTGCTCATCAACCACCACGCAATGAGGCAACCACAGAAGCCGAGACCTGTCTGGCCCACGCTCATGCTGTAGGAATGTTCGGTGGACAGGCCAGCGCGGAGGTAGAATTGGGTGCTGAAGCTCATGAAGGGAACGCCGCAGAAGGCCTGAGTGAGCCAGACCATGCTCGCGATCTCTGTTCGTCTCAAATCCGTGCCACGGAAGCAGTCCCAGTAGTGCGTGCCCGTGCTCGATTCGATCTCGAGCTGGTTGGTGAGCCTCATCATCGTCATGTGCGCATCGACGTCGAATGGTACTTCGGTGTTTCTTGAGGTGAGGGAGAGTATTGCCTGCTTGGCTTCCTTGTTGCGATCGTGACGCACTAGCCACCATGGACTCTCTGGAGCGAGAATTGTTCCGATGATAATTGGAACCGGCCAGATCCATTGGATTGCGAAGGGAATACGGTAGCCCCATTCATCTTGTCGATTCAGAAGACCACGAAGCATGCCGGAAGAGATGAGCTGGCCGGTGACCCAGCAGAGATTGATCCAAGAAGTCATATAACCTCGAAGAGACATTGGGCAGATGTCAGCTGCATAGGTTACAGCCAGAGTTTGGAACACACCCCATGGAATTCCTTGTAATATTCCTCCCACTAGGTACATCTCCAAGCTCTTAGAGAAAAAAGGGATGAAGATAGTACCAATCATGACGATCATAGCGCCTATCATGGTCTTTTTATATCCGAACCGCTCTGAAATGATGCCATTGAGGAAAAGTCCCAGGATGGATCCAACCTATTACCACTGTAAGCTTTCGCTGAGAGCGACATTGTGCTTCTGGACGTACCTGAGTCGCGTTTGAGAGAATCGTTTGCCATCTTGCCGAGACTAGCCTGCCACCTTCCGGATCGACTTCGTCGCCGAAACTGTTCTTAAACTCCGGGAAAGGATAGAAGTTGCCCATGAGATTGGTATCATAGCCCTCCATGATAACAGCCAGAGATATGATGAAGGAGAACATGATTGCCTTTGGATATAGCTTGAACGTATCCCTCAGGGTCAATTGGCGCTCATTCTGGAGGGCATGGATCGTCTCCTCGGCGTCGTCGACATGATGCCCGGTGGTCGGGGGCACCTTAGACTCGGCAACCGCAGTGTTGACGTGTGTTTCAGCCATGACTGGTGAAGAGAGTTTGGGAGGAGATGTCAGCGCTGCGGGCTTGTATGCCGTGGAAAAAGCTGCAGACGATGTTGCTGATAAAACGGTGGGCAAGCAGGCAACTTATATACATGATCTGGAGGAAGCTCCGTTTAAAGGTTTCCCTCGCCTCCCATTCTCTAGAAGGCTCCTCGATTGGCTCTGCGGTTTCTGGACCTCAACGTGGCATATGTGGGGTTTGGTTTTAGGAAACCTGGGGTCCCCATGGGGACATTAGCGAGGGGACGGTCCTGTGTGATGGATCTGGATCATGGGCCGGTCGTCTTTGGACGCTGGGAGCGTAGGGGGTGGCAAGATGGAGGATTTCCTGATGCCCGCCCCGCCTGGTGCGTGCGGCTTGGCTTTTCCGCCAGTTTTCCGCCTGTTCTCCGCCTGTTTGCCGCCCCCGGAAAATACAGGACCTATGTATGTACACCGCAATTGCGACCCCTCAATTGCGACCCCTCAATTGCGACCCCGCAATTCAGCGACTCAAGACCCACAACCTACGACCCCTCCAATCCTCCACTGGATCCCCTCGCCATCCAGAGGTCGGGTCAACGACCGTGTATGTACGTACTCTACTGTATTACGCCGACTTGAAGGCGGAAAACTCTTCTCTGATTCTCCTTCATATCCAAGCCTTTGGTCCTGCAGACACTCTGTAATCTCCATTCCTCATTCCCCGTTCTCTGTATTCTCAGTATCCCCCTGCCAGCTCAATGCGGAGACCATCCGCATGCGCGCCCTGTCGGTAAGCACACCCTTTTCTAGACCTCTAGACTCGAGAGCATTGCCGTCCTCAGGGTTCTGACACTTAGTAGTGCACGTCGACGGAAATGTAATATCCCTCGGGGAGAGGAGATTTGCACTTACTGTGCTGCTCGTGGCCTCCAATGCGTCAAGGAACCGCCGTATGGGGGCTACTACCACCAAGCCCAGCTATCCGACAGCCTGCGACCCAGAAGTACGCAGGGCCTCGTCGATATCGATGTCCACAGTGGCGCGTTTCCTGCGCTTCCTCTGCGTATCGAGCTTGTGGAACTTTATTTCGACTACATACACAATCAGTTCCATACATTATTCCATCCCCCGACCTTCAAGACTGCGGTCGCCGAAGATCGAGTTCCTCGTGTACTTTTGTATCCTATGTTTGCTTTATCCGCCAGGTAAGTCTAAGACTTCAAACACTCAATTGATTTCGCGGACGAGAGGCTCTCTGTGTCGCCTCCGTGCGTGTGTCCGAACAAACGGACAGGACAACACCTGCTCATTCACCATGGGTCCATGTCAGCCGAAGCGCTTCTTGGATATCAAAAATGGAGGCATATAAAATAAACATAGAGATGCCTTTCTCAATTAGGCGCTTGGCTGTGTTAGATGTTTGGAAAGCCGTTTCCTAATATTTAAAGCTAGATTCTCGACCGATCCATTCTTCTGCAACACAAATCCGCCAGATCGCGGAGCCGTTTTCTTAGAAGAAGGCGGCAAGACGCTCAATATTCGAGATATATCAGTTACTACAGTGCAGGCGTGTGTGCTTCTAGGAGCAGCTTGCATTGCGGATGGGGACGATGCCTCTGAATGCCTCTACTATGGCATCGCCTGCCGTATGGCACAGCTTCTGGATCTGCCTAATTGTCCTGTATCTTGCCCCCTTGATCGCGAAATAAATATCCGGGGTCAGTTTCTTTGTCTGTCCACAAAGCCAATCCACATCACTAAATTAAGGGCCAGTGTGGTGGTCGCTGTGTATGGTAGATGTCTGGTCCTCGACGGCCGTCAAACTTCCCAGGCTCATGCCAACTGCAGACATTCCGCTTCCTATGGATGAGATGCACTACCTTGCACTCAGGAATGATAGTCCTTCCAACAATGTGGCATCCGATGTGCTCGACGCTCTTTCACCTCTTGTTTCTGAGATGATCAAACTCAACCGGATACTCCTTGCCATCAATGATTTCAATGAGACTTGTGTCAAAGGTCAGCCTGATGGCCTCCTATTAGAACATGCTATTCATGGTCTAAGCAGAAGACTCGACGACTGGGCCGAAGCTCTACCAGAACGTATGAGAGATACTGCTGAAAATTTCGCATGGCACGCATCACATGGCCTCGGGCGTTCCTTCGCCGCAGTATATCTAGGTTACTATCACTTTGGCCAACTTTTGTTTTACCAATTCCTACATGTTGAACCCTATAGCTCAACCCCGTCGGCCAATGTATATGCAGAGAAGTGCAAAGATCACGCGGCCCATCTCTGCGAGATGATCTACCGAGCCTTCTCTACTCCAAACTGCGACGTTCTTTACACAATGGTAGCGCATGTCCTTGTAATAGCCTCTACCGTGCAGATCCACACACTTCTCTTCTCGGAGGATGAGTCTCAGATACGCATTGCTCATTCGCGGCTTGAGCATAACTTTGAGATTCTTCTCCATCTTAGGCCCTACTGGTCCACCCTCGATAGAGCAATGATGCGACTACGTGCCTTCCATGATACGTGCAGAAAAAGCATGGATACTAGCTTTGTACTCGATCGTTGGATGTTGAGGTTCCTCGTTGAGTTTGCTAAGCCCATGGAAGAGAAGGGAGTCGATGAGCAAAGTAGTCCCTCAGCATACTGGACATTGGATGGAATTTCACAAATACTAGAAAGCTAAAGTTATAGCACACCACAATTGGCCAATAATGAATATTAGTCAACCAGATTTATACATCAAATACACCAATTTTTGATGGAAGAATGCCGCCCTCAACGAGTCGGGCGCCCAAATAAACTTCTCCACTACCTGCACACTCCCACAATGCACTAGAAATATTACATTAAGTCTCACCGCCGGTAAAACATCAGAATGGAACCACGTCAACCAGCTGTGACGATATTCACATATGTACCCCAGATCAGCCCTGCGAGGTTCCCCACCAAGATCCGTTGACGTGCAGGTATTAATACGAAGTTCGTCAACGTGACTAGTGGCCAGAACTGGTACGATGACAGAACCATTGACCAGTAGGCCTGCAAATTAAGATTCAGCATTTTCCAGTAACATGTCCAGAAATATACTCGAAGGGAAGTACTTACGTTTCTCACTTCATTTTCAATCTCTACGGCACCTTTGCCTTTGAGCCAGCCAAGAAGCAGGATGAAAAGCAGCGTGTTGATCCAACAGCCCAGTGTTTGGTCGAGGAAGAATTTTGCAACCGTATTTTTGATGCTCAATCGGGAGGTTTCCTCGCTTGTCCCTCCACTTCCGACTGAAGCCATTTTCCCCGATGTCGGTTTGGCGTAGGCCAATATCATCGAAGGGAACTGTCTCTCAAGGAAAGCCTGCCATGCGAAATTTGGCGGTGTGGTGATCAGACCGAATATGGCGAAGCGGAAAACATCTGTAGTATCCAATTTGAAAAGATCCTGGAAATTCAGTGTCAGCACATGTCACCATCATCTATCACGAGCAGCTCAGAGTCGGGTCTGAAGGGAGGCAGACTTGTTTGTTATATGCCGCGAGCGCTTGCGCAAAAATATTCGACAACGCTCCCAGCGAAACCGCGTGCAATGTCGCTGTCACTACGGGAGTTGGCATTTTCCGTTCAATTGTTGAGTGCTTCTACAGCTGCGTTTTGATATAGCGCAGTCTTTTAATGGAACGAAGACAGTGTAGGCTTTGAAAGAATCGACGATTGGGCGAGGGTTTATAGTATTCCCTTAAAATGACACAAGATTTGGTTTGAGAATGATGGAATCAGATTGTGGGAGGGTGATGCAAATCATGGGTCCTACAGCAGAAGTAGAGAACGATGGAATGCTATATCAAAAAGAGGTCGTGAGGAGCTTTGAGCTACTGTGCCTGGCGTGCATGCGGACAATTGGCGTAGTGGAGTTCCTGATCACAATTTGGGTCGAGGAACTATGGTCAGAATCATCATTCATGGCCAACGCAACGCTTAATGGATCATTACATGATCCTTGATGCCTGAGACAATGGTCAGTAGTAAAACTGCGTCGAAGGCTTAAGGGGTCGAACACATCAGAAAAATGCCGAGTCACGACTCCCACTGTTCTAGCCTTGGAGGGAAGTTGCGGACTCTGATGGCGGAAAACTAGGTGGAATTGAACGGCGGAAAACCAGGTGGGATTGAAAAGGTATGAGATTTGCTGGCTGAGAAGCCCAAGTCCAAGCCAGCCATGCAAGAAGCGGAAAACTTCTTGGCTTTCCCGCCTTAGCTTTCCGATCTGCAGCCCCAGACCCACATCTACAATTAACCCCATTTAGATGTGGATGACGATTCAAACCAGGACGAGGTATAAAGATAATAAGTGCAACCGTACGATGTTGCAATGCACAAAACAAGTTGATCATGGTTCACTCGTCTCTAATTGTGCCTGCGGCATTTTCTTGGTTCTACCTGGCAAACGCCTTGAACAATGGGCTTGCTCAGACCCCACCGATGGGATGGGTATGCAATACATCACCCCAATGAAAATAAATATGATCTGACAAACTGTCAAACAGAATAACTGGAACTCGTTAGCCTGCGATGTGTCGGAAGATTTGCTTCTCAGCACCTCTAAGAAGCTCATAGATCTCGGGTTGCAAGATCTAGGATATGATCACGTTGTCTTGGACGACTGCTGGCAGGACGTCCGAGGCGAAGATGGCTATGTTACTCCTGATAAGGGGAAGTTCCCGAATGGCATGAAAGCCGTATCGGATGAGTTGCACACGAGAGGTTTCAAATTCGGCATGTACTCTAGCGCGGGTGAGATGACATGTGCTAGATATGGTGAGTAAATCAAGGGTTAAAGTCCAATCAGCTGCCATTCTCTAACTTCCATCTACTTGCTAGCGGGTTCGCTCGACCATGAAACGAAGGATGCCGAGAGCTTCGCTTCATGGGGCGTTGATTTCTTGAAGTATGATAACTGTTATCATATGGGGAGGATGGGAACCCCAGAGATCTCCTTCAACCGCTTCAAGGCAATGTCTGATGCTCTGAAGGCCACTGGGCGCCAAATTGCATTGAGCCTTTGCAACTGGGGTGAAGACTACGTCCACACGGTATGTCCTTCTCATTTAGATTATACTATAGGTACTCATCCGTTTATCAGTGGGGAATGTCCATCGCCAACGCCTGGCGCATGTCTGGTGATATCTATGACTCCTTCTCACGGCCCGACGACCTATGCGGCTGCGATACAAACAATCCCACTAATCCATCCTGCATCGCACCCGGCACGCATTGCTCCGTTCTCTTCATCCTGAACAAAGTCGCCCCGTTCGCCGACCGCAGCATCCCCGGCGGCTGGAGCGACCTCGATATGCTCGAAGTTGGCCATGGCGGCATGACAGACGAGGAGTATAAAGCCCATTTCGCGCTTTGGGCTGCTCTAAAGTCCCCCCTCATGTTGGGCAACGACCTGCGCATCATGTCACCCTCGGCACTCTCCATCGTCAACAACCCGGCCATCATCGCACTCTCCCAGGACCCGCACGGCCGTTCAGCGCAGCGTGTTTCCCGCAACCTTAACGTGCCCAAGGATGAGTACGGGGTTGGCGAGACGCACGTTTGGAGCGGGAAGTTGCACAATGGCGACCAGGTCGTCATTTTCCTCAACGCCGCAAATGAAGATCTTGATATGAGCGCGCCACTGTCGGAGATATTCGTCTCGAAGGGTCCAGGCGGATCAGCACCTCAGGTGAAGCAGGCTTGGGAGGTGCATGATTTGTGGGTAAATCGCATGAGTGATGCTGATGCGCAGTCGATTCTGAAGGCTTCGGATCTTCAGACGAGAGCGGACATTTTTGAGAAATTGAGGTGGTACAACGCAACTGAGATTCCTTACGAGGTTGGACTCGAGCAGGGAGATGAAAGGTTGTTCGGCCAGAAGGTTGGCGTCGTTGAAGCACATGGCGCATGGAGTGCAAAGGTTTCGAGACATTCCGCGAAGGTGTATAGATTTAGGGGATCGGGGATTAAAAGCAAGCGCCATGATGAGCTGTGATAAGGATGTTGTAGCATAGCGACCAAGTTTGCGACTTCAAGTTATATACTATGAACGTACTAAGGAAATGTTGGATGGATTGACGGTTTTGGTGGTTGCGGTCAACTCCATGGAAATATGAGGATTCCATAGAGACGACGGCAGGATGCAAAAGCGTTCTCAACCCTCACACATCTGCGACCTATTTTACGAAGGAACATTCATACTTTAGATAGCTACAAGAAATCGATTACTTTTGTCATTCTGCTATCGGCATGATACTATTTCTACAGGAAATACACAGACTTATCCTGAAAACTGGCAAGTTCAGAGAGCAATTTCGATATGTGTTAATGAAAGATCTGTCACTAGACATTGATACTAGAATTTGAATATCTAAGAAATTGAAATTGACGCCGTGAGCTTCATAAACGCATGCATTCAAATTTTGTCAGTATATTGATTGGCCTGAGGCTATTTGCAAATTCAGGTTGAGTTGTGAGACGATATGATATTACATACTGCCAATTTGAAATTGGTCTAGAGGAAATAAATATTTCTGTGTCTAGCCTACTTTCTTTTGAGCTTGGCCATGATATCATGCTTGCTCGGTCTACATGCCTACCATGCTAAGAAATATACTCCCACAAAGTCTATCAAAACCGTTAACGCAGACAATCAACCACGAGCTTTTCGGAATGCGATGCTAATAGCTCATGCGTTAGTCATCTCCCACCCAATATACTCTCTCTGTGTAGCAAATTCTTAAGAAATATGTATTAGATTTTGCAAGATCCAAGAATCATATTTCGTCTTGTAATTTCTTTCTCGCTGTTATATCAGTTTAGGGGTTTTGATATGGCATTAAGGTCTGCTAGGATATCTTACTTAAATTGAAACAATTAAGGCCATATCTAGGCCTAATTAGGTTATTTATTTAGCTTGTTAATCAGTATAGCCAGCTAAAACGCCTTTGTAGTAGCACCAACCCATCAATATTCAGTACTTTTATCTATTAAGAGTAACCACATTGAGCACTATGATTATCATAATGTTTGCATAATTCAACACTGTAAATCTGGGTAATAGTTTCAGAATTCACTTCGATCATCATCCTGATACACTCGGAGGGCTCCCCATCCCAGATCGCCATCCTCGTGGTCAACTAGCTAGCGCCATCCCGAGGAGTATAAAAGTGAGGTCCTCCCAGTCTTCTTCCCCTCTTCTTCTTCTCTCGCTAGCGATAGTATAATGCACTTGTTGTACTTTTCTACCACGCTTGCGCCTCACACTATATAATTTGAAAGGCAATTGGCTATAAACAGCTACGCTAACAGGACGTGAGCGCAGATACTCTAACAGGACGTGAGCGCAGATACTATGACCTTGATATCCTTCGCTTATTTCGGACTCCCATCATTTTAAAGACAGCCATTTGAGCCGCCCGAACACCATACTCTGCAGTCAACACGATACCCCCGGGAATCTCCACAAATTGACCCAGCAATGCCAAATTAGTGCTTCCTTTAGGAATCACCGCTGGCCGATCTTGATATCTCCTTGTCAGGAATGGACTTGTCATGAACGGCATGAGGCATGGAATAACGATTGCATTTTCAAGAGTAGGATGTTGAGGGAAGTTGAGAAGTCCTAAGAGCTCTATGAGTATTTCTTGGCCTGTGCACTCGACCATTGGCTTGTGCACAATATCGCCTGTTCGCTCTGGAAAGAGCGCGTAGCCCCAGAAGACCTGGACATCCTCAGGTTGGTTGAGGAAGTACGGCTGGTGTGGGATGGCGATACTCATAAGCCAGCTGCTATCTTTGAAGGTTGTCATTCCACCAGTGCCGGGGGAATTGCCGCTGAACTTCTCAAACCGCTCAAAGAAGTCCAGGTCCTTCAGAGTTACGGTGAAGTACAGCAAATTAGATTCCTTTACTCGAGAATAGAAATTCTTAGGGTTGCCGAGTTGAGATGCGTGGGTCTTAAGCAGGGACGACCAGAAGAGGTACGACCAGGGTTCCCAGGAACGATCCGGTGCTCTAAGAGGATCATGTCCAGACGGAAGTGGCGCGGGTGGAAAGTGATTGCTACCGACCGAGGTGCAAGCTGCCATTGAACCAAGGGTTAAGAAAACAATGTCCGGACCATCTAACTGGATAAATCCTGCAGTATCGTCCTTACTGAAATGGATTTCCTCGACTTTGATATCAGACGTTTCAGCGAAGGTAAGTCCAACGACTTTGGTATCTGCCATAGGATTAATATGACAAAGCTCGAAGCTTCGAAGATAAGATCAAACGTACCGTATTGGAAGTCGACACCTTGGGCCGCTAGATAAGTCTCAGTCGGCATGATAACAGAGTCATATTGATTGTATGGCGTGTGGGATAAGCCTTCAAGGGTGCTTAACCTTGATAAATCAAAGGCAAATCGACGAAGATACCGCCTAAATTCTACTGCGCTATGCCAGGGCTGAAATGCAAACCTATAAGAGATTGTCAGCCTGTGAGCTTCATTCCAAGACTGGGCTTGTTTACTTACATCGTGGCCCACATGAACCAGAAATTTGTCTTGAAAAATCCTTCCCGAAAGCAGTCTTTGATTCTCCTAGTACCTAACCTCTTTTCTGATCCGATGGCTATGAGGACAAGATCGAGTCTATCTCTTGCTCCCAGTTGTAGGTGCTTAGCATCCCCAATTTGCGGTCCATTTGCGCCTCTTACAACAAGCCTAGCATTGGCATGTGTTTTATTTCTAGGCATAGCGTTGAACTCGTCTATCTCCTGCATGATAGTCTTCTGAGGATTACTCAACGAAGGGATGGTGGAGAGTAGATCATCTAAGCACTTGTAGCTGAAGCTCAGCATCTGTCTACCTGGCATGATATAGCCGGTATCAGCGGTTCCAATGCGATTCAGAGATCTGGCCGGAGGTGGCCTCGATTCAAGGACATGTATCTGCGAAGGAGGAATATGTGCATCGTGAATAAGATGGGCAACGGCCGCCAGAGAAGCAATCCCACCTCCTCCCAAAATATATGCATTGGTTAATTCAGGTTGCCTTGAGTGTCCAGCATTCATGGTGTACCTGCGAGGCGTGATGGCTGATTCAGCTGGGTTGGGTAGAATATATATATACGTATATATATCTGAAATTTATAAAATAAAATAAAAATAAAAACACTTGAATCGCGCCTCGAGAGAATAGAAATGTATCATTCGAAATAAGGAATTAAATGTATTTAATGCTCGGTGCATCCACTGCCAGTTGAGAACCCAGCGTCGAGATCCGCGCTTAGAATGACGTCAGATGCTCATTTGACCTGCAATAGTAGATGGAATGGAAGCCATCAGGCCATATTCAACATCCTGAGCAGGGCTGCTATGTAATCACGGGAGAGTTATTGAATGGCAGTTTTTGTGTCATTCTCTAGATTTTGATTAGTAGCACATGATTTTGCTACTGGCTCATTTTCTGTTCGGGATTGTGACGCAATACAGAGAGAATTACACCCCTTCCCCAGAATTTGGCACGGTCGCTGGGTTGATATCGCAACGAAATGACGCGGTGGCCAATAACACCTCTGAAAGCAGCCAAAACCCCATAAATTACCTATTCTTAACCCCCTCCCTCAATTTTCATGGTGCCAAAATCTGGTCAAAGACTGTCTGAATTATGTCTGTCACAACATGAGATTTAGAATCATTATCATTGATTGGCTAGAAGAAAAGAGACCCTACTATGGTAGTGTAGGCGGATTAGTGTAGGCGGATATTTAACAATGGTCTACATATATTAATTAATAGCACCATGCTTTATCGTCCAGCTAATCAATCTCATTCTTGGTCAGATACAATTTCCTGTGATAATATCGGCCTGCAATATGTCTACTCGATCCTCCATGCCGTCTTTTTTTATTTTATGCTTATTTCTCTCAATAGTTACCGGTAAGTCCTTTGAGGTTATCCTTATAGATAAATAGGATTTAATAGTGATCACAGGAAATATTATGTTTCCGGGGCGTTCACCTGTGGATGGCGTTGCTGCGGTTGACCCTGCTGCTCACCTGGCCGCTTTGAAACGAGCAACTATGCAAGCACCAGACAATTATGCTCCCGCAGCTGTCGATTGTCCCTCGACACGACCGACGATACGACTTGCTGCATCGCTCTCAGACAACGAGACAGCTTGGTTAGAAGCTAGGCGAAACAACACGGTTTGGGCAATGCGGAACTTCCTTGGACGAGCAAACATCACAGGACTCGATACCAATGCCTATATCGACAGCATTGCTCATAACGCCAGTGAATTACCAAACATTGGCATTGCCATCTCTGGTGGGGGTTATAGGGCCTTGATGAATGGTGCCGGCGCTCTTGCAGCGTTTGATAATCGGACTACAAACTTGTTGAACACAGTATTCTGTGAACACTGTGGGCACGGAAGCAAAGATGTGATAAAGCATGTAGAATAAATCTATCTAAACTACGGAATGGGCATCTCTCATATAGAGAGCCTCAATAAAGAAG
>Ga0123337_10005023_pt1 | contig 13191 bp, 14 predicted proteins | sample frozenSSSSmetaG_FD_89792 | JGI IMG/M metagenome (GOLD analysis project Ga0123337, IMG submission 89792) | Glacier valley bacterial and archeal communities from Borup Fiord, Nunavut, Canada, to study Microbial Dark Matter (Phase II) -... | ecosystem: Environmental > Aquatic > Freshwater > Ice >...
ATCGCAGCGTGCAAGGCCGTGAACCTGAACGTGCCGCTGGTGGTGCGCATGAAGGGCACCAACGAAGACCTCGGCAAGAAGATGCTGAAGGACTCGGGCCTGCCCATCATCACCGCCGAATCGATGGCCGACGCCGCGCAAGCCGTGATGGCCGCGCTGAAGAAGTAAGGCGCTAAGGACAAAACATCATGAGCATCCTGATCGACAAGAACACCCGCGTCATCACGCAAGGCATCACCGGCAAGACCGGCCAGTTCCACACCCGCATGTGCCGCGACTACGCGAACGGCAAAGCGTGCTTCGTCGCCGGCGTGAACCCGAAGAAGGCCGGGGAAGACTTCGAAGGCATCCCGATCTTCGCGAACGTGACCGACGCGGCGAAGGCCACTGGCGCCACGGTCAGCGTGATCTACGTGCCGCCCGCCGGCGCCGCCGCGGCCATCTGGGAAGCGGCCGAGGCCGACCTGGACCTGGCCATCTGCATCACCGAAGGCATTCCGGTTCGCGACATGCTCGAAGTGCGCAACCGCATGCGGGCAAAAGAGGCCAAGGGCGGCAAGAAGACGCTGCTGCTCGGGCCGAACTGCCCGGGTTTGATCACGCCGGACCAGATCAAGATCGGCATCATGCCGGGGCACATCCACAAGGCCGGCCGTGTCGGCGTGGTCTCGCGGTCGGGCACGCTCACGTACGAAGCGGTGGCCCAGCTCACCGAACTCGGCATCGGCCAGAGCAGCGCGGTGGGCATTGGCGGCGACCCGATCAACGGGCTGAAGCACATCGACATCATGCAGCTCTTCAACGACGATCCGAACACCGACGCCGTCATCATGATCGGCGAGATCGGCGGCCCCGACGAAGCCGAGGCGGCGCGCTGGTGCCAGGCGAACATGAAGAAGCCCATCGTCGGCTTCATCGCGGGCGTGACGGCGCCCGCCGGCAAGCGCATGGGCCACGCCGGCGCGCTGATTTCGGGCGGTGCCGACACGGCCGATGCCAAGCTCGAAGTGATGGAGGCCTGCGGCTTCACCGTCACGCGCAACCCGTCGGAGATGGGCAAGCTGCTGAAGGCCTTGCTGTAGAGCGGCCCAGCACTTCCACGGCCGGCGCGGCCGCCCGTGGAGGTCACTACAACGCGCCCCATGGCGCTGCCTAGAATCCCGACCGATGGACTTCACCACCAGTGCCTTCTGGGCCGCGCTCGGCTCGATCATCCTCGCCAACATCGTGCTGTCGGGCGACAACGCGGTGGTCATTGCGATGGCGGCGCGTTCGTTGCCGGCGCACCAGCAGAATAAGGCCATCTTCTGGGGAAGCGCGGCGGCCATCGTGATGCGGATCATCCTCACGATCGTCGCGGTCGAGATGCTGCGCTGGCCGTACCTCAAGATCGTCGGCGCGTTGCTGCTCCTGTACATCGGCACCACGCTGTTGAGCGACAACGACGGCGACGACGAAGGCCACGCGCACCAGGGCAACCTGGTGTCGGCGATCCGCACCATCCTCGTCGCCGACCTGGTGATGAGCCTGGACAACGTGCTCGCCGTGGCGGCGGCCGCGAAGGGCAACACGCCGTTGCTCGTGATCGGCCTGGCGGTGAGCATCCCGCTCATCATTTTTGGAAGCACCTTGCTGCTCAAGGTGATGGACCGCTTTCCCGTCATCATCACGCTCGGCGCCGCACTGCTCGGCTTCCTTGCCGGCGAGATGCTCATGACCGACCCGGCCGTGACCGCGCGCTTCGGCGCGGTGTCGCACGACCGCATCAACATTGCCGGTGCCGCGGGCGCGGTGATCGTGGTGATGGTCGGAACTGCGCTGCAACGCCGCGCCCGCGCCAAGGTGGCCGCGGACGCCTGAATGGCGATGCGCCACCCGGCCACCCGGTGCCTCGGCTGATGCCTTCTGCGCCGCAGGGCTTGGAGTGGCGCGCGTGACGACGCCAGTCGTGTCTGGTTGGGGGCTGGTGCTTGGGCTGGTGCTTGGGCTGTTGCTCCTGGTGGCTTGTGCGGCCGGCTTGGCGTGGCTTGCCGTTCGCCGGCGCTCGCGCAAGCCCGGTCGGCCCGGCGAGCGGGCCGCACCGATGCCGCCCGCACCCGCACCAGCGGCGCTGGCCGCCTCGCATCGAGGCGCTGCGGCCGCGCCCGCCACACTCGGCCGCTATCGGCTCGAACGGCCGCTCGGGCGCGGTGCCATGGGCACCGTGTACCTGGCCCGCGACAGCGCTGCGGCCCGGCCCGTGGCCCTCAAGACGCTGGCGCTCGCCAGCGAGTTCGAAGGTGCCGAGCTGACGCAGGCACGCGAGCGCTTCTTTCGCGAGGCCAACATGGCCGGGCGCCTGCAGCACCCGGACATCGTGGCCATCTACGAGGCCGGTGAGGCGCAGGGCCTCGCGTTCATCGCGATGGAATACGTGAACGGCCACGACCTGTTCCGCCACACGCAGGCGGCCCACCTGCTGCCGGTTGCGACCGTGCTTCTAGTGCTTGCGCGTGTGGCCCGAGCGCTCGCCCATGCGCACCGCCACGGCGTGGTCCACCGCGACGTCAAGCCCGCCAACGTGATGATCGATGCGGCGGCCATGGGCGGCGCTGCGGCCGGCGTCGTGAAGGTCACCGACTTCGGCATCGCCCGCATCACCGATGCCCACCGCACGCGCACGGGCCTCGTGCTGGGCACGCCCTCGTTCATGGCGCCCGAGCAGTTGGCCGGCGGCGTGATCGACGGCCGCACCGATCTCTACGCCCTCGGCGTGATGCTGTTCCAGCTGCTCACCGGCACCTTGCCGCACACGGCCGAGTCCATGGGGCGGCTGATGCACCAGATCGCCAATGACATGGCCCCCGATGTGCGCAGCCTGCGCCCCGACCTGTCGCAGGCGCTTACCGCCGTCGTTGCACGGGCGCTCGAAAAACGGCCCGAAGCACGCTTCCAGGATGGCGACCGCTTTGCCGCCGACCTGCTGGCACTGGCCCCGGAGGCTGTGACATTCGAGCTTCCAGCCGCTGATTCGCGCATCGATCCAAGGCACAATCGCCCCGACTGATTCGAGCCTTCATGCCCGCCCACTCACCGTCCATGACACTTGAGTTCTTCTGCGCCACCGACACCGGCCGGGCGCGCAACAACAACGAAGATTCGGTTGCCGTCGATGACGCAACTGCGCTCGTGGTGCTAGCCGACGGCATGGGTGGCTACAACGCGGGTGAAGTGGCCAGTGGCATGGCCACCTCGTTCATCAAGTCGGAACTCGGGCGCTGGCTGTCCGAGGCCTCGCAGAACGCCACCGACACCGATGTGCGCCGCGCCATGGACATCTGCGTCGACAACGCGAACCGCGCCATCTTCAACGCCGCCAACTCGAACCCGCAGTACGCCGGCATGGGCACGACGCTGGTGGTCGGCGTGTTCCGTGATTCGCGCCTGCTGATGGGCCACGTGGGCGACTCGCGCGCCTACCGCCTGCGTGCCTCGCGACTGGCGCAGATCACCCACGACCATTCGCTGTTGCAAGAGCAGATCGACTCCGGTCTCATCACCGCCGAGCAAGCTGCGTTCTCGGCCAACAAGAACCTGGTCACGCGCGCGGTGGGTGTCGAAGACACGGTGCTGCTCGAAACCCACCTGCACGACGTGCTGCCCGGCGACACCTACCTGCTATGCTCGGACGGGTTGTCCGACATGCTTGACGACGAGAGCATCGGGCAGTTGCTCACGGGCTGCGAATCGTTGCCCGAAGCGGCTGCCGCGTTGATTGACGCCGCCAATGATGCCGGCGGCAAAGACAATATCTCCGTGGTGCTGGCGCGGGTGCGCGGCCCGTCGGGCACCGCGAAGTCGTGGTGGCCGTTCCGGCGTTAAGGCCAGCGCAGAGACGCCACGGCGCGACAAAGACTTAGACACAAGAGGTCAAGAAGCATGGGCAAACTGGTCGTATCTCTCGACGGCGTGGTGATCAAGGAAGTGCAGATCACCAAGGACAAGACCACGCTCGGCCGCCGGCCCTACAACGACATCGTGATCGACAACCTCGCCGTCAGCGGCGAGCACGCCGTGCTGCAGATGGCCGGCGCCGATGTGTTCATCGAAGACCTGAACAGCACCAACGGCACCTACATCAACGGCAAGGCCGTCAAGAAGCAGCTTCTCAGCCACAACGACACGGTCGAGATCGGCAAGTACAAGATCAAGTTCATGGTCGAAGACGGCACCGACTACGAGAAGACCATGATCATGAAGCCCGGCATGCGCGCGCCGGCACCTGCCACCTGGGCCGCTCCGGCCGCAGCCCCCGGCTTCGGCGGTTCGGGCTTCGGCTCGCTGGGCACTGCGGTCGTTCCGGCCTCGATCCGCGTGCTCAACGGCGCGGCAGCCGGCCGCGAGGTGGCCCTCACCAAGGTCGTCACAACGGTGGGCAAGCCGGGCGTGCAGGTCGCGTCGATCACCAAGCGGCCCGGCGGCTATGTGCTGGCCCACGTCGAAGGCGGCGCGCAACCCAGCGTCAACGGCAACTCGCTGGTCGGCGAAACCGTGCACCTGAAGAACGGCGACGTGATCGAACTCGCCGGGACGCAGATGCAATTCGTCCAGGCCTGACGCTCACGCCGGCGCGCGAGCTCGGCGCCCGGCCGGTCTGCGCATGACCTCGCGCTCCGGCCTGTGGCGCTTGCTGCGTGCCGCGCTTCTGATGGCGTTGGTTCTCGGCGCCTTGCTGCACGCCAGCGGCGTTCGGCCACTGCGTTTCGTCACCGCGCTCGAACTCGCCATTGCCGATGCGCGCCAACGCCTGCTGATGCCGGGCACGCTCGATGCGCGGATCGTGATCGTCGATGTCGACGAGAAAAGCCTTGCTGAAATCGGCCGCTGGCCTTGGGGCCGCGACCGCCTGGCTGCGCTCACGAACGAATTGTTCGAACGCCAGAAGGCGGCTGTCGTCGGCTTTGACATGCTCTTCGCAGAGCCCGACACCAGCGCCGGTCTGGCCGCCATCGACCGGCTTCAGGCCGAGGCGCCCGACCTCGCGCCACGCCTGCTGGCCCTGCGCGGCCGGCTCGACCACGACGCCGAATTCGCCCGTGCGCTCAGCGGCCGCAACGCCGTGCTCGGCTACTACCTGACGAGCGACCGCGACGGCCACACCTCTGGCGTGCTGCCCGCGCCGGTGTTCGACGCAGCCGCCTTGCATGGCCGCAGCGTGGCACTCACACACTGGGACGGCTACGCCGCGCCCCTGCCGGCACTGGCCCATGCCGCGCCCAGTGCCGGCTTTTTCAACGCCGTGCCCGACGCCGATGGCCTGGTGCGCAGCGTACCGCTGGTGGCCGAGCACGGCGGGCGTTATTTCGCGCCGCTGGTGCTGGCCATGTTCCGCGTCTACACGGGCGCACCGGAGGTGCTGCCCGGCTTTGCCAGCGAGCGTGCCGCATGGCATGACCACGACGCGCTGGCCAGCGTGGTGCTGCGCCAGGGCAGCCACGACTTGTCGATACCGGTCGATGAACGCGGGCGCGTGCGCATTCCTTTTCGGGGCGCGGGGGGCCCGCATGGCGGTTCGTTCCGCTATGTGTCGGCCGCCGATTTGCTGGCCGGCCGCGTGCGCGCAGGCGACCTGGCTGGCAAGCTCGTGATCGTGGGCACCACCGCACCCGGCCTGTACGACCAGCGTTCCACGCCGGTGGCCGCCGTATACCCGGGCGTCGAGGTGCATGCCAGCCTGCTGTCCGGCCTGCTCGACGGCCGCGTGCCGGCGCAACCCGAATGGGCCAGCGCGTTCGAGGTGCCGCAGCTGCTCTTCATTGCCGGCCTGCTGGGCCTGGCCGTGCCGCGCCTGCGGGCGCTGCGCGCAGTGCAGTTCGCCATCGCGCTGGTGGGCACGCTGCTCGCAGTGAACCTGTGGAGCTACCGCACCCACGGCCTGCTGTTGCCACTGGCAGCGTCGCTGCTGCTTGCGGCGGCGATGTACGTGAGCATCACCGTCTGGGCCTACATCGTCGAAGGGCGCAGCCGGCGCTCGCTGGCCCGCCTGTTCGGCACCTACGTGCCGCCCGAGCTGGTCGAGGAAATGGCGCGCGACCCGGCCCGCTACGACATGCGCGCCGAGAACCGCGAGCTCACCGTGATGTTCTGCGACATGCGCAACTTCACCCGCGTGTCCGAGCTGCTGGCGCCCGAAGACGTGCGCTCGCTCGTCAACCGCTTCTTCAGCAGCATGACCGGCGCCATTCGAGAGTGCCGGGGCACGCTCGACAAGTACATCGGCGACGCGATCATGGCCTTCTGGGGCGCGCCGGTGGGCGACCCCGCACACGCAGCACATGCGGTGCATGCGGCCATGTCGATGATCCAGCGCCTGCACGCGCTGAACGCCGACCTGCGCGCACGCGGCCTGCCCGAGATCGGCCTGGGCATCGGCCTGAACACCGGCGTGGTGTGCGTTGGCGACATGGGCTCGAGCATGCGCCGCAGCTACACCGTGATGGGCGACGCGGTGAACCTGGCCTCGCGCATCGAGGCGCTGACCCGCCATTACGGGCTCGACCTGCTGGTCGGCGAAGCCACGCGCACTGCGGCCGATGCCGCGCCGGCAGCGGGGCTTGCGCCCATCACCTGGGTCGAAATCGACCGCGTGCGGGTCAAGGGCAAACAGCAGGGCGTGACGCTTTTCACGCCGGTTGCAGCGGCCGCCGCGCTCGCCCCCCTGTTTGACGACGAAATGCGACTTTGGCGCCTTGCGCTGGCCACCTACCGGTTGCAACATTGGCCGCAGGCGACGGTGCATCTGAAGGCATTGCGCACCACCTACCCCGAGTCGGTGTTCGCCGGCCTCTACGAGCAGTTCGACGAACGCATCCAGCACTTGTGCGCCACGCCACCGCCCACCGGCTGGGACGGCGCATACACCTTCGACAGCAAATGATCCTCAACGTGCTCGGCTGTTCCGGCTCCATTGCGGCGGGCAGCCACACCACCTCCTTCCTCCTCGACGGCGACGTGCTCATTGACGCCGGCACCGGCGTGGGCACGCTCGCGCTCGACGCGCTGGCGCGCATCGACCACATCCTCATCAGCCACTCGCACCTCGACCACGTGCTGTCCATCGGCCTGCTCGCCGACGGCGTGATGCGGGTGCGCGCCGCGCAAGGGCGCGGGCCGATCACCGTGCACGCGTTGCCCGAAACCCTGGCGGCGCTGCGCACCCACATCTTCAACGGCGTGATCTGGCCCGACTTCACGCGCCTGCCCAGCGCTGAGCAACCGGTGCTCGTGTTCCAGCCGTTCGCGGTCGGCCAGGTGCTCACCTTGGCCGGCAAGCGCATCGAGGTTCTCAGCGCCGAACACACGGTGCCGGCGGTCGGCTTTGCCGTCGAATGCCCGCCGCGTGCCGATGGCCAGGGGCCGGGCTGGTGGGTCTTCACCGGCGACACCGGCCCGAACCCGGCGCTGTGGGCGCGCCTGCGCACCATGAAGGTCGCGCACCTCGTCATCGAGACGGCGTTCAGCGACGAAGAGCGCCAACTCGCCCGCATCAGCCGCCACCTGTGCCCGGCCGCGCTGGGGCACGAACTCGCACAGCTCGAAGGCAGCGTCGATGTGCACATCACCCACATCAAGCCCGGCGAAATGCCCGCCGTGATGGCCGAGATCGGCCGCCTGGGCACGCCGCACCGCATTCATGCGCTCGAGACCGGGCAGGTGATGCGGTTGGCTTGAGGCGCGCGTGTGTGCGGTGGCGCACGGACGCGGGCCAGGGACCGCGTTGTCAACGACATGGTCGTCGGCCCATTCGGTCCAAACCGCCTTCGCACAGCTTGTGACGCTTTGCGTCAGCAGCGACCGGCGCTGTAACCGGCAAGCCACCGACCGTGACCGTTTGTGTCAGCTTTTCGGCGGGAATTCACGGAAGCTCGCGGCCCAAGCCGTGGCACAGCCGATGCATCCATAGAACCGTGTTCATACCCAACCCCCAGGAGATTTTGATGAAGCGTTCAGTTCAAAAAGGTTTTACCCTCATCGAGTTGATGATCGTCGTGGCGATCATCGGCATCTTGGCAGCGGTTGCGCTGCCGGCTTACCAGGACTACACGGTCCGCGCAAAGGTTTCTGAAATCGTGTTGGCCGCATCGGCGTGCCGCACCGGCCTCACGGAGACGATTCAGCAATCGAGTGCCAAAGACGTCAGCGCTTCACTGGGCGCGGCCTGCACGACGTCGGTCACCAAGTTCATCACCGGTGTTACCGCTGACACCAACGGCATCATCATCGCGGTCGGCGATGCCACTGCGCTGCCGATCCTCGCAGGCGCCAACAAGTTGAGCGTGCGGCCGATGTTGAGCGCGACGGTAGCCATCACCGGAACCACCGACGGTGGCTCGACGGTGCACGGCTGGCGCTGCGGCCTGCCGGGTGACGGAACGACGATCGTGCCGAGGTTCCTGCCTTCTTCTTGCCGCGGCGTGTACCCGTAATCGAGGGATTGCACGAAGTGCACTCGGCGCGGCATCGTAGAGATGCTGCGCCGAGCCCCGCTCGGTTCTATAAAACCGGGAGACCACTTCGTGAAGAACAAGATCCAGTCTGGCTTTACCCTTATCGAGTTGATGATCGTCGTGGCGATCATCGGCATATTGGCAGCGGTTGCGCTGCCGGCTTATCAGGACTACACGGTCCGAGCCAAGGTGTCTGAGATTGTTCTCGCCGCTTCTGCATGCCGCACCGGCCTGACGGAAACCATCCAGCAATCCAGCGCCATCGATGTCAGTGCTTCCCTGCCGGCAGCCTGTACGACCAGTGTCACTAAATTCATTACCAGCGTTGTTGCGGATGGCAACGGCATCATTCTCGCGACCGGCAACGCGACTGCGCTGCCAATCCTCTTGGCCTTCAACAAGTTGAGCGTGCGGCCGATGTTTGACGCAACGACACCCATCGACGGAACCATCCATGGTGGCGCGACGGTCCACGGCTGGCGCTGCGGCGACAGTACGACCGACGGGACGACGATCGCTCCGAGGTTCCTGCCTTCTTCTTGCCGCGGCGTGTACCCGTGATTTTTGGGGCTCTTCCCGGTTGATGGGCAGCAAGCCGCATCGAACCCCAGCGGCACGCCATTCCTTCGGCGTCACGACAACGAAGCGCAGCCCCCGCGATGGGTGCTGCGCTTCTTTCATTTCCACTTTGACTGACCCATGACGATTCAAGCACTTCGCCCCCGCCTGCGCGCCGCAGGACTTCACCTTGCATTGAGTGCCACTGTCGCGCTCATTGCCTCCCTCGTTGTCTTCCTGGTCTGGTACCCGTCGCCCTTCGCCGGCATCGCCGGCGCAACCCACCTGTTCCTGTTGTTGGTGGCGGTCGACGTGGCGATGGGGCCGGCGCTCACGGCCGTGGCGGTGAGCCCCGGCAAGCCGCGCGCCGAGCTGAAGCGTGACCTCGCGGTCATCGTCGCGCTGCAGCTCGCGGCCTTCAGCTACGGCATCTACACGGTCGCATTGGCGCGGCCGGTGGCGCTGGTCTTCGAGCTGGATCGAATGCAACTCGTCAGTGCAGCCGACATCGACCCCGAGAGCCTCGCGCAAGCCCCGGTGGCGCTGCGCGCCCTTCCGTGGTCGGGGCCGAGGCTTCTGGCCGTGGTCAAGCCAACCGACCCGACCGAGCAGTTCAACGTCATTCAACTCGGCCTTAGCGGCGTGGCCCTTGCCGCACTCCCGCGCTACTGGCGCGACTACCCCTCGCAGGCCGTGGCGGCGTGGAACGCGGCGCGCCCAGCGTCCGACTTGCTGAAGCACTACCCGAACTCAGTGAACGACGTGGCTCGCATGGCCAAGGCTGCCGGGGTCGGCGTTCCCGACCTGCGCTTCCTCCCGTTGCAGGCGCGCCGCTCTGAAAGCGTGATCCTGCTTGCCGCCGAGGGCAACAAGGTGGTCGGGTTTCTTCCGGTCGAAGGGTGGTTCTGACGCCTTGATCGGTGCGCCGCGAGGGGCGCGGCCCCGGTGGGCGGTTCTGGCGCTCATGGACAATCCGGCGCATGCGCCCTGATGCCTCGACTGTGCTGCCTTTGCCCGTTCACAACCCAGCTGATCGATTGCCGGCCTTCGTGTCGGTCTTGCTCGCGACAATCGCCCTCGCCCTGCCGATGCTCGTGGCCTACAACCTGCCACCATCGGCCACGTTCCTGAACCAGGCGGCAGCGCTAATCGGCTGGGGTGGGTGGCTCACCGTGCTGGCGGGCTCGATGCACGGCCCGGCGTGGCCGCCGCGCGCAGCGCATGGCGGGCCGGGTGCCGGCCCGCTGGCGGCGCTGCAGGTGGCGATGGGCCTGCTGCTGCTCGCCTCGCTCGCCTCACCGCTCTGGACCCAACTGCCTTGGTCGCTGGCGCTCTCCGGGGCCGGGCTCATTGCGGCGGCCATGCTCGCGGCGCAAGTGGCGGCGGCGCTGCGCGTGGCGGGGCGTTCGCGTTCCGCGTTCCGCGCGTTCTGCATCGGCATGGTGGTGGCGGGCGTGGCGAGCTGCGTGGTCGGTATCGTGCAGGTCTACCTGCCCGCCTGGGCCGACGGCGACTGGATTGCGCGCAGCGGAATCCCCGGCCGAGCCGTGGGCAACATGCGCCAGCCCAACCACCTGAGCAGCCTGCTGCTGTGGTCGCTGATCGCGGTCGTATGGCTCGGTGACGCGCGCCTGCTGCGGCGCGGCGCGGTGGCGCTGATCGGCTTGCTGCTGGTGTTCGGCGTGGTGCTGAGCGGCTCGCGCACCGGCGCGCTGGGCGTGGGCATGCTGGCGATGTGGGGCTTGCTGGACAAGCGCCTGTCGCGGCCCGCCCGCTGGATGCTCGTGCTCGCGCCGGTCGCGTACGGCTTGCTCTGGCTCGGGGCGTCGGCCTGGGCCGACCACAGTCACCAGGTGTTCGGTGGCGAGACGCGCTTCACGACCAAGGGCGACATCTCCAGCTCGCGTTACGGCATCTGGTCCAACACGCTCGCGCTGATCCGCATGCACCCGTGGGTGGGCGTGGGGTTCGGCGAGTTCAACTTCGCGTGGACACTGACGCCGTTCCCGGGCCGGCCGGTCGCCTTTTTCGACCACACGCACAACCTGCCGCTGCAGTTCGCGGTCGAGATGGGTCTGCCACTCGCAGGCGCCGTGCTGGCCTTGCTCGCCTGGGCGCTGTGGGGTGCGTTCGCACGCGCCAAATGGTCAGGTACGGGAGCCAACGCTGCCGGCAGCGCCCCCGATGGCACCGACTGCAAAGACGGCACGGACGACGCGCCGATGCTGCGCGCGGCGTTCGTGATGGTGTTGATGGTGCTGGTGCACAGCCTGCTCGAGTACCCGCTGTGGTACGCCTACTTCCTGTTGCCGGCGGCGTTCGCGTTCGGCCTGTGCCTGGCCGGCCCGGCACAGGCGGATGTTCTTGCGGCCGGCCCGGCCGCCGAGCCGGCGAGCGGTGACGCGCCAACCCGCCTGCCGCCCGAGGAAGCGACTCGCCCGCTGCTCATCGCGGCCTTGCTGCTGATGCTGGGCAGCATGGGCTCGGTGGCCGACTACGTGCGCGTGGTCGTGATCTTCGCGCCGCCCGACAACGCGCCGCCGCTCGCGCAGCGCATCGACGAGGGCCGGCGCAGCGTGTTCTTCGCACACCATGCCGACTACGCCGCCGCGACCACCACCGAGCACCCGTCGCAGGCGATGGCGTCGTTCCTGCGGGCGCCGCATTACCTGCTCGACTCGCGCCTGATGACGGCCTGGGCCACTGCGCTGAACGAGGCCGGTGACACCGAGCACGCCCGCTACATTGCGCAGCGCCTCAAAGAGTTTCGCAACGAGCAGGCGGCGCCGTTCTTCGCGCCCTGCGACGCGCCGGCGTCGAGCCCGCCGTTCCAGTGCGTGCTGCCCGCGCGCGGGTTCGTGTACGAAGACTTCAGGTGACGCGGCAGGGCGAATCGCCTACATTCTTACCAACTCAACATCGATATGAAATCGGTAAGACCATGAGCGATACAGCCACCTTGTCCAAGAAGTTCCAGATCTCCGTTCCCAAGGCGGTACGCGAGGCGCTGCACTGGGAAGCCGGGCAGGAATTCGTGTTCATTCCGAAAGGGGCTGGCGTGTTGATGGTGCCGGTTCCCACGCTCGAACAACTCTCCGGCATCGCGAAGGGCGCGAAGGCCACCGGATACCGTGATCGCGAAGACAGGTACTGATGCGCGTCGTCGACACGTCGGCTTGGATCGAATGGCTCATCGGCGGGACGCTCGGTAAGCGGATGGGGCAAGAATTCCCCGCGCAGTCGGAATGGGTCGTCCCCACCATCGTGCAGCTGGAACTGTCGAAGTGGCTGCTTCGCGAAGCTGACGAGAGCCGCGCCGACAGCGTCATGGCGTACACGCGCAAGTGCGTGGTCGTGCCGCTCGACACCTCAATTGCGCTGCTGGCTGCGGAATTCCACTACACGCACAAGCTGGCCACGGCAGATGCCATCGTCCTTGCGACGGCACGGGCCAGCGGGGCCGATCTGCTCACCTGCGATGCGCACTTCGAGAAGCTGCCCGGTTGCGTGTACTTCCGCAAGCGTGTCTGAGCACTGCCGCAAAGCAATTCAACCTCCCGCCACCCAATCCCCCGACTTGCCCCCGTGCTTCTCGAGCACGCCGATCTCGCCCATCACCATGCCCCGGTCGGCGGCCTTGCACATGTCGTAGACCGTCAGCAGGCCGATCTGCACCGCAGTCAGGGCTTCCATCTCGACCCCGGTGCGGCCCAGCGTTTCGACCTGCGCAGTGCAGCGCACCAGGCACGCGGCGGTGTCGCATTCGAACTCGACCGCCACGCGCGTGATCGGCAGCGGGTGGCACAGCGGAATCAACTCCGCGGTGCGCTTCGCGGCCTGGATGGCGGCGATGCGCGCCACGCCCAGCACGTCGCCCTTCTTCGCCGTGCCGCCGGTGATGAGCGCCAGCGTCGCCGGCAGCATGCGGATCACGCCGCTCGCGCGGGCGATGCGGTGCGTCTCGGCCTTGGCCGACACATCGACCATGTGCGCCTGGCCCTGGGCGTCAAAATGGGTGAGCGGAGAAGCGGCCGTTGAGGGCGAAGATACCGGTGTCGAAGCCATGGCGGAAACATTCTCGAAACGTGGCCGTGCCACTTTGTGGCGCATGATATCTATGCTCTTTGGCCGATTGCCGCTCTCACCC
>Ga0123337_10005025_pt1 | contig 13187 bp, 9 predicted proteins | sample frozenSSSSmetaG_FD_89792 | JGI IMG/M metagenome (GOLD analysis project Ga0123337, IMG submission 89792) | Glacier valley bacterial and archeal communities from Borup Fiord, Nunavut, Canada, to study Microbial Dark Matter (Phase II) -... | ecosystem: Environmental > Aquatic > Freshwater > Ice >...
CAATAGGTTGTATCTCATAGATTTTTTGACCTTGAATATTCCTGATGGTCCATTTAGTCTCATTGTTGATAGGGTAATTGCTGCGTATACTAAAATGATCAGAAAATGGATTCGGATAAATCAGGAAATCGTTCTTAAATGAGAACGTATAAATTGATGCTGTGGAGTCAAAAACAGAAACAGAAAAGCTGTCACTACAATTGTTTTTATTCCAAGTTATTAAGCGAATAATATGAGCAGTTTTTCCAGTAAGCTTGATGTCAATTTTGTTTTTTGTCACACTTAATATACTGTCATTATGTTTCCATTGATATTTTGACAAAGTGCTGTCTTCTGCAACAAAATGAAATACATGTCCTTGATGTTGAAATGTGAATTTAGAATTGGGTTTTTCATTCACTTGAACAGTTGACGAGGAAGTATCCGTACAGCCTTTTTTTGACGTTACTTTTAATTTGATGCGATAATTTCCGGATGAAGAGAATGTAAAACGCGCTTGAGTGTCATTTGAAAATACTCCGCTCTCAGCACTCCATTCATACAGACTGTCAGTGGTGTTTAAATTTGAAATAGGCAGTGGATTGCCTAAACAGTGATTTTGTACAGAAAAGTGTGATAGGGGTTTTTGGTATATCTCTATGGTTTTCCTCATGCTATCTATGCAATTTTGTGAAGATAATGCCTTGAGATGAACCTGGTAAAATCCTGCATGTCTGTAACGATGTCTACCCTCAATTGTATTTGAAATAAGACTATCACCATAATTCCAATGATATTCTGAACCGCCGGTACTCGTATTCTTGAATGTTACGCTATCGGACAGGCATTTGTTTTCAAACATAAAATTTGCCACCGGCAGATTAAAAACCTCCGATATTTGCATAACACTGTCAATACATGACTGTTTTGAAAAGGCAATCAGCCGCACAGAATAAGTTCCGGGATATGGATAAAAGTGGGTAGGCTGGAATTCTTTTGAAATATTGCTATCACCCCATTTCCATAAATAAGAAGTAGCATTGCTGCAAAGGTTAATGGTTTGTGAACTGTCTTTGTAACAGATATTATTGATTCTGAAATCAGCTTTTGGTAATGCAAATATTTCAATCAGTTTTGTCAAAGAATCCATATAGGCAAATTTTCCGGTGACAATAAGTTTAACGTTATATGTGCCTGGTTTTGCATAGAGGTGATTGGGTGTTTTTATATATGATGATGCGCCATCACCAAAATCCCAAAAATAACTCAATGCATTGGTGCTATTATTCTTGAAATTGGAAATCTGTCCCATACAATGATTATTAAAGGTAAATGATGCTTTGGGACTTGATATCTCATGAGCTCCGGGGGTAAATTGTAGATTAGGCCATATACTATCCCCATAAAAATCGAACACTAAATCCTTAAAGCCCAACAGAGAATCTATGACAATCCCTTTGCCAATAATGCCTGAGGTATTCATCAATCTATAAGCTTTGATTGTGATTAAGGAATCCGGATGAAGAATATTTCCACCATTCCCGGCGCCGAATACATTGGGATTGGTTCTGAAACCTGTGTTCTTGCCGTTATAAATTTCTTGTTGTGTGGCATTCCTCCATGTGGTGAGAGCATTGTAATCATTTCCATTATCCCTGAAAAGATATCCGTCACCATGGTCGTAATACACATTGTTGTAAAATCTCAGATTCATGGTTTTATTGATGTCAACAAGCGCTGCCTTGTTTTTTACTATCAGAATGTTATTACAGATTCTGATATCTTTCATCGCGCCATAATTGTTATATACAGCAATAGCTGCATTGGCAAAACCGTTACCGGTGGTATCAATATAAATGGTGTTATTATAAAAGTCTATTTTTTCTGCAGTGACAGTTCCAGCCGGATCTCCACTCCAGATTAATGCGCCCAGACCTTTACCATCCCTTTCACTGATATTATAACGAACAATATTGTTTTTCATTTTTCTGGCGCCTGTATATTGGGCAATTAAGAAACCTGGCCCATCGTTGTCGTGGGCGTAATTATATTGCAGTATGGAGTTCTGGACACCGCCGTCGAGGTCAAAACCGTCTCCGTCTAATGTCTGCGACCGGTTGTGATGGGCATACGAATATTGAATTATAACATGTCGGGAATCCCACGCCCAAATGCCTGCCGGTCCACCACCTGCATAATTATTGTTTTTGCCATTTTCATAAGCTTCACAATATTCAATGATACAGCTATCAGTCTGACCGATAATGATGCCATTTCCGCTATGACTTGTCATGCCTGTAAATCCTGTATTATGATGTGCAATACATTTTGAAATGTGCAGGTTCTTATGCGAATACAGGGTGTCGATTGTGTTGTAATATCCGGAGACACTGATGCCACTCAATCCGTTGTCGTGTGCCACGCAAGCACTGATTGTTATATCTCTATAGCCGCTTCTGCTCTGGTCTGTGGGCCAACTGCTGATTTGGATACCAGAGGTTCTGAAACCTGAGATATCCAGATTTTCCAGCATAATATGTCGCAATGCAACATTATTGGCAAGGTCGAGATAAAAATAGACACCTGTTCCCGTATTTGTAGACGCTCCCGAGCCTGTGAATTTAAGGTTGCGAATATCAATTCCTGCGGAATTGTAGGCTAAAAAACCATGCCCGTTGCCGGCGTAAATAGTTGCTGCTCCGTTTCCATAAGAACTCAGTAAAATGGGTTGCGAAGGGCTGCCATAACTTGAGGGGCTAAAATAAATATTTCCGTTAAATGTTTGTCCGGCTGCAAACAGGATGCTGTCTCCTGATTGAAAAATCGTTAGATTCACCTTGTTGATACTTTGCCATGCATTGCCAATACTAAGTCCGCTTGCGGCATCATTGCCGGTGCTCTTAACGTAAAAACTTCTGCAAAAACAGACGGATTGAAGGCCGATAAGCAGTATGCCGGCAAGGTAAAGATGATATGATTTTTTGAATGGTCTAATGATCGTATAATCAACAGTTAACAGGGGATAAGGTTTGGATACTTAGGTATTCCTCAGGCTTCAAATGCAATCACAGCATCCATATCCAGAAGATATTGATTAAATGCATCTATCTTTTTTTTGCTGCCTATCACATCCACATATAAATATCGTTCTTCATTCTTTTTCATTTCCGTTTTCCTTGAACATTTTAAAACCAATGCGTTTATTTGTTGTTCAATTTCAATTGCTGTCAGTCGGTCTTTATGGAAAATGATTTTATAAGAGCGTTTCTGATGCAGCATAATCATTTTATTCTGAAAATATTCAAACAGGAATAACACCATAATGGTCAGCATAGCGCCTTCTCCGGCCATCAAATAATCTCCTGAACCAATGGCCATACCCAAGGCGGCCGTTATCCAAATGGTAGCAGCAGTTGTTAGCCCCCTCACGTTAGCGCCATCTTTAAACACCACTCCGGCGCCTATAAAACCTATGCCGGTCAGTATATTGGCAGCAATCCTGTCGGGACTGTTGATGCCCAGTTTCATCGACAATATGGTAAACAAGGTTGAGCCTGTGCAAATCAGCATCATGGTTCTGAATCCTGCAGCCTTACTGCTGAATTCTCTCTCAACACCAATAATGCCGCCTACCATCATGGCCATCAATAATCTCAATGTCTCTTCTGTAATATTCATTTTATATCTTCTGTGGTTTTTGAACTTCAAAACAGCTAAAACAACACGTGTTAAGCATCAATAAGTCACTGTTTTTAGCAAAATTAAGTAATTTTCAGGGAATTAGATGCTTAAGTATTTTGAACATCATTAGCCTAAAATGTCCAGTAGTTCTTTTTTGTTGATGGTTTTCAGAATAGAGGTATCTGTTTTGATTAAATCATTGGCCAATTCAGTTTTGGAAGCTTGTAGATTGATGATTTTTTCTTCAACGGTTCCCGGGCAAATCAAACGTACCGCTATAACATTTTTCTTCTGTCCGATGCGGTAACTTCTGTCAATGGCCTGATTTTCTACAGCCGGATTCCACCAAGGATCTACCAGATATACATAGTCGGCTTCAGTCAGGTTAAGTCCTGTACCTCCGGCCTTCAGACTGATGAGGAAAACTCTTATGTCTTTGTTGTTTTGGAATGAATTGACTTTTTCTGCTCTGTTTCTCGTTTGTCCAGTCAGATATTCAAAAGGAATTTCTTTAGTTTCCAGTTCTTTTTTAATCAGGTCCAGCATAGACACAAATTGTGAAAATACGAGAATTTTATGATTGCCCGACTTGTTCTCAATCTGCTCCATCAGGACATCAATTTTGGCCGATTGCGTTCCCGGATATTCTCCGCTATTTAATAATACCGGAGAATCACAAACCTGTCGTAATCGGGTTAAACCCTTTAAGACATACATGCTTTTTTGCGATACTTCTTCCTCTTTTGTTGAAGCGATAAATTCCCTCAATTCTTTCTCACAGGCATCATATACACGTTTTTGCTCAACACCCATTTCACAATAAATAATCATTTCGGTTTTTTCAGGTAATTCCGTTGCCACTTGTTTTTTGGTGCGCCTTAAAATAAATGGATTCACTTTTTTCTGTAATTCTTTGGCACTTCTGCTGTCTCTGAATTTATCACTGGGGATAGCGTAAAGGTCTTTAAATTGTTGTTTGTTGCCCAATAAACCCGGACAGGCAAAAGAAAGTTGTCCAAAAATATCGAAGGTGTTGTTTTCAATCGGGGTGCCGGTGAGCACTACTTTGTTTCTGGATTGTAACAAACGTGCAGCCTTATAACGCTGCGACTCGGGATTTTTGATGGCCTGCGATTCATCCAGAAAAATGTAGTTAAAACGATAGTTTTTAAGCCAGTTAATATCAGAAAGTAACATGCCATAAGTTGTCAGTATCACTTCATATTGGTCGAATGTACTAATATCCTTTACTTTGTTTTCACCATAACTGGTATATAAACGGATAGAAGGAGCAAATTTCGCTATTTCGGCCTGCCAGTTAAACAGCAGAGAGGTGGGCACAATTACAAGATTGGTATTGTGAGTCTGTTTTTGACGTTGGGAGAGTATAAAAGCAATAATTTGTATGGTTTTGCCCAGGCCCATATCGTCTGCAAGGCAGGCACCGAAATTATAATCATCAAGAAAGTTCAGCCAGTTTAAACCCTGTTTTTGATAGTCTCTTAGGGTCGCATGTAAACCTTCCGGAACGTCTATGTTTTTAATGGATTCAAAATTGGCAAATCGCGATTTGTAAAATTCAAGTTCCTGTTTCACTTCTTCGCTGAACGCATCCTGCTCAAATAAAGCGTCAATATCGGAGTAGTTTTGTTTTGGTATCAGAATAGATTCATCCAGTATATCTCCGGCCTGGAAATAAGCACTGATCTTTTCCATCCATTCAGCAGGTAAAATACCTGTGCTGCCATCATCCAGCGTCACATATTTGCTTTTGTTGCGTATCGATTTGTGCAATTGTTTAAGTCCTGCTTTTTGTCTGCCGAAATGCACCCCTATTGCAGCATTAAACCAATCAATACCACTATTGACTTGTATGGTGATTTTGGCTTTATTACTGTTGAGTTTGTTACCTTTCAGTTCGTTAAAACCTAGAATTTGTATGCCTTGTTTTCTCCATTCTTCAAAGCTGTCTAAAAACCAGTGCTCATCTAGGAATTCCTGTTGATGCAGGTAGAACGATTCTCCTGTATTCAACTGTTGTTCAAACTCAGGATGTTGACGCATTAAACTCGATGTGAATTGTATTTCCAATTCCTCATCTCTTTCAACGGTAAACACGTTGCCATTCTGATCGGTATCCTGAATTTGTTTTCTTGAAAATATCGGGATTTCCATATTGCCATATTTAACCACGGGGGTAATGGATACAAAACTTTCATGATTGGCCAGATAAATAAATTTTTCAGGTGTCTGATTAAAACCTTGCTCTATCACTTGTTCTTCGGTAGCCGGTTTGAGATAGGCATATCTGATATGTGTATGATGCTCCAGCGGTGCGAGAATTTGCGACTGAAATTCTTCATATTTAGACTGATGAACAAGGATTTTGTCGTTGTTTTTTCTGAAAAATTCTATCATACGCAGCAAATGCACTTGTCCGGCTAGATAAAAAGTATGTTCTACCAGTATAAAATAATTGTATTTGATCTGGGTCTTTTTGAGCGGCAGTAGAATGTCATTTAGAACCAGATGGCCTGTCACTTCATAAAACGGTTTTTTCATGTCCACAGAAATGGAGATGTCAATAGGCAATATGTCCAAATTGATTTCTACAATACTGCCGGCGTTTATTTTCTCTGAAAGACTGCTGTCGTGATAAAATGTGTTGAGTCGAAGCGGATTTTTTACCAGTATTTTCAGTCCTTCCATATCTGATTCAGCCTGGCTGTTAAAGTTGTTCTGGAATTTTGAAACGGCAGAATAAAATTTAGCTTCTTCTATTGTTTCGGTTTTCCATACAAGATCAAGTGGATTAAGTGGAGTAAAGGGGTTTTTGATTTGATTGTCTTTACCCGTTTGGACTTCAAAAAGTGTAATTTCGAGTTGATCGTAATATTTGTGTTTTCCTATAACAAGGATTGTTTTTACTTTGTTTGAACCCTTTGTTTTTTGTGGCAAATGTAAAAGTGATACCGGCATCAAATCTGCCTTAATAGCCGCTTTACTCTGTGCATTGACAGGAAATAATTCCTTCATTTTAGGGATTATTTTTGTTGACTGCTGCTCATATTGCAGCATAAAATAGTCATCCGGTGAGCTTTCATTTTCTATGCCGTAATCGCTGGCTTCTTTTTTTATTTTTTCATGACGCAGTTTGCGGTCAAAAAACATACGCAATTGCTGATTGTCAATTACGCTGCTTAAAATATATGACTGGTGCTCACACAAGCTCTTGCCGGAAAAATGGCAATTGCATAAAAGCGTGATGTGATGGTCATCTTGAATGATACTCACCTCATGTGGAGTGAAACGAGCGGATATGGCTGTGAATATGCCGGAATTTAATTCTATGCTTCTGACTTGTATACCGCCGAGTCCTCTAGGATGGGTTTCATGCAGACCGGAACTGTGTTTTAAAATATCTGTATAACCAAATCCACTTATATTGGCGTTTTCGATGATATATCGGTGGACATGGTCGCTCATTTTAGATGTAAAATTGAACTTAAACTTTCTTTTTAAGATCCAGTTGCCATGAAACGCCAAATTGATCGGCTATCCATCCGAATCTTTCACTGAAAGGATAAGTATCCAATGGCATCATCACTTCGCCATTGCTGGAGAGTTGCTGATACAAGGTGTTGATTTCGTCTTCTGTTTCGCAAACAATATAAAACGAGATGGAGGGTGTAAATGTAAATGCGTGTTTTACGGCGCTGTCAATACACATATATTCTTGTCCGTTCAGCATAAATATGGCATGCATGACGGAGCCTTCTGGTCCTGCTTCATTCGCCTTGTACAAGGTTTTGGATAGGATTTCTGAGTTTTTAAACAGTGAAATATACAAAGTCATGGCTTCTTCCGCACGACCATCAAACATTAAGAAAGGCGTAATTTTTTGCATGGGTTAAAGAATAATTAGATTCTTTGCGAATTTAACACTTCTAGGGTTAAGTTAAAAGTTATTTGCGTTTCAATTGATAGGGGATAGCATGGCCATTACTGCCGTGCGTTATTTGATATTCAAACATCACACTCGTTTCAAGAAGGAGTAATCGTTCTGAATTTCAAACTGTACACAAGTGTTTATGTATCCTTCAGAAAGAAGCGTCCAGTTTGGATTGGATGGTTTTTTTATCTGCTGTGGTTTTAGCCAGGTCCATAGCTGTTTTCAAATGCATTTGAGCTTTTTGTTTATCGATATCCATGTACAAAGTACCCAGCAACGAGTGATAAAGGTGATTCTCTTGCAGATTTAATTTTTCGGCTTCGCGAATGGCCTCCGTTTTTCCATTGGCTTTTGAAAGTGCGTAAGTCCTGTTAAGCGCGGCTATTGGTGAATATTCAATCTGTAACAAACGGTTATACAGTTGTAAAATATTTTCCCATTTTTCAGGGGTGTCATTTTTATGGGTGTGCCAATATGCAATGGCTGCCTCGAGGTGATATTTTGAAAGTACTGAACCTGTTGAGGCCCTGTTGAGGTAGTGTTCTCCTCTGCTGATGAGTTCCTGGTTCCACAAGGATTCATCCTGTTCTTCATACAATATGATATCGCCATTTTGATGTGTTCTGGCATCAAATCTTGAGGCATGGAAACACATTAAGGCCAATAAAGCGTTAGTTGCAGGACTATTTGTGGCTTCATGTTCCGTCAGCATCAGGTTGAGCCGCATGGCTTCCATACAGAGGTCTTTTCGAAGTATTGTATTTTGAGAACTTGAATAATATCCTTCGCTGAAGAGAAGATATAAGGTTGTAAGCACGGTTTCCAACCTTTTGCTAATGTCATGGGCAGGCGGCAGTTCGAGTTTTATCTGTTCTGATTTGAGTTTTTCTTTGGCCCTGGCCAGTCGTTTGTAAATGGTATCTTTATTGCTGAGAAATGCATCGGCAATTTCTTCAACACCGAATCCGCACAATATACTCAGTGATAAACCAATCTGAGCCTCTATGCCAATGGCGGGATGGCAAATAGCAAACATCATTTGCAATTGGCTGTCAACAATATTTTCTTTTGACAGGTCGATATTGTTTTCTGCTATGTGCTCGCTGTCCAATTGAATTTCACGGACGATTTTTTCTGTAAATATTTTATGGCGTTTTAATACATCATACGCTTTGTTTTTAGATACGGTATATAACCAAGCTGTAGGGTTTTTGGGCAGACCTTTCTGTCCCCAAGTCTCTGCTGCCAGTAAAAAGGTGTCGCTAACTATATCTTCTGCGATTTTAATATGCTCAAGACCCAAAAATTTACAGAGTACAGAAATGATTTTTCTGTACTCTGTACGGAATAGGTGAGGTATCAGTTCCGCTTCTTCCATGAATGGTTTAAGAGGTAGACTAAATGCTGTTTTCCATAGGGATAATACTGCGCACTTCAACATTGCCGCCCACCTGAAGAATAGGACAGTCTTTTGAAAGTTCTGCTGCTTCATCCAGTGATTCGGCCCTGATGATGATATAACCACCGATGGCTTCTTTAATCTCAACATAAGGTCCGTTGGTTGTGACTTGGTGAGGTTGAACCACTCGTCCATCCGAAGCCAGTCGATTGCCGGAGCTTACCAGTTTGTTTTGCGCCGCCAGACTGCCCATCCAGTCTTGCCAAGGTTTCATCATAGCCTGCAGTTGTTCAGGCGACATGTTGTTGTCATTGCTCAAGGCATCACGCCTGAAAACCAATAAGAATTCATTTGTCATATTCTGCTATGTTTTAATGGTTAGAATGCAAAGCTATTGTATTTCCTTCTGAATCGGTGAAATAGGCCATAAAACCGATGTCATCGCTGATTTTGGTCTTTGGCATCAGCACTTTTCCTCCCGCTGTTTCAACTTTAGAAAGAGCAGATGATAAATCAGGATTGCCATTCAGGTACACTTTTGCACCGTCTGCACTGGGTTTGTGCATTGGTCCCTGAACAAGACTTCCGGATACCTTGCCATTCATGTTTTCAGAAGGGAAATAGGCCATTTGCATACCCATCATTTCCTGCTGATCCATTTGAATGCCGAAAATGGATTCGTAAAATGTTTTGGCGCGTTGGATGTCTGTTACAGAGATTTCAAACCAGTTAAGCGCATTTTCTTTTGATGTCATATTGTTTGTTTTTTAAATTGTTATACCCCCATAACGATCGAGATTTTTATTTTGGACATTCTGAAAGTTTTTTTTTAAAATATTTTTACAATGCTTGATTTTCTGTCATGAAAGTCGGTCTGCAGCCTTATCTTATGATTCCTCTTCGTTTCCTTTGCCGGCATCAAGTTCTTTCAGTATGCGGTTCACGTCTTCTTCGGTTGTGCTGAGCTTTGATTTGCAGATTTTGATTAAGAATGCGGCTCTTTTTACTTTCTCGGAAAGTTCATCCACAGAAATTTCTCCTTGTTCAATATCTGTCACGATGAATTGTAATTCTTCAAATGCTTCTGTATAGGTAGGTGTGTCTGTCATGATTGATTTGTTTTTTGTGATGTTTGTACAATGCTGTCTATGTTTCCGTCTATTAAGGTGGTATGGATCATGTCTCCCTCTTGGATGTCTTCAATGCTTTTTAGCACCTTGCCATGATGCATACTGATGCTATACCCCCTTTTTAAGACATTTTGAGGGTCCATATTGCGAATGTTTTTTTCAACATTGTTTAATGTTTCTTTATTGCCTGCAAGCCTTTGCAAAGTTTTATCCCTGATTTGAAATTGCGATTGCCGTAACGTTTGTTTTCCAGATGAAAGGATTATTCGGGATAAATTGCCAATCATAAATCCTTGATGATAAAGTTCCGATTTAGCCTGTTTGATGCCGGAAGAGAGGTCTTTTTTTAGGTAAGCGGCAAGTTGTGTGAGTGTTTGTCTGGTAGTCGAACAAAAGTTCAAACTATCTTTTTTGATATCTTCTCCGGATTGATTCAAAATGGCATTTTCACTTCTGAATCTGAAGGAGGTATGTTGTAATAAAGCGTTGACTTCATTTTTTAATGTGTGATGATTGCTCATCAACATGTTTTCTGTGACCGAACGAAATAGTTTCAACTCAGCATGCAGCGCGCTTTGCGCTTCACTCAATAGGCGTTTTGACTTGTCTGTAATGGTCTCCTCGGCTTTTTGCACGGGTACAGAGAAGTTGTGAAATTGTTGTATCAGATATTCGGCTATTTTTGTCGGTGTAATCGCATTTGAATAAGCAATCATTTCGGCTACTGTTTCATTGGTGGCATGACCTATGCCGGTAATCACCGGTATGGGGAATAAGGCGATGGCTTTAGCCAGCTCGTAATGGTTATAACAAGAAAGTCCGACATCACCGCCTCCTCCGCGAATGATGACTACCACGTCAAAATGCTGTTTTACTTTTTTTATGCGTTTTAACTGAGCAATAATCGCATGCACGGCTTTTTCGCCCTGTAATATAGAAGGGAACAACATCTGAAAAAAATAATACCCCCAGGGATTGGTTTGTATTACCTTCAGAAAGTCGGCATAACCTTTACTGGTTTCAACCGAGATAATGCCAATACGCTGAGGTAAAACCGGCATTTTTAAGGTTTTGTTTTTGCTGAAAAGTCCTTCCTCCATCAATCTTTTGATGGTGTCTTGTTTTTCCCTTTCTAAATCTCCCAACGTATAGCTTGGGTCTATATCAATGATGCGCAGAGAAAGACCATATACAGGGTCAAAAGTAATTTTGGCTAGAAAAAGTATTTTAATACCGTCTTTTAGCGGTTCTTTCAACACCTGTTGAAAGGTGTTGTTGATGCGGATAAAGTCATCTTTCCAAAGCATGGATTTCACCTGAGCAATCACTTTTCCGTCCTGTTTCTCCACCAGTTCAGGATAGGCGTGTCCGGAATGGCTGTAAAAATTGAGTTTATTCATCTCCGCCTTTATCCAGTAGGCGCTTTTATACCTTTCATCAAGGGTTTTTTGAATACTCTTGCTGACCTCAAGTAATGAAAATATTGTCCTGTCATTTACTTTTTCAGACATATCCGTTTTTCGTTTACAATGTTAAATCAATACCGGCTGATTTTTATCGATGTGGGTAAATTTGCCATGCATAGGCAGTAAGGGTTGTAATGGTCATCTACGGATGACGATATCCTTCTTTTTCCTTATTAACCGTTTACCACAGCCCAGTCTCCGGCCTTGAAATCCGATCTGTTGCAGGGCTCGTCAAGCATACTTGGATCGGCTACAAGCAAGAAAAATACAATCTGTTTCTTTTTTGTAGGACTTAGAGTGCCCCCATCCTTGGGTTTGATTAATGCATAGGATATATCATCCTGACTTTCTGTTTTGTCCAGATGAATCAAGACCCAGTTCCGCTCGTCACCCAAAGTAATGCGTTGTTCAATGGTCGCTGTATCCGGCAATATGTCACTCAAAGAATTGTCCTGTTTAAATGGTTTTAATCTGATTTTTGTGCCAAACAAAGAGGATAAATAGATGATACGCGCCAGACCGAGGTAGATGAGTCCCACAAAATTAAAATAAACATGCAATACAGATAGATTGTCTTTGGAACCGAAATATAGTCCATAGGTGACTTTAAATCCCTGCGTACAATCTAATAATGGTTTTTTGACCACTAATTGTAATTGCTCATCAATTACCTCGCGTGTGATATAGGGAAGCTGAGCAAAAGCCCAGATATAAATCAATACAGCGAAGAATTTTATACGCCTAAAGTATAATACAGTGCTGCAAATGCCAATCACCGAAACCAAGATGCTGAGATAATTGATATAAGGTCCGATATGCCATATCGTCTGTGCAAGTATATTCCATAAACTCATTATCCCTACAATGATAGGTATGAGTATTTCCGACTTATCTTGTTTTTTGGATAGTTGAAACATCTGCAGATTGAAATTTTTTTTAGTAGAAATTAAAAAGGCAGGACTTTTACATCAGTATGTTGTTTACCGATTGCAATGGTGCAGGAAGATCATCTTCATTCATCATATCCCTTAAATCAATTTCAATGGTACGACTTAATGCGGCCATCGGAATGTCATTTGCACCACCTTCAAAAGGATTCTCTGTTGCTTCGCCTACTTTTTCCATTGCGGTAAATACCCAGGATACAATTGTGCTGAAAGGAATAGTGAGCCATACATAATGTTCGCCCAGACTTTTGAATTCATTTAACATGCCGAAGGGGAGCATCAGTACAAATAACCAGATAAAAAATAAGTTAATACTTGCAAATTGTCTTGGATAAGGAAAGTTCTTGATGCGTTCACATTTGCCTTGCTGTTCATATAAGTCTACCAATAATTTTTCCAATTCTATATATTCCAGCCCTTCTATTTGCCCTTTGTCTTTTAATTCCTTGATATGAGCTGATTGCATGCTGATAAGCTGTGTGGCCTTGTTCTTTTTAGCCATCACATAGACTAAGTCCTCCTCTGAAAGATAAGGTTTTAAAGCCTCATCAAGTTTGTCTTGCCATTCAGGAACAGTATAAAAATTGCGATATTCTATATTGTGAGGTTTGTTGGTGTTTTCCCATGATCTGG
>Ga0123337_10005026_pt1 | contig 13187 bp, 13 predicted proteins | sample frozenSSSSmetaG_FD_89792 | JGI IMG/M metagenome (GOLD analysis project Ga0123337, IMG submission 89792) | Glacier valley bacterial and archeal communities from Borup Fiord, Nunavut, Canada, to study Microbial Dark Matter (Phase II) -... | ecosystem: Environmental > Aquatic > Freshwater > Ice >...
GATCGTCCCGGACCATTTCGGCAATGCCGCCGGCTGCGCGCTCGATCCGTGCGCAGCGCTGTCCACGCGCATCGTGCTGCGCGCCGGCGAGACGATCGACCGCACCTTCTTGCTCGGCTACGCGCCCACGGCCGACGGCGCGCGTGCTCTCGCTGCGAGTGCCGCAGCCGTCCCGGCGCTGCGTCGACTGCACCGGGTGCGCACGCGCTGGGACGATCTGCTCGGCACGGCCGTCGTGCGCACGCCCGATCCGCTCTTCGACGCGATGGTCAACCGCTGGCTGCTCTACCAGACGATCGCCTGCCGGCTCTACGCACGCGCGGGCTTCTACCAAGCGGGCGGCGCCTACGGCTTTCGCGACCAGCTTCAGGACTCGCTCGCCCTCGCTGGCCCGGCGCCCGCGCTGCTGCGCGCGCAGATCTTGCTGGCGGCGTCGCGTCAGTTCGCGCCGGGCGACGTCCAGCACTGGTGGCACGCGCCGACCGGCGCCGGCGTGCGAACCCACTTCTCCGATGACCTGCTCTGGCTGCCCTATGCCTGCTGTCACTACGTGCAGGCGACGGGAGACGCGACGATCCTCGACGAGCAGGTGAGCTTTCTCGAAGGCGCCGGCATCCCCGACGGCGCCGAGGACGCGTACTACGTGCCGACGGCGAGCGACGACACCGCGAGCTTGTTCGAGCATTGCGCGCGCACCATCGACCGCAGCCTGCCTGTCGGCGCGCACGGACTGCCGCTGATCGGCACCGGCGACTGGAACGATGGCATGAACCGCGTCGGCTACCAGGGCCGCGGCGAATCGGTGTGGCTCGCTTGGTTCCTGTGCGACGTCGTCGAGCGCTTCGCGCCCGTTGCCGAGCGCCGCGGCGAGGCCGAGCGCGCCGCGCGCTGGCGCGACGCGTCGCGCGGCTGGCGCGACGCGCTCGAGTCGTCGGGCTGGGACGGCGACTGGTACCGCCGCGCCTTCTTCGACGACGGCTCGCCGCTCGGCTCGGCGAGCAACGCCGAGTGCAAGATCGACCTGATCGCGCAGTCGTGGGCCGTGCTCTCGGGCGCTGCCCCCGCGGGTCGCGCGCGCGCGGCGATGGTCGCGCTCGACCGCGACCTCGTCGATCGCGAGGCCGGATTGATCCGCCTCCTCGATCCGCCGCTCGCCGATGCCGAGCCGAGTGCCGGCTACATCCAGGCGTATCCGAAAGGCGTGCGCGAGAACGGCGGACAGTATTCGCACGCCGGCGTCTGGGCGCTGATGGCCCAGGCCGCGCTCGGCGACGGCGACGCGGCGTACCGCTACTTCACCTGCCTCAGCCCGGCGCACCGCGCGCGCCATCCGACGCACGGTGCACGCTACGAGATCGAGCCCTATGTCATGGCCGGCGACGTCTACACCGCGCCGCCGTACGTCGGCCGCGGTGGCTGGAGCTGGTACACCGGCTCCGCCGCTTGGATGCATCGCGCCGCGATCGAATCGATGTTCGGCCTGTCGCGGCGCGGCGACGTGTTCGACGTCAAGCCGTGTCTGCCGTCGGCCTGGGGCCAGGCCGAATTGCGTCTGACGAACGAGGGCAAGGTCGCGCGCTTGCTGTTCGCACGCATCGGCCAGACGGCGCCCGAGCAGCACGCCGCGGCACTGTCGGCGCGGCTGCTGCGACCGGGCGAGCCGTTGCGCTGGTCCGCACTCGAGGCCAGCTCGACATGGCTGGTGGTGATCGCCGCCGAGAGTGCCGATGTCTCGATCGCCGCCGAGACGGCCACGCTCGCGGGCGGGCAGTGACAGGCGGTCACGCAGCTGTCCTACACCTCTGCACGCGGCGCTCCGATGCCTCCATCCTCGTGACGGCGATAAAGTTTTTTCCAGTGTGGACGAGAGCGCGGCCCTTCCGGACCGGACCCGTCAAAGGAGAAGCACATGCTGAAGTGGGCCCTCATCTTCGCCGTCATCGCGCTGGTCGCAGGCATGTTCGGCTTCACCGGCATCGCTGCGGGCGCAGCGGGCATCGCCAAGATCCTGTTCGTCGTCTTCCTCGTCCTCTTCGTCGCCGTGCTTCTGTTCGCCCTCCTCGGGGCCAAAGCCATCGCCGATCGATAGTCACGGAGCATCGTCATGAACAACATCACCAACCTCCAGAACCCCCAGCCTCCAGGCGAGCGTCTCCAGCTTGACGAAGGCGCGCTCGAAGCGGCCAAGCGCAGTCTGGAAAAGGGCGCCGTCACGCCGAGCTACGGCCCCTGGCGCGAGGACATCATCAAGCTGCTGAACGACGCGCTCGCGACCGAAATTGTCTGCACGCTGCGCTACAAGCGCCACTACTTCACCGCCAAGGGCGTCGCCTCGCCGAAGATTGCCGAGGAGTTCCTGGTGCACGCGAACGAGGAGTCGGCTCACGCCGACCTGCTCGCCGGGCGCATCGTCCAGCTCGGCGGCGAGCCCGACTTCTCGCCGACGACGCTGATGGAGCGCAGCCATGCCGACTACGACGGCTCATCGGATCTGCAGGCGATGATCCGCGCCAACCTGATCGCCGAGCGCGTCGCGATCGAGGCCTACGGGCAGATGATCAAGCTGATCGGCGACAAGGATTCGTCGACGCGCCGCATCCTCGAATCCATCCTCAGCCAGGAGCAGGAGCACGCCGACGAGCTGAGCGACTGGCTCACCGACTGATCATGCGCGTCCATCGCGCCATCGGCGCAACCTTCGCTGTCGCAGTGATCGCGGCAATGTCGGGCTGCGCCGCGCCGCGCGGCATCGACTCGATCGGCGGCTACGTCGACGACGCATCGATCACGAGCAAGGTGAAGTCGCGCATGGTCGAGGACAAGACCATCGATGCGCAGGCGATCGCGGTCGACACCGCGAACGGCAACGTGATGCTCTCCGGGGTCGCGAAGACGACCATCGAGAAGGCCACCGCCGAAAGCATCGCGATCAAGGTGCGCGGCGTGAAGTCGCTGCAGAACAACATCGTCGTCAAGCCCTGAGGACGACTGCTCGCTCTGCGGGCAGTCAGGCCGGGCCGTCGGCGGCCGGACACTTCGGCGGCTCGCCGCGTCTCATCGCCGCCATCGCGGTGCCGACGCCGTCCGACAAGCGTGACACCGCGCGTCGATGCGCTTCCGCCAAGGCCGCGAGCGATCCCGCCGACCGCTCGCGAATGAGCCACTCGCAGTGCGCGAACGTCGTCGACGGCATCGCGGACGGCGACACCGGCGCGATCGTCCACGAGCCTTCCATCCGCGCCTCGCGACCGGGAAGCGAGTCGAAACGGCGCACATCGATGTCGACGCGCAGCGCGCTCGCGGCGGCGCCGGCGACGTGGCGCAGCTCGATGGCGCCATGGCGCACGATCAGGGTCTCGAGCACGGCCTGGCGCAGCTCGTCGCGCAACGGGCTCGCCCAGCGTTCCTGCTCGAGCGACGCGAGCGAGCCGTCGGGCAGCTGGACCAGCCACTGCGGCTGATCGACCTGCGACGGCATGCGCACCGGATCGAGCACGACGGCGAGCGGCGCGACGGATGACGAACGGGCTCGCGCCGAGTCGGCGGACGCCGCATCGCCGGGCATCAGCGAATGCAGGTGGACGACGGGCGTCGTCGTGCTGCAGGCAGCAACTGCCGCCAACAGCGAGGCCGACAACGCAAGCCGCAGCCCGCGGCGGGCGCTTCGCGAATCGAAAGGACGTCGACGCATGCGGGGCCTCAGCGTGGCGGAACGGGCGGATCGGCGGGCTTGCCGCGCAGCAGGGACTCGGGATGCTGCTGCAGATAGTCGGAGAGCACGCGCAGCGCGCGCGCCGTGCGCTGCAGCTCCTGCAAGGTGTCGTCGAGGCCGCGCTGCACCGGCGCGTTGGCGTCGATGACGTTGCGGTCGAGGCTGTCGAGCGAGGTCTGCGTGCGCGCGAGCGTGCGCTGCACTTCGACCAGCGCCTTCTGCGCTTCGGGCGTGAGGCGCGTGATCGCGTTGCTCGTGCTCGCGAGCGTCGTGCGCAGGTCGCGGCCGATCTCGTCGAACGGGATCTTGCTGATTTTGTGGACGATCTCGGCGATCTGCGGCTGGATCTCGCTCAGCGTGCCCGGCGTGGTCGGCAGGCGCACGGAGCCGTCGGCGGCGAGCATCGCCGACGACGCGATCGTCGGCGATCCCGGAACGAAGTCGAGCGCCACGAAGAGCTGGCCGGTGAGCAGGTTGCCGGTGCGCAGCTGCGCCTTGAGCCCGTTCGACACCAGGCGCTGCAGCACAACCTTGTCGCCGCCGCCGGCGTCCTTCATCAGCGCCGTGCGCACCGAGCCGAGCCTGAGCGGATAGATGTCGGCGACGACTTCGACCGGGAAGCGCTTCCTCATGCCGTCGTACTGCAGCGCGACTGCGCGCACGCGGCCGATGTCGACGCCGAGCAGATCGACCGCCGCGCCCGGCGCAAGGCCGCGTGCCGACTGGTCAAACACCATCCTTACGGTGAGCGCGTCGCCGTCGGGCGGCGCGAGCGCCGCACGCCGGTCGGAGAACAGGCGAAAGACGGTGTTCTCAGGCGCCATCGCGACACGCGGTGCATCTGGCGGGGAATCGAAGGCGATGCCGCCCGCGAGGATCGAGGCCAGCGTTTGGGTATTGATGCTGAGGCCGCCCGAATTGAGCGTGAGGTCGATGCCGCTGGCGTTCCAGAAGCGCGAATCGCCCGACACGAGCTTCTGGAACGGCGCCTCGACGAAGATCTTCATCGACAGCTCGTCGCGGTCGGGGTCGAGCGTGTAGCCGACGACGCGGCCGACCGGCGTGCGCTTGTGGAAGACCGGCGAGCCGACATCGAGCGAGCCGAGATCCTCGACCTTGAGCACATAGACAGAGCCCGGCTCGCCGCGCAGCACGAAGGGCGGCGCCTCGAGGCCGACGAACTCGTTGCGAGAATCGGTCGAGATACCGGCGTCGGTGCCGATGTAGGCGCCCGAGAAGAGCGTGCCGAGGCCGCTGATGCCGGCGGCGCCGATGCGCGGTCGCACGACCCAGAAGCTCGTGTCGGCGACGGCGAACTTGGCCGCGGAGCGGTCGAGCTGGACAACGACGACGACGCGCTTCCTGTCGTCACGCAGGCTCACCGACACGACCTTGCCGATGATCACTTCCTTGTAGCGAACCTCGGTCTTGCCAGCCTCGACGCCGTCGGCGGACTTGAACTCGATCTCGACCCGCGGGCCGGTGAGGAACACCGAGCGCACCAGCAGCGACGCGGCAATCGCGATCGCCACCAGCGGCACCAGCCAGACGAGCGAGACGTTCCAGCGCCTAGCCTTCTCGATGCGCGGCAGCGGCGGCGCGCCGTCAGCCGAGGCAGCGGATGCGGGCGGCACAGGCGTCGTCGGCGCGGGCGCCGGCGACTCAGGCGGGGTCGGTTCGGCCATCGGCGAGAGGCTCCTGCCAGATCATCTTGGGGTCGAACGACCAGGTCGCGAGCAGCGTCAGCACGACGACGGCCGCGAATGCCAGCAAGCCCGGTCCGGCCTCGACGTTGGCGAGCGGCCCGAAGCGCACCGTCGCGGCGAGCAGCACGACGACGTAGACGTCGAGCATCGACCAATGGCCGACGGTCTCGATGAGCCGGTAGAGCCGCGCCCTTTCGAGCCGACGCCAGTTCGGCGCGCGTCGCACCGACCAGGCCAGCAAGCCGAGGACGCCGATCTTGAGCACCGGCACGGCAATGCTGGCAATGAAGACGATGAGCGCGAGGCCGAACGAGCCGTCGAGCCAGAGCTCGTGGATGCCGCCGAGCAGGGTGTGCTCCTCGCGCTGCAGTGCCGATGTCGTGACCATCACCGGCAGCACGTTGGCAGGGATGTAGAGCACGGTCGCGGCGACGACACATGCCCAGGTCCGCTGCAGTGCGAACGGCTTGGCCGAGCGCAGCACGTGGCCGCAGCGCGAGCAGCGCTGGACGACGTCGACGCGGCCGTCGACCAGGACGTTGGCCGACACCAGTCCGCAGCTGTCGCAGCCGAGCACGGCGGGTTGCCGCATCGGTACGGCGGCGCTCATCGGATGCTCCACCAGAGGTGCTTGAGCCCGGCGGACTCGATCGCCGCGAACAGCGCGGTCATCGCGCCGAGTGCGAAGAGGCCCGGTCCCGGCGAAGCGTCGGCGAGCCCGGCGAGGCGCACCAGCGAGAGCAGCACGCCGACCGTGAAGACCTCGACCATGTTCCACCGACCGGCCTGGTGCAGCGCGCGCACGCACCAGGCGAAGCCGGCCACCTTTTTGCCGAGCGAGAGCGGAAACAGCACGTACAGGCGCAGGGCGATGAACGCCGCGGGCGCGACCAGCGCCGTGAGCGCAGCGACGACGGCGACGACCGGCGTGCCGCTGTGCCAGGCGTCCCAGATCGCGGCCGGCAGCGTCGTCGACTCCGAGCCGCCGCGCAGGTTGAGCGACAGGAGCGGGGTGTTGATCGCCATCAGATAGGCGGCGGCAGCAGCGACCGTCAGGGCGAGGACGGCGTCGATCGAGAGCCGGTGCGGCCGGCCGAGGACGGCTTCACAGCGCGTGCACCGCGCCGTCTCGCCGCGTGCCACCGGGTGCCACCTGTGGGCCATGCCGCACTCCTCGCAAACCACCAGGGAGGCTTCGTCCCGACTCATCCGCATCCAGGGCAAGGTGCGAAGGCGCGCGGCTGCACTCCCTCGGGGCCGGAACCCGCGCCGATTATCACGGGACGCAGCGCCGCGTGGACGACGCGTTCGTCAGGACCCGGATTTGTCGAGAGACGCGACGCTGCGCACCTGCGGCGCCAACTTCGCCGAGGCCGGCGATCGCGCCACGCCGGAGCTGTCGGTGCGCTGGCGCGCCGCACGGTCGACCGCGCCGCTGACCGTCGAGTAGAAAAGCATCAGCAGCACCAGGATCGCCAGCGCGCCGGTAGCAAGCAAGCCGTTGCGGATCACGAAGCCCCCTCGTTCGCTCATCGATCTCACCTTCGTCAGCGGGCAGTGGAGCGATGCATGGCTTGCGATCGTTGCTGCTGCGCGTGGAGCGGCTGATCACGGCGGGACTCCTCGGACCTGACTGCGCCGGCGTGTGGCGCCGAACGGCCGACACGCTCTTCGATCATCGCCGTCGGCGAGGAATTGAAGAACCAGCGAAGGAAGTGATTCAAGCGGGCCAGTCGAGACGAAGCTGCGTCCGATGTCATGCGCGCAACGCTAACCATGCCCCGAAGCCGGCGCAGCCGGGCGAGCGCGGCTCCGATCGTGGGACTCTGCCTACAGGGGAAACGACAGGACGCTTTCCTACACCGCTCGCGCCACTGGTCGGACGCGCCGCGGGCACGCATCGTGCGACCATTTCCGTCGGTTCGCTGGGAACCTGGGAGCGCTCCACATGCTGATCCGAATCGGCTACGACATCGAACTCGCCATCGCCACGCCAATGGCGCTGATCTATCTGCTGCGCGTGCACCCGTCGCGAGCGCACGACCTGGTCCAACCGGAGAACGTGCAGGTGAGCGGCGGCTTGGTGCCCGAGGAGTACATCGACACTTTCGGCAACCACTGCGGCCGCATCAACGTGCCGCTCGGCATGGAGAAGGTGCGCATCACCAACGACGCCCTCATCCGCGACTCGGGCGAACTCGATGTCGTCAACGCCGATGCGCGCCAGCACGATCCGACGGAGCTGCCTTTCTCGACCCTGCAGTTCCTGCTGCCGAGCCGCTATTGCGAGGTCGACAGCGAACTGCTCGGCTTTGCCTGGAACCAGTTCGGCGGCACCGCGCCCGGCTGGCTGCGCGTGCGCGCGATCTGCGACTTCGTCCACTCGCACCTCAAGTTCAACTACAAGACCGCCCGCCCGACCCGCACGGCGCTCGACGCGTTCCGCGAGAAGGAAGGCGTATGCCGCGACTTCACGCATCTGGCGATCACGCTCTGCCGCTGCATGAACATCCCGGCGCGCTACACGACCGGCTACCTCGGCGACATCGGCGTGCCCTACGCGGGCCAGATGGATTTCAGCGCCTGGTTCGAGGTCTTCCTGGGCGAGCGCTGGTACACGTCGGACGCGCGTCACAACGCGCGTCGCATCGGCCGAATCATCCAGGCCATCGGCCGCGACGCCGGCGATGTGCCGATCACGATGTGCTTCGGCCCGAGCACGTTGCTGCGCTTCGACGTCGTCACCGACGAGGTCGTCGACCCGGCCGCGCTGGCCGCCGCGGCCTGACGCAGCGCCTGTCAGCGGTGCGCTGACGAAGCACCCGCGGCGGCCGCCATAGGCGGCACCCGCGTCGATGCGGGCGTCTTCACCGCCGCCGGAATCGCACCGCTGGTGCGGGCCAGCGCGACGCAGTTCTCGTCTGCCTTGGATGCTTCGCCCTTCGATCCGGGATCGACGAACGGAATGATGGCGGCGAGCGGATTCAGCAGCGCCAGAAGCGCGGCCGCCCCGACCTTGCCGGCGAGCTTGCCCAGCTCGAGCGACACCGCCGGCTTGCCGAACGTTCCCTTCACGTGGACCGGCGTGCGCAGCGTCAGCGGACTGAAGTTCTTCGGCGACACGACGGCGCGCAGGTCGAGGCTCTCGTCGCGCAGCGACAAGCTGCCGTCGATCCAGACGGTCGTCACGTCGGTGTTGATGACGAACACCTTCGGCCGCGCGACGCCCTTGACCACGTCGAGGTCGACAACGTTGCAGGCGATCGCCAGCGGCCGATCGCCCATGACCACCACGCCGAGCGCTTGCGCGATGTCGAGGCCGGCGGCCTCGATCGCCAGGTGCGAGATCGCCGCGTCGCGCATGTGCATGCGGATGTCGCCGTCAAGGCTGCCGAGGATCTCGGCGGTCGAGCGTCCCTGCCCTTTGACCTTGACGAGCGCGTCGAGCTTGCCCGACAGATACGGCGGCTGCTTCTCGTCGCGCTTCAGGCGCAGCCACTGCGCCAGGTTGACGCCGAGGAAGCGCATGTCGGCCGTCCACAGCGCCTTGTCGCTGCGGCCGTCGAGCTGGAGGTAGCCGCTGAGGCGTCCTTGCGCCGTGACGCCCTCGATGTCCGCGAGCGTCAGCACGCCGTCGGCCAGCAGCAGATGGACGCGCGCCGGCCGGAGCGGCTCGATCACGTCGGTGCCAGGATCGAAAGTGCCGACCTCGGCGAGGACGTTGGCGTCCATCACGCGCAGCGACGGCAGGTCAAACTTCTTGTCCGGGATGACGCGGCCCGCCGCGGCGGTCGGCGTCGTGCCGCCGCTGCCCTTGACTGGCGTACCGACCGCAGGACCCAGGTCGGCGAGCGCCAGGCGCGAGCCGCCGATGCGGCCGGACAGCAGCGGCACCTTGCGCCGCGCGTCGTACGTGAAGGCACCGTTGAGCTGACTCGTGCCAATCGTCGCGGTGTCGAACACCGCCTTCCACAGGCCCGCGTCCTTGACAAGGAAACCGGTTGTCTTGAACGGCGGGGTCGTCGGCAAGGTGATGCCGAGCGGATCGCCGGCCACGGCGAGCGACGGCCCCGCCAGGCTGAACCTTCCCTTCAGCGCCGCGAAGTGCAAAGGATCGGTCGTGCTGCCGTCGAAGCTCAGATTGGCGCGGCCGATCGTCGCGCGCAGGCCGAGAGGCTGCGCCCGGGCTTCGGCGCCTTCTGCGAGGAAGCCGAGGACGCCGGCGGTGCGCAGGTCGATCTTGACGGGGAGGTTGCGGTACTGCCCGGTCGCGTTCAGCCGCAAACCGCTCTCGCCAGCGACCAGCCGCACGCTCTGCGGCGGCCCGGACGCGCCGGCCGCGCCGCCGGCGCGCACGAAGACGCCGTTGCCCGATCCGGCGATCGCCTGCGCGCTCGCCGCCGCGGACGACGCGCCGGCGATCGGCTCGCTGCTGCTCGCTGAACCCATTGCCGCGGGCGTGTCGCGACTGCCGTCGCTGAGGGCGAAGCGGGAGTCGATCCTGGCCGGAAGGATGTCGTCGACATAGCGGAGGTGGCCATCGCCGACGCGCAGCGTCCCGAAGGTCGGCAGCGCCGTGGGCTTGTCGCCGTCGTCGGTCGTCTTCTTCGTGCCGAACTGCCACGAGGCGCGACCGTCCGCCGCGCGCTGGAGCACACCGTCGAGCTCGCTCGCCTCGAGAGCGGCGACGTACAGCGGCCCGCCGCGCCAGGCACGCCACAGGTCGATGTAACCGAGCTTCAAACGCACGTTCTTCGCGAGCAGCATGTGCGGCGCAGGACTCCACGACGGGGCGCCGATCTCGATCGAGTCCGCCTGAACGCGCAGGCTGCCGATGAGGCCGATGCGGACCCCCGACGGCGTCGCAGGGTCGTCGTTGAACGCGACCTTGCGGTCGAGCGTCTTCGCGAGCTCGCGTTGCACGGCGCCGACCAGGAAGGGCCAGCCTAGCGCCTCGCAAACACCGATCGCCACGACCAGCGCAGCGGCGGTTCCGATCACGAGCAGCGGCCAGCGGATGCCTGCGCGCCAGGACGCGAGCGGATTTTTCATGTCGGTCATTGTCCAGTGCGATCGACGCCGCTCCATCGGTGCGGACCGGCGGGCACTGTGGGCTCGCTCCTACACCCGGTGGGCCAGGGCGTCGGGATTGAGCAGCGTCGGCGGCGCAGTGGTCGCCGCCGGGTCGAGCATGCAGATCAGGTTGTGTGCCGCCAGGGAGGCCATCGCCCGGCGCGTCGAGTCGCTGGCGCTCGCGATGTGGGGCGTGAGCACGACGTTCTTCAAGGCGAGCAGATCGGGATGCACGTTCGGCTCATCCTCGAAGACGTCGAGTCCGGCCGCGGCGATCCGGCCTTCGCGCAAGGCGGCAGCCAGCGCGACGTCGTCGACGATGCCGCCGCGCGCGATGTTGACCAGCGTCGCGGTCGGCTTCATCAGCGCCAGCTCGGGCGCGCCGACGATGTGATGCGACTCGGCGCTGTACGGCACGACGATCACCAGGTGATCGCAGTCGCGCAGCAGCTCCTCGCGGCTGACGTAGCGCGCACCGAGCTCGGCCTCGATCGCGGTATCGAGGCGCGAGCGGTTGTGATAGATCACCTTCATCCCGAAGCCGAGCGCGCCGCGCTTCGCGACGCCCTGCCCGATCCGGCCCATGCCGAGCACGCCGAGCGTCGTGCCGTGGACATCGCTGCCGGCGAAGAGGTCGATGGTCCACTTGGTCCACTCGCCGCGGCGCAGGTAATGCTCGCTCTCGGCGACGCGCCGCGCCGCCCCGAGCAGAAGCGCGAAGCCGAAGTCGGCGGTCGTCTCGGTGAGGACGCCGGGCGCGTTCGAGAACGTGACGCCGCGTTCAGTGCAGGCGGCGAGGTCGACGTTGTTGTAGCCGACCGCCATGCTCGCGACGGCGCGCAGCGTCGGGCAGCGCTCGAGCACCGTGTGGTCGATCGGATTCGTGCTCGTGATGAAGGCGCCGTCCTTGCCCTGCAGCCGCTCGATCATCTCGTCGCGGCTCCATTCGACGTCGGCCTGATTGGCCTCGACCTCGAAATGCGCCGCGAGACGCTCGAGGATCTCGGGAAAGACGCGCCGGCAAACCAGGATCGAAGGCTTCATGGCGACGCCGATCAGAAGAGGAAAGTGGCGAAGCTCGACACCGGCTCGCGCTCGGTGACGAGGCTGTTCTCGATCGCCTTCGGGTCGGCGACGCCGAGCGACATGCCGCAGACGAGCTGTTCGTTGTCGGGCGCGCCGAGCTCGTCCATGATGATCCTGTGAAACTGCGTGAACGCCGCCTGCGGGCAGGTGTCGAGGCCGTGACCCCGCGCCGCGACCATCACGCTCTGCAGGAACATGCCGAAGTCGAGCCAGCTGCCCTGGCGCATGGTGCGGTCGATCGTGAACATGAGCCCGACCGGCGCATCGAAGAAGCGGTAGTTGCGGCGGTGCTGGGCGTGCATCCGCTCCTTGTCGGTCTTGGCGATGCCGAGCAGGGTGTACAGGTCCCAGCCGACCTTCCTGCGCCGGTCGACGAATGGTGATCGCCATTCGGTCGGGTAGTAGGCGTACTCCTCGATGTGCAGCGCGCGCTCCTCGGGATCGTCGTAGGCGGCGACGAGACGATCCGACATCGCCTTCAGCGGCGCGCCGGTCAGCACGTAGGTCTTCCACGGCTGGGTGTTGGTGCCCGAGGGGGCGCGCGCTGCGACCTGAAGGATGCGCTCGATCGTCGCCCGCGGGACGGGCGTCGGCAGGAAGGCGCGGATGGAACGGCGCGTCGTGATCGCCTCCTCCACGGCCGACGTCGATTGGGCGGAGACGGTCACTGGAGTTCCTTTGCGAGGGTGAGCAGACCGGCGGGGAGCGGCACCGGACGGCGCGTCCCGCGGTCGACGTAGACGTGGATGAGGTGGCCGCACGCGGCAGTCTCCGGCGCGCCGGCGGCGAAGATGCCGATCTCGTAGCGGATGCTCGATGCACCGACATGCGACACCGCGAGCCCGGCCTCGACCGGCTCCGGGAACGCAAGCGAGGCGAAGAAGTTGCAATGCGTCTCGACGACCAGGCCGATGACCTTGCCGCCGGCGATGTCGAGCAGGCCGGCACCGACGAGCGCCGAGTTCACGGCGCTGTCGAACAGGCTCAAGTAGACGACGTTGTTGAGGTGGCCGTAAGCGTCGTTGTCGCTCCAGCGTGTCGTCAGCGGGACGAAGCGGCGGTAGCGCGATCGGGGTGCGGCGGACGGTCGCGCGGTCGCGGCGTCGGCGGTCGGTTGTCGGGAGTTCATCGTCGAGGATTGTCGACGGCGGCGACGGCGTGGTCGCTTCGCCGATCATCGAGCGAGCGGACCGATGCGTCCGGCACCGCGTCGCGCCAGCGTCGCCACGCGTCGATGGCGGCCTCGATCGTCGCCGCCTGGATCGCGACGGTGATGTCGAGATCGTGGCCGTAGCCGCCGGCCATCGCGAGCGCAACCGGAATGCGGCGCGCGCCGAGCCCGGCGAGCACGCGCCGGTCGCGCTCCAGCAGGCCGGCGGCGCTCAGCTTCAGCCGGCCGAGGCGATCGCCTTCGTGCGGATCGGCGCCGGCCAGATAGAAGGCGAGGTCGAAGGGCCGCGCCGCGTGCTCGCGCCAGAGCGCCGCGACCGCGCAGTCGAGCGCGGCGAGGTACTCGGCATCGGCGCAACCGTCGGGCAGCGCGACGTCGAGGTCGCTGCTTGCCTTCTCGAACGGGAAGTTCCTCGCGCCGTGCAGCGAGAGCGTGAAGA
>Ga0123337_10005028_pt1 | contig 13186 bp, 7 predicted proteins | sample frozenSSSSmetaG_FD_89792 | JGI IMG/M metagenome (GOLD analysis project Ga0123337, IMG submission 89792) | Glacier valley bacterial and archeal communities from Borup Fiord, Nunavut, Canada, to study Microbial Dark Matter (Phase II) -... | ecosystem: Environmental > Aquatic > Freshwater > Ice >...
CCCGGTATCTGATTTCAAATACCGGGCTTTGTAAAATTTAAGTTGATCTTAATTAATAACCAGGATTTTGTGGTTGTAATTTTGGGTTACGGGCAATCTCTACAGATGGTACTGGCCAGATTGCTTTGTTATTATCTGTGATACCTAGCACTGCCTGTAGACGACCTGTTCTAACGATGTCAAACCATTCGTGACCTTCAAAACAAAGTTCAAGTCTTCTTTCTTTGTATAATGCAGTTTTGAAATCGATTAAAGTTGCAGGGTTGATAGCTGCTAATCCAGCTCTTCTGCGAACCTCATTAAGCAATTTTACTGCATCAGCACTCGGATAGCTGGTTTCTGCTAAAGCTTCAGCCTTTGATAAAAGCACTTCAGCCAGACGGAAAACAATGATGTTATCATCCTTTGTACCACCTCTTGAATATTTTTTCATGTAGTTTGCAGCATTTGCAAAGCCATAGGTTGCATCCTTTCTAAGGTCACCGGTTTCGTATGCATTGAAGATATCATTATTAACTTCAATGGTTCTGGTACCTCCAAGAGATCCCGGAAGGAATGTTGTAGACAGATTGTTCTGCAATTGGGTATCATAGTTTATCTCTAAGATAGATTCTGCTGAATTTTTTGTCAGAAATAAGTTAGCATAGGCTACAGTTAAAGCTTCCCCTCTTCTGCTGATCACCTGATTTGCATCAGCTACCGCAAGAGCATAGTTTTTTCTGGTCAGATGAATTCTTGCCCCTAATGCATAGGCAGCAGCTTTAGTAGCACGACCTGTTCTGCCTAATCCTGCATGAGTTTCAGGCAAGTTCATTTTTGCAAAATCAAGATCTGCAAGAATTTGAGTGTACACATCTGCAACCGGAGTTCTGGATACTTGCAGGGCAGGTACATCCGGACTTTCAGTTGGTGTGGTGATCAATGGCACCGCTCCGAAATATTTAACCAGATTAAAGTATGTGAATGCTCTCAAAAAGCGAGCCTCAGCGACGATTGAATTTTTAGCTGCATCAGCCATTCCCGGAATCCCCGGAACTTTCGCAATTACCACGTTAGCAGAATTGATCAACACAAATTGCTGATCCCATAATCCTGTGAATTGTGAGTTATCTGCAACAATGATCAGATTGTTCAATTGCTCAAACTGGCGGTTAAGTGCATTTCCTTTGCTGTTTTTTGTTGGTAATTCTGCAAAGTAAATATAATTGGAGCCCAGATTGGCCAAATAACGATAGGTCCCAACAATTGCTGCATCCGCATCTGATGGAAGCTTAAATAGTGACTGTGTTGAAACAGAATCTATAGGTTCCTGTTCGATGACATCACATGAGGATACCGACAGGTATAAGAAGAGTATTAAAAATATTTTTTTCATCTTTTTATTTTTTTAATGGTGATGTAGCGATCATGATTTGATAATTATAGCCCTGCGGGTTTTTGCAAAATCATGATGGTTTCATAAATTTTCTATTAAAATGTAGCGTTTAAACCTAGTGAGAATGATCTTGCCTGAGGATATGAACTCATATCAAAACCTAAAGTCGTATCATTTCCATTTGCGTTAACTTCCGGGTCATAACCGCGATAATCGGTAAAGGTGAAAATATTCTGACCTGCAGCATAAACTCTTAGGTTTTGAATTCCTGCTTTCTTCATAGCTGCATTTTTAATATTATAACCCATGGCAATATTTTTCACTCTTAAGAATGATCCATCTTGTAGTACGCGGTTTGAAACTGATCCGTTTCTGGTTGGATCTCCCCATGCTGCACGGTGTAATGTTGCAACATCACCAGGTTTTCTCCATCTGTTTCTTGCTAACGTTGATGAGTTGAACCAGGTATGAAGCCTTCCATAAGAATACTCAGCCTGATTGAAGATCATGTTGCCATAAACAAAATGCAGGAAAACAGAAGCATCGAAATTTTTGTAGGATACAGAGTTTGTAAAACCTCCCGTAAATTTCGGTTGTGCACTTCCCAATACTACGTTATCAAGTGTGGTTGAAGCCAAAGGAATGTTTCCGTCACCATTTAAATCCTGTACATCATAATTACCTGTTGCAGGATTAACACGAAGAATATTCCATCCAAAGAAAGTACCTAATGGATAACCTTCCTTAATTACACTGGCATAGCCATTAAATCCTAGTGGAATATCTCCGCCAGGCAGGTTTGTAACCTCGTTTCTGTTAAATGAAATATTGAAATCAGTTGACCATTTAAAGTTTGTCTTGTCTATGTTAACTGTGTTTAAAGAAAGTTCAATTCCTTTATTCTCAACATTACCTACGTTTTGCAGTGAACTTGTAAATCCTGAAGTTCTTGGTAATGAAACTGCTAATAATAATCCTGAAGTGTTTTTCTTATAAGCATCAATGCTGAAATTGATCCTGCCTTTGAAAAAGCTCATGTCTAAACCTAAATTGGTTTGTTCAGTGCTCTCCCAGCTTAAATCAGGGTTAGCTAACTGAGTTTGTGCCAGACCGCTTAAGCCGATATAGTTAAAACCACCGCCAAATAATCCTCTGGAGGTGAAGTTACCGATCTCCTGATTACCTGTACGGCCCCAGCTTGCTCTCACTTTAACATCTTCAACCCATGTCAGATCTTTTAAGAAATCTTCCTGTCCGATGCGATATGCCGCAGAAACAGAAGGGAAGCGACCATACTTATTGTTTTCACTGAATCTTGAAGATCCGTCAATACGATAACTGGCTGCCAGATTGAATTTATCTTTAAATGAATAGTTTAACCTGCTGAAATATGAAGTTAAGCCCCAGCTGCTACCTGTAGATGTTGAATTTTTGATGGATGCTGAACCCAAAGTTTGTATTGCTTCCAGCGCAAAGTTTGAAGCAGATGCAATAGTTCTGTCAAATTTAGATTCCTGATTTGAATAACCTAAAAGGACATTGAATCTGTGATTTTCTTTGAATGTTTTATTGTAATTCAGGGTGTTCTCATTGATCCAGCCTTTATCCTGAGTCATACTATTTGTACCGGTACCGTTTGTTGTTCTTCCTACCACGGTCAATTTATTTGGTGGTACAAAATAAACTTCCTCCAGACTTAAATAATCTACACCAATACTGCTTCTGAAGTTCAGTCCGTCAAGGATCTTGAACTCAAGAAATGCATTACCTAAGGCTCTGTTACTAAAGGCATCATTTCTAACCTGATCAGCAATGATCAATGGGTTATCAATATTACTGATATATGGATCGTTAGGGTTTAATGAACCATCAGCATTACGGGCAGGAACAGCCGGTGATTTTACAATGGCTACAGCCACAATACCATCACGGTCGCCAGTACTTACACGATCCGTTTTTGAACGGTTCATGCTCATATTGATTCCAACTTTTAAGCGGTCATTGATAGTCTGGTCAAAATTAAACCTCACGTTTCCACGGGTAAATCCGCTGCCGATAACTACGCCGGTCTGACCTAAATAACTGCCTGATAAAAAGTATTGTGTTTTCTTGGTACCACCAGAAAGTGAAAGCTCATTATTATGAATTGGAGCTCTTCTGAAAATTTCTTCCTGCCAGTCAGTAGTTGTTAATGCACTTGGGTTTGCTATCGGAGGAGCATTTCCTACATTCACGTTCGCTTCGTTGATCAATTCTCCCCACTCAGGGCCGCCTAAAAGAGGAATTCTTTTAGCTACTTCCTGGTATCCGAAATAGGTATTGTAAGAGATCTTTGTCTGATCTTCTTTACCTCTCTTGGTAGTAATTACAATTACACCATTTGAAGCTCTTGATCCGTAAATAGCCGAAGCAGATGCATCTTTCAGGATGTCAATAGATTCAATGTCATTCGGGCTGATATTTGAAAGCGGGTTTTGAGCTACGGCTCCACCAGCAGCGCCATTGTAGTTACCTGTATTAACAGGAACTCCGTCAACCACATATAATGGATCATTTCCACCTGTAATTGAACTTGCACCTCTGATCCTAACAGTAGAACGACCACCAGGTGTACCGGTATCCTGAGTGATGTTAACACCACCTACACGTCCTTGTAATAATTGCTCCGGACTTGTAATTGGCAGGTCAGCTAATTTTTTGCTTCCTACAGAAAGTGATCCGATAGCACTGGAAACATCTTTCTTACTTTGAGTTCCGTAACCAACAACAACAACTTCACTTAATGCCTGCTGATCTTCTTCCATCACTACATTCATTGTAGCTCTGGCATTTGCTGGAAGTTCAACTGTGATAAAGCCAATGTAGCTGAATACTAAAGTTCCTGCATCAGGAATGGTAATTGTAAAATTACCATTGATATCTGTTGTTACCCCAATGGTTGTTTTTTTAAGTTTAACGCTTACGCCAGGAAGTCCAACTCCTTTAGAGTCAGTTACAGTACCCTTTATTTCCTGGGGAGGAGCTACCTCTTCAACCTGAACCTGATTCTCTGATTTCAGGATTGGTTTTTTGGAGATGATAATGGTTTCATCAACAATAGAGTAGGTTAAAGGCTGGTCGTTGAAACACAGTCTGAGAACTTCTTCAAGTGAAGAATTTGTTACACTGAAGTTTACTGGCTTCGAGGCCTGAAGCATTTGGGTATTGTACAGGAAATTATAATTCACCTGTTTTTTAATTTCCCTTAATGCTTTCTCCATTGGAGCATTTTTTACAGAAAGACTGATCTTCTGTGCATACCCTGCTGCATTAACCTGCAATAAGGTTGTGAGGCATAAGATGATTGCGAGTTTCATAACCCTTATAAATTTTAATGATATGCAAGGTTCCTTGCACTTAAATAGCATGTAAAGTTTCATACATTTGTGAGTTTGATTTAATTAATTGTGTAAGCTGTTGATTTTTTTAACACCAGATTTTATCCGGGAGCGTTCGCAGCGCTTCCGGTTTTTTTCTACCGTTAATTAAGGGTATTTGTCATGGCATAACTGTGATCCTCCTTCCATCGATGCTGAAGTTCACAGCTCCTGTTAATTCCAGCATTTTTAATAATTCTGAAACATTCTTATTTCGGGATATTGTTCCAACAAAATCTTTGTTACTCAGGTTGCCCTGGTAGATCACATCTACATTGTACCAGCGGGAAACTTTGCGCATGATACTTTCTATGTTTTCATTGTAAAAAATAAAGTAGCCATTTTTCCATGCTATCGCTTGCTCAAGATCTGCTGAGGCAACTTTGATATTCCCGGAACCTCTATTCAGTATTGCTTCCTGTCCTGGCTTAAGCATGGTCTTTCCTGACCCTTTTAAAACTTCTACTGATCCCTCGATCAGGGTAGTGTTAATATTTTTCTCATCGTCATAGGCCATCACATTGAATTGGGTGCCCAGTACCTTGATGTCCATTGCATTATTCGTACGTACCAAAAAGGGCATTTTGGAATTTTTGGCAATATCAAAATAAGCCTCACCACTGAGCTCAACTATTCGTTCTGAACCAACAAAAGCTGTTGGGAAACGAAGTGTAGACCCAGAGTTAAGCCATACTTTGCTGCCATCCGGCAATAAAAGCTGATATTCACCTCCCTTCGGGGTGCTTAGGGTATTGTATTTAACTGTTTTTGTACCTTGGGCGCCTGCTGTATATTCGAGCTGGCCTGAACCTGTTTTTTTAATATCAATATTGCTTTCACTTGCTAAAATGCCATTTTTGGCATCATCAAGATCAATTGTAGAACCGTCATCCAAAGTCAGAACAGCCTTATTCTTTCCAGGGGCTATATCATTTTTGAAACGTGGCAATTCAGTTTTTACAAGAACAGGTTCAGCTGACCTGTTAGAATAGTAAAGTCCCGCAGAAATAAGGATCAAAACTGCGGCAGCAGCAGAGTACCATCTTCTGGCCCGGAAGGCCCGACTTCTGTCATGTTCCTGAATGCTGTTAAAGAGATCTGCCTGAATAGATTCTTTTATTTCTGCAGAATCACCCATAAGGCTTTCATTCCAGTCCTGAGTATTGAATTCAAAACTATCCTGAAAATTTTCAAGATCTATTCGTTCCTGAATGCTGCATTTTCCGGCCAGGTATTTTTCGTAAAGGCTGTTATATTCTTCTTTGGTCATTCGATATTTATAGAGTAATTTTTGGGGTTCAACACACATAAAAAATAAAATAAAATATAAACTTATTTTATTTTTCTGAGTGCCTATAAGAAGGTTATAGGTCTTTTTGGGATTACTTTGAAAATTTCTATTGGAATAGTGCCCTTAAAGTATCATATAAATGAAAATGAGATTCATATTGAGCTTACAAATTCTTTTTTTTAGTTAATAATAGTAATTTTAAAAATGCAAACTATGACCAAATAGACTGTTTGATGCAAATTTCTGATGAGAAATTACTGGATTTGATGAAGATAGGGGACTCCGCGTCTTTCAATATTCTATTTGACAGATATTGGGAAAAGTTATACTCTACAGTTTTTTCTGTTTGTTCTGACAGAGAAGTATGTTCAGAGGTTGTTCATGATATTTTTCTGAACCTTTGGATAAAGCGTGAAAAACTACAGATAGAATCTTTTAGAGCATACATACATGCATCTGCACGCTATCATGTATACAGGCATGTTAAAAATGCCAGGAGGCAATCCCTGGAATATAGAGAAGACCTTGAGTTTTCAAGCAGGGTTAGTATGAATGATGGTGAGTTGAATATTCATTATCAGGATCTTGAAAAGAGTGTAGAAAGAGAATTGCAGGAGCTTCCAAGGCGCTGCCAGGAAATATTTACTCTAAGTCGCAGAGAGCAGCTTTCTAATGATGAGATTGCCACCCGCCTCGATATCTCAAAACGTTCAGTTGAAAACCAGCTTACCCATGCATTACGCCATTTGAGGTTATCTATAAGACATTTTCTTGTTATCCTGTATACAATATTGTCATTCAACCCATTTAGTTAATAAATCCGGTTTTTGTTATTGATTAAAATGTTCTGTGTCTCTCGTGCTGATTTAATTGAGACACGATTTTCAGGAGTTGAATTTGAATAAAATCTCACACAGTAGCTACCCTGCTGGAAAATCCCCTGAATAATTATTGGTATCCTTCTGGATTTGATCCAGGTTTGAATTGGCAGATTTTCTGTAATCCCTAAATAGGGTAAATTAATAATCCGGATCCCTGAATTAATCTGTTCCGCAGGCTTCCACACAAATTCCCTTTTTGTTCTCTGTTCATGGCCTCATTATAGTAAATGGAGCAAAAAATCAAATTTTCAAAATACCGATATCTGGGTATTTCATTCCAGAGAAAGCAACAATAGTTTTGAAGAAAAAAATAATATGAGAAATAGATCCAACTTAATTAACACACTGGCATCCTGTATACTGGCTATTTCTTTAATGAGCTCCTTCATAGGATGTAAAAAAATTTCAGAAACAATCGAAGAAGTTTGGGAAGGTTATTGGGCGGGAGTTTTTGATCTTGGTGAGGGATGGCAGGTTGAACTTGAAGGGGAGAGGGCAACCTTTGTAACTGCTGGAACTAGTAAAATTGGAATAAAGGCCGGAGATTCCTTTACTATTGGAATGGCTCCAACGGGTAATAATAAATGGAGAGGTTATGTTCGTAGTAATAATGGATTTGGATCATTGGTTTGGGGCAATGCAGAAATTGTTGATAATAAACTTAAAATCACACCGGATGGTGCTTCTCCTTACACTATAAATAAGGGGGTTAAAAGTACAGGAACTGGAACAGGAGGTGGTATTGGAAGTACTGCTCAGGTTTTGTTTGAACAGAAAGTAGAGGGTGAAAAGGGAGATAAAAAAATATTTAAGATCACTGTTCCAACAGGTGTTAAACAAATGGAAATAAGAACTACGGAAGTAGCAGGTGTGTATTATTTTAATGTCGCTGATTTATTTGTGAGGAGAGGAAGTGATCCAACGGTTACACTCACACCACAGTATTCATGGACGGCCGATTGGTTCAGTGTAGAGTCTAATAGAGCTGATGAAGTTTGTACAATTTCAAATCCGCCTGCGGGAGTATACCACATTATGCTATATGGATATAATAGTTATTTCACCTCCCAGTTAATTGTTAAGATTGTTAAATAGCCGAAAAGAACAGCACTCAAATGATGAAATAGCTGCACAGCCTTAAATTATCAAACGCAGCGATGAAAATCAGCTAACCTAAACCTTACGCGATTTGAGGTTATCGATCAGGCATTTTATGATCTTCGTTTGAATTTTTCGACATTAAATTGTTTGCAGTTATGAATTAAATCAATGACCCTGTCTGCCAGTTATTACCGGATCGGAAATTCCATTGAGGTTATACACGATCTTTCCGGCCCTGATAGTCATTTCACATTCCAGCTTTTTGTCTGCATTCATTTTATATCCGGTATAGTCAAAGAACCCGAATTTTCCTTCCCGCATATTGAAAATGGCTACATCAGCCCCTGAGCCAATAGAAAGATTGCCAAGATCTTCCCTTTTAATTTCCTTAGCGGGATTAGACGTTGAGGCTCGTATCACTTCGGGAAGATCCATACCGATGGCCAGGAATCTCGACATCACAGTCTGGAGGTCTTTCATCGCTCCGTTGATTGCACCTTTATTCATGTCGGTACTGATCGAGTTAGGATAAAAACCCTGTTGCAATGCCGGAATCGCTTGTGAATAGGCAAAACTGATTCCGCCAAATCCCACATCAAATACGATCCCTCTTTTTTGGGCTTCAAAAACAAAAGGCTTTACTTTTTTTGTTTTTGTATCTACTATTGCTTCTCTGCTTGCTCCAAGTTCAGCGAAGCAATGAGTGAAAATATCTCCTGGCCTCAGATGCTTAAAAAACAGGTCCTCTATTGATTGGGCCGGTGTGTTACCTCCGAAATCTACCATTACCGGAATATTGCCTGCAAGTTTGCCAGCCTCGACCGCCCTGTCGACAGGTACCCATTCCGGCCCGTTATAATGGGAAGTTTTGATTCCTACGATATGTTCCCGGTATCTTCTGGCGATTATGGATGTTAGCTTTGAATCCATATCATTCAGGTTTTGTTCATATGCACCGCCGCGATAGCCTTCTCCTACAATATTCAACCAGGCAAGAACACGGGTTTCCGACTTGTCGATCACTTCCTCTTTGAAAGTTTCGAATGATTTCCAGCCTGAACTTCCTGCATCAACTGTAGTTGTTATACCGCTTCTGAATGTAAAGCCATCTGCCACCGGGTCGCCCGGTCTCATGCTGTGAAAATTATGGGAATGAATATCAACCAATCCCGGAGTAACATACAAACCAGCGGCATTTACTATCTGCTTTGCTGTTTTTGGATCTATATTCTTTGCAACAAGTACTATCTTGTCGCCATTGATAGCAATATCCATAAGCTCATTGATATTATTCTTAGGATCAATGACATGACCTCCTTTGATAAGAATACTATAATTCTGTGCCTGACTTGAGAAAGTTATGATGCTTAAAAAGAATAAGATTAACAGGGATGTTTTTTTCATTTTTTGCGGGTAATGTTTGGTAATTGCTTGAAGACTATATGTTAAAACTGACAGGGGGATCATCGGATTTATTTCGGCAGACTTATCTTCCAGATATTACCGCCAGCAGCACCATATTCTATAACGAATACATTATTTTTTATCATCACGGCATCAGTTGCTGCATTAAATCCTTCAACAATCCTGGTTGTTTTTACAAAATAGTTATCCGTAGCCTTATCGTACGACAGGTCCAGATGCAACAGATCTGCACCCTGATCAGTAAATGGCTTCATCAGAGCTGAGCGGGCTCCCAGTGAATACCTGATCGTGAAGCCATCGCCCTTGAAATCTTTTGAAAGATTGTTTTTCCTGTCAAAAAATAATGCAAGGGGAGAGCTGTGTGGGGTAAAGGTGCTTACACTTACGCCAGTAAGGTCGCCATCCAGTACTTTTCCGGAATGCCCCCTGTATTCATTGGCATCAGGCCCAAGGTTTTGTACGCCGGGCGAAAATTTAACTCCTTCAGGAATTTTCGGGAAATCCGGGTCATTCCTGAAGTATCGAACAGCCCAGGCATGCGCACTTCTTGGAATAAAGGGATCGGTATCCGGGTTTGGCTGCCAGTCGGGATATTGCTGCGGGTTTTCAATCCCCCCGATCACCCATGGAAATCCATAATGATGGCCCTGCCTGATCCAGAACATATCTTCATTATGGTCATAATCAGATGAATTTGATACGCCGAAGAGATTACCTGAACCATCAAATGCAAGGTCATAGGCATTACGGATGCCTTCTGCATAGATGTAGCCTTCAGCTTTTAGCTTTGCTTCATCATCAGGAAGTACAAGATCTTTAGAATTGAAAGGAAACCGGAAAATCCGTGAAGTTAGCGCACCATTTCTCGCATTTGGCCAAGCGCCATTGTTGTCCTGTACTTCTCCATGGTCGGTGCGTGCGCCGCTGTTCACAAATATGTACTTCCCATCGGGACTGATCTCGAGGGCATTCCATCCATGGTCGAACACTGTGCGGTTGGTGCCATATTCAACTGTATTGAAGACTACAGACATGACAGGTTTCCCGTTTGGTTTAAGATCATAGCGAACCATCCGGCCTTTGTTTCCCAGGCCATTATTTACCTTGGTATTGCCAGTGAGGAACAACGAATTCTTATAAATTGCTGCGCCTTGAAGGCGAGGAATTCCATGGTCTTCTACAGATAGAATTTTTTCTGCAACCGGATTTTCGTCCTGTATATTTTTTATCCTATACACTTCCCCATCATAACAGGTATAGAATATAGTCTTTGTAGATTCATCATATAAAATGCGTACACTTTTTGGTGCAACTGACATCACATGCTCAACTTTTATTCCGGGTATTAATGCTGAGGGGGGTACAAGTGCCTTGGGAGCCCTCGTATTCTGAGCATTTAATATTTCACCAGAAAGTAAGAGTACAGTAAAGAGTATTTTGCAGGAGAATGCGTATTTATTCATCATTTATTTTCTTAGGATCTTAATTCAGATAATTAGCAAATCTGTTATTATAATTCTTATTGTTTATTTAGAAGACAATGCAAAAGTCACCATATATCCGGCAGGGTTTTCAGAATCTCCTCCTACAGAGATTGCTACATATTGTTTGCCTTTGCTCCAATAAGTTGATGGATTCGCATTTGCGATGCCCGGAAGGGTGGTCTCCCAGAGCTTTTTACCTGTTTTTTGGTCAAAAGCTCTGAATTTCCTGTCGCGAGTGCTTCCAATAAATAACAACCCTCCGCGGGTAACTAATGGACCCGCTGATCCGCTGGCACCTGTTTCCGGTTCCCCCGGAGTTTGACCTTCCGGCTGATTTCCCAAGGTGATAGACCATTCGAATTCTCCTGTGTTTAAATTGATAGCATGCAACTGTCCCCATGGTGGTTTTATCCCGGGTCTGCGGCTCGCATCGGTGAATTGTCCGTAGGCAGTCAGATTCAGATATTTATCCTCCTGCGGAGTATTGATTCCAGCTTTATTTGCTGATTCATTTTCCTGGATCTCTTTCAGAAAACTTTGCTCTCTTGATGGGCGAACAGTAGATTCTTTTTCAAACAGGAAAGATATGATCGCTTCTTCCTTTCCGGCTATTACGCTTGCGAATGATGGCATTTTCCCGCCGCCTCGTTTGATCTTGTTTAAGGCATCTTCCCTGCTCAATCTTGTTTCAATGGCAAGCAATGAGGGGTTTCCCTGCTCATCACCATTTTTATCGGGCATATGGCAGCTGACACAATAGGTATTGTATAGTGCCTTTCCCTGATTGAATGCTGAGAGATTGGAGGTTTCATTTTCCACTACTTTCTTCATGGTTGCGATTTCAGGGGAATCATTTGATTTTACGTATATAATACCCTTTTCAGGATCCACTGTACCACCTCCCCAGCTTGAACCACCGCGACTTCCGGGAAGCATAAATGTTCCCTGGATCGATGGCGGCGTGAATGGCCCTTCGTATCTGAAGGCATTGAATCGATTCACCAGGCTGTCATAGGATGATTGAGTGTAAAAACTAATATCATCTTTCGTTATTGATTGACGTGCGTAAGGTGCCGGTTTTAAGGGGAATGGCTGTGTAGGCCAGGCTTGTTCACCAGGAATATCTGACGGAGGCACCGGACGTTCCTCAATCGGGAATAAGGGTTCGCCGGTTTCGCGGTTGAAGGTATAGATATAACCTAATTTAGATGTTTGCGCTACCGCATCGATCTTTTTACCATTATGTTCTACTGTGATCAGGTTTGGAGCTGCAGGCAGATCATAATCCCAAAGATCGTGATGAACGGTCTGAAAATGCCATCTGTATTTACCTGTTCTTGCATCAAGTGCCACAACAGAATTGCCGAAAAGGTTCATGCCAATCCGATCCTTGCCATAGTAATCATAGGTAGGAGAGCCTGTTCCAAAAAATACCATTCCGCGTTCTTCATCCAGACTCATGCCTCCCCAGTTATTAGCTCCGCCCACATACTTCCACGCCTCTTTTGGCCAGCTATCATAGCCAACTTCGCCCGGTTGTGGAACGGTGTGAAAAGTCCATTCCAGTTTACCTGTCAGTATATTATACGCCCGGATATGCCCCGGCTCGGCACCATATAATTCTGAAACCTCGTTGCCAATGATCAGTAATTCTTTAAATACAATTCCCGGCGAAGTAGGGATGACAGAGATCTTATCGGGATCACCTCGCATGCCGGTATTCATACTGACCTTGCCCTTGTTGCCAAAGGAAGCGATAGGGATTCCTGTCGCTGCATTCAATGCAAAAAGATTGTCGCCGCCCGTAAATAGTATGCGTTTATCTGATCCTTCTTCCCAATAAGTTACACCTCTGCCAACACCACCGCCAGCCTCACCATTGAACGGGTCAAATGACCATATTTGCTCACCTGTTGAAGCATTAAGAGCATAAACACGATGTCTTGCAGACATGGTATACATCACTCCGTCAATTATTATTGGATTACTTTCGCTGCTGCCACCTCTTGATCCCTGTGGGGCATCACTGAATTTATATGTCCAGGCCAGTTCCAGCTGCGGAACATTTTGGGTATTGATCTGATTAAGAACAGAATATCCTGTTCCTTCAGCATCAGCTTTATAGACACTCCAGGTGCGTTCCAGATTAAGGTTCTTTTCAAAAGCAGGATATACTTTGCAGCCGGTATAGATCAGAATACTAATGACGGAGA
>Ga0123337_10005031_pt1 | contig 13183 bp, 9 predicted proteins | sample frozenSSSSmetaG_FD_89792 | JGI IMG/M metagenome (GOLD analysis project Ga0123337, IMG submission 89792) | Glacier valley bacterial and archeal communities from Borup Fiord, Nunavut, Canada, to study Microbial Dark Matter (Phase II) -... | ecosystem: Environmental > Aquatic > Freshwater > Ice >...
AACAATACCACGTACTCACAAGGTAACATCGTTTATACTTGGAACTTCGGTGACAACAATACTTCTAATGTTGGAGCTCCGGTTCACGCCTATAAATCAACAGTATCACAGACTTATACTGTAAAACTAAAAGCAAGCATTATTGGTGGTTGCGCAGATTCAATCAGCAAAACTGTAACTATTCAGCCATTGCCTACTACCTGCTCATTCGATATCAATGGTAAAATAAACGCAGCTAAAACTTCTCCAATGCAATTTGTACCAACAGGCGGAACAAGCTCTGGTATCACTTACACTTGGGTAACCGGCGACGGTAATTCATTGAGCTCTACAGGTTCAGGTACTTCTTATACTTATAATGCTCCGGGTAAATATTGTGTAACCATGACAGCCCGTAACATTGCAGGTTGTGAGTGTTCAACAACCAAATGTGTGCAATTGACTACAGATTTGACCAGTGCAGAAAGCATGAACAATGCGGTATCAGTTTATCCTAACCCTAACGGTGGTATCTTCAATGTAACTCTTGCTGCTGAAATCAGCACTGAGATGACAGTGAATGTTTACAACACCATTGGTGAATTGGTTAAAACTGTAGTGGTAAACAGCAATACAACTTCTATTGATATGTCTGAATTCGCTTCAGGTGTATACACAGTGAAAGTCATTGCTGACAACCAAATCGCTACTAAAAAGATTACTATTACAAGGTAATTGTAAAATTGGTTATTATATGTTTGAGATCCCGGACCACAGTGTCCGGGATTTTTTTTGCTTTAAAATTGGGAAACTGAGGGGTTCTTTTTATCCGCTTAAAAAAGTATTATTGCATATTAATTCCATTATCCGTCCATGACATTGAAGTTTTTCCGATCTTACAGATTATCTTATCTGTTAATATTTCTATCATTTTGTTCGTTTTCATTTGCCCAGCAACCAAACTTGTTAAAAGATTGTTATGCCGGTAACAGGGGTTCCAACCCGCATGAATTAACCGCTGCGGGCAATTACCTGTTTTTCTCGGCAGATGATAGTATCCATGGAATTGAATTGTGGAAAACGGATGGCACTGCTGTTGGAACCTCGGTAGTCAAAAATATAGGGTTTGAGCAATACAGCTCCAGACCCCACGCGCTGACTGCAGTTAATGCGCTGCTGTTTTTTGTGGCCAATGATGATAAACACGGCAATGAACTCTGGAAAACAGATGGCACAGAAAGTGGAACAGTGATGGTGAAAGACATCAATAAAGGGACAGGAACTTATCAGCCGGTGATGTTGACCAATGTGAACGGAATGCTGTATTTTATCATTGAGGATAAATCTAAAGGTGTTCAATTGTGGAAAAGTGACGGTACAGAGCCCGGTACAATGCTTGTAAGTGATTTTGGAGCATCCGGGAAGGGCACTGTAATGCTTCAACTGCATGCAGCGGAATCGAAGCTATATGCGATGTTGTTGCATCCTGGCGGGAAACGTTCTTTATGGGTAAGCGACGGCACAAATACTGGTACCATATCGCTCAAAACATTTGAGGCATTGCCTGCAGGTAAATTGTCATCTGATAAATTGGCGCATATCGGACATACACTCTATTTTGCAGCTTATGACAATAAATCAGGTGCTGAATTGTGGAGAAGCGATGGCACATTGACCGGAACAGTAATGGTGAAGGACTTAGTGTCTGGTGCATCAGGCTCAAATCCTGCGTACTTTTTTAATCTGAATGGCAGTTTGTTGTTTATTGCAAACAATAACAAGGGTATGAATGAACTCTGGAAAACAGACGGTACTGAAAAAGGAACTATCAGTTTAAAAACCATACATGCAGGTTCACCTGATAAAATGCATTATAGCATGGAAATGTCAAATGGTTATGTTTTGATGGGAGCTTATATGTCAACGAATAATCTGGGAACCGTGATGGATTTATGGAAAAGCGATGGGACACATCAAGGTACTTCACTACTTAAATCTTTTTCCATGGGAGAGGGCATATCTATTGATCAGCAAATTAAAGCATTCAATGGCCTTGTGTTTTTTTCGGCGGCTTCAGAAGGCACCGGCCTCGAATTATGGAAAAGTAATGGCACTGCTCAAGGTACGGAATTATTCAGGGATATCTGCCCAGGTTCTCAGGGGGCCGCACCTCTTGCATTTACACCGTTTAAAGGGCAGTTGTATTTTGTTTCGGAAGACGGTTCACATGGCAGTGAATTATGGAAAAGTGATGGAAAAAACATGGCGAACATGGTCAAGGATATCCATACAAAAGGGGTGAGTGCTTATCCGTATAATCTGACAGATATTAATGGGACACTTTTTTTTGCCACACATCACAGCCACTCTAAAGCACAGCTTTGGAAAAGTGATGGCACAGAGAAGGGCACCAGAATGCTGAAGGAAATTATTCTGCCGTCGGATGAATTAACACTTGAAAATTTTACCCATGTAAAAGGGATATTGTATTTTGTGATTGACGATGGAAGAACCCAGATGCAATTATGGAAAAGTGATGGCACAGAAAAAGGTACCATCATGGTGAAGTGTATACGCACAAATTCCGAAAATAAAGTTGTGCTGCCCGGCAAGGATGGTAAAAAAAAACCGGCAAGTAATGCTATAAAATTTAATACTCAATATACTGCCGAACTCAAAGGTATACTGTTTTTTAATGCAAGAACAGAAACCCATGGGTATGAACTGTGGCGAAGCGATGGCACAGAACAAGGTACGTTTATGGTCAAAGATATATGGAAGGGTGAAGAATCATCAGACCCGCAAAGTTTACTTGTTATGAATGGACTTTTGTATTTTACAGCAGGTGATTTTAACAATGGTATTGAATTGTGGGCCAGCGATGGAACTGAAAAAGGTACGGTGCGATTTAAAGATATTTTTTTGGGCGGAGGTAGTTCCGAACCCATGCATCTCAGACTGGTGAATCATATCTTGTACTTTGCAGCCAATGATGGGCTACACGGTCATGAATTATGGAAAAGTGATGGCACTGCCAATGGCACGGTGATGGTAAAGGATATTCAGCAAGGAGAGGAGAGTTCCGACCCCGATGAACTTACATTTGCCAATGGTGTAATCTATTTTACTGCTGACAATGGAAAACAAGGTATTGAGTTATGGAAAAGTGACGGAACAGAGCAAGGAACTGTGATTGTATCGGATATTTGGGCAGGGGCTGAGGATTCCAATCCTACAGAATTGACTGCTATTAATGGTGTTTTGTTTTTTGCCGCTGAGACCTCATCGCATGGCGTAGAATTGTGGAAATCTGATGGCACTGAGAAGGGCACAATCATGGTAAAAGAGATTAAGAAAGGGGAAGTGGGTTCCGGTTGCAGAAGTCTCAGAAACCTCAATGGAGTGCTTTATTTTGTTGCGGTGAGCGAGGATAGAAATCCGGAACTATGGAAATCATCCGGAAAGTCCGGTAATACTGAAATGGTAAAGGGACCTTATTCTGAATCCAATAACCTGCCACCCGCTTATTTGACCATTTTTGCGGGCAAATTATATTTTGTGGTAGATGACATAGAGCATGGAACTGAGTTGTGGAAGATAGATTAGCTGTGCTTTAGGGTTCAATTGATTTCCCAAACCTCATACAACCTGTTCTGATCCTGATGGGTGATGCGCAGATACAAAGCTTTATCCTGAATATAGGATTCGATGATTTCCGGCCATTCAATCAGACAGAGATGTCCTGAGTCCAGATAGTCAAAAAAGCCTATTTCAGAAAGTTCTTCCGGATGACGGATTCTGTAAAGGTCAAAATGATAAAACATCTGGCCTGAAGCATTGCTGTATTCATTTACAAGATTAAAGGTCGGGCTTGTAACGGCAGATGTAACGCCATAACGCTTCAGAATTTCTTTACTTAATGTTGTTTTACCTGTGCCAAGGTCGCCCTGCATCAGGAGAATATGCGCGTCTTTAAGCAGAAGCGTGATATCATCTGCGGTTTGCGCAATATCCGACAATGATGCTGTACGTTGATAAAGCAAAGGTGGCAAAGTGAGAGTCTGCTTAAGATTTTTTCTTGTAATAAGTCATGGCTTCAGGCAACCAGGCTTGAAGATCCTTGATTCTTTGCGCATCACTTGGGTGTGTACTAAGTATCTGTGGTGGTTGAACAGAACCTGACATTTTGCTCATCCTGCCCCAAAATGCAATGGCTTCGTTTGGATCATAACCGGCAAGGGCCATAAAAACCAATCCAAGTTTGTCTGCTTCTGTTTCATGTTTTCTTGAATAACTTAACATGGTTAAATCACCTGCTACACCAAAAGCTGTAGCAAAAATATTTTGTGTGGCCGCCGGACTGCCTGAAATAGCAACAGAAAGTACTGTACCTATGCCATTCGCTTTCATCTGCTGCGTCATACGTTCGTTACCGTGCTTAGCCACAGCGTGTGCAATTTCATGTCCCATAACAACGGCTAAAGAAGCTTCGTTTTGTGTAATGGGCAATAGACCGGTATACACTACCACTTTACCCCCAGGCATGCACCAGGCATTTGCTGTAGCATCTTCAACCGTATTAAATTCCCAACTATAATTAGCAATTTGCTGATTGTATTTTCCATCTTGGTAAGTCTTGAAAAAATCTGTAATGGCTATAGCAATATTACCCCCAACCTTTTTAACCAAAGCGCTTTGTTGACTGTTAGTGGTCAGAGGGTGTTCGGCAAGAAATTTCCTGTATTCTGTTTCGCTTAATTTAGCGAGTTCTGTCTCACTCTCCCAGGTACTTTGTTTTCTACCGGTAATGGGTACTTTTGTGCAAGAAATGGCAATGCTGATAACAGCCAGGGCAAAAAATAATTTTTTCATAAGTTGATGTTCGAATCAGCTGCAAATATACAGCTTAAAAAATTAAATTAATTCAACCTGCGCAGAAAGCCCTTGGTCACATAGTGCCGTGCAAAGCGGTTCCAGTAGGGTGTACTGGCCTGATTTTACTGCACACTTGCCCTTTGAATGAACTATCCATGCGCATTGTTCTGCCTGATATACATCATGTTTGCAATATTTCACCAGACAATGAATGACATGGTCAAATGTATTCACTTCATCATTATATAATACCAACTCATAATCTGCATTATCTGTAGATTGTAACAGTACGTCAATGTCAATTTCTTCCTGATGTTCCGGACTTGTATGCACCATCTGTGTGATTATCTTCTATGTTTTTTTAATAGTTTAGCCTTGTTTTCACTTCCTGCCACCAGTCTTACAATGTTTTTCTGATGCGTGAGTACCACCATTACAGCTGCGGCAATACCGAAAGCCACAAAAAATGGTTCCTCATTTTTATAAATAACAATAGCGATGAGTGGGAAAGCTACGGCAGCCAGAATGCTACTGAGTGATACATAGCGGGTTGAAAATAATATCACCACAAAAAGCATGATGCAAACTAGTGCTGAAAGGTAATGTATGCCGATAATCATGCCTAAAAGTGTAGCTATACCTTTTCCGCCTTTAAAATTGGCATACAATGGGAAGATATGTCCTACCACTGATGATAAACCAAACAATAATTGGATATTGACATACCTGACGGTTCCGATATCGATAAAATAAAGATATCTGACCAGGCTGGCTGCTGTAAGACCTTTTAATACATCAATCAATAAGACAACAGTTCCGGCTTTTTTGCCAAGCACCCTAAATGTATTGGTTGCTCCAGAATTACCACTGCCATGTTCGCGAATATCAATGCCGTAAAAAGCTTTACCTACCCATAATGCCGTTGGCATTGAACCAATAAGGTAAGAAACAATAACTCCGCAAATAATTAAAATCAACTCCATTTATGTAAAAAAATTTTTTGGTTAAAAGGCAAAGATACGGTTTTTTTCATTTTTGCACAAGTTTTTACGTATCTATTTGTTGTTTAATGTATTAGGCCTTACTCGTCGAGGTCAACATCGTTTCTTTTCATGAAATTATCCTTGGTTTTTTCACTGCCGACTCTGATGAGGAATTGCTCGTCAAGCACCCTGTTGGATTCCAGAGACACCGCAGTGGCAAGTTCGGCATTATTGGTGGCAATAATGATACTGCCTCTTGAATATTCCATGTAAAACCAATCGCCGTTATCTGTAATCACGTATAGATATATTTTATCCCCGCTGCGTTTTTTCTCAATCGCAATAGTCGTGCTAAATGTCTTGTTGATAATCACACCATTAAATAAAGGCATCACCATCGGTCCTGCGGCAATAAATTTGCGTTTGACGCGGTCGAATGCAATATTGACATCGGAGAAAACAAATCCTGATTTTAATTCACCGTCAGGAGGAATGGTTCCACTTGCTTCAAGTGATTTGACCATTCTTGCCGCAATTTTTTCATCTGAAACAAGTTCAAAAATACCCATCTTGTTCTCATCTGTTTTTTGTGAACCCGGTGTGGTTCCTGAACCCTCCGCCAGCAGTATTTTGGTGAGTTTTGTTTTTATTTCTGCAGGTAACGGGAAATCCATTAACATCATCAGATTAAAACGGAATGTCGTGTCTGTGCCGGAATGAAAGGCTGTACCTGCAGATTGCAGTGTGACTTTCGGCGCTACAATATTGAAGTCGAAATGCCCTTCAGCATATACGCTGGTATCTTTTTCATTAAACTGTATGTAATTACCTTTTAATGCATTTTTCAATAGTTTAGCCTCATTACCGATCAGGAAAGCATCTTTGGAATTGTCGTAAAACAAAATTCCTGTATCCGATTGCAACTCAGGATCACTGTATCGTCTTTTCAGGTCAAACATAATTGGATATACATGGTTGCTGTCATTCGCAAAATATAAACCAATTGAAAGTTTTTTATTGTCTTTATCCCTCGGATTAATCACATCAATTATCACATTTTGCGGGTCAACTACATTTTTATACCTCAACCACAGGGTTTCCATATGTGCAAATGAGTGCATAGGTCTCACATAGCCCATAAATTCAATAGGCCTGCGTGTACTGATAATTTTAAACAGTCCTTTAAAACCTATTTTTTTATCCAGCCTGAAGTTTTTATCATCAGCTATTCGTCCAAATCCGACGAGGTGATTTGCCGTATCAATCCTTATACTGTCAACAAATAATGGTTGTTCCACTTTGTATTTATTGATATATCTGTAATAACCTGTTGCTGCAAGTGTATTGCCCCCGAGAATAGTGGTACGGCAATTTTTGATTTCATGAAATTTGTCAATTCTGTTGGCTTCTATTTTAGAACTGTCTAATCTATCCATCACGGCTTTTTCTCTCACAATAGCTTTGCCTTCAAAAGGGTACACCCTGCTGTCAGCCACATCGATATAAGGGATTTTTTCCATGTAAAGTACATTGCTTACCAAATCAAATTTAGCGTATGCACATTCAAACCTGACACTGTCCTTCACATTCTGAGGAAGTCCAACAAACATTGGTTTTATACCCGCCATCGCCGCTCCGGGTTTTATTTCCATAGTCTTTTTATTCATATCCCATTTGTAATCATTCATATTACTTGAATAATTATTATATGGGAATTGTGTATAAGCACCGAGTATATTGGTGAAGAATCTTCCCTCGCGTTTGTCAAAATCAAGGTCACCTTTCATGTTGTGACTTTCAAACGCAAATTTTGTTGGATCAACAGCAAAAATCTGAATACTGGAAACATCTGCATGTGTTTTGTTTCTGCCAAATACCATATCGTTGCTGGCAAAAGCTGCTTCGCTCCAAAACAGTTTGCCGTCGCCGCGCAAATCGTGAGGAGATAAGGTCAGTTTTCCTTCAAAGTCATACGCAGTTTTAAAGACTTTAAAATTGCTGTCCAGTTTGGTCTGGAACATTCGGTCTTGTTTTGGATACCATTCAGTGCGGACATTGTAGCCGGCCACTAACGGATATTTAGAGCTCTCAGGAAGGTCAAAACTGGAACTATTACCAACTGTTGCATCGGGCAATAAAAGGTATTCAGGAGATCTGGATATAGAGGTTTGATAAATCAGGTCGCCACTGGCATAAAAACCCCTGTTACTCAGATTAACCGTCAGGTTACCTGTACCTTTTCCACCATACATCGGTAGATTCACCTTGTCGACAAAACCAAGTGAAAAGTCAGGTTGTATTCTGGCCGTATTTTTCATATCAGGGAAAATGCCGTCTGATACCAATGTGCCCCCGAAGCCAAATCCTGCAATGGTAAAGTTGTCAAGACTGTCAATGGTGAAAGGATCGATCTCAAACTTAAATTTGTCGGCCTTGTAAGCATGGTTATGCGTACCCGCACGGTCATAATTGATTTCTGAGCCTCTTTCTGCTATAAAAATAGGATAGTGGGGATAATCTTTTAAACCTGATTTGTTGTTGGCAGAATCTATAAGTATTCTACCATATGTATTCGATAATACACTTTCTACTTTTCTCAGGGAATTGGTATTCATGTCAGGATAATAAATAACCATACTGTCAATAGTTGTGTTATTAATCTGAAAACCTGCATAATTAAAGGTAAAGTCTTTGGAAAAAAAGTCAATACGCCCGGCCCGTATCATACCGGCAAACTGTAGCGTCTTATTCTTTTTAATGGTGAGCAGTTGGTCTTTGGGAATGGTAATTACGTTTTGAGAATCGCTGAATGTAAATCTTCTGACCCCTTCCATTTTCAAATCGTGTGTCTGTATATTATAGGTGATATTCGGCTTGCCGGCAATCACACTGGCAAATCTCAGCACATCATAATCCTTGCCACCGGTATTATTAGACACCCAGTTGAATAATCTGTCACGCACATAGATAGAATCTGTTTCCCTGTTGTAATAGATAAAACCTTCATCGGCCATATCCATCATCTGCTGTGTAAGGTATTCTTTTTTAGAATTGATGGCCGCAGCATAGTCATCAATATGGAAAGTTCTTTTTTTCGTACTGCGCCAATAGATGAACATTTTATCCAAAGGGTTCTGATTCAGTGCGCCTTGTTGTTTTTCAAATAGAAATTTTTTGAAAAAAGTATTGGTTTCAACATAAGCTGCTTTGTCATTTGAAATCATATCAAAGTCAATATATGGCTGACTTTGATCCCATTTGACATTTTCAACATCAATTTCCACACCGTGATAATTATCTGTAAAAGGCATGCGCATCAAGCCATCAACACCTTTATGCAATGTCATTTTCTTTTTTTGAATGTCGTATGAGAAAATAATATTCGGATGGGTGATAAAACCGGTATCTACTTTAATGCTGATAGCGGCATGCTGACTCATTACTTTACCTGAGTCAAGCCTGAAAGCAGGCGACTTTATTTCCACCATGGGTTTGCCTTTATACAACAAAGTAATGCTGGCAAAACTTTCACCGATATTCTGACTGTTGATTTTGTTTCCTTCCATGGAAAAACCACCTTTATAAATGGCTTGATCACCCACTATACCTTTAATTTCAATGGTCGGCTCGTAACTTGTAAATTTAGGGAATCCTGAACTTTTAATTAATTCCACGGAACTGGTTTGTGATACTCGTTCAACCAGCACGCCCAATATTTTTGCAGAGGAAATTTTAGGGTAGGTCAATACTGCGGAATCAACTGTAAATCCTCCGGAATTAAAATCTATGCGATGTTTTTTGAATTCAGCATACACTTCTGTTTCCGGTTTGTCAACTCGGGTCCAGTTAATTCGACCCTGAGTACCTGTCCATATTTTTTTGTCCGGGAAATAGGTGCCACTGCAATTGTATACGATTATTTTATCTACTTCTGCATCACAGTGCAAATCCAGATGTTTAAAAATAATGCTGAATCTGTTGTTTTCAAAACCAAATTCAAAGCTGTTGTTGGAGGCGTACCAGCGTCTGGCATCTGTTCGGAAAAAGGTATTGTCCTTAAACAGTGAATTGGCTGTTTCAAGAAAAAAGAGATAGTCTTTAGGGTTTTTATCCAATAAGGCTTTACTAATGTCTTGCCATTGTTTGAGCAGGGTCGGATTAAGTTTTTTCTGATAATAAAGATCCAGATTGCTTAACATGAGTTCAAAATAAGGCTCACGGGGCAACTGTTTATACATCATATTATTGCTAATTTTGATGATAAATTTTTGTTGGTCAGGGGTGATTTTTCCTGTTTTCCAGTTTTTTGAGAAATTTTCCGCAATTTTTGTCAGCTCCGGTTTTTTAGCGTCAGTCATAAATTTAACGAATTCTTCTATAAAAACGTTTGGTTCGTTACTGAAACTCGTCTGAGCCTGAGCGAAAGACATGAAAAATAAGGTGTAGAGGCAGAAAGCAATTTTTCTCATAAGGCTGCTAAATTAACTTCGATTTGTGGAATTTATTGCACAAGATGTGCCATAAATGAAAAAATACAAGGGTTTCTTAAAAATCCCCGTACACATCTGTCAAAGCTTCATAGCCATTTTCAGTGATCAAAATGGTATGTTCGAATTGTGCAGAAAGTTTACCGTCAATAGTTCTGGCAGTCCACCCGTCTTTTCTATCCACTTTGCAACGGGCTTTACCAGCGTTAATCATAGGTTCTATTGTAAAAGTCATGCCCTGTCTCAGAATAGGTCCGCTGTTTTTCTTTGCAACATGATCCACCTGAGGATCTTCATGGAAACGCACACCAACACCATGCCCGCAAAATTCAAATACCACACTGTAACCATGTTTGACGGCGTGTTCGTTAATCACAAATCCTATATTTCCGAGATGATTGCCGGGATAACATTCTTTCATGGCCAATCTCAAGCATTCATTAGTGACTTGTACAAGTTCATGTGCATAAGGACTGACATTGCCAATTTCATACATGCGGCAGGTGTCGCCATAATATCCGTTCAATATGGTGGTGACATCCACATTGACAATATCACCATCTTTAATCACCGTATCATTCGGAACGCCATGACATACCACATCATTAGGAGAAATGCAGGTCGCATATTTATACCCCTTATATCCTTTTGTCGCCGCTACTGCACCGTTTTTTTGCACAAATGCATCTGCAAGACTATCTATCTCTAGGGTGGTAATACCCGGTTTGATATATGGTTCCAGATATTTGAGCGTTTCGGCAGCAAGACTGCTACTGGCTCTAATACCTTCAATCTGTTCCGCTGTTTTAATAATTATTGCCATGTTAATCCTCTGTATTCAATCTATCTTGTAGTTGCCTAAAATAAAACCGCGAATTTACTAAATGGCTTCCATACCAGCTAAAAAATTCGCCGTCAACTAGCATTATTTTGGTCAACGGTAGTTGTAAAGCCAATTCTTGAATATGTTTTTCTGCAAAAGGGTAGGGCTCTGACGATAAAAGTAAAACTTCAGGTTGTAATTGGACAATCTCACTAATATCCAGTTCCGGATATCTTGAGTTTTCAGGCATCAGGTTGATAAATCCGGCATGTGTAAGCATGTCTTGAATAAATGTAACACTTCCGGCAGCCATGTATGGATTTTTCCAAATGAGGTAAATACAACTGCGTTTTTTTAACCTTGCGGGCGACTTGAAATCTTCTCTGATTTTGTCCACCATTTTTGAAGCCATTTGATCTGCTGCTGCAATTTCCCCGATAGCTAAAATCATTTTGCAGGCATCGTCAATTGTATGAATATTACTGACCCAAACGGGGTATAATTCAGAGAGATGATTGACAATTTCTTCTGTGTTTTCTTCCTTATTACAAATAATAAGATCAGGATTTAATGACTTGATAAGCTCGTAACGCACTTTTTTTGTACCACCGACCTTTGTGGCATTCTTAAAATAAGACTTGGGATGAATACAAAAAACGGTCTGCCCCACAATTCTATCTGCAATTCCGAGATCATATAAGAGTTCTGTCTGTGAGGGTACAAGCGAGATGATACGTTGCGGGGAATTGGGAATGAAAACTTTCCTCCCCATCATATCGAGATATTGAGTCTTCACGAATAAGAAGCGGTTAAATAGTAGATTTACAGGTTGCCCCTGTTAGCCTGTTCTCTTTCAATCGCTTCAAATAAAGCCTTAAAATTGCCCTTGCCAAAGGATTTTGCACCTTTGCGTTGTATAATCTCGTAGAACATTGTTGGACGGTCTTCTACCGGTTTAGTAAACAACTGAAGCAGATAACCTTCATCGTCGCGGTCAACCAGAATACCCAGTTCTTTTAATGGTTCAATATCTTCTTCAATAGGGCCGACTCTGTCGAGTAAATCATCGTAATATGATGACGGTACTTTAAGAAATTCAACCCCTCTTGCCATCAATTGTTTTACCGTTGATACAATATCAGCTGTAGCAATAGCAATGTGCTGAGTGCCTTCGCCTTCATAAAATTCAAGGTATTCTTCAACCTGTGATTTCTTTTTGCCTTCAGCGGGTTCGTTGATTGGGAATTTTACATACCCGTTGCCATTGCTCATCACCTTACTCATAAGCGCAGAATATTCAGTAGAAATATCTTTATCGTCAAAGGAAAGAATATTCCTGAATCCCATCACATCTTCGTAAAATTTAACCCATGGATTCATTTGATTCCAGCCTACATTGCCGACACAATGGTCAACATATAAAAGACCTGTAGGACCGGGATTATAAGTGCTTTCCAGTTTTTTGAAACCTGGCATAAAAACGCCCTGATAGTTTTTGCGTTCAACAAACACGTGCACCACTTCACCATATGTGTGTATGCCGCTCATTCTTACTTCTCCCTGCTCATCTTTTAGGGTCAAAGGTTCCATGTATGACTTAGCACCTCTTTTGATGGTCTGTTCATAAGCGTCGTATGCATCATCCACCATCAGAGCCAGAGTTTTTACCCCGTCCCCGTGTTTTTCGTGGTGTATGGCAACTTCAGAACCTGACCTTAAGGGTGTTGTAAGCATGAGTCTCATCTTATTTTGAACCAACACATAACTTGCTCTGTCTTTCACACCGGTTTCTGGTCCTGCATACGCCAGACTCTGGAATCCGAACGCTGTTTTGTAAAAGTGCGCTGCCTGTTTAGCATTGCCAACATATAATTCAATGTAATCTGTACCGTTCAGAGGTAGAAAATCCTGACCAAGTTCCGGCTTCATTTCTTTGATTAATGTATCCATAAGATTGAGTTTGTTTTATGCTGTATGCAGCGATTGATTAATAAAATTTAAATCTTTCGTCTTTCACCTTGCAAACTTTTTTTAAG
>Ga0123337_10005033_pt1 | contig 13177 bp, 12 predicted proteins | sample frozenSSSSmetaG_FD_89792 | JGI IMG/M metagenome (GOLD analysis project Ga0123337, IMG submission 89792) | Glacier valley bacterial and archeal communities from Borup Fiord, Nunavut, Canada, to study Microbial Dark Matter (Phase II) -... | ecosystem: Environmental > Aquatic > Freshwater > Ice >...
CAACTTAAACTAAACCTATCCGGATAAGGGGGCATGCGAAACCGAAGTCTGAAAAAAAGTATAGTGGGAATAGCTTCAATGATGTATTTTAGCTGGACCTAAAAGTTTACCGGACAGCAATGACTGTCAATTGTCAATTATCCTCTAATCTTATCCAGCAATCCACTCAAAGTATTGGCCTCTTCATCACTAAGATTTTTGGAAAGCAGATCCTTCAATGAGACTTCATTATCCAGTTTTTGAAGAATATCCAATCCTTTTTGACTGATAAGTACATCTACAGCTCTGCGGTCTTTGTTACTGACGCATCGTTTAACTAAATCTTTCTGCACCAGCCGCTCAACAATTCTGGATGCATCAGACATTTTATCAAGCATACGTTCTTTCAGAATGTTTACTGTAGCGGGTTTGGGGTATTGACCTCTTAAAATTCTTAGTATATTATATTGCTGAAGAGTAATACTGTGTTTATTAAGCTTTAATTTTAGCAAATTAGTTATCCATCCGTAAGTATATATGAGGTTTACAACCACTTTTTGATGATTATCTTCAAATTTTCTGTTATAAATTTCCTTTTCTATTTCCATATAGAAGCTTTTTACACACGCTGGTTCACAATTTGAGTGTATTTATAAAAAATCACCCCGATTAATAACAAATTATTTAACCTTAGCCTTGGTATTGTTATCCTGTCCATATTTCCAGGGGCAGTTCAAACATTTATTCTTGCAGCAATATCCTCTTTTTAAATGGTACTTTTCTGTAAACACGAGATTACCATCTTCGTCAATATAATAGTCCACATTCTCAATCAGCATAATTAAGTAATTTAACAATCAATTGGCCATCAAAATAAGATTTCAAATGTTTTCCATCGCCATGAAGTGTCCAAATTTCTGAGGGAGCAACTTGTTTGACCATACTGAGAATATCATTCCAATCTACATGATCTGAAATTAAAATTTTAAGATCATTATTTATCTGCAAATTCATCCAACCTGATGCGAATGCCCTGACCACATTTTTTGCCCTGATATAGCTGTTAAATGTTAAAGGCGGTACAATATAAACCATATTCTGATCCGGCTGTTTCATTTGTTTACGGGTGTAAAGTTCATATTTGCCAGGGTGAAAGCCAAATTGCTCGTAAATCCTGTTCAAACCAAGTATAGAATGGTGAACCAGCACCTGACGCTGCGGACAATGATCAGACATCAGACGAATAAGCCTTTGTGCCTTACCAAGAGAATAGGCTCCAAGTAAAACATTGTGATTAAACAAATTAAGTTTTTTAATTTCTTCACTTGCCTGAGGATGCTGAACTGCGGGATTTGCAAAAGTAGATTCGGTAATCAAAACATCTGCTCTGACAATGACGATTTTTTCGCAGGTGGCATCATCTTGCAATTTATAATCACCTGTATATAAATATTTTACACCTTTATAATCCATGAGCACCTGAGCTGAGCCCAAAATATGCCCGGCTGGAATGAAGCTTATAATTACTCCGTTTAAAACGAAAGAATCTGACCAATCGTAAGTCCGGAAATTATTACCTGCATTCTTATGGTACCTGTGCTGCATAATGGCGGCAGTTGCAGGTGTACAATACACATAATCATTGCCTCTGGCAGCATGATCACCGTGTGCATGTGAAATAACAGCATGTGGAGAAGCCTCTTTCGGATCAAGGTAAAAATCGCCGTAGCGGCAATACAAACCGTGCTCATCAATTACCAAAAAGTCGTCAATAATCATATCAGGATCGAATCATCATAAACTGCTGATGCAATTGAAGAATTTGGGGGATTAATAACTTTTTCTCATCGTTATTCAGAATATGATCTGCAAACCCTATTTTCTGATCGTCAGTAAACTGGCGGTTCATTCTCAATTGAATATCTTCTGCACTAATTCCATCTCTTGCTTGAACTCTGTTTATTCGGGTTTCAACAGGTGAGATTACAAGTATCGACTGATCGCACATTTTATAGGCATCACTTTCGTATAAGAGCGCTGCTTCTTTTATTATATAGGATGCCCCCTTCTGATTTAAAACCCAGTTGTCAAACGCCCGAAAAACAGCGGGATGTACAAGAGAATTCAATTTCCCCAATTCATTTTTATCATTAAATACTACTGATGAAATATAGCTTCGGTTCAATTCTCCGTTTTTTGTGTAAGAATTCTCTCCAAAGGCATCAAGAATCCCGGATTTCAATATGGGATCGGTAGACATTATTGATTTTGCGACATCATCCGCGTAAAATACAGGTACACCCAACAGTTCAAATACTTTACAAACTGTTGTTTTCCCGCTACCAATTCCTCCTGTTATACCTATCTTCAGCATCACTTTTGAATTATAAAATCTAATGTCTGAGGTTCAATTTTAACAAGTTTGGAAAATTCCGGTATACGGATTATTCTGACTGGTAACTGTGAATATCCATTTTCCTTCCAATTATTCAGGTCAACAAACAGTTCAAAATCAGTTCTATCTGTCTGTGGGTATTTACTCAATGGGATAAGAAAAGTAAGCTTTACTTTATCGGGAAGTAATTTTACATTCCTGAATTCTTTATTATTAAGAACATTTACAGGTACTTCAATTACCTTTTCTGTAAACTCATCAATATTTAATCTGAGATCAACAAAGCTGGGATGAATCGTAATATTCGCCTTCGAGGGTCGCTTCAAATTGATTTTCATATTCCTGCTTTCACCAACCTTTTTCAAACTTAAAAGATCTGTTTCCCATGAATTTATTTTCGCAAGTTCTTTAACAGGCCCCGTAATGGTAATATATGCGGGATTGATTTGAATGGAATCAGAAATCCCAAATTGTGGTTTAAACTTAATATCCTGTTTTAATACGACTGGAATTTTCTTGAAAGTGCTGGAAGAAAAATCAAAATAAAGTGTGTCCGGATGAATTTGAACTACTTTTTGTGTAGAGCCTACCTGAGTATTGATCTTTTGAATCTGTTTTGATAGCTCGATAAAGGTCTGCTTCTGCAATTCCTTCAAGTCAATATCAACTGACTGAGGGTTTATCCTTAACTTAGAAAATAATAATTGCCAGCCTGTTCCCTCAACCTGAAGCCTGATAGTGTCTGACTGAAGTGGATGAAATGCCCGGTTTTCTGGCAAATCAACAAAACGCACCAATGTCTGAACCTGATAAATATACCTGTTTGAAAGTGCAAAAAATAACCATGCCCCCACTGCCAATAATAGGCAGAGGAAAAACAGGGAGATCCTGCGTCTTTCGATTTTGGTAAATTTAAATAAAGGCATCTCAGATGATTAATCAAATTTAGTCAAATAAAAACGCCGCTTCAACAATGAAGCGGCGTTCATATTAATTTGATGATAGTATTATTTGGCTGCTGACTGACTAAGGGCTTTAGACGATTCAAGGGAAACAGAAGATTTTTCAAAACGAATCTTAGTACCGCTCTCTACTTCAATCAGAAAGGTAGTTTCATTCAAGTCAACAATTTTACCATGTATTCCTGAGGTAGTGATAATTTTATCACCCTTTTTTAATTCCTCAACAAACTTTTTATGATCCTTTGCTTTTTTCATTTGAGGGCGTATCATAAAAAAATAAAACACCACAATAATTAGTAGCATTGGTAAAAACTGACCTATCTGTTGCATATCCATATTATTCTTGTTTAAGTTTAATTATTATTTTGTTTTAGCAGCCTCAACCATTCCGAGTATGTTCAGTTCGGTTAAAGATGGAATTGTATTAGCTGTAATACTTACTATTTTATTCTGCATTCCTGGCTTTCCAGCACTGTTAAACACAACACGAATAACTCCCTCAGCACCCGGAGCTATAGGCTCTTTAGGAAATTCCGGCACGGTACATCCACAACTTGCTGTCGCACTACTTATAATTAAGGGGCTATTCCCAATATTTTTGAATTTGAAATCGTAAGTAACAACATCACCTTCTGTCACTTTTCCAAAGTCGTAGACTTCCTTTTCGAATTTAAATGCTGGCGCATTTGCAGTATCAACGACAGCAATTTCACTTGTTTCTTTAGAATCTGCATTGCTTTCAACTGTTTTTTGGTTGTTGCATGCTGCTAACACAACAAGACATGCGATCGATAAAAAGATTTTTCTCATTACTATTTAAAATTTAATGTGCAAAATAACATTTATGAAAATACTTATTCAAATTTACTCAATTAATCCTCTTCCAGACTTTCTAACCTTGCCTGAATTTTTCAGATCAGCTAAAATTTTATCTAAAATACCGTTTATGAATGAATTGCTCTTCGGAGTACTGAATTCCTTTGCAATTTCAATATACTCATTCATGGTCACTTTGACAGGTATTGAAGAGAAATGAACGAGTTCTGTTATGGCCATTCGCATTAGAAGCGTATCCATTACTGCAATACGCTCGGAATCCCAGTTTTTTGTCTTTTGTGCGATCAATTCCTGATATTCAGATTCAAAAGCGACTACCTTTTTAAAAAGATCAAGCATAAATGGTCGGTCTTCATCCCAATTGGGACAAACCTGAGCAAGTTTGTTATTATCAGGGTTTTCACTTGCAAAGTTTTTGAATGTTTTAGCTACCAGAGCCTGAAGTACTTCTTTATCTACAGGCCAGTTGATGAACTTTTCTTCGAAGACCTGCTCAATACCCGGTGATTTAAGAATCAGCTTTTTAAAGATAAACTTGATGATATCCTTGTCTGACTGAATACTGTGTACCGCAATACTATTAAAGCTTGCATACTCAGCAGAGCTTTTTAGGGAAATAAAAATCGATTTGCTTATTTCAGGGTCAAAATCCCAGGAAATCTTATATTTTTTTACAGCTGCCAGATATTCGGAATTCTGCTTTAGTGAGCTGATAAATAAATTATCCTGAAGTTTCACACTCGCATTAAGGTCCGCCTCTGAAGGCAAATGTTTGTTGGCCCGTTCATCTGCATTAATGCTACTATAATCTGCAACCTCAATTAAAAGTGAAAGTAACCAAAAATACATCTCATGTACCTTATCAACACTCTGTAAAAGTGCCTTTTCAAAAGGCAATAATTCCTTTACTTCTGATTGCTGGTAGGAATACAAAACCTGCAATGCTTTAACCCTCAGATGCCTTCTATTTAACATTTATAAGAACGATTTTATTGTTTGTAGATCCTAAATCAATAGGAAGCTTTTATTTTTCTGATATCCTCAATCCGTTTCTCAGCAATTTTATTTGCTGCCTCATTAGCAGGAATATTCTCTTGTTTTGATTTTTGTAACACCCTTCTGGTGGCTTCATAAATATTTTCGGCCATCTGAAATGTTTTCTTTTTATTAAAGCCTGCAATTTCTGAATAACAGTTGATCAAGCCACCTGCATTGATCAGATAATCAGGTGCATACATAATTCCTTTATCGAGCAGCATATTGCCATGAACAACTTCATCAGCAAGCTGATTATTTGCTGAACCTGCAATAATAGAGCATTTTAGGCGGTTTATTGTTTCGGTATTGACTGTAGCACCCAATGCACAAGGTGAATAAATATCAATATCCAGATCAAACAAGTTATTATTAGCAACAGCTATTGCTCCATACTTTTGTGCAACCTGGGCCAAACGCTCTTCATTGATATCACTGATATATACTTTGGCATTTTCATTTCTAAGCAAAGAAACCAGATTTTCACCAACCTGCCCTATTCCCTGAACCGCAACAGATTTCCCGGCCAGACTATCATTCCCAAAACACTCTTTCAAACAAGCCTTTATACCCATAAAAACCCCTCTGGCAGTTACCGGAGAGGGATCACCACTTCCACCGATAGATTCAGGTACTCCGGTAACATACTTGGTTTCCATACGGATATATTCCATATCCCTAGGTGTGGTTCCTACTTCTTCGGCTGTGATAAATGAACCGTTCAGATTTTCAATAAAACGGCCATATCGCCGCATCAAAGCTTCTGATTTATGTAAGCGGCTATCACCGATAATTACTCCTTTACCTCCACCCAGGTTCAAACCTGTGATCGCTGCTTTGTAGGTCATGCTGCGCGATAAGCGCAAAACATCATGAAGAGCTTCTGATTCTGATTTGTAAGGCCACATGCGGGTACCTCCGAGAGCAGGGCCTAAAGTGGTATCATGTATTGCAATAATTGCCTTTAATCCGGTACCCGGATCGCTGCAATAAACTAATTTTTGATGACCGAATGTGTCAAGCTGACTAAAAACTGAATGTTCTTCAAATTGAGATAAAATCATGTTGGATGCCGGGCTTTACATCACAAAAGTAGTAAAAAATGTTGTTTTAATTTTTCATAATGGGCCGCAATACTTTTTGGGATATAATTATTAGTACATATTTATAAGTAATCTGCATCCTTCTACAGTTCAATTATCAGGGCTGTAAATAATAATGTTCGATCGAAAAACGGAAAATTGTAAGGCAATACTTAAATTCTGGCTACTTTTGCAAAACAAGGATCAGATGAAAGAACTGGCTTATCTCAATAAATTCTTCTATAAATATCGCTGGCGATTGTTGCCCGGCATTTTTTTTGTTGTAATCTCAAATCTTTTTGCAGTACTTCCTGCACAGGTGATCAGAATAGCTTTTGATCTTGTAAATGAAAACATTGCCCTTTTCAGACTTTTTGATGGATTCGACCGACAGGAGCTCATTTCAAGGGTTTTTGGTCATAGCTTATTATTATTTGGAGTAATTGTCATCTTATTAGCCCTTTTAAGGGGAATATTTTTGTTTTTTATGCGTCAGACTATCATTCTGATGTCAAGACACATAGAGTATGATTTAAAAAATGAGATTTATGAGCATTATCAGAAACTGTCGATGGCCTTTTATCGCCGAAATAATACAGGTGACCTGATGAACAGAGTGACAGAGGATGTCAGCAGAGTCAGAATGTACCTTGGGCCGGGGATCATGTACACGATAAATACAAGTGTTTTGTTTGTTTTGATTATCATATCCATGTTTAATGTAAATACCCGGCTCACTGTGTTTTCATTACTCCCGCTCCCTCTGCTGGCGGTTACAATCTACTATGTTCATTCAATGATCAACAATCGCAGTGAAAAAATACAGCAGCAGCTTTCTTCATTATCAAGTTTTGTTCAGGAGACATTTTCAGGCATACGGGTGATTAAAGCCTATGTCAGAGAGGATGATATCCGTAAAAAATTTAATACTGAAAGCGAAAATTATAAATCCCATTCCATGTCGCTGGTGCAGGTTCAGGCACTTTTTTACCCAATAATGCTGCTCCTGGTTGGTCTTAGTACAATCGTAACTGTTTACATCGGAGGTGTTGAAGTAATGAACGGCAATATCACTTCCGGAAATATTGCTGAATTTATAGTCTATGTCAATCAGCTTACTTTTCCTGTAATGTCTCTCGGCTGGGTTACTTCACTGATACAAAGGGCTGCGGCATCCCAAAAGAGGATCAATGAATTTTTAAATACAAAGCCTGAGATTATTTCAGTTTCAGGGGAAAAGACGGTGCTAAAAGGGAATGTTAGCTTTATGAATGTTAACTTCAGGTATCCTGATACGGGCATACAGGCTATAAAAAATATTTCATTTGAGGTTAAAAGCGGAGAGTTTCTTGCCATTATCGGGCGAACTGGTTCCGGGAAATCAACTATTGCGAACCTTCTGATGCGAATGTATGATGCCGATGAAGGACAAATATTACTTGATGGTCAGGCAATTGAGCAGCTTGACCTCCAACACTTCAGGCAGCAAATAGGCTTTGTTCCGCAGGAAGTTTTCCTTTTCTCTGAGACCATTTACAATAACATAGCATTTGGACTGACAGAAACTATTCCCGGAAAAGTAGAAATGGCTGCTAAAAATGCAGCATTGTTCGATAATATTATGGAATTTCCAAGAGGATTCGAAACACTGATCGGAGAACGTGGAATCACCCTATCCGGCGGACAAAAACAAAGACTTTCTATTGCAAGGGCAATAATTAAAGAACCGGAGATTCTCGTTTTTGATGACTGCCTCTCAGCTGTAGATACCCGGACTGAGGAAGAAATCCTTAATAATCTGAGCAGGGTAATGAAGAACAAAACCAGTATTTTAATTGCTCACAGAGTGTCCACGATTAAAAATGCAGATAGGATTCTGGTTATGGATAGTGGAGAAATCATCGAACAGGGAACTCATGACGAATTAATGGCTCTTAAAGGCAGTTATTTTGATTTGTTTGAAAAGCAGCTTTTGGAGGAGCAGACGGCTGGGGAATAGCAAAAGGTAATGGAGAATGGAGAATTGATAATTGGATTTTGTTCAATGGCTAACTATCCACTGCCAACTATCAATTTAATTCTCAACTCTCCACCCGATAGCTATCGGGTCTCAACTATCAATTGAAATCTGTCTTTGTTCAAAAAAAATGAATTTGTTACTTTACTAATATCTATTATATTTACCCCAATCAAAACAAATATGACTATGGGAGATTTCGAAAACAAAGAAAGAGAAGAGGTTTTTTCGAAGAAGGTACGAGCCGGGAAGCGCACCTACTTTTTCGATGTTAAAGCTACACGTTCAAACGATTACTATGTGACAGTAACTGAAAGTAAGAAGCGTTTAGAAGACGGTGTTTTTATTAAGCACAAGATATTCCTTTACAAAGAAGACTTTGAAAAGTTTGCTGAAGGTCTTAAAGAAACTATAGATTATATAAAAGCTCACCAGGAAGTGGTGGAAAAACGTTATGAATATTCAGAAAATCATACTGAGCCTGCTAAGGAAAGTGATGATTTCTCTTTTGAAATATAAGTCAGATTCATTCTGACAGCATAAATTCTTCATTTATAAAAAAGCCCCAAACAAGAAATTGTATTGTGGCTTTTTTTTTAAATTTCACTATTTCAATGCGAATGCCCTTTTTTATAATGCTCTAATAACAGATCCCCGCCAAAATCATTTTTCAGATCGCGGACAACGGAATGAACATGATTGGCATTATTTTGAGTATTGTCGTACTCAATAACGATTGTCGGTCCCTGAACCCGGTAATAGGATCCTTTTCCAATCTCAGGTTTGGTATAACCTGCCCAGGCAAACCAAATATTATCCAAACCCTCCTTTTTGATCTCCTGTATCATTTTTTCAGCAAAATCGTGCCTGTATCTGTGAACATAAACGTTGATCAATTGCAGTACTAATGATTGCTGCACCTTAGTTAATTCTGAATATCTGATGCCCTCGGGCTTACCCAAAAGTGCTTTACGTTTATCAAAAGTCAATATATCTTTAAATGCTAACGTGTCAATAATGGCCTTTTTTAATTGAGCTGAAGTGAATGAATTGATTACAGCAAAACCCCTGTCAGATTCCTGTTTCAAGACTTGTTTGCCAGCCATTGGTCCGTTAAGTACAATTGCCGGGTTGCTGCCCATGAATCCGGGAGTACCTGCCACAAGCGTTTTTCTGTTGAAAGAAAAATTGAATGAAATGTGATGACCTTCAAAGCGCCAGCCCCAAATGCTTGTTGATGAAGGATTTCCGAAAATTGAAAAGTGGTAATTGCCTGGGTCCCGATAATTATCCTCTGCTTTCCTTTTTTCCAGTTCTTTCAATACAATTTCCAATTCCATGATCTCCCTGGTTTTCTGAAAAGTTTCTATTCCAAGGCATGAACGTAGTAATTCCAATGCCAGTTTATGTTGCTCAGGATTCATTTCATTAAAGGTGATTCCCCTCCTTTTCATGGGCACAAAATGAAAATTATATCGTTCTTCTACGTCAAAAGGGAAAACGCTTTCGGTCTTTTGAGCATCAGAGAGCAATGAAATGAAACTCCTTGCTGTTGAAACTGATTCCTGTCCAAAACCGGCAAGCCGGATAAACAGAAACATACCTGATAACAATAATGCTTTCTTCATATTATGGAATTATTGAATTAATATGTAATGAAATTCTAATTTATTAGATATTGAATTAATCCCATAAAATATTAGATATCTGGAATTTAATATCACAGCTAATCAAAGCTAACTGCTATTTTCATATACCTTAAAAGTAAAAAACCGATAAGTCTAGAAGCAATTTAATTAATTCTAATGAACAATGATAAATTAAGAATGAAAACAATGGATAGAATTTTTAGCTTTAAGCTAACAAAACATGATTCAACATCCTTAAAATAAGATTATTGTATGCGCATTTATTCCCCTGTTTTTTTACGAGTGCCGATTTCCTTCATGTTTTTAATCCTGATACTTCTAAGTTGTAAAGACAAAACGGGCACATCCGCAGTAGATCCCGATAAAGCCTTGTCAACATTTGAAGTCCCTCCCGGTTTTAAAATCGAATTAGTAGCCGCAGAACCCCTGATCTCAGATCCGGTTGACATGGAAATCGACGAATACGGCAATATGTATGTAGTGGAAATGCACGGTTATCCTCTGGATAAAAGCGGAAGTGGAAATGTAATTCTTCTGAAGGATACGAATGGTGATGGAAAAATGGATGAGCGAATTGTTTTCGCAGATAAGTTAACCCTTCCGGCAGGTGTTATGCGATGGAAAAAAGGTATCATGATTACAGATGCCCCTAATTTGCTCTATCTGGAGGATTCTGACAATGATGGAAAGGCGGATATTCGTGATACACTACTTAGCGGCTTTGCACTTTCAAATCCTCAGCACAATACTAATAATCCGATGTACGGACTGGATAACTGGATTTATATTGGGCATCAGGGTGCAACATCCACCCGTGAGTATAAAGAAGAATTCGGAGATGAGGGATCTGAAATAGTTTTCCCCGGCTCTTTAGATGCTCAAAAATTACCAAAAAATGCAAAGGGGCTCTCAATCAGGTTTCAACCAGACAAGAAAAAAATAGAGACTCTATCCTATCAAACCCAATTCGGACATGCTTTTGATCAATATGGTAATTGGTTCGGTTGTAATAATTCTAACCAGGGCTATCATGAGGTAATAGCAAATCGCTATTTCCAGCGGAATAAGGATCTGGTTATTTCCAGTTCGATCCAGTCAATGTCAGACCATTTGAATGCTCCTGAGGTCTTTCCTACAACCACTCATCCCGACAGGCAGCTGCTCACCGATGTTGGAGTAATGACCTCCGGATGCGGTATAACTGTTTATGATGGTGGTGCCTTTCCTGCTCCATTTGATAAGAATATAAGCTTTGTTGCAGAACCGGTAAGCAACCTTGTGCATGCTGACATCCTTAAAGACAAAGGATCAAGTTTTGAGGCAAGTGCCATATTAAATAATAAAGAGTTTCTGACTTCAACAGATGCCTGGTCGCGACCAGTTAATTTCTATGTAGGACCGGATGGTGCACTCTATATGCTGGATTATTACCGCAGGGTTATCGAGTCACCCGAATGGATGTCGGAACAGGCGGTAAAAGCCGGAGGATTGTATGACGGGTCTGACAAGGGACGTATTTACAGGATTACGGCCACAAATCCGAAGGCAGAAGAAGGGCCTAAGGCTATAAACCTGGGAGATGAAAGTTCCGAAAAATTAGTAGAACATCTTGCAAATAAGAACCGCTGGTGGCGGACTAACTCTCAGCGACTTTTAGTCGACCGGAATGACAAAAAAGCTGTTCCTGCTCTTATGAAAATGGCAGGTAATCCGGATTCTCCGATGGGGAGGCTGCATGCACTCTGGACACTTGAGGGACTCGCTGAATTAAGCCCTGCCTTGATTGAACAGGCTTTAAAAGACAATGAAGCTGGCATCCGCAGTAATGCAATTAAACTTGCAGAACTTCATTTGCAGGATTCTCCGAAGTTGCTTCAATCGCTCCTATCAATGCAGAACGATAATGACCCTAAAGTCAGGCTGCAATTATTATTAACCCTGGGATATGATAACTCAAAGGAATCAGCGACAGTCAGAAATAAGCTTCTATTTCAGGACATCAATGATAAATGGATTCAAATTGCTGCTTTAACTGCATCTTCTTCACAAACAGAATCCATTTTACGGGAAGTACTCAATAAGTACCAGTCTGAAGTCCCTGCCTATTCATTATTAGTTCAGCGCTTAGCCACAATGATTGCAAATGGTGGTGATCAAAATGCAATAAAGAAGCTTCTCCAAAGATCTGTGTCTAATGGCTCGGGAAAGCAAAATCAATCGCAGGGAGCTATACTTGAAGGACTTGCCATCGGAATGGAATCCCTGAAATCAAAATCTCCTGAATCCATTAATGCGTTTAAAGAAGATCAGGCCTTATTGATCAATACATTTTTCAGCCACCCATCTGATGAAGTACGAAAAGGATCTCTCGACATGTTGAGAGTAATCGGGTTAAGTAGTAATGCGGAAACCATTATTGCGATAGGCAGGTCATTGAAAATTATGGAAGACCGAAGCCTTACAGATAAAAAAAGAACTGAAGCCATTAATTTCCTCGCACTGACTGAACCTGCACCATTTAGTTCCTATCTGAAGAATTTAATTGCTCCGCAGGAACAACCCATAGTTCAACTGGCCGCTTTAAAGACCTTAAGTAAAATACCAGGAACTACGGTTAGTGATTACGTTTTACAGAAATGGGCGGTGTTAACTCCTGAAATACGGGATGCTGCTATCGGAACATTTCTGGGTAATAATGACAGGATTAATCTGCTGTTAAATGCTATTGAAAAAAATCAGGTTCAGGCCAGCAGTGTTTCTTTCGGCAGAAGCGTTCAGCTCATGCAAAATAAAGATGATAAGCTGCGAAACAGAGCCAGAACCCTGTTCACCAAAAATGAAGAAGAGGGTAAAAAGGTAAATAAAGCCTATCAGGAAGCCCTTGAGCTAAAGGGAGATGCTACAAATGGTCAGAATGTTTATTTAAAGAACTGTGCTATTTGTCACCAGGTGAGAGGAAAAATGGGGGTTGAACTTGGTCCTGATCTGGGCACCATTCATAACTGGACTGCCGAAATCATCATGGCTAACATTCTTGATCCCAATATTTCAATCTCCAGTGGTTATGATCTCTGGAATGTGGAATTAAAAAATGGTGAATCACACCAGGGAATTATCTCAAGCGAAACAGATGTCGCTATAACACTTAAAAACAATGGAAAACCTGAAAAAACGATAAATCGTCAGGATATCAAGGAAATAAAAAGCATGGAAATTTCTGC
>Ga0123337_10005034_pt1 | contig 13177 bp, 10 predicted proteins | sample frozenSSSSmetaG_FD_89792 | JGI IMG/M metagenome (GOLD analysis project Ga0123337, IMG submission 89792) | Glacier valley bacterial and archeal communities from Borup Fiord, Nunavut, Canada, to study Microbial Dark Matter (Phase II) -... | ecosystem: Environmental > Aquatic > Freshwater > Ice >...
CGTCGGAACCACGCCGGACCAGGTCATTTTCGCGCATGTAGTTGATACCATAAAGATAGATCAACTTGCCGAAATAGACCTTGTTGTCATCGCCGCTGAACTCGAGAATCCCGGATTCGGTCAGCACCCGCACCAGCTCGTAAATGGTGGAGCGCGGCGCCCCGAGCGCCTTGGGCAGCTCCGCCACGCGCACGGGGCGTCCACTGTCACTAAGGAATGCCAGCAGTTTGAGAACGCGGTCGATACCGCGTTCGCGGCCGCTCCCGGGTTTGGTTTCCGTCATCGGCAATATGCTCATCGCGCCTCCTGTTCCCATGCCTATTGCAAAGCGCCGGCTTTGTCATTAGCGTCCTACATATCGGATTGTTGTCCGATATACAAGACACGCTCGCTCGGGCAGGCCCGGCGGGATCAGGGATCGCAATGGAGGCGAAGATGACGGACGTTTCTAAACGCAGGGAATTTCTGAAGATCGGCATGGGCAGTGCAGCGCTGGCCGGCGGCATTGGTCTGGTAGCCATGAGCGCGCAACAGGCAGTGGCCCAGTCCGCCAGCGACAGTCTGCTGCGCACCATTATTGACCGCGGTCATCTGATCGTGGGCACCGGCAGCACCAATGCGCCCTGGCACTTCGAGAACGATGCGGGCGAACTTGTCGGCATGGACATCACCATGGGCAAGATCCTGGCCAAGGCGCTGTTCGACGACGAGACCAAGATCGAATATGTGCTGCAGGACGCTGCCCAGCGCGTACCCAATGTCGTTACCGGCAAGGTCGACATCTCCATCCAGTTCATGACCATGTCGGGCGCCCGCGCCCAGATCATCGCCTTTGCCCGTCCCTACTATGTCGAGGGCGTCTCGCTGCTCACCAGCCCCAAGGGCACCATGAAGAGCTTTGACGAACTGCTGGCCGGCGGCGCCAATACGCGCGTCTCGATCCTGCAGAATGTCGATGCCGAGGAAGGCGTGCACGAAGTGCTGCCCGAGGCCCAGGTGATGCAGATCGATACCCAGGCCAACGTGATCCAGGCCCTTGAAGCCGGCCGTGTCGATGCGGCCGCCGTGGATCTATCGACAGTCAAATGGCTCGTCGCCCGAAATCCCGACCGTTACGTCGACAGCGGCAAGTCCTGGCGTTCAATGCTCTATGGCGCGGCCCTGCGTCAGGGCGACCTCGACTGGCTGCAGTTCGTCAACACGGCCTTTTCCATCGCCATGTTCGGCCATGAGACGGCGCTTTACGACGCCGCCTTCAAAGAGTTCTTTGGCCTCGACGCCCCCGTGCGGACCCCCGGCTTCCCGACAATCTAGCTGCATGAAACGGCCAGCGCGCAGGCGCGCTGGCCACAATGATAACGACGAGAGGGTTCGGACGGGATGGGATACCAACTCAGCTTCACTCAGATCTGGACCAATTTCGACAAGCTGGCCGAGGGACTGCTGCTGAGTTTGTGGCTGGCCTTTATCTCCATCCTGATCGGCGCCGTCATCGGCCTGGTGCTGGCGATCTGGTATGTCTCGGCCGGTCGCGTCGCGCGGACCCTCATCTCGGCCTATGTCGAGTTCATCCGGAACGTGCCCCTGCTGCTGCTGGTCTATCTGGTGTTTTACGGCCTGCCCACGGCGGTCAATATTTCCTACAGCGCGCCGGTATCGTTCGTCGTCACCCTGTCGCTTTATGCCGGCGCCTATCTGGTTGAAGTGTTCCGCTCCGGGCTCGATGCCGTCCCCAAGGGCCTGCTTGATGCGGGCAAGGCCATGGGGCTGACACCCTGGCAACGCCTGCTCTATGTCCGCCTGCCCACCATGACGCGGATCACGCTGCCTGCACTGTCCAACACCTTCATCTCGCTGTTCAAGGACACCTCCATCGCCTCGGTGATCGCCGTGCCCGAACTCACCTATGGCGCGCAGTGGATCAACAACAAGACCTTCCGCATCGTCGAGGTCTATGCCGTCACCACCGTGCTTTATGTGGTCACCGGCTACCTGATCCTGTTCGGGCTGAGATTGCTTGAGCGCCGCTTCAGGGTGGAGCGCTGAGATGGACGCGATCATCTATTCCCTCCCCTTTCTGATGAATGGCCTGGGCATTACCTTGCTGGTCTCCGCGATCGTGGTCGCACTGTCGCTGGTCGTCGGCGTCCTGCTTGGGATCGGCCTGATCTATGGTCCATGGCCATTGCGATGGCTGATCCGCCTGCTCAGCGACTGCATTCGCGGCATTCCGATCCTGGTGCTGATCTTTGTCGTCTATTACGGGCTGCCGCCGCTGGGGCTTAACCTGAGCTCATTCTGGGCGGCCGTATTGGCGCTGACCGTGTTCAAGTCGGCCCATGTCATAGAATATGTCCGTGGCGCGGTTACCTCCATTCCACGCGGCCAGATGGAAGCGGGCATGGCCATTGGCCTGATCTTCCCGCAGCGACTGCGCTATGTCATTTTTCCGCAGGCCATGCGTCGTTTTCTGCCCCCCTGGCTCAACGGGGTGACCGATGCGGTCAAGGGCAGCGCGCTGGTCTCCCTGCTGGGCGTTGTCGACCTGATGCAGGCGATCAACCAGGTCATCGGCCGCACTTACGAGCCGCTCCCGCTCTATATCCTGGGCGCGCTGATGTATTTCGCGATCAACTATAGCCTCTCCACCCTGAGCAAGGTGCTGGAACGGCGCTACTCATACATTCGGGAGTGACCTCATGACCGCGACCAAGCTTTTGCAGATCGACAAGCTGAGCAAGTCGTTCGCCGACAACCAGGTGCTCAAGTCGATCGATCTGAACGTTGCCGCCGGCGAAGTCGTCAGCGTCATCGGCCCTTCCGGCAGCGGCAAGACCACCCTGTTGCGCTGCGTCAATTTCCTCGAGGTCTATGACGGTGGCTCGATCCAGATCGATGGAAGGGAAGTCGGCTATGTCGACGCCACCAGCCGCAAGCGCCGGGGCGAGGTGGACCTTGCCGGCATGCGGGCCGAGACCGGCATGGTGTTCCAGAGCTTCAACCTGTTCCCCCATCTGACGGCCGAGCAGAATGTGATGCTCGGCCTGCGCCGGGTGCGCAAGAAGCCAGCCGCCGAGGCGCGCGAGATCGCCCGGCACTGGCTGTCGCGCGTCGGGTTGGCCCACAAAACCGACGCCCTGCCGTCCGAACTTTCCGGCGGCCAGCAGCAGCGCGTGGGCATTGCCCGGGCGGTGGCGATGGATCCCAAGATCCTGCTGCTCGATGAAATAACCTCGGCGCTTGACCCTGAACTGGTCAACGAGGTGCTCGACGTGGTGCGGCAACTGGCCGTGGACGGCATGACCATGCTGATGGTGACGCATGAAATCGCCTTTGCCCGCGATGCCAGCCACCGGATCGTATTCATGGCGGATGGCCTCGTGTCGGCCCAGGGCACGCCCGACGCCTTGATGGCAGAAGTGGCCAGCAACGAGCGGCTGCGCAATTTCCTGTCGCGCTTCAGCGCCACAGCTCACTAACGAAAGAAGACGACCAATGCCACATCTGGCACGCCTCGAAACGCTCGGCCTGCAGCTGCTGCCCATCCCCAGTCCAATCGGCAATTTCCGCAACTACATCCGCACCGGATCGCTGATCTTCATCTCGGGCCAGGGACCCCGCCAGGCTGATGGTTCTCTGGGTACCGGCAAGGTCGGCGCCGATGTGAGCACAGCCGCAGCGTATGAGCACGCCAGGCTGACCGGCCTCAACCTGCTCTCGGTGCTGACTGATGCCATCGGCGACCTGGGCAAAGTCAGCCAGGTGGTCAAACTGCTGGGCATGGTCAACGCGACGGACAACTTCGCCCACCATCCCGAGGTCATCAATGGCTGCTCGGATCTGCTGACCGCCGTCTTCGGCGAGATCGGCCAGCATGCCCGCTCTTCGATCGGGGTTTCCTCCCTGCCCAACAACATTACCGTCGAGATCGAAGCCATCTTCGAACTCCGCCAATAGTCAGGTTCGACCACCATGGCATCTGCCATCAACGATTCCAGCAATGTTCCCATTCGCGAGCGGCTCGGCCTGCGTCCGATCATCAATGTCTCGGGCACGATGACCGCCCTGGGGGCCTCAATCATGGTGCCCGAGGCGATCCGCGCCATGGCCGAGATCGCCCCCCAATTCGTCGAGATCGACGACTTGCAACGGCGCGCCAGCGCCACCGTGGCGCGCCTGACCGGCGCCGAGGCGGGCTTCATCACCGCATCAGCTGCCGGCGGCATCGTCATGGCGATCGCCGCGACCATGGCCGGCGAGCAATTGCTGGCCATCGAGCGCCTGCCGCTCGATACCAGGGGGCTGAAGACCGAAGTCATCGTGCAGTTCGGCCACAATGTCGGCTATGGCAACAGCATCGACCAGGCCATCCGCGTCGCCGGAGGGATCCCCATCCTTGCCGGCTCCGTCAGCTCCACCCAGCCCTATCAGGTGGCCGAGGCCATCACCGCGGCAACGGCCGCCGGCATCTAAGTGGTCGCCCATACCACCATTGCCTATGGCATGCTGACCCTGCCGGAATTCGTGGCGACCTGCCACGCCAAGGGCGTGCCGGTGATCGTTGATGCGGCATCGGAATATGACTTCCGCCGCTTCATTGCCGAGGGCGCCGATCTGGTCGTCTATAGCGGCCACAAGTTTCTGGGCGGACCGACTTCGGGTATCGTGGCGGGCAGCAAGGCCCTGGTGCGGGCGGGCTACCTGCAGAACCGCGGCCTCGGCCGCGCGATGAAAGTGGGCAAGGAAACCATCGCTGGCGTCATCGCCGCGCTCGATGCGTGGGAGGGCCGCGACCATGCCGGCATCCGCGCCACCGAGCAGGCTGCGCTGTGCCTCTGGCAAAATGCGTTGGCAGGCCGCAGCGGCATCGAGGCCCGCATCACGCCCGATCCGACCAACAATCCCCTCGACCGGCTGGAGATCCGCGTCATGCCGGCGAGCGGCTTCACCGCCTATGGTCTGACCTCGATCCTGAGTGCCGGCACGCCCCCCATCATGGTACGTGGCCATCAGGTGGAACAGGGGCTGTTCTGGCTCGACCCCTGCAATCTGCATCCCGGCGAGGCCGACATCGTCGCCACGCGCCTGGGTGAAATCCTCGACGCCCCGCGCCCGGCCCAGGCCATGGCCGTGCCGGCCAAGTCGTCCGCCGGCCTTCTGAAATGGCCCGATTAGGGCGACCACCAACAATTTGAGGTTTCGTCATGACCAATGATATCCGCCAGGATCTGGGGCTGCGCCAGGTCATCAACGTCTCGGGCACCATGACCGCCTTGGGCGCGTCTATCGTCGTCCCGCCCGCCATCGATGCAGTGAGCCGCAGCCTCAGCCAGTTCTTCGACATGGGCGCGCTGCACAAGCAGGCCAGCGCGGTCATCGCTGATCAGACCGGCGCCGAAGCCGGCTTCGTCACCGCCTCTTGCGCTGCCGGCATCACGCTGGCCGTGGCAGGCGCCATGACGGGGTCGGACCTGCTGGCCATCGAGCGCCTGCCAGACACCGGGGCGCTCAAGAATGAAGTCGTCATCCTGTCCGGCCACATGATCGGCTTTGGCGCCCCAGTCGAACAGATGATCGCGCTCTCGGGCGCCAAGATCGTGCCGGTCGGTCAAGCCACGGCGAGTTCGGCCTATCAACTGGCAGGCTCAATCAATGAAAACACCGCGGCCGCCGTGTTCGTCATTTCCCATCATGTCGTCGACTACGCCCAGATCCCGCTCAAGACGTTCATCGCGGTTTGCCATGAAAAGGGTGTTCCCGTCATTGTCGATGCCGCCTCCGAATATGATCTGACCAGCGTCCTCGCCCTTGGCGCGGATATCGTCATCTGGTCGGGCCACAAATTTCTCGGCGGGCCGACTTCCGGTATCGTCTCGGGCAGCAAGGATATGGTGCGGGCCACCTACCTGCAAAATAGGGGCATCGGCCGCGGCATGAAGGTGGGCAAGGAAAGTATCGTCGGCGTCATGGCGGCGCTGACCGCCTGGAAGACGCGTGACCACGCCGGCATTCGCGCCCGCGAGCGCGCCGCCTTGGATGTCTGGACGGATGCATTGGCCGGCAGACCGGGCGTGACGGCGACCATCGTGCCTGATCCCACCAACAACCCGCTGGACCGCATGAAAGTCCAGATCGACCCGCAGGCGGCCCATATTTCGGCGTGGGACCTAGCCATCCGACTTGCGGCCGGCGATCGCCCGGTGATCGTACGCGACCACGAAGTGGAGCATGGCCACTTCTTCCTTGATCCCTGCAATCTGCACCCTGGCGAAGAGTTCACCGTGGCCGAGCGCCTGACCGAGGAACTCGACAAGGCTGCGCTCGCCAATGACGTCATCGAAACGCCCCTCGAGGAAATATGGCTCGCCCGTGAGGCCAGTATTTTGAAATGGCCGGACTGATTGGCGGTATCCTGCCGGCAGCGATATCAGCAGGTCCATTATCTCTCCGACGTCATAAACCGCTGCACGGATCGGGCCCAGAGCGTCGGGCATCGTAGTGTCGCATGCATTTTCGAACGTCGTCTGGCGCTTTACATATGGCGGCTTAATGCAGTCTAGACGGATCTGGCGGAGAGGCGATCGCCTCATCTGACCGCGGGGCTCCCAGGGGCGGTGGGTTTGGCACCGCCCCGGGCTTGGCGAATTCACGCAGAGCCAGCGTCTGCCTTCGGCTAGACGCTTAGGATGGGCGATGCCGCCCCGTGGCCCTGGGAAAACCACCAATGAGGGGACGCGCGTTGTTGGCAGGCATCGACGCGGACTGCTGGACATCCGCAACTTGGACAAAGGCCTCGCCCTGTTCTTCGCTGTCCGCTTCAGTTGCCGTAAGAGGCTCAACCAGGCCCGCCGATACTACAGAAACGGGGGCAGCCTCGTAGGCTTCCTTTCCAACCTTGGACAAGGCCAGATCCAGCACAGCCTGGTCCACGACACCAGCCTCGACCAGCGTCACATCGTCCTTGCCGAGCGTAATGCGGACGGAACAGCTGTAATCGCGTCCCAGCGCCACAAAGTCCGCCACTTCCGCACGACCCGCGAAGCCTCCGTGCAAGCCCTTATACGACAGCTTCAGCGCCTTGGCTGCCTGCATCATTTCCGCGCCAGGCTTGGCCGCAACCACGAAGCCAGTGAACCCACCAGAAGGCCGGCGCTTGCTGGCCAGGTGCTGGTTGTCACGGTCGCGATAGCGCGCCACCATTGCCGGCTGCTTTGCGCCGTCCAGGATCAGCAGCATCGCGCCACGCAGCTCATCGGGCAGCAGGGGGCAGCGCTGGAAATCGATCTGGTCGACAATCGCGGTCAGCGTGCCCGCGATCGCCACCGCATTCTTTGCTTCGAGCTGATCGACCTTCGCCTGCTTGACGGCATGCTCGTCATCGCGGGCCGCCGGTGTCTGGCCCTTGCCCAGCTTGGTCTTGCGCAAGCTACGCAGGGTGGCCTCGTGGTCGGGCTGCTGGCCGACGCCATCGTCCTTGTCCGACGGTGTGGAAGTGGTGCTATAGACAGACTGGGGCATCTCATATATCCTTGATATTGTTGATCCGGCAGAACAAGACAGTGCGTCTGCACTCTCCATGTTCGTAAGATCCGCGAATTCCCAGCAAATATCCCGACCGTCAAAGTGGCTTTATTCGCCAAAGTGCAAAATAGCTCTCCTTGTGCCTTGCTCCAATCTGGTCGGGGGGCAATAAACGGCCGATCGGATAGCCCGTGGCGATAGGATATGCGCGCGCTACGCCGATCCAGCGGTCCAAGGGCCGTTCCACTGTTCAGCGCTTGGCCTATCTGTTGCGCACTGAAATGCGCGACGCGCGAACAGGGCTGCTGTTCGACTTCCGTCACCGACAGGACCTAATCTCGAGCTTTACCGTTCTTCCAGCGGGCTGTGCCGATTCCGCCGGTGGCGCGCCAGCACTCTGGAATGCGGTCGAAAAGGCAAGCGCCCGGCGCGATGCCGCTCTTGGTATTGAACTGCTGCTGGCACTGCCGATGCCAGCCGAATGCCCGGTCGCTGTGAGCCAGGCTATGGTCGAACTTTTTGTTCGCACGGTAATCGTGGACAAGCACCACCTTGCCGCAACCGTAGCGGTGCATGCCCCACACGATACCCACACCGAGGGTGACGAGGACGACGCTACCTCACGTGACGACGATGCATTCGCCCAGGCCATGTCCGCGGGCTCGGCAAATCTGCACGCTCATATCCTCATCAGCCCTCGACAGCTCACCGCGCTGGGTCTGAGCCGTCGGCGGTATACGGCGCTTGACCCTGTCACGCGAAACGGCCGCACAGTGGGTCGCAATTGGGGCCGGTTGTGGCGACACTTCCAGAATGCCTATTTCACCAGCATCGGATTCGAACTGCGGGTTGCACCAAACCCGCCCATTGATCTTGTTCCGGTACCGCTGCAGGTGGTGCGGCGCTGGCGCAGACGCATGCTTCGTGCCAATCCCGCCGTCAATGGCCGCAAGCTCCTCGTCAACGCCGAACGTGAACGCTCCAACCGCGACATCGTTGAGACACTCGAAGGGGCAATGGCCTGCTTTGAACAGCCGTTTACAGAAAATGAGCTGGCGGCATTCTATCGGCGTCACTTGCCAACCGAACTAGCCCGTGAACTGACCTCCGCCACCATTGGACTTGGCTATTGCGTCGAGATTGCTTCAGCAGGGGCATTGCGGAAGTGGTACGCCAGCATTTACCAGATCCACGACGAGTTAGCGGTCTTCGGCCGCGCGGTCCTGCTGAGCGCGCGCTTTGAAACCGCGGTGGACGTTTCTGACTTCGTTCGGGAAGGCTTTCCGGCAAGGACAAAGAGACTGCTCGTCGATCTATTCTCCGGTGCAGACCTAGTCATGATCAAGGCGGCTGAAAATCCGACAACGCTGGTGACAGATATGGCGCGGCTGGCCCAGACGGCCGGATTGATGCCGGTCAGCGTGGTAACCGCGGCAGGCCATGCTTTGGCTGATTGTGTCGTCCGCACGGTCGCGGACCTGTCCGGGAGGATGGCGAGCAAGGCATTGCTGATCATAGATGATGCCGACGCATTGACACCCAAAGAGCTTGCGCTGGTGCTGGCTGCCGGTGTCGCTGGGGGCAACAAGGTTGCCTTGATCCGCCGCGCGGATACGGACTGGCCGCGACTGGACCTGCTCGCCCTGATAGGCAAGCACGTTTCGACACTGGAGTGGCCAGGTGGCCTCAGTCACGTTGGCCATGCGCCGCGGACCACGGGCATCCTGGAGCGGGCATTGGCCGCCGCTCAACGCGAAAATGCCATTACCTGGTTCGAGACCTCGCACGAGGTTCGGCGCATGATGCCGGATTTGGGCCTTCAGTTGCCGATGATGGGCTCAGTAACCGTCGGCTTCGACGGAGAGGCGGCAGTGATTGTTGTCGCCTCGCCCTTGCCAGAGAGCGACGATCTGCGGCGCAGAAACGCAACGGGTCCGACCGGGTTGCCCGCCATCGCTGCAGCGTTTGCCAGGTTCGCCCCAACGAACAGTACGGCGATCCGATTTGTGGTGGCGCGCGACCATGCGCCGACGGTCGACGCACTTGCAGATATATTGGCACGCGAGCATCCGAATTCGGCGATCAGCCACAGCGCCCATGGACATCTCCAATCCTCGAGCGAATGGCCACGCTTGGCCGTGGACCCGGACGGCGTTTTGGTCACCCATCCGGCCAACATCGCTCGATCAATCTGGCTGACTTCTACCTTGACCGATCAACTGCGCTGGACGGTAAAGGGCCGTTCCAGGCAACGGGACTATGACAAGCTCCAAGAGCTGCTTAATAGTTGGGTCGTAGCAAACCAGACGCGCCTATCCGACGCCGGCCTCACCAAGGACGAGATCAATTTTCTCGACTACGTGCCGTCTATTGAACCAATGGAACTGGACCACGAGAATGCCGCGCTTGCGACCCTGCTGGGCTGGAATACTGACGCCGTCGGAGATGAGGCAACGGACCACGATCCAGACGCGACTATCGAGGACGACCCCGAATTCGATGACGACTGGGGCGACGGCACTGATCCCGACGGTCCAGAAGAACCATGACCATAGGGTCGAAAAAAGAACGACGCAGCATTGCCCTGACAGAAAACACATATTGTATTTAAGAGGGGTACAGGGGAGATCGTGGTTGTCGCTGCTCTTCGAAGGGCGAGTAGTAGTCAATACCTTAACCCGCTGCGGCCCGACATCGTTTCTGCCCCAACGCGGCCGCGTCGTTGGTGCAGTCGCCGGACCCCTAAATTCTGCCGAGAGAGACCTCTGGTGCAGTGCCAGCAAGCCGGCCGGCCCCAACTCAAGTCACCGTGCTTGGTGGCGAACGATCGTGCAGGGGAACCAGTCATAGGTATCAGCGCCACCCTGTTCGAGCCCGATCTTGGGTGACCAGTCCAGGCCGCGTATGACACTGGCACCCATCAACTTGCGTGGCGCGCCGTCAGGCTTGAAGACCTCCTGCTGGGACAGACGCGGTCTCACAGATATCTGCCATCGGCATGATGCCTCCGTCACGAGCACCCTGCCACTTCGCGGCGCAGCAACGAGCAGCTCCATGATGTGACAACCGTGCGACAATTTATCGAAATCCCCGAACCCCAGCAAAACCGGGTCTCACACGCTTTGTTAACCACGACTCCAAGCGGGCAAATCAATGGATTGACGAAAGCAAACGGATCCTGCCTGCTAATAGGCGTTGCTCCACATGGGGCAACCCTGCGGCCCATCATAGGGCGGCCGGCAGAGCGGTGGAACGCTCGACCGGCCTAACCACAGGTATCTCACTGCTACAACAGGAGACGACCCATGGCTTTTGCCACATTGGGCGAGCGCGGCTTTGGCCGCAAGCCCTCGACGACCACTTTGAACACGCTGAATGCCGATGGCACCGCACTGGACTATTGTCCACTGCCGGGCCTGCTGCGGCCTGACGTCATCACAGCCGATGACCAGGTCACAATCTTTAGCGTCATCGACACGACCGGTTCGGCGCCGCTGGAAGACATCATCGCTGCCCTGCCCGACCATCCCGCACCGGCTGGCGCCGCGCTTGCTTTGGTGGAAATGGGCGCGCTGAGCATTGAATCAGGTATTATCGACGGCAATATCCGTCTCTGCCGTGCCAACACGCCGCCGGACGACGGCGCTGCGGCTGGCGGCAGCAACGGTGACGATGGCAATCCACCGTCGCGGCCCGGACTCGCCGGCGATCAGCAGAGTTCCCCTGTTCCGCAGGGCAAGAAGGTCAGCGAGATCGTCATGTCCGGGCATCTGCCGGCGCTGTTCTGCGCCGCGGGCACGGATCGCGCACAGCTCAAGTCCGAGACGATCCTGGCCCGGCCGGGCATCTATATCGGGCTCTGGTCCGGCAAGCAGGGTGAACGTCACAAAGCCTATGTCGGCGCCAGCCATTCGGTGGATCTTCGTGCGGCGAATGGCAGCCCGCTGGTTACCCCCTGCCCGGCAGACCTGATCATCGCCATCGTTGATCGCAACGATCAGCTAAGCTGGACCGATGCCAAGGTTGCCGAGCGGCTGATGTTCCAGTTGCTGGAACGCCACGGCGACCTCGAAATGCGTCACGACACGCCCAAGGGCGCGAGCGTGGATATGCGGAATTACACGCGTATCAATGGCTTTGTTGATCAGGCCTTTGAGGCCGTGATCGCCTCCGGTGTGCTCTCGCCGAGGAGCGACAGCTCGATCAGTGAAAACCGCGAACCTGCAGAGCCTGCCATGCCCGAGGCAACGACGCTTTCCAGCCACAGTGCATCTCGTCCGAGCAAGCCCCTGGTGGGCGTCACCGCACACCGGGCGATAGCACAGACACCGTTCACGTCCGAGACGGCCAATGCCCGGCTCTATTCAACCCAGGCGCGCTATCACCTTGATGCCTGTGGCGTGAAGGCGCGGGCCCGGATCATCGATGGCCGCTGGACGGTCCTCGCCGGAAGCCAGGTGCGCACCCGGGTCATGCCGTCGGCCAGTCCCAGTGCCCAGCAGCGCCGTGTTGAACTGCTGCATTCCGGCAGCTTGGTCAAGCGCGGCCCCGACTATGTCGTGACCCGCGACCTGCCCTTTTCCAGCGCCGCGGCGGCAGCGCACTTCGTGGTTGGCTGCAAGACGCGGCCGAACATCTGGCAGCTGTTCGACACCGCTCCGGAAGCCATGCCTCCCAGCCCGTAGCAGGCCAGACGGACGGCGAAAGCCGTCCGTCCCCATCCCCACACCCTCAATTCCAGGCGCGCTGACGCCGGAAGGATATCCCATGGAATTTTCCGATCTCGATCTCCCCGACTATCGCGATGACCTCGAAGCCGATGACAGCTGCCGCCCGTCGGCCCGTGACGCGCTGCTGACCGCCATGCTTGAGCATGTCGACACCAATGCCGTTGCAGCCGCCCTGGCGATGACAACGCCGCAGGTTGTGCTCATCAAGGCGCCGACGGCAGACTGGGCCAAAGCCCTGGCAGACCTCGTCGGCAAGACCTATAACCAGGCCTATGCCACCGCCATTGTCGATCTCAAGAAAGACGGCAATGCCACCACGACCAAGGACGTCCAGCGCCGCCTGGCTTCAGGGCGCCATATCGTGCTGGTTTCCCAGGACCCCGCCAGCATGCTGCCGCCGGCCACCGCCGGTGCGGTAGACGTGCGCCTCGATCTGCCCAACCCCACCCCGAAAATAGTTGCGGCGGCCATCAAGCAGGTCACTGGCCAGCGGGCAACAGGTCTCAAGCTGGCCGACATTACTGGCCTCGATTTCGGCGAGCTGGAACTGGCCCTGCGCGATGAAAGTCGGGCACGCGATTGCGTGCAGCGGCTCAGGCGCGCCGCCGCCAGTGCGGCATTGCCGCTGGTGCCACCCGGTCCCCGGGTCGAGGATCTGCCGCTGACCGGGGAGGTCAGCGCCTGGACCATCGACCTGCTGGCTCAGTTGCGCCAGGTCGAAGCCGGAACACTGGCGCCCGCCGCATTGACTTATCCTCTGCTCGAAGGACCGCCGGGTGTTGGCAAGACCTTGCTGGCGGCCGCCGTGGCGAGCTCGGCGGGCTGGCGGCTGGTTTCCACCTCGGTCGGCAGCTGGTTTGCCAGCAGTGATGGTCATCTGGGCGGTGTCATCCGGGCGGCCACGGGCTTTGTCGATGACGTGCTCA
>Ga0123337_10005036_pt1 | contig 13173 bp, 13 predicted proteins | sample frozenSSSSmetaG_FD_89792 | JGI IMG/M metagenome (GOLD analysis project Ga0123337, IMG submission 89792) | Glacier valley bacterial and archeal communities from Borup Fiord, Nunavut, Canada, to study Microbial Dark Matter (Phase II) -... | ecosystem: Environmental > Aquatic > Freshwater > Ice >...
CGGAACTGGAAATGGCATCCGGCCGCCGTCATTGCCTTCGGCGTGGTATTTGCCATGATCGACGGGGCGTTCTTCGCCGCCAATGCGGCCAAGCTGTTCCAGGGCGGCTGGTTGCCGGCCGTTGTCGCTGCGGGTGTCGCCCTCATCATGTGGAGCTGGATGTCGGGCCGGCGCCGTCTCGCGGAAAAGACCAGACGAGACGAGGTGCCGCTGGAATTCCTCGTGGAGAACCTGGCCAAGAAGCGGCCGACCCTGGTGCCCGGCACCGCGGTATTTCTGACCAGCGATATCGAAGGCGCGCCCACGGCGCTGCTGCACAGTCTCAAGCACTACAAGGTCCTGCACGAGCAGAACGTCATCCTGACGGTGCGCACCTCGGCTTCTCCGCGCGTTGCGGACGACGAGAAGGTGACCATCGACGCGTATAACGAGCTGTTCAGCCGGGTCGTCGTGACCTTCGGCTATATGGAAACGCCAAATATCCCCAAGGCGCTGGCGCTTGGCCGCAAGCTGGGCTGGAAGTTCGACATCATGAGCACATCGTTCTTCCTGTCGCGGCGGTCATTGAAGCCGGGCAGCAAGCCAGGCAGCCCGCTGCGCTTCTGGCAGGACCGGCTGTTCACGCGCCTGGCGCGCAATGCCAGCGACGCGACGGAATATTTCCACATTCCCACCGGTCGCGTGGTCGAGATTGGCACCCAGGTGGTGTTGTAGGCTCGCTGCCTACTTCTCCATGTCCGGGCAGACATAGGGCACGGATGCCGTCACGTAGCGCTGCTCGAGCACGTCGCTGCCCAGCTTGAGGCTCAACACCAGTTCGGTCTCGGTGAGGGTGGCGATATCGGCATTGATGGTCATGCCGTCCTCGTCCCAGCTGATGGCGCTGTCGGAGACCTGCTGCCACTTGGAGAGGCGGTAGGTTTCCCAGCAGCTGTCGCTGACCAGGGTGCCATCGGCGAGAAAGATCTGCATCGGGCCGGGCAGGGCCGCATCGGCGTCGGAGCGGACCCAGACCTTGTTGAGCAGGGGATTGCTGCGGTCGGCATCCTCGTCAGCGCTGTCTTCTTCGGCGTTCTGGGTATCCTGCGCCATGGCGGGCAGGGTTACGCAGGTGCCCACTCCCCAGACGCTGAGCAGCGCGATGATTGCGGCCTTGGTATCCATCAGCAAGTTCCCCGTGCGCCACAGTCAGGTGGTGACTGCATCGGCGTGCGGCAAGGGTGGGCGTGCAAGAAGGCAAGATTGCGTTGGGGAAATGACAGCCCGGCGGTTTTTCCGGGACATCTGGCAGATGCCCCACCGGCGTGCCGGTGGGGTTCGAAGATGGGCCGTCGCGATCAGGCCTTGGCGAAGCTGCGCAGGCCGAGCGAACGGTCGCGGCTGCTGACGCGGTCGGCCTGGACGGGCCAGAGCTTGTAATCGGCGCCGCCCAGTTCGTGATAGGCGTGCACGGCCCAGTTGGGATCGTCGAGCGCACCGCGGGCCAGTGCGATGAAGTCGGCCTCGCCGTTAGCCAAGATGGCCTCGGCCCCCTGGACGTCGCCGAGCAGGCCGACCGCCATGGTGGGGATGTCGGCGCCGTCGCGAACGGCCTTGGCAAAGGGTACCTGATAGTTCGACACCGCATTGATGGTGGCGCCGTCAAAGCCGCCGCTCGAGCAGTCGATGGCGTCGACGCCCAGGGCCTTGAGCTCGCGCGACAGCGCGACGCTGTCCTCGACCTGCCAGCCATCTGGATGCCAATCGCTGACCGATAGGCGCACCAGCAGAGGTTTGTCGGCCGGCCAGACGGCGCGCACGGCGGCCGTGATCTCAAGCACCAGCCGCATGCGGTTCTCGCGGCTGCCGCCATACTGGTCGGTGCGATGGTTGGCCAGAGGCGAGAGGAACTGGTTGAGCAGATAGCCATGGGCGGCATGGATTTCCACGGTGTCGAAACCGGCCTGGTCGGCGCGCCTGGCGGCGGCGACAAAATCGGCGGTCAACTGGGCGATGCCGGCGGCGTCGAGCGCCGTGGGAGTCTGGAAGCTGGCATCGCTGGGGGAATGGGCAATGGCGCTGGGTGCTACCGGGGTCCAGTGCTGATAGCCGACGGCGGCCTTTTCGGCCTCGGACATGCTGGCAGTGTCGTTCCAGGTCACCGGGGTCGATGCCTTGCGGCCGGCATGGGCCAGCTGGATGCCGGCGGCCGTGCCCTGGGCGTGCAGGAAATCGACGATGCGGGCGAGGGGGGCGATCTGCTCGTCCTTCCACAGGCCCAGATCGGCGTAGGAGATGCGCCCCTCGGCGGTCACGCCGGTGGCTTCCAGAATCACCAGGCCAAAGCCGCCAATGGCAAAGCGCCCGAGATGGACCAGATGCCAGTCATTGGCGAAGCCGTCCTGCGCCGAATACTGGCACATCGGGGCAACGACGGTACGGTTGCGCAGGGTAAGGCCGCGCAGCGTGGCGGGCGAGAAGAGTGCGGACATGGAATGCTCTTTCTTTAAACGTGGCGCATCAATGGACCTTTGCAGCTCCATCGGCAAGTGCCGATGGTTAGGACGCAGTGTTGCCGGTGGTGCATGCAATGATAGGGTCCGTCCGCAACGGAGAGACCAGCATGAAAATTACGCTCGACCTCGCTCAATTGGTGGCCGAGGGCAAACTGACAGCGGCTGAGGCCGAGCGCCTCAAGACCTATGCGGCAGCCGATACCGGGCAGTTGGCCATCAATGTTCTGCTGGGGCTGGGTGCCGCCGCGGTGGCAGCCGGGGTGGGGATCCTGATCCCGTCGCTGCAAACCTTGATTGCGCTGGGGGGCATCCTGTTTGTCGCCGGGTTCGCCATGCGCGTGGCCCGCGTTGAGCAATGGTCGGTCTTTGCCCAGATCATCATGGTGATCGGCGCATTGGCGCTGGGCGGCGGTCTGTTTGCTCTGTTTGGCGAGCAGTTGTGGGTGCGTGTAGCGCTCACGCTGGGATTGGCGGTGGCAGGCGTCGTCGCGGCATCGGGACTTCTGGTTTCGCTGGCGGTAATAGCCTTCGGCGCCACCATCGCCATGGATGCCGATCTGTGGACACCGACGCATTATCTGGCCGCTGCGATCGGTTCGTTGTCGCTGCTGACGCTGGCGCTCTATCTGGTCTCGCTGCATCTGCCACCCGCCTATGAACGTCTCGCCATCGTCGCCATGCGGACGGCGATATTGCTGGTCAACGCCGCCTTCTTCATCGGCTCGGTGTTCGGTGACGAATTGCTCGGCTGGTCGAGCCTGTCCTTTTCCATCGGCTGGGCCCTGGCGCTGCTGGCCTTTGGCGGCTGGGCGGTGTTCGTAAACCGGCGCTGGGTGGTCAATATCGTGGCCGTGTTCGGTGCGCTCCACTTCTTCACGCAGTGGTTCATGGCGCTTGGGGCGCAGCCGCTATCGATCCTGGGCGGCGGGCTGTTGCTGATCGGCTTTGGCCTCGCCCTGGCGCAGTTCAATCGCGTCTACAGGCAGCGAAGAGCCGCCGCCTGAAACCCCTCTCCCACAACCAGGGCGGGAGAGGGGCAATGGCCTAGCTGCCGACGACGCCGCCGTCGCGTTTGGTCAACACCACCAGCGAGGGTCGCGCCGGCATGGCGTCGGCAAAGTCCGGCCAGGATGTGCCCGCTTCATCGAGCGTCTCAGCGTCCTCCATGTCGTCGATCCGCAACTCGCCCGGATGCTGCACCGACATGAAGAGGCTGGTGCCGTCTGGCGTGAAGGTCGGCGAGCAGGCCTCCGAGCCGGTCGGCGGAATGTAGAAGAGGCGTGGCAGGGCGCGGCCCGGGCCTTCGGTGTCCATGGCATAGACGGCGTCTGCCATGCCATCGGGCGGCGGTCCGTCGGTCGTCACCCAGATGCGGCCCGCCGGATCGACGCCAATATTGTCCGGATCGGTGAACCAGCCATTCTCTGTTGTGTCAGGGTGGTAAAGGCTCTCGTCCTCGGGCCTGGCGGGATCGCCGCACAGCACGAACACATCCCAGGTGAAGCTGTCCGCAGCATGGTCGGGTGCATCGGGGGCCCCGGGCGGCACCAGTTCGAGCAGGTGGCCATGCGGGTTGGGTCCGCGCGGATTGGCCGGGTTGACGCTCTCGGCCACATCGCCGCCGGCGGGCAGACGGTCCTCGTTCTCGGTCATGGCGACATAGAGCTTGCCGGTGCCGCTATGGGGGATGAAGCCCTCAGGCGCGTCCATCGGGGTGGCGCCGACCAGATCGGCTGCCGCGCGCGTATTCAGCACCACGTCGGCCTGGCTGGCAAAGCCGGCTTCGGCCGTCAACGGGCCCTGGCCGGCGATCAGCGGCACCCATTCCATCGTGCCATCGCTGGCAAACCGGGCGACGGACAGCGTGCCATGGTCGAGCAGGTCCTTATTGGCGGCGCGGTTGTCGGGGTCGTACTTGCCCTCGGTGACGAAGCGATAGAGATACTCGAAATCGTCGTCATCGCCCATGAACACCACCACCCGCCCGTCGGGCGCGACGCTGACCTGGGCGCCTTCATGGGTCATGCGGCCGAGGGCCGTGCGCTTGACCGGCTTGGCGGTCGGGTCCATCGGATCGATCTCGACGACCCAGTCGAACTTCATCCACTCATTGGGTTCGTTCTCGAACTTGAAGCGTGGCTCGACGCGCGACACCGAATAGATGTCGTTCTCGTCTTCGTCCCAGCCCTGGCGCTCTACCAACTCCCGGTTGTCCAGCGTCGTATAGTCGCCGGCAAACACGTCCATCGAGCCTTCTTCGCCCGACAGCATGGTGCCCCAGGGGGTGACGCCGCCATTGCAATTCGAGATGGTGCCGAACACAACGGTGCCGGTTGGGTCGGCCTTGGTCTTGAGGCGATCATCGCCGGCGGCAGGACCGGAGATGACCATCTCCGTACCCATATGGATGCGACGGTTGTATTGCCCGTCCTTGACGACTTCCCACTGGCTGCCATTGCGGCGGATTTCGACGATGCTGACGCCCGTCGAGGCCATCACCGTGCGGATTTGCGCGTCGGTCAGCTTGTCGCGATAGTCCTCCATGCTGAGGCCGGGGAACATCAGGAAGGGCGAGGCATATTCGTGGCTGACCAGCAGCAGGCCGCGATCGCTTGCAGTCGAGCCGAGCGGCAGGGGCAGGAAAGCCGTAAAGTCGTTATTGTAGCCGAACTGTCGTTCGGCGGCGGGGCCATCGATGGTGGCCAGATCGAAGTCCGGGCTGTCGGGGAAGATGGCGTCGCCCCAGCGCAGCAGCACCTGGCGGTCATAGCCCTCAGGCCAGTGGTCCTCGGCATCGCGCACGCGGGTCACTTCGGTGAAGGTCAGGGTAGAGCCGCCTTCGGATGCGGCGGCTCTGCGCACGCCAAAGCTCTGGCCCAGGGCCGCGACGGCCGAGGTGGCGAGAAACCCTTTGAGCAGGGTGCGGCGATTGAAGCCTTCGTTGAGCAGGGAGCCATAGGTCTGGGCAAAGGCACGGCGCGGATTGGGACGCTCACGCGTCTTCTGACGGTCGGTCATGGTCTGGAACTCTAGAGGGGTTGCTCTTTGCAGCATTCCATGCGCAGGCGACCGTTGCGTGACGTCGGCCGGGTCCCGCAATGCGGCGAACGGGGAAAATCGCTGCCAATCGGCCATGCTTGGCAAATAGCCCTTGCGTGGAACCGTACCGTACGGTACGCCTCGACGAAATGGGCCGAAACCGTTCGGCTGTCGCATGAGGATGAGCCCGGTGCCCGTGACCATCAAGGTCAACGAAGAGGTCTTTACCCCCCGCCAGCAGGCTGTGCTGACGGCGGCGCTGGATCTGCTCGTGGAAAATGGTGATGGGCTGACCATGACGGCGGTGGCCCGCCGCGCCTCGTGTTCCAAGGAAACGCTCTACAAGTGGTTCGGCGACCGTGACGGCCTGCTGACGGCAACCGTGCAGTGGCAGGCGGCCAAGGTGCGCATGCCGCAGGTCGATCGCACCGGGCTCAATGCCAAGGTGCTGCGGCTGAGCATCGAGCAGTTCGCCCGCGACCTGCTGACGGTGATCACGGGTGAAGTGTCCATCACGCTCAACCGCACCGCCGTGACTCATGCGGCGCAGGAAAAAGACCGGCTGGGCAATATCGTGCTGGAGAATGGCCCGCTGGCCATTCGCCGCCGGCTCAAGCCCATACTCGAGGCCGGGCGCGATGCGCGCCTGCTGCGCTTTACCAGCAGCGAGGATGCCTATCGCACGTTTTTCGGCCTTGTCGTGCGTGACGTGCAGATCCGCCTGCTGCTGGGGGACACTTCCCTGACGCAGGAAAATGTCGAAGCCAATATCGAAGCGGATGTCAAAGCCGCAACCGACCAGTTCTTCGCCCTCTATGGGGCGAAAGCCAACAATACCTAACACCGCTTATCAAGGGAGCACCCCCATGCGCGTTTATTACGATCGTGATGCCGATCTCAACATCATCAAATCCCGCAAGGTCGCCATTGTCGGCTATGGCAGCCAGGGCCATGCCCATGTGCTGAACCTGCGTGACTCGGGCATTACCGATGTGGTCGTGGCCCTGCGTCCAGGTTCGCCATCGGCCAAGAAGGCCGAGGGCGAAGGCCTCAAGGTGATGAGCGTTGCCGACGCCTCCAAATGGGCCGACGTCATCATGATGCTGGTGCCCGACGAGCTGCAGGCCGACATCTACAAGGAGCATATCGAGCCAAACATCCGCGACGGCGCCGCCCTGGCTTTCGCCCATGGCCTCAATGTGCACTTCAACCTGATCGAGCCCAAGGCCAGCGTCGACGTCATCATGATCGCGCCCAAGGGCCCGGGTCACACCGTGCGCGGCGAATACCAGAAGGGTGGCGGCGTGCCGTGCCTGATCGCCGTGCATCAGGACGCGTCGGGCAATGCCCATGACATCGCGCTGGCCTATGCCTCGGGTGTCGGCGGCGGCCGTTCGGGCATCATCGAGACCAATTTCCGTGAAGAGTGCGAGACCGACCTGTTCGGCGAGCAGGCCGTGCTGTGCGGCGGCGTGGTCGAACTGATCCGCGCCGGTTTCGAAACGCTGGTGGAAGCCGGCTATGCGCCCGAAATGGCCTATTTCGAGTGCCTGCACGAAGTGAAGCTGATCGTCGACCTGATCTACCAGGGCGGCATTGCCAACATGAACTACTCGATCTCCAACACCGCCGAATGGGGCGAATATGTCTCGGGCCCACGCATCATCACCTCGGAAACCAAGGCCGAGATGAAGCGCGTGCTGACCGACATCCAGACCGGCAAGTTCACCTCCGAGTGGATGCAGGAAATCAAGTCGGGCGGCGCCCGCTTCAAGGCGACCCGTCGCCTGGCCGACGAGCACCAGATCGAGGAAGTCGGCGCCAAGTTGCGCGACATGATGCCCTGGATCAAGGCCGGCGCGCTGGTCGACAAGGCCAAGAACTAAGTTTTCGTCACAAGAATACCGGAAGCGGGGGCCATGCCCCCGCTTTTTGTTTGTGGCTGCACAGTGTGAGCAGTCCTCAAAGGGGGGCGGGCTGGCTGGAAGCGGAGACCGCGTCATAGCGGTTGTCCAGTTCGATGCGCCGGGCCTGGGCGCGCTGCAGCGTGCGGTTGTCGCCGGCGGATGGTCCCAGGCTGTCGGCGAACTCTTCCAGGCGGTCGTCAAGCTGGCCGAGTAGCTTGAGAGCAGCATTCAGGCGATCGCCAGCATCGGCGGGCGGTGCGTCGACCGGCCAAGTGATGGCGTCATGCGCGCAGATCGCCGCATTCTCGAGATTACGCATCTCGATGGGCAACAGCGCCGTGGCGTCATCGCTTTGCCGCGCCTGCTCAATGCGCCTGGCCAGGTCGATGATGCGGGCATACCGATTGGCAGCCTCACTGGCTGTCGCGGCGGCCGCGTCTGCCGCGTCGACCAGTTTTTTCAGCTGCACGGCGCGGTACTGATTGAACAGGGTGACGGCGGCCGTGGCGTCGGCACGGTCCTGGGCGCGAGGGAAGATGCGCGCTGCCGCTTCCGGATCGGCCAGTGTGTATTCGACGAAGGCCATGGCCTCATCCATGCCGGGGTCGGGCAGCACGAAATGCTCGGTGGTCAGGGCGGCGGCGCTGCGGGCAAACAGCAGCGCGACCCTACCGTCCTCGGCATTGGCGGGGCGGGGAATGTCGCGAATAAAGCGCATGGCGGTCATAAGACCGCGTCCGGAGCGTGCATTGACGCGGATCAGGTTCGACAGCCGATTGGTAAAGACCAGATGTTGCATGGCCCACAATGGCCCCAGCCTGCTGCGGGGCAGGGATGCCAGCAGCACCGGGGCCGCCAGTTCGAGGGGTTCATGCGTGGCAAAAAAGGGAAGGTCGATCTCCAGGTCGAAATCGCTGAAACCTGCGGGTGCCCCATCCGTGGCCACCGACACCCGCTCGGCGACCCGGTCCGGCTGCGGCTCAAAGGTAAAGCTGAGCTGTCCGGTCCTGGCAAGCGTGTCGTTCACCGAAACGTCGACGGTCACATTGGTCAGCGAACCGGGGTTGTCGGCGTCAAGCGCGACATCGATATCGGCTGCCAGCGCAGCGTATGGCACGGCCAGCGCCAGCAGGATCGTCAGCATCCTCAGCATTACTTGTTCACCCCCAGAATGACGGCCAGATAGTTGCCGTGGAAGGCCACCACGCCGGCCACCGTTGCCTTGGCCAGCTGCACGGTGGTCTGGTCGCCGGCCAGTTCTTCCAGCAGCAGAGGATTGAGTTGAAAGACGGCAAACAGGCTGAGCCATCCTGCGCCGCCGACCAGCAGCAGGAGAAAGGCGGCGCGGCCGACCCGGTTGAGCTGAGTACCGGTCTTGGGTGTTGCCCCAGACAGGTCCGGTACGAAGCAGACCGCGGCAAACACCACCGGGATGGCCGCGATGACCACGGTGATGGTCTGGCCGAAGACGTCGGCCAGCGGAAAAATGAGCAGGGCCACCGCCGCAATGGCCGCATCGGTCGCCAGATACTGGGTGATGCCGAGCCGGCGGGCGAGCAGGATCAGACATAGCAGGATTGCCATCGTTCCCATGCCCAGCAGCACCAGCAGCAGCGCGGATTGCGCGGCACGGCGGACAAACAGGTCGGTGATGAGTCTGGACACGGCGGGCGCCCCGTTGCGGTCATCGGCAGGAGGAGCCTATTGCGACCGGGAAGCAGCGCAAATTGCCTACAACACGTACGGTGGACTACGGCCTGGCAGGTCGGCGCTAGTCCGAGCGGATCGAGAACGGGTGGTCCGTGGGGCCATGGACAGGCCCGGCGCGCGTTCTCTCGGAACGCGCGTGGAGAGACTTCTGGCGCGGTGGAAACTGCGCTAAACCCATGCGCAGGATAGGGCGGAGTCGTGGGGGTAATATGAGCTTGCCGGAATTTCCCGTAGAGGGCGGTTGCCAGTGTGGGGCGGCGCGGTATCGCCTCAAGGCCAGCCCGCTCTCGGTCTACAACTGCCACTGCAAGGACTGCCAGCGCTATTCAGGCGCCGCCTGGTCGATGTCGATGATCGTGCGGGACGCCGATTTCGAGCTGCTGAGCGGCACGATTGCCCAATATGGCCGGGTGGCCGATAGCGGCAATGTGATTGTCATGAACTTCTGCGCGCATTGCCATGGCTGGCTGTGGAACGATCCGCCGGCGCCGGGCATCAAGGTGGCGCGGGCGGGAACGCTGGACGACATGGACTGGGCGGCGCCGGTGGGTAATATCTGGACTGACAGCAAAGCCGCCTGGGTGCATATCGACCCGGCGCAGATCAATTTCGCCAAGGGCGCGACCGACCGCACACCGCTGTTCGACGCCTGGACGCGCTTTACCCAGCAGGACAAATGACCATGGCCGCAGCCGAAGATATCGCCCGCGTCAAGCAGCAGGAGCAGGAACTGATCCTGCCGCGGTTCGACGATGACGTCGCCTTTGCCCTGGGCAGCGCCATCCGCGAGCGGGCGCTGGCCGAAGGGCTGTCGCTGGTCGTCGATATCCGCAGCTGGGACCGGCAGATGTTCTTTGCCGCCACGGCGGGCACCAGCGCCGACAATGCCGAATGGGTGCGTCGCAAGATCAACACCGTGCGCCGCTTTGCCCGCGCCAGTTACCGCATGGTGCTGGAGCGTGGCGAGGCGCCGTTTTCGCCGCAGTCCGGCGCCGACCCGGCCGACTATGTGATTGCCGGTGGCGGCTTTCCGCTGCGCGTCGCCCATGCCGGGATTGTCGGGTGCCTCACCATTTCGGGCCTGCCCGGGAGGGATGACCATGGTGTTGCCGTCGATGCGCTATGCAACCATCTCGGATTGGACCGGGCGGTCTATGCTTTGCCGGCACAATAGGGGCCTGAGATGAAAATGCCCTATCAGCTGCTCGACGTGTTTACCCGCACCCCGCTGCGCGGCAATCCGCTGGCGGTGGTGAGCAAGGCCGATGGCCTGCTCGACGGCGAAATGCAGGCCATTGCCCGCGAGTTCAACCTCAGTGAGACCGTGTTCCTGCTCAGGCCGCATGGCGAGCGCAACACGGCGGCGCTGCGCATCTTTACCCCCTATCAGGAACTGCCCTTCGCCGGTCATCCCACCATTGGCGCTGCCGTGGTGCTGGGGCTGACCAAGAAGGTCACGGCGGTGCGGATGGAGGAGCAGATCGGGCTGGTAACGGCGCTGTTCGAGAAACTGGACCGGCGCAGCGGCGAGGCCCGCTTTACCCTGCCAAAGCTGCCGGCCCGGCTGGCGCCGTTGACCGATGTGGCGGGGATGGCCAAGGCGCTGGGCATTGATGCTGCGGACATCGGCTGCGGCGATTACCAGCCGGCCGTGTTCAGCGCCGGGGTGCCGTTCCACCTGGTGCCGGTGCGCGATGCCGGCGTGCTCAAGCGCGTGGCCGTCAATGGCTCGGTGTGGAAGGACGTGTTCAGCCACGAGCGCCATTCGGCCTATGTCTTCACCCAGACGCCCGAGGAGCGCGATGTCGATCTGGCCGCGCGCATGTTCGGCATGGGCCTGGGCGAGGATCCCGGTACCGGGTCGGCCGCGGCGGCGCTGATCGGGCTGCTGGCCGAACACACTGCGCCCAGCGGGCAGAGTGACCTGGTGCTGCGCCAGGGCCATGAAATGGGCCGGCCCTGCCGCATCCTCATCCAGTTCCGCAAGGATGACGGACACCTGATCCATGGCGGTATTGGCGGCCATGCCATTGTGGTGGGCGAGGGCGAACTCGACCTCGGCGAATAAGCGCCCCGCCGGCCGTCATCAGACCGTCGGCAGGCCGTGTTAGCTCCCCGTTTTCTGGGGGCTGACACATGCGCTACAAGGATTTTCTGGCGGACAGGACGCGGCCCTGTTCGGTCGTTGCCCATCGCGGCGACTGGCGGGACGCGCCCGAGAACAGCCTGCTCGCCATCGAGCGAGCCATTGCACTGGGCTGCACTGTGGTCGAGATCGACGTCCGCCGCACGGGTGATGGCGACTTTGTGCTGCTGCATGACGATGACCTGATGCGGACTGCCAGTGTCGCTGCCATGCCCGAAGACATCAACAGCGCCGACCTGACCCGCTTGCCGCTGCGCAACCGTGACGGCGGCATCGACAATGACTTTACCGGGCAGCTGCTGCCCCGGCTGGTGGATGTCTTCGCGCTGACCCGGGACCGCATTTTCATCCATCTCGATATCAAGCACCGCGCCGTGATCGGCGAGGTCATCGCGCTGGCGCAGGCCATGGGCGTCGACCAGCAGGTCGATGTCTGGGCCGATGTAGCAACCGAGGCGGATGCCGATTGGGTCGAGCAGACGGTGCTGTCGCGCGGCATTGCCTTTGTCGCCCGCACGCGGCTCGAGCAGGCCAGCGGCCCCTGGCAGCTCGAGCTGATGTTTGGTCTCAAACCCGATATCTGTGAGCTGTCCTTCAGCAGGCTGGACCAGGTCATGGCGCTGCAGCAGCGCTTTGCGGCGGCGCAAATTCCGCTCTGGGTGAACACGCTGAACGGCGTGGCGTCGCCCGGCTTTACCGACGCGGCGGCGCTGCAGGATCCGGCAGCCATCTGGGGCAGCTTGCTGATGGCTGGGGTTTCCAGCATCCAGACCGATGAAATGGCGGCGCTGCAGCGCTTCCTGGAGACGCTCCGGTAGGCATTTGCTCATAATAGTGCGGCAGCGGGCTTGCATGGGAGTGCGGTTTCGCGCATTCTGGGCAGACATCAGGAATTGATCCATGCCGCGCTCCCGCGCCCAAGCCATTGCAATCAGCCAGCGCGACGCCCAGCGGGCCCGCCTGATGATCGCTGCCAGCTTGCTGCTGCCGCTCGCCGCCCTGCTCCTCCTTCTTATCAGCCCCTGATCACCGGCAGCTCGAGTTTTCGAGCGGGTCGTCAGGGGATTATGCCACACGCCGCACAGCACATGTCCGGCCTCTGAGAGCTTGGCTCCGGGCCGCCTGATAGGAATGACAGCATGACCACCGCCACCGACACCAATAAAGACCGCGTCTTCATCTTCGACACGACCTTGCGCGACGGCGAGCAATCGCCCGGCGCGACCATGACGCTGGAAGAAAAGCTGCAGGTTGCCGAAGCCCTCGACGAGATGGGCGTGGACATCATCGAAGCCGGCTTCCCGATTGCCTCCAATGGCGATTTCGAGGCTGTGGTCGCCGTGGCCAAGCAGGTCAAGCGCGCTACCGTGGCCGGTCTGGCCCGGGCCATCACCGCCGATATCGACCGTGCCGGCGAAGCTGTGCGCCACGCCCAGAAGGGCCGCATCCACACTTTCGTGTCGACCTCGCCGATCCATCTGGCGCACCAGATGAAAAAGACCGAGGACGAGGTGATCGAGATCATCTCGCGCACCGTAGCGCATGCCCGCAACCTGATCGACGATGTCGAATGGTCGGCCATGGACGCTACCCGCACGCCCATGGAATTCCTCAAGCGATGCGTCGATGCGGCCATTCGCGCTGGTGCCACCACCATCAACCTGCCCGACACGGTGGGCTATGCAGTGCCGGACGAGCATTTCGCCATGTTCAAGACGATCATCGAGAGCGTGCCAAACTCAGACAAAGCGATCTTTTCGGTGCATTGCCACAATGACCTGGGCCTGGCCGTCGCCAATTCGCTGGCCGGGGTGGCGGGTGGCGCCCGGCAGATCGAATGCACGGTCAATGGCCTGGGCGAGCGGGCCGGCAATGC
>Ga0123337_10005038_pt1 | contig 13169 bp, 9 predicted proteins | sample frozenSSSSmetaG_FD_89792 | JGI IMG/M metagenome (GOLD analysis project Ga0123337, IMG submission 89792) | Glacier valley bacterial and archeal communities from Borup Fiord, Nunavut, Canada, to study Microbial Dark Matter (Phase II) -... | ecosystem: Environmental > Aquatic > Freshwater > Ice >...
CTCTGTAAAAGTTCCCTTACTGTCAATACGACCCCCATTTAGCCGTGGCATAGAATAAAAGCATTGTTGCGTCTAACTTTGTCTAAATATCCAAATCCGTCACCGCGTCCAAAAGCTTGGCATTCCTTTCAATAAACTCTTTGCGCGGCTCGACGGCGTCGCCCATCAGGATCGAAAAGATCTGGTCGGCGGCGGCGGCGTCTTCGGATGTCACTTGCATCAGCAAACGCTTTTCCGGTTCCATCGTGGTGCTCCACAATTCCTTGGCGTCCATTTCTCCCAAGCCTTTGAAACGCCCGACTTCGCCTCGCGACTGCTTCAAAACCTGGTCGCGCTCGCGGTCGGAAAAGGCGTAGATGGTTTGCTTGCCTTTGCGAATCGAATACAACGGCGGCTTGGCGATGTAAATGTGGCCCGATTCAACGAGCGGCTTCATGTAGCGGAACAGGAACGTCAAAAGCAGCGTGCGGATGTGCGAGCCATCAACGTCGGCGTCGCACATGATGATGATGCGGTGGTAGCGCAAACGCGTGATGTCGAAATCGGAGTTGACTTTGCCGCCGCGCGCGCGGCGCTTGGTAAAGCCGTTGCCTTCCTCTGGAGAACTCTCATCTTCGGCATTGATCGGATCGTTGTCCTCGCTGTTCAATTGCAGCGCACCCTGCTCCATTTCTTCGATTTCCGAAGCGATGTCGTCGTAATCGACGCGGTCGGCGATGCCGGTTCCAAAAGCTGTGATCATGGCGCGAATTTCTTCGTTGCCCAGAATCTTGTCCAAGCGGTTTTTCTCGACGTTGATGATTTTTCCACGCAACGGCAAAATCGCCTGAAAGCGGCGGTCGCGGCCTTGCTTGGCCGAGCCGCCAGCGGAATCTCCCTCAACCAGGAAAATCTCGCATTCGCGCGGGTCTTTTTCGGAGCAATCGGCGAGCTTGCCGGGCAAGCTGTCGCTTTCCAACGCACTCTTTCTTTTGATCAAAGCCGAAGCCGCTGCCGCCGCTTTGCGCGCTTGCGCTGCGGTGATTGCTTTTTGAATAATGCGCTGCGCCGTGTTCGGATTTTCATCCAGGAATTCCGCGAGCGCTTCGCCAACGAGGGAATTGACCACGCCTTCCACCGCTGGCGGGCCGGTCAAGCGCTCTTTGGACTGGCTGGAAAACATCGCGTTCGGGACTTTCACCGAAATCACGACGGCCAAACCTTCGCGCACGTCTTCCCCGGTGATTTGCAGGTCTTTTTCTTTCTTCAGCAACTCTTTTTTCTTGGCGTAAGTGTTGATGGCGCGCGTCAATCCGGTCTTGAAACCCGATTCATGCAAGCCGCCATGAATGTTGTGAATGGTGTTGCCGAAAGCAATAATCATCTCGTGATAGCCTTCGTTGTATTGCAGCGCGACTTCCACTTCAACGCCGTCTCGTTCGCGCTTGAACTGAACCGGCGAGCGATGCAGCGCGGTTTTGTTGCGGTTCAAATGCTCGACGAACGCGGCTAATCCGCCCTTGTTGGAGTACTCCTCGACCGTCGGCGGCTCAACGCGATGGTTTTCCATCACGTATTTCGCGACGGGAATCAGATAGGAAAGCTCGCGCATGCGCTTGATGACCAAATCTAAATCCAGTTCGTCGGTCGTAAAAATGGATTCATCGGCGCGATAAGTGACTTTGGTTCCCGTGCCTTCAGCCTCGCCGATAGCCGTCACTTCGCCCAGGGGAATGCCGCGCTCGTAGCGCTGCTTCCACAGTTGGCCATCGCGCTTGACTTCGACTTCAACCCAATTCGACAAAGCGTTCACAACCGAAACGCCCACGCCGTGCAAGCCCGCCGCGACTTTGTAGTTGCCGCCGTCAAACTTTCCGCCCGCGTGCAATTCAGTCATGACCAGCTCCAGCGCCGAGCGTCCGGTTTTGGAATGCTTGCCGACGGGAATGCCGCGCCCGTTGTCTTCAATGGAAACCACGTTGTCCGGCAATAATTTCAATCGCACTTCGGTGGCGTAGCCGCCCAAAGCTTCGTCGGTGGCGTTATCGAGTACTTCGCGGCACAAAACGAAAAGGCCAGCGCGCCCAACATCGCCGATGTACATTCCGGGCCGGTGGCGGACGGCTTCCAAACCTTCGAGCCAGGTAATATCTTCAGCCGAATAATTGCCCTGGCCTTTCTTGCTGCTTTCGTCAGTTGCCATGTTTTAATCTCCGATTTGTCTTTTTCGGTTTCAACCTTATTTCAGTGAGGAATTTCATTGAAAAATTCACCGAAAGATTCACTGAAACACACGCGTTTTTCCCGGCTCGTTTTACGCCGTTTCAAAGGCCGATCTGTGGTGTGGAAATGGTCTGAAAAAATGGGTCGTTTGATCGCGCGGTGCAGCAAAAAAACCGACTATTTTTAGATCGTAAAAAGGGGGAATCACTGCCTTCAATTTTAACATTTTCAAGCCCTGCTGTCAAAGTGAAAACTCCTTGCTATTTCTGCGTTTTCAGCGCTTTAATTCGAGCTATTTCCAAGGCTTTTTTCGGCCTGATTTCGACAGTAATTTCGCGGCCAAAAACGACTTGAGAACATTCACAGAAAACCGAATGTTTCGCGCCTGTCAAAAGGCTCGCTATAATCAAATGCGAGATTGCCTTCAACTAATACTTATGAAACAACCCGCTTCCATCGTCACGCTTTCGCCTGCCGCTCCATCAAGCCGTTACCGCTGGCTGGTTCCCGGCGTCGCTGCCGCCATTTTATTGATGTACTTTTTGTATCTCGGCGGCTGGGCTTACTTCGACGCCGACGAAGGGCGCTACGGCAACGTCGCGCGCGAAATGATGGCTTACAACGATTGGGTAACGCCCACGCAAAACCACGTCAAGTTCTTCGACAAGCCGCCGCTGTTGTACTGGGGAATGGCCGCGTCTTATAAGCTTTTCGGATTGCAGGAATGGGCCGGACGCCTGATTCCAACCCTCGCCGCCTTAGCCGGAGTACTCTTCGCCTGGGTTTTGGGCTGCCGCATGTTCGGCCAGCGCGCCGGTTTTTTGGCCGCAATTATTCTCGCCACCACTTTGATGTGGCCAGTCATGGCGCGAGTCGTCGTCACCGATATGCTGGTTTCCGCCCTCGTTTTCATCGTGCTCGCGACGTGGTGGCTGGGACACATCTCAACCGATAAAACCAAACAAACGCGCTGGTTTCTGGGCTTCTGGAGTACTCTGGCCCTGGCGATTTTAGCCAAAGGCCCGGTGACTTTAGTCTTAGTCGGCGGCTCACTATTTTTGTATCTGCTGACTTGCCGCCAGTGGCGCGCATTAGCGCAAATGCGCTGGCATTTGGGCGTGCCGCTTTTGCTGCTGATTGCCGCGCCGTGGTTTACGCTCGTGGCGATGCGCAATCCCGAATTCAATTATTACTTCTGGTACGACCAGCACATCGCGCGCTTTCTGGGCAAATCGCTCAGCGGCGCGGATCACATCGAAGGCAAAGATTATTACCTCAAATTGCTGCCGATCATTTTGTTCCCCTGGACGTTTTTCATTCTGCCCGCGATCTTCCCGGCGCTCGCATTTTTCAAAAAACCCGATTCGCCTCGAAAACGCGCGGGAATGTTTTTGCTCAGCGGCGTGTTTTTCATCTTGCTGTTTTTCAGCAGCACTTCGTCCAAGCTGATCACTTATTTATTGCCGATCATTCCCCTCATCGCGATTTTGCTGGCCGCGCATTTCGACCGCTTGATTTCCATTCCAACTGAAAAGCGCCGCTCGTTTTGGAGCAGCGCCGGAGTACTCGGCGTGGCTTTAATCGCGTGCGCAATTGCGGCCTTTAAAATTGCGCCTCAAAAAGTCCAGGCGCTGGGCGTTTCCGCTTTCAGTGTGCAAATCGTCGCCGCGCTGATTTTGTTGTGGGGAATCGCGATTTTAATTTCCGTTTTCCGAAAACGCGAAAGCGCCGTACTCGGCGCGACGGCTGGCGGATTCGCCCTTGTTTTCGTGGCGCTTTTGCCGGTGATCGCGGGCGTCGCGCCGCAATTTACCACGGAGAATTTGATAGAAAAAATCCGGCCCGGCCTGACGCCGCAAGCGCAAATCGTCACTTTTCCCTACACGCAAAGCGTGAGTTTCTACGCCAATCAGCGCGTGTATATTATCGGCTCGCCCAGCGAAATCAGTTACGGCATCGAGTATCTTCCGGCAGTCGAACGAAAGCAATGGATTTTAGGCACCGAAGATAACGGCTCGAACGCAGCCGAACTCAGCGCGCTCAAAATCAAGCTCAACCAAAATGTGCCGGTGTATTGTTTTCTGCGGCCATCGCGTAAAAAGCCACAGCAAGCGCGGGCCTTGCTGCAAGACGTGAAAGGATCGGCGAGTGTTGTGGCTTTCAATCAGCGCTTTCTCGTCATCGGCAACAAGGCTGCTCTGGCATTAACACCAGAGGTGAGTACTCCGGCAACCTTCGCGGCTAATTAAACCAGGGCGCGCGCCTTTATTCCAGTTCACGCGCCCGTCATTCCCGCGAAGGCGGGAATCCAGCCCGGGCTGAGTACTCCCGAAGTGACATCAGCCATGCAACTTTCTGGATTCCCGCCTTCGCAGTAATAACGGGCGATTTTAACGGCAAATAAAGCAATACCATACTACTTCGGCGGCTCGATAAACTGCACAATCGCCACAGCATACGGCGCGAGTTTAATGGTTTGATACGGACTTTTCGGCAAAGCCGAAAGCATGGGCTGAGCGCGCGGATCGTCGTATAAACGGATGCGCGCTTCGCGCAAAACCGGAAAACCGCGAATCCCGATTTGTGCGGTTTTGTCTTCGCCCGTGGTGTTGACCAAAAGCAGATTGTGCGCGGTCGCGGTGTTGCATGCCATCGCTAGAACATCGTTGTTGGAAGCGTCGGCTTTGACACGAGTACTCCCGGACGGCACAAAAGTGTTCCACAGCCACAGCGCGTAATACGCCGGATAAGCGCGCGAGGCGTCATCCAGCAAACCCCACTCAGGAGTACTCCCGTCGCTGTGAAAAACCTGATCGGCCACGCGTGAAGCGTTCGCCAAGTAACTCGCCCACCACGCGGCGGAAACCATTTGCACCACGCGTTCATCGGACGGCAAATCTTCCCCGGAGCGCGCCGCGTTCAGGTTCGACACGGCATACAGCGCGGCGTTTTTGAAGCGCGATGCGTCCAGCAATTTCGCCACGGCACGCAAACGGGAAACTTCGCGCGCGGCTGTCAAAAGCGCGGCCTCGGTTGGTTTTCCGGCCATGATCCCGAAATCTTGAACCGTCAGAAAATCAAGTCCGGCGGCGCTTTTTAAAAGCGCGCGCAGCGTTCCGGTTTGGCCTGAACTGCAATTGATGCCGCCGACGCGATAAGCGCTGCTGATCTTTTTAATCGCCGCGCGGCCCGCATTGTAAAACGCCACCGCGGTGTTGTCGCTGAGGTCGCCATCGCCGGTCGCCAGCTCGAAATAACGCACCGGCCCTTCGCTTTTTTCATTGACCGCGCGCGCCGCTTGAGCCGCAAATGACGCGTAGCCTTTCGCATCCAGAGTCCAGGTCGAAGGGTTTTCAATCACGATCAGCGGCTGCGCGCCAATCGCGCGCACTTGCTGCACCGAATTTTTCAAGCGACTGAAATCGAAGGCGGGCCGCGAGGAATCGGTGAGTTGCGATAATTCCCCGGCGTTCAAGCGCACAAAACCCGGCTTGAGTTCGCGCAAAGCCGAACGAAAACCCGCGCTTTGCAAAAGCGGAAAGCCGCTGTTGCCGCTGCTATCAATGGTCGCGCCAATCGTGACGTTAGCCGAAGGACGCAAACGCCCGGCGCTGCTCAAGTAATCGACATTGATGGTCGTCACCGGCGAAGTCGGCGCGGCAGTTGGCGTGGGCGTGGGTGCCGGAGTACTCGTGCCAATCGGTTCGCCGGTGCCTTCGACTTGCAATTGGTCGATGGTCAAAAAGCGCGCGTCCCAATTATTTCGCATCACCAGTTGCAACAAATACACGCCGTTCAAGCGCGTGGGCAACGGCGCTTTGTCTTTATCGCTTTTAAAGTCCGAAAGTGGAATCGCGACTTTGCGCCATTTTTTCACATCCAATCGCACCGGCCACGGCAGGCGAAAAACTTCGTCGCCAGTTTTCCCGACGCGGCGAATGAGAAGCTCAATGCCGGTTTTGTTGCCGCCCGCGTTCAAGAAAAACGTCAGTTGACGTGCGCCGATTTTGGCCCAACTCGCGCCGTCGATTCGCAGTGATGCCGAAGCCCACGAACTTTGCCCGGCTTTGAAAGCAAACAGGCCGCCGCCGCGCGAACCGCTGATTAAATCGGTGCCGGAAGCCGCGAGAATTTCAATCAGTGAAGCCGGAGTACTCCCGACCTTGGTTTTGTCGTTGGTTGTCCATTTCCCCACGCCATTTTCAAAGTCGTCGAGGACGACTTTTTCCTGCGCGAAAGCGGCTCCGCTGAATAAGAAACACAATCCGCACAACAAGAGTACTCTGGATAAACGACTCGGTAAACGCCCAATTAAATGATTATTCATGCCCTCAAATTATACCTGTTTTTAGGCCCGCTTTCTTCCCGCGCACCGGTCAGCAGTTAAAATAGCAACTATGAAATCCACCAAAAAATCCACGCCAAAACCCGCAGCCAAACCCGCGAAAAACCTCAACCAAGCGATGCCCGATAGCGACATCGAATCGACTCCGCAAGCCGCGCAGGAAGCCGCTAAATCCACCACCGATTACGCCTTGCTCAATTCTGCCACGGAAGCAGAAGAGCAGTTACATTTCACGGAAACCGATACCTGGCGCGTTTTTCGAATCATGTCGGAATTCGTGCACTCGTTTGAAATCATGAGCAAAGTCGGCCCGGCGGTCGCGGTTTTCGGCAGCGCGCGCATGGGCGAAACCGCACCGTATTACCAGGACGCGCAACTCGTTTCGCAAAAGCTGGCCGAAGCGGGCTGGGCCGTCATCACCGGCGGCGGACCGGGCTTGATGGAAGCAGCCAACAAAGGCGCGCAAATGGGAAATCCCGATCCGAAAAACCACATGGTTTCCATCGGTTTGAATATCGAATTGCCGTTCGAACAAGACCTTAGTCCGTATGTCGATACGGGAATTCGCTTCCGCTACTTTTTCTGCCGCAAAACCAACTTCGTGAAATACGCGTCCGGCTTCGTGATTTTCCCCGGCGGTTTCGGCACGCTCGACGAATTATTTGAAGCTTTAACGCTCGTGCAAACCCACAAAATCCAGAACTTTCCGATTGTGCTTTTCGGCTCGAAATACTGGAGCGGACTTTTGGATTGGCTCAAAGAAACCATGATTCCCTGCGGCACCATTTTGCCCGCCGATTTCGAGATGCTAAAAGTCACCGACGACGCCGATGAAGTTGTGCGACTGATTATGGAAGGCACTTTAACCATGCGCCATCCGGCGAATTGGGATCGGAGTACTCTGCCTGCGCCGCCAGTCGGCCCGATTCCGGGACACCGCAAAAATAATCCGCGCGCCAATGGCAAGAAATCGAAAACTTCTGAAAAGTCATCCAAATAACGGCCACTTCGCGTCCGACTCGACAACTTCCAGCATCTCCGCGCAGCGCGCCGCGACGTTTTCCGTCAGCGGCTCGCGGTGCCCCGGACAAAGAATTTTCAGATCGAGCCGCAGCACGCGCGCCATGGAAGCGCGCGCTGCGGGCAAATCGGGCGTGACCGGGCGCGACATAAAACGCACGCGCTCATTGATGACGGCCAAGGCGTCACCGCAAAACAAGGCTTTGGCGGGCCGATAAAAATAGCTGACGTGGCCGGGCGTGTGGCCAAAAGTTTCGATGATTTCGAAATCATCGAAGAGCGTATCGCCCTCATTCACCAACAACTGAGCATTGACGGCATTGGGAATCGCTTCGCCCAGCAAACCCTTAAATAACACGCCCACGCCCCACTCAGGAATCAGGTCGCTGACTTTCGCGCGCAAACCGCCACCGGCGTTTTCGCGCGTAAAGAATGGCTCGTCGCCGGCGTTGTAGAAGACCGGCGCGCCAGTTTCTCGCTGAATTACCTGCGCGCCCGCCGCATGATCGTTATGCCAGTGCGTGAGCAATATCGCCTTGACATCGTGCATCGAAAGCCCGGCAGCGCTTAAACCGGCTCGCACATCCGCGCCGCCCGAATCCATTCCAGCATCAATTACCACCGCACCGCTTTTGGTTTTTACCAGATAAGAACACGTCAGATAAGAACGCCTTCGCACGCACCAAATGTTTTCCGCGACCTGTAAAATCTGGGTGTCTTTCATGATGTAAATTTATGTTTCCAAAGCGTTCGCTAAAATTTCGATGTTACGATCAACGTCGAAATTTTCTTCCACGCGCGTTCGCGCATTTTGCGCGCGGCGCAAACTTTCGTCGTAATTTTCTATCGCGTTTTGAATCGTTTGCGCGAGTACTCCGGCATCGCCGGGCGCGCACAGCCACGCACAATTTTCATTCAAAAAATCTTCAATTGCACCGGCGCGAGTACTCACAATCGGCAAACCGCACGCGGCGGCTTCAAGCAAAACATTGGGCAAGCCGTCGCGGTCGCCGTCGCGCGCCGGAGTACTCGGCATCACGAAAATATCGGATTGTTGCATCACGGCGACGACTTCCGCATGAGTACTCGCGCCGCGAAACGCCACGCGATTTTGCAAATTTCCTTGCGCGCAAAGTTTTTCCAGCGCGTTTTTTTCCGGCCCTTCACCAATGATTTCCAGATGAAAGTTGTTGCTGCGTATGGCTTGCAGCAAAACTGAGAAACCTTTTTTCTCGACTAAACGCCCGACTGCGAGTACTCGAATCGGTGCGTGCAATTTGTGTAGCGCGCGAAATTCGTAATTGAAAATTTCAATTCCGTGCGGCGCGTAGAGTACTTTTTTTGCTGTTTCCGGCGCAAGGTTTTTCAAGTAATCCGCGCCTTCGCGCGTGCAGCAGGCGGCGAATTTTGCGGTTTTTAACTTTTCAGTAAGGCCTTCGTTCTCCACCCACAAATCGCGCGCGTGCGCTGAACAACTCCACGGCACGCCGGGTACTCCGGCGGCTTCGCGCGCGATGTCGGCGGGAAAAGACGACCAACCGGCGTGAATGTGATCGACATCAGCGAGCGCGGTTTTTTCGGTTTCCGCCCAGTGTTTTCCCAGATGGCGAAAGTACTTCGCGCGCGCGCTGGAAGAAAATCTTCCCAGCGGTTTGAACAAACATTGCGCGGTCGAAAGTTCGGGGATTTGGCGCGCGCCGTTTCCGGCTTTGAGCGCCCAAACATCAATTTCAAATCCGCGCCGCCTGAGCGCTTCGATTTCGCGCGCGATAAAGGTTTCGGAAAGCGATGGATATTCGCCCAGAACGTATGCAATTTTCATGTGCGAATTTACGCAACGGAAACGGTAAGATTGCTGAGGATTTTCGCCAGTTGCAGCGGGCCGTTGGCATCGCAGCGCACGCGGGTTTGGAGTTTGGCGGAAAGCTCATCGAGCGTGATGTCGTCGAGCATTCGGTTTTGCGCGTCCACAGCGTCGGGTGCGAGGAAAAGGAAATCGCCGCAATCTGCGGGCTGGATTTGTTCGAGAATTTCCTGGCCCATAATCAAACCGGCGCACGCGACGTTGCCGCCCCAGTAGGTGTGATTGATTTCAATCACGTTGGCGTCGGCGTAATTTTTGGATTGGAGTACTCCGGCTAGTTCGCGCATGACAGGCGCGGCGAGTTTTCCGGTGACTAAAGTGATTTTGGGCCGGTCGCTGGCGCTGACGGTTCGCTTGTGGCGGCGGCGGAGTACGGCGGTTTCTTCCTGGAAAGAGCGAATCACGCCCACGCCGTTGGCGAACTGCGGATAGCCGTCGTAGAATTCGGCGGGCGGCATTTCTTCATCCGCCAACAAATACATTTCATCCGACGCGTAAACCCAGTGCGCGCCGAATTCTTCCTCGCATTGGCGTTGCTGAGGAATGAGCTGATTCAAAATCTCGCGCGCTTTTTCTGGCGCGACCGAAGTCAGTTTGCGCGCAGCGGGCAGCCATTTGGTGACGCCGATGGGAACGACCGCGAGCGATTCCACGCCGGGCCAGAGTTTTTTCAAATCGCGAATGGATTGGTCGAGAATCGCGCCGTCGTTCACGCCGGGACATAAAACGATTTGCGCATTCACCGTAATTCCGTTGGCGATTAAATACTCCAATCGCTGCACAATATCGCCGCCGGTTTTGTTGCCGACCATTTTGATGCGCGTCGCGGGATCGGTCGCGTGAACCGAAACGCAAAGCGGCGAAAGCTTTTCTTCGATAATGCGCGCGTAATCTTCGTCGCGCAGATTCGTCAAAGTAATATAATGGCCGTGCAAAAACGAAAGGCGAAAGTCGTCATCGCGCACGTATAAAGTGCGGCGCAGATTGCGCGGCGCGGGCAAGAGCGGAGTACTCTTCATGCGCGGCGGAAGCGCATCCACAAAGCAAAACGGGCATTTATTAGTGCAGCGCGTCACGCCGTTGTACAGCTCGGCGTTGATGTAAATTCCCAGCGGCTCGAAGGCGTCTTTTTCGATTTCGTAGCGATGCGTTTCGCCGAAAGTGTCGATGATTGTGATGACCACATTTTCCGAAGCGTCAGCGAGTTTCAGTTGAATCGCGTCCGTCGCTGCGGCGTCATTGATTTCCAGAAGCGCCGAGCCGGGCGCAATTCCCAGTTCTTCGGCGATGCTGCCCGGCGCGATTTCTTCGATGAGCGCGCCCTTGCGCAGCGGAGTACTTGCGTTGCGCGCGATGCGAGGCGCTTCGTTTTCCTCGACCTGATTCTTGTATTTCTTCTGGATTTTGTCGTTAGCTTGGGCCGTCATTATATAAAGAGTAAAACCGAATTGAAGCGCCGGGGCTATACTTGGCGCGATTCGGCAATTATCGGATCACGAAAGGACTTCATTATGGGTTGGCAAGATCGGCCATACAGCGCGCCGCCGCAACGCGGCGGCTTTAATTTCAAAGGTTTTAATTTCAACAGCATTCTCACGGGTTCGCTTTCTCTGGGCGAATGGTTTGGCATTCACGTTCGCGTTCACGCCAGCTTGCTTTTGCTGCTTTTGTTCAACGTGCTTTTTGCGGGCGGGCGCGGCGGCATGGGTTTTCGCGACGCCATTGTTTCCAGCCTGATTTTGTTCGGCATCATTTTATTGCACGAATTCGGACATTGTTTCGCAGCCAGAAGTGTCGGCGGCGATGCGCGCGAAATTCTCTTGTGGCCGCTGGGCGGATTGGCCTTCGTGAGTACTCCGCGCCGCTGGTGGCCTTCGTTTGTGGCGACGGCGGGCGGGCCTTTGGTGAACGTCGCGATTTGCGTTGTCACCGGAGTACTCCTGACGCTGATGAGCGGCGGACAATACTCGCTGCCGCTGAATCCGCTGATTCTCTTCGGCGGCGAGGGCTATCAACTGCTCGGCACCAGCGCGGTCGCGTATTATCTTTCCTGGATTTACATCACGAGTTGGATGCTGCTCTTTTTCAACCTGCTACCGATTTTCCCGCTCGACGGCGGGCGAATGCTGCAAGAATTACTGTGGTCGAAGCTGGGTTACTTTCAATCCATGAGCATCGCGTGCAACGTGGGCATGGCGGGCGCGATTGCGATGGGTTTGTGGGGTTTGATGGGCGGCAGTTTCTGGCTGATTTTCCTGGCCTTTTCCGGCTTTATGACTTGCTATCAAACCAAAATGAACCTGCGCCAGTACGCCGATGCCGCGTATGAAGAATCGCGCTTCGATGCGCCCAGCCGGAGTACTCCGCGCGCCGCTGCACGCAAATCTGCGCGGCCTAAAGACGATAAATTTTCCATCCGCGATTTGAATCCGTTCGAGCGCATCGCGCGGGCGAGAAGGAAAAAACAGTTTGAGCGATTGATGAAAGATGATTAGTTTTCTCGCGAGTTAGTTAAACGGATCGCGCTTCAAACCCGTCATTCCCACGCAGGTGGGAATCCAGAAAACAGCGCGTTTGTTTTGCTTTCGGGAGTACTCAGATCGCGCTGGATTCCCGCCTTCGCGGGAATGACGAATGGCAAAAATAGAGCGCGCCGAAAATTTTCGGCGCGCTCAATTTCTGTTTCGGTCGTTTTAAAAACTATTGCCAATGCCAAAGTGAATACCGATGGAACCATCGCGGTCGTTATTGCCGGTCAAAGTCACCAGATCGCCATCGGATTTCTTTTCCAAAAGGAAGCGCGAACTGACCGCATTCCAATTGATGTTTTGAAAAAATGCGTCGATATAAGCGCCGCGATTGGTTTGAAAATCCAGATAATACGCGTGTTCGTAAACATCGAGGCCGAGAATTGGAACCGCGTTCCAGATCGGATAACTGTTTTGCGCGTCTCCAATGTAATTCATCAAGCGCTTCAAATCGTTGTCGTAAGCCGTCCAAACCCAGCCACGCGCGGCGATGCCGGTCGCTTTCAAATCGGCCATCCAGTTTTCCACCGAGCCGAACGAGCGATTGATTTCCTTGAGCAGCGCGCCTTTGGGTTTGGCATCCGCGTCCGCGTTTTTGCGGCCCAGAATATCGAAATAGAGTTCGTGGTTTTTCACGCCGCCGAGTGCGAAAGACAGCTCGACTTTCAACTCGCGGATTTCCGAATAGCTTTGATTGGCGAGTTTCGGGTCGCGCGAAACATGTGAAATTTTCTCGAACAGTTCGTTCGATTTCTTGACGTAGCCTTCATACAACTTGAAATGTTCTTCGTGCGTTTGGCGGCTGATTCCCGTTGTCGCCAGAGTACTCGCTTTCAGCGGGCGCGCCACCAATTTCGGCGGCACAGGATAATTTTCAGCAGGCGCAGCGGGTTGCGCCTGAGCCGGAGTACTGAGGATGCCGAGCGCACCGGCACTGGCGACCAGACCGGCGGCGGCTCCGGCAGTTTGCAAAAACGCGCGGCGGTTCAAAGCGGGCGCGTTTTTCGATTCTTCATTTTCCCTTTCTTGATATGGCTGATTTTCTGAATTCATGGCAGTTTCCTTTGCGTTTTTCCCGAATGTTGTGCGCGTGTTTGACGCCTGAAATTGCTGGAAGTGCCGCGCAAAGAAAACCGAATTTTAACGTTGACTCCATTCCCGTTTTGGTCTAAAAATCATTCCTATGAATAAACAACTCGACAAGCTCCAG
>Ga0123337_10005040_pt1 | contig 13167 bp, 12 predicted proteins | sample frozenSSSSmetaG_FD_89792 | JGI IMG/M metagenome (GOLD analysis project Ga0123337, IMG submission 89792) | Glacier valley bacterial and archeal communities from Borup Fiord, Nunavut, Canada, to study Microbial Dark Matter (Phase II) -... | ecosystem: Environmental > Aquatic > Freshwater > Ice >...
CGGTCGGATATGTTGTTTTAATTTTGCCGCTACTCTTTTTATGTTTTCATTTCCTTCATCGCTTTGCAGATAATCCAGCGACAATTTTAACGGATAGGTTGGGCGACTTTCAAACAGTACATCATTGCTGTGTTGCAGCAAATGGGTAATATTTGTTTTAGCCTTTAGCTCAAACTGATCTTTTAAATATTTTACCTGCTTTATTTTTTCCTGTATCCGGCTTTGGTGTTTTACCTGGTTCAGGTATTCTATAATTTGCTTTTGTGTCTCTATCAAATTGTGGCGGCTCTCGGTCAGTTGCCCACGCAGTTGTGTTACTACCTGCCTTAGCTCTTCATCCAGCGCTGTTGTGAAAAAGGTGATTTCTTCATCACCGGCAAGCCGGTCTGTTTGCTCTATCAGTAAATAAATAGCCCTGCGTTTTTCATCAAAGGCTTCCAGTTTGGCTATCTTAATGCCATAGTTTGGTTCGGTTTTAAAAGCATTTTCAATGTTACGGTTCAGGTCAATCACGTTCCGTAATGTTATCCTTCCAATTTTCCGCAGGGCTGCTTTTATTTGTTTCAGGTAAGTATAGCGGCGGTGCTCATTGTTTTCCTGCAAATAAAAATTGATGTGTTGTTTTACCTGCTGGATATTTTCATGGATGTAGGAAGTGTTGATCTCTTCATTTACTTCCAGCACCTGTTCAAAAAACTGCTGGTACTGATCGTCAATTTCTACATAGGGGCCGTTGCGGCGCAAAATATGTTTGCTGATTAAAACTTCAATCTTATCTTCTGATAACAATTCCGCCGCATCATCATATTTATAGAGGAACGATTTGCGCTTTTCAAACATTTCTACCAGCAAGTCTTTAGACTGGGTAAGTGTATTGATTAATTCTTTGAGTGAGGCTATGTAAGACATCCTTTTTAAATCTGAATAACAAACAATGGTATTAAATAAAAAACCCCAACATTGCAGCAGAGGTTTGCTTGTGGAAAATACTGCCACAACTGGCGGTAAAGATAAGGGCATCCTTCTTAAAACCGGAATTAGCGGGCAAAATTTCTACGTTACAACCTGCAAATTCTAAATTGCAGGTGGGCTGGTTTAACTCATATTTTGTAGTTGTATTATCGTGTAAGGCTCAATGGCAGGTTCGAGTTATCAATAATAAAGATAAGGCTGCAGTGCTATCGGTGGTCTTTTGACGGGGACAGATACTTTTTGTAATGTGTTTTTATATAAGAAGCCGATCGAACCAAATTGAGTTTTCTCTCTAATACGGATTTCAATTTCAGGAAAGTGATGCATCTATTTTTATAACGTTGCGGTACGATTTCTGTTCGTTAATTTTACCTGATTCAACTAATGCTTATTTTTTAACGATAAAAAAAAATGCTATGATGTACTTTATTCAATTTATTTACAGTTTGGGCGGAGAGGATGGAAGTGGTAACCCGGTTCCTGAAAAGGACGAAGCAAAAAAAGAAACTGATAAAAAGGAGGCGATTCCTCCAACGCCGGACAAGGGAGAAGGGGATAAAACTATTGGAGAAAAAATCAAGGAGGCATTGCAGGATTGGTCGGATAAAGATGAAGACGACCAGGAATTTGATGATACCAGGGTATAACCTGCTACGTATTAAAATGCAACCGGATCTTGTTAAATTCTTTTATCAGTCAGCACAATAATTACATCCCTGCCTTAAAGTAGTTTGTTATAAATTATGGCGCCGGGCTATAATGCTATGTACCACCATAAAGTAAATGGAGACATTTTTTAGTGCTGATCTACAGGTTTAATTCCTTTTAAATGCCAACATTTCCTTTTGTCATTTCCTTTAAAGTTTTACTGCCCCTAATTCCAAAGTCAAGTGTACGGGTGGGGAAAGGAATTACAATATCATTTTGATCATACGCTTTTTTGATTCGGATAATGGCTTCGCTGCATCCATTTAAATAATCTATTTGTTCCGGCGAATTAATAAATATCCTGATGAGGAAATTGATAGAGCTATCGCCAAATTTGCGGAAGACAGGGGTGTTTCATGTGCATTAGAAATGTTAGCAATGCCTTTAACGGCATCCAGCATCCTGCATCCAGGCAGATGATTTTTAATTGATGAGTTTATATGCTTCGTTTACATCCATTTTATCTCTGTTTTAATTATGAGATTCACATTTTTTATTCAATTGTAATTATTCGTCCTTGCTAACTTTAGTCAGCAAGGTGCTGCCTGAAAATCGTTTGTAACAAATTATACAACTCCGGATGTTTAGATTGCAACAGGTCAGGTCGTTCAAAAAAATACTCAGACACTACTGCAAAAAATTCTGCTTCATTGGTTGCTCCATAGGGATTGATATCCGATCGGTTGGCCATGATCTGTTGAATATTTTCATGCATTCTTTTTATCCAGGGTAGCAGGTGTTGTTTATCAGCAAGGTTTTCCGGAATGCCATCTACTGCACCATCCGTTTTGTCTAACAGGTGTACAAATTCGTGAATGCCGGTATTGTTTTTATCCGTTCGGTTGGTAAAGCCCTGTCGCAGCGAGGGCTGGCTTAATACCATCATATGTTGCATGGCGCCATTGCCAACCATTCCCAGAACAGTCTTCTCTTCATCCGATGCGGTTGAGAAATCTTTGCTGAATGTATCCGGATACAGCAACACTTCGTTCAGGTTATTGTATTCCCATTCGGGAAAGCCAAAGATGGGTATGATAGCGCTTGCAGCCACAAATACCCGGTCCTCATCCTCAACCGTGGTTTTAATGCCGGTAATGGTTACATGCGAAAGGAAATGCAGCATCCTTTTTTCAAATATCGCCTGGTTAGCAGCAGATAGCTGTTGGTAAAAATTAACTTTATCCAACAAGATGGCCCGATAGCTTTCATTAAAAGATGCCGGAAGCACGTTCTCTTTTTTGCTTCCCCGCATGCTGTATGCCAACCAACCAACGATCGAGAAAAATAATACCAGTGCAGTTATTTCCATGTATCAATAATATTAAGGTATCGGCTAAAGTTATTATTCATTCTCAAATTTCTTAAAAATACTGGTAGCAATATGGCCGCCAAATCCAAAGGTATTGCTCATGGCATAGTCAACATTTTTATTAACAGCCTTGCCAAGTGTTAGATTAAATTTATCGGCAAACTCAGGCTCCACTTCTTTTGTATTAATTGTTGGAGGGACAATGCTATTGCGAATGGCATTGATACATGCAATAGCTTCTATGGCACCCGCTGCACCCAGCAAATGCCCTGTCATAGATTTAGTGCCGCTAATATGCAAGGCAGTGTTGGCTCCAAAAACTCTTTCCACTGCTTTCAGTTCACTGATATCACCCATATGTGTAGACGTAGCGTGTACGTTCAGGTAATCAATGTCTGCGGGTTCAATACCAGCTTCGTTCAATGCTTCCAACATTCCCAGGTAAGCGCCTTCTCCTTCGGGATGAGTGCCGGTTAAATGATATGCATCTGCTGTCATTCCACCGCCTGCAATTTCAGCCAGTATCGGTGCATTTCTTTTAATGGCATGCTCGTAGCTTTCTAATATCAGTGCACCAGCACCTTCGCCCATTACAAAACCATCCCTGCTAACATCAAACGGACGAGAGGCAGTTGCCGGATCATCATTACGGGTAGATAAGGCTCTCGAGGCATTGAAGCCGCCAATAGCAGTTTGGTTTACCGGAGCCTCTGATCCTCCCGTAATAATCATATCGGCCTTGCCCCAGCGGATATGGTTAAACGAATCGATGATGGCAGTGTTTGAGGTAGCGCATGCAGAAACGGTGGTAAAGTTTACCCCACGCAAACCATACTTAATAGAGATAATGCCCGAGGCAATATCAACAATCATTTTAGGAATAAAAAAGGGATTGAACCTTGGCGTACCATCGCCATTTGCAAATTCCATGACCTGGTCCTGAAAGGTTTGTATGCCGCCATTGCCACTACCCCAGATTACACCAATGCGGTTGCGGTTAAGATCTTCAAAATTAATACCTGCATTTTTCACTGCTTCTTCTACAGCTACCAATGCATATTGTGTATAAGGATCAAATCTTCTTGCTTCACTTTTTTCAATAAAATTGTGTACATCAAAATTCTTTAGTTCGCAGGCAAATTTTGTTTTGAATTTACTGCTGTCAAATTTGGTAATGGGGGCAGCACCGCTCACGCCGTTTTTCATAGACTGCCAAAAATCATCCACGTTATTGCCTATTGGAGTCAATGCCCCCATACCTGTAATGACTACTCTTTTTAAAACCTGCGTTTTTTCCATACAATATTGGGTTAATAAAAAATACTTCCTGCTTTTAACCGTCTTAAAAATTTCGGGTGCAGGATAAAAATTGTTTTTAGCGTGCAAAGATGTTGACTTCTTTTGGAATGGGTAAGAAATTTTTTGAAATTTTCCATTTGTTGTGGAATCAATTTGCAGGTGTAGTATACGCTTTAAAGGCCAAAGGAAGAAAAATAGAAGTGTAGCCGATGAAATGGTTTGCAGGGTATTCAATCCAGCATTCAAAAGGTTGCAGATATTATATTATACTGACTATGATGTTTTAATGTAGCGTGTAGTTTTAGATGTTTAGCCGGGTTGTAAACTACTTGCTGATTGTAAAATACAGTCTAGTATTTTATGTTTGTTGTTCTATAAATTAAATCAGCAATTCCTTTTGACCCCAGCTTTTCACTGATATTTTTGCGGTGCGTTTTTATGGTGAGTTCGCTTAAGAAAAGTTGAGCTGCAATGTCTTTGCTCGACTTTCCCAATGCTATCAGGGAAATGATTTCCTTTTCCCTTTTGGTTAGTTTCAGCTGCGATGTAAATGCATCTTTAACTGGTTGCAGGGTTACAATATTTGGGTCAAAATACACCATGGATTTTTTTATACTTTCCAGGGCGGCTTCCAAAATATGCTTGCCCGATATTTTTAAAACATAGGCATCGCCCTTAAAGTTTGAAAGCTCTAAGCCAATATCATTTGGTTGATACATGGATAGAATCATGATCTTCAAATGTGCATATTTTTGTTTAAGGCGGCTTATTAGTTCAATACCATTGTACGGCGACAGGTTGATATCGAGCACTAAAATGTCTACTGGTTGCTGTTCCAGTAAATGAAGCATTTCTGTTGCAGAAGAAGCGATGAACGCCATTTGCATTTCCGGGTTTTGTATGATGATATTGGCAATGCCTTCTGCAAAAAGCAAATGATCATCTGTAATGGCGATGTTAAGTTTTTTCATTTCATATTAAATTAAATTCGATGGATATGCTAAAGCCATTCCTGCCGTCGCTGTCAACATTAAAACTTCCTTTCAAAATGCTCACCAGTTTTTTAATACTTTTAAATCCAAGACCTGCTGTATTGGGATCGCCGGTAAAGCCCATTCCATCATCTTCTGCATAGATGGATATTAAATTCTTTTCCGCAATAATCTGTAAAAAAGCATTGGTTGCTTTGGCATGCTTCAGCAGGTTCTGCAATATCTCCTGCACCATCCTGTAAACAATAACTTCATTCTGAAAATTGATGGATCCACTTTCGCCCATCCATTCAAACTGCAGATCAATCTGGCTGTTGGTGTTTATGAATTTTACGTTTTCTGCAATGGCGGCTCTTAGTCCTTTATCCTTTAATAAAGCAGGCGAAAAGCTGTGGCTCATGGTGCGTACCTCATTGCCTATTTGGGTAATATGGTTGGCTATTTTACTGCGGGCGGCTTCGGTTAAAGGCATGTTGTCGGCCTCTAATCTTAACAGGCCAATATCGGCGCCTAAATGATCATGTAACATGGACGACATTCGCAGCATTTCCTTTTCCTGGTACATGGCCATTTCTTTAAAAATGTTTTCCTGCTGCTGCTGGTTTTCTTTCAAAAGCCTTTCTGAATCTTCTTTATAAAATTTAAAACGCCACGCCAGTGCAAATGCCATTACCATGGCTTCAAAAAACAAACCCCAATAATGTGCAGCCGAGGTGAAATCGTTTTGCGCTATTACCAACCCTTGCTGCAGGGCATAAATAACAATAAAAACCGTAAATCCTGAAAACGACAGCAGCGGAAAAATAGCATATCGGATCTTTTTAACAAAGCAATAAAATGCCTCTGCAAGAATGGTGAATAGTAATAGTGGAGAGATTATTCTGTTGGTATAAACCCACATCCCTTGCACCTGGTAATTACCAGTAGCCGAGGTAGCAACGGCAATGAAAAATAAAATGAGAAAGCCGATGGCAAGTCTTCTATTGAATTGATAAATGCCGGGTAGTTCTTTTTTTAAATCCAACAGCACATTAAAAAAGTTGAGCAAGGGCAGAATGCTTAAAGCAAAAACTGCCGGCCTTATTACATCATTTACCACGGGCGCATCGGGATAAAGGTATTTAAACAGTAGCCCGATATCTGTACCCAGGTAAACGATGATTATAAATGCGTACAGGAAATACCAGAAGTAAAGTTTTTGTCGTACGCTGATGTACAGGTAAAAATTAAAAATTACCAGGAAGATACCAATACCGAGCAACAACCCGGTTAGCAGGTTTTTGTTAAGGATTTTTTGCAGGAAAAAAGTTTCTGTGCTGAACTCCAGGGGCAGGTCGAGCTTGGTATAACGCTTATCTGCTGCAATTACAAGATCGCAGCCGGGGTAGCTTGTTCCGTTGATGTGGTAAACAAAGGAAGTGGTGTTTAACGGCCTGGTAGCAAAAGGCATATTATCGCCGGTGCGTTCAAAGCTTTGCACAATACTATCTCCTTTCATTATCCAGCATTGCAGGTAGTTGATATGTGGATTGTTGACGTTGATGAAATTGAATTGGCCGTATTGCAGTAAACTATTTAGCGGAATTTTTAACCAGATACAATTGGGTAAATTACTGGTATGTAATTTATTGTCCGTTAAATTTTGCCATTGGTTTTGTTTAATGCCGGCAAGGATGGTTTTACTGAAATTATTTTCAGGAGTGAGTGTGTATTGAATGCCCGAGTTGGAATAGTTAATTTCTTTTCCGTTGTAGCTAATGTGCAATTGCGAGTGTACAGCTTTGGCCAACAACAGTAACCAGCACATTATTATAATACTCCTTAGCATTGTATAAAAATAGCGCAATGCTATTTTAAAAACGGGTTGTTGCAAAAAATACTCCTTTGTAGGTATATTTCGGGTTGCTAAATAACTCAATTTTACTTAACAATATTTCACACCTCAAAAACAAGCCTACAATGACGAACCAACCACCCTCCATCTTATTCTGCAATGCTGTAATAGCAGCTTCGTTACACAATATTTAATTGATTTGATCGTATTAAGGGACTGCACCTCAGGTAGGCGGTTTCTGTAAAATTTTTCCTTTTGCGGAAACGGTACCGGTTAGAATAATTACGACTACAAATTAGTCAATTACATTATGGATAATCTGCAGGGCTTTTCAATTTATTAAAAAATTAAGTGTTCAGCAGCTGTTTTAAAAATCTAATGGATGTCATGAGTAAACATGCAAGAAAAAATCCTTCAATCATTGTAATTATGCGTATAAAATTTCTATTTAGTTTTCTTGCTCTGTTAATCACAGTGTATTCCTATGGACAGGGAAGTATTCCGGGGAAAAACAAATCATTTTTTGGGAGCGCTGGCTTTTTTGAAAAATTTGTCCAGTCAAATTTGTATCGTTCTGCCGGGCTTGAAAATTTAGCCCGCCATAGGACACAGAGACCTGCGCCTACGGAAGGTGACCAATCTTTTTCGTAAACATTTATGCCTTTGCTCATTCACCCAAAAACATGGGAATCGTTTGTTATTACGGGTAACCTGACGACTGATAAACTTAAAATTCATAATACTTCCATGAAATATTTGATTTCCTTATTTGCAATATTCTTTGCAACGCATGCAAATTGCCAGACATCCGGCGCCGGTTATATTTCCTCCATCGAAACCAAAGCGAATCAAATTGAACAAAACGATGTAAGAGTTGGAGAATTGAATAGACAACATCTCGAATCCTATAATTTGGAATCTCTGAAATTAAAAAAACTGAAGAAAGAATTAAACGATTTGATTGCAGAAAAAGATGCAGTTATAGCTGAATATCGCCTGGGGCAATTTTGTACCGGTTGTAGTGTACCACGTTCCCAGTTCAGGCCCGGTGAATCATTTCCTCACCCAGGCCAGAGAGTTAGACCCGCCACTCCGGAAGAAATTGCCAAAAAAGAAAAAGAATATGATGATAAAATTTCAAGGAAGCAAGAAGAAATTAAGCAATTTGAATTCAATGAAAATGAATTTACAAGAAAAAGGGCTGACATTGATAAGCAGATGGCTTCATTAAAAGTGCTTTCTGACAAACTCAGAGAAGAAATAGTTCAATTAAGCAGTCAATATAAAGAAGTGGTAGTTAAATCCGCCAAAAGCTTACAAGCTGTTTATTTAGCAGAGTTGATGCGTATTGTTGCAGAAAAGCATTTTATAGAAGACCGCATTAATATTATCACTGTAAAAATCGCCGATCTTAATGCAGAAGAAACAAAAGCATTGAATGAATCGGCTGAAAAAGTACGCCGGCAAAATGAGGAGGATAAGCAAAAGGTCAGCAGCCAGATAGAGGGTAACAAGTTAAAGGGGCAACAGCTTTTGCAAAAGCAATTTGCGAGGTTGGATCCTTTAAAACTGGAAGACGAAAATTTGAAGCAGCAACTTTTTAATATTAACAAGCAGTTGCAGAATAGTTCGAAATTAACAGCTGACGAAATAAAAATATGGGAGGCAGAAAAAACTACAGTTGAAGATCGAATAGCGCAGATCAAAAATAGTATAGCGTCTTATGAGAACGATTATTTAGCAAGCAAGCAACAAATGGAGAACGAAAACAGGATGCTGGAAGATAAAAAATGGAACCTCACCACCAATCTTACCAAAAGGCAACAAGAAACTTCGGATTTATTAAAGAAAGCGTTTACGTTAAGAAGAAAAATATTGGAAGATGCAAAAATTGCACGCCAAACAAGCCTGCAATTAACAGGCGCACTTGTGCTAAGCAAGAAGGCAGCAGCCCGTAAAAAGTTTATGGAGTATGCCTCCGATGCAGACAATGAAAGGGTAAGATTGGTAAGAGCATGCCAAAAGGCAGGTTGCGGCTGTTATGGTATTGATACCCAAGGTACAATTGTAGGCAATTGGAACAAGGCAGAAGGTTGCGTGGCCGAAATGGAAGCGGCACATTTTACCACCGATCCTATTTACGGATGTGTGGAAGAAACCGCCATTTACCGGCAACATTATTCATCACTTATCAATGGATTGTCAGATGCAGATATCCAGGCCTTGCAAAAACAATCCGGTAAAATCCGGTACGATTTAATATTGAAAAAAATATCCAACTAAAAATCTACAAATGAAACTCTACTTATTCGCAGCCGTTATGCTTTTTTCTGCCGTTGCATTTGGGCAAACCACCGCATTTGATACGATTCAAATAAAGGTAAACGACTGTGTTACAAAATCGCAGTGGGACGAACTGCTGGTAACTGCACCAGAGTTAATCACTGCAGAACCAACAAAAGCGGATGGTTATTTTTATACCGCCCTGGCATTTTATAAACTACAGGAAAATGATAAGGCACTGGAATATTTAGCAATGGCCGAGCAACTTTCTGATGAACCCTTTAAAACAAAAATTGCAGCCCTGAAAGTGGATATTGCCAATGGCACAAAAGCGAGTAAGATGGCAGAAACGATCAATAAAAATGGCGAAGATAAAAATGCAGCTGATGAATACAGAAAGCTTTGGGAGATGGATAAAACAAAAATAGAGTTTGCCCTAAATGCAGTAGAGTTATACGTAGAAAAGGAAAATTATGTTGCCGCACTTGAAATACTAAATGCTCCGTCGCTGGCAAGCGATCCACAGGCCAGAACACTGATCACCAAAATCAATCAAAAGCCAACAATGATTGCGCTGAATGGATACAACAAAGCCATGAAGGAAGGCGATGAAAAATTTAAACAGCAGTCTTATCAAACCGCTATCAATAAATTTGATGAGGCAATGACATTTTATGCAAAAGATGCAAAGGCCGCTTCTTACAAGCGCAAGGCACAGGAAGAACTAGCGTGGCAGGCGGCAGACAAAATTAACACTGTTGAATCTTACAAAAGTTATTTGGCAAAATACCCTTTGGGTAAATACAAAAGCAATGCGGATGATATACTGCAACGGACCTATTTAAGGTTTGCGAGAGATTATGTTAAAGAAAAAAAGTTTTCGGAAGCTGTAAATTATTACCAAATATATCAAACCAGTTATACTAACGGCCCACAAATAAATACTGTAAATAAGGAACTGTGCGAATTGTATTTTGCAGAGGCGAAAAAAAATGAAAAAGTGAAACAGCCGTACAATATGAGGTTGGCATTAGAACAGTATGGCCTAGCTAAAAAATGTGGTATAAACCGTGTCAGTAGTGCACATTTAAAATCGCTTAAGCGTAAAGAAGTTAGATATGGCAGGGATAACAGAGTCTTTATTACCTACGCATACGATTCACTTTGTAAATATGGCGTTTCATGGGGCACTATTAACAACAAGGCTGTTGGTGTATATGTTACTGCCCGTGCAAATTCGGAAGCTTTTACCTCAGGAGGTTCAAATGGTACTGTTGATAACAAAGGTGTGGTTACCGGTGGTCAGTTTACAAACTGGGGTAATGACTGGCGTTTTAAAAATGAAATAAAAACAGGAACAGCGGAAGTACTGATTGGCCTAACCAAAAAAATTACTTACCCGCTTTGGGTTTACGCAGGAGCAGGGGTATCCTATAATAACCAGTTTTGGCAGATGGAGATCTATGATAATTTGGGAGATTATTATGACACCGATTGGGTTAAAAATTCGGAAGCTGGAAAATTGAAGCCTGTATTTGAGGCAGGCATGATAGTGGATTTAAAAGGCTTCAATATGAGGGGAGGTGTAAAAACCCAAACATTAAAAGAGATGACCCTTACGTTGGGAATCGGATTCTCTTTAGCCAGGCGATAAACTATTACGGTATTTGCAAAAACTAAAAGGAATACCTTGCTTCCCACATCGGTTACCTGGTTCAAAAAAACTAAAACCACTGGCACAACTGTATAATTGCATTTATCCTAAAATATCTAAATGAAAAACATCGTTAGTTTCCTGGCCCTTCTCCTCCCCGGTTGCATAGCCTTTGCCCAGGATATTAAACCCTGTCTTTTTATTGGCATATACGATGGCAATAAAAGAGGCATCTGCAGCGACAGGGAAATGGTGCATGAAGAAATAGAGGATTATTTCGACTATATCATAAAAAGCAAAGCCTTTAACGAGCAACACAAAACTCAAAATCCGAATACACGTTTTATCGGACCGGAAGAATGTGTAATGGCTTACCGCTACGAAAAGGAAATTGCCGGCTGGAAATGCAGTTCCGGCATAATCGGCATTAAAACGGGTAAAACGTTGGAGGATTGCAATAAGCAACTGACTGATCAGCTTGTAAAGTATCCCAAAGATTTTACTACAGGCCCCAACACGCAGTTTACCTGGCAAGGCAAAGGGAAAAATAAATCTGAGTACACCAAAGATTTTGGTGGCATTTCAGGTAAATTCATTTCTGTAAAAAGTAATAGTGGCAAAGATTTAATAGTGGCAAAATTCAGAAACAAGCTGAAAGATAAAACGGCCATTGTAGTGTTGCAAACCGATGCTGGCATGATGACGGAAGAGTACGTAAAACCAAGCGAATTTTTTTCAAAATCATTTGATACAAAAAAGCTGGAGATTCAAATCATCTACCAGGATTTTGATTCCCCTTCCCCTGTTTCAAAACTGAAGGAGTTTATAAAGGATACATTTAAAGAACTAATAATTAACGACAAGGGCATTATAAAATCATCTAAGATTGGGGCCATTGGTGCAAGAGGGTAAATAAAAAATGCAGTAATTATGAAACTTCAACTGACAAAACTATTCTATAAACTGATTATCCTTTTATTGATTACAACAACAGGGTATTCACAAAAAGAATTTTTTCGATCACAACAGGCTTTTACCAATGATCAGATGACTGGTTTTGCTTCCTCCATCACCATAAATAAAGAGCTGATATTGTTCAATGCAAACGATTATCACCTGTATGCCTACAACAAGAATAACGGATCGCTCCAATGGTCTTATCAAACCAACTTTAAATCGGCTACGCCGGTTTTTGTACAGGATAGTATTGTGTACGCAGGGATTTATACCGATAAAAAAGAACAGTCAGCACAGTTTGATTTGGCCACAGGAAAATTTATTAAAGCCCTGCCTTTTGGCCCATTGAAAACAAAGCCATTTATAAAAAACGGTGTACTCTACAGCACTGCTATTCACAATTACGGATGCATTATAGCGTACGATCTAAAAAAAGACACGGTTATGTGGAGTCGCTTTATCGCACATGGCTACTCCAACCAGCCTTATTACCAGCAAAATAAAATAATGGCCAATGCCGAGGGAAGCAATTGGGTGGCCCTGGGTTATGACGGCGTTTTGCTTGACACAACCTGTGCGGTGAAGCCTGATTTTTTTGTAGAGGGTATTCCCTGTGTAAAAACCCTTGCGGCGATTTCGCATGACGGACTGGAGATAAAAGGAAAGCTGTCAGAGAAAATTTTTGGGAATAATTTTTTTGAAAGACCGGATATCATTACCACTAAAAATTTAACGGTTATTCTTTATGAAAATAAACTCAGCATACTTGCCCGCAAACTCAAAATAAAGCAACAGGTATTGGTTGACACTTTGCCTGGCGATGAGTTTACTGGAAATGATATTGCGAAACTGATAGATGCAGACGATGAAAATACCTGGCTGCTTTATGGCGACTATCTGCTACAATACAATCATAGCGAAAAAAAGGTGGTTAGTGCAACCAACCTCACCAACTGGCAGCCCCAGGCGGTTTTATTGGAGGATAAAAATATCTGGCTGGTATCCGGAAAAGACGGACTATTATATGGGCTTTCCCTTTGAAATATTTTCAAAGAAAAATGGATTGCACGGAGATAAGCCAGTTAAAAAAAGTAATTATAATTTAAAATACATCTCTTGCATCATTATACGGAACGGCCTGGCGACATTTCATCAGAGC
>Ga0123337_10005042_pt1 | contig 13157 bp, 11 predicted proteins | sample frozenSSSSmetaG_FD_89792 | JGI IMG/M metagenome (GOLD analysis project Ga0123337, IMG submission 89792) | Glacier valley bacterial and archeal communities from Borup Fiord, Nunavut, Canada, to study Microbial Dark Matter (Phase II) -... | ecosystem: Environmental > Aquatic > Freshwater > Ice >...
ACGGCGGCCCTGGCCACCGCAATCGGTGCAGGGCTGCTCGAGGATCTGGCCGCGGCCATTGCACACCGGGCAGGTCCGCTCGATGGTGAAGAAGCCCTGTGCTGCCCGCACCTTGCCCTGGCCGTTGCAGTGCCGGCAGGTCGACATCCCGGTGCCCGGCTTGGCGCCCGAGCCATCGCAGGTCTCGCAGGCAGCAAGCGTCGGCACGTCGATATCGACAGTGCGGCCGATAAACGCCTCTTCGAGCGAGATTTCGAGGTTGTAGCGCAGGTCCGAACCACGCAGCCGACTCTGGCCACCCCGGCCGCCGCCGCCGCGCTGGCCGCCCATGAAGTCGCCGAAGATGTCCTCGAAGATATCGGACATCGACGAGGTGAATTCAGGCCCGAAGCCACCGGGACGCCCGCCGCCATTCTCGAACGCCGCATGGCCGAATCGATCATAGGCCGCGCGCTTTTGCGGGTCCTTCAGCGTGTCATACGCCTCGTTTATCTCTTTGAACTTGTGCTCCGCCTCGTCGTTCCCCGGATTGCGATCCGGATGGAACTGCATGGCAAGCTTACGGTATGCGCCCTTGAGCGTGGCCTCATCGGCGCCCTTGGGAACACCCAGCACTTCATAAAAATCGCGTTTCGCCAATCGGCAATGTCCCCAGTGACCGTCACGCCCCCGCGCCCGGGCTTCCGGCCTAGATAGGTATGATCCCGCGCTCATACCATAGGTCAAGCGCCGTTCAACTCTATTGGATTGAACTCATATGCCGAATATCGATTGGGGACGTATCCCCATCGCCGAAAGTCTCGCTGCGCCCAGGCGCTAAGTCTCGAACGCCGCAGTGAGATTCCGTGCCAGTTGGCCCTGCGCGAACATCGCCTTGTTGATGATCTGGTACAGTCCGAAAAATCCGTGGGTGACCCCGTCATAGGTCGTGGCGTCTACCCACACCCCGGAGCGGCGCAGCAGGTCGCTCAGCGCTTCGCCCTCGGAGCGCAACGGATCGGCCTCGGCGAGGATGATGGTCGCCGGGGGCAGCCCGCCCAGGTCCCCTCGCTCGATCAGTTCGAGCCGGGGGTCGTGCGCGTCGTCCTTGTTGCGCAGCAGCTTTCGCGCCGCCCACTTGAACGTGTCGGTACGGAACGGCCCGGTGTCGTCGGTCTCGAGATGCGAGGGCAGATCGAAGCTCAGCGTCGCCATCGGCGTCACCAGCCCCAGGTGGACCGGTAATCTGCCACCTGTCGCCTTCAGCCGCAGCGCCACGTTGATCGCCAGGTTGGCGCCCGAGCCTTCTCCCACGATGGCGAGGCGTCTGGCATCGCCACCGAGGCTTTCGGCATGCTCCACCGCCCAGTTCCAGGCCGCGAACGCATCCTCGTGCGCTGCCGGAAAGCGGTGCTCCGGCGCCTGCCGGTAGTGCGAGGAGATAACGACTGCGCCAGTGCGTTGCGACAGTGTCCGTGGCGTCGCGTCATAGTGGTCGACATCGCCCAGCACGAAGGCGCCGGGGTGGAAGTAGAGGATCATGGGTTTTGGGCCTGCCGCCTCGGCCCGCGGCGTGTAGACCCGCGCCCGGATATCGCCCGATGGCCCAGGGATCAGCCGCATTTCCATGTCGATGCCCTGGTCGTCCTGGCTGTCGCGGAGGATGCGTCTGAGCGCCATGTCGAGCGTCGGTTGCGCCCGCGCCTCCGGGGTGCGCAGCGATTCGATCGGCTTGCCGCCCATCTGGGCGTGCACCGACAGCAGGTGGCGCATATCGGCATCCAGCCGCTCGACCGGCAGCGTCGTCGCTTCAGGCGACACCGCGTCCCCTCCACCATTGGCGGCGAAACTGCGCACATCCACCGATGTCATGGGAGTTCCCTTTCGAATGGCCGCCCAGGCACGCTGGTCCGGCCCTTGGCCCGGCGTTCCTTCGGCACCCACGCTGCTGACGTGTTTCGATGCTGCCTTGGAGGTCACGAGATTGTCATAGTTGATGTGATGACTTTTGGGCGCACCCGTGGCGATTTCAGGGTGATCGCTGCCACAAAAAAGGCCCCCGGAAAATCCGGAGGCCTCTGATTCACGTGGAACAGCTGCAAAAAGCCGGTCTTTAGGCCGACTTCTTGTCGTCCTTGACCTCTTCGAACTCGGCGTCGACGACATCGTCGTCGGCGGGCTTGGCGCCACCGGCGGCCTTGGCCTCGGCTTCCGCCTGGCTGGCCTTGTACATGGCCTCGCCCAGCTTCATCGAGGCTTCGGCGAGCGTGTTGGTCTTTTCCTTGATGGCGTCGGCGTCCTCGCCCTCGAGTGCCGACTTGAGGTCGGCGAGCGCGGTGTCGATGGCGCCCTTGACGTCCGCCTCGACCTTGTCGCCGTAGTCCTTGAGCGACTTTTCGGTCGAGTGGACCAGGCTCTCGGCGCCATTCTTGGCCTCTACGACCTCGCGGGCCTTCTTGTCGGACTCGGCGTTGGCTTCGGCTTCCTTGACCATGCGGTCGATGTCGGCGTCAGACAAACCACCCGAGGCCTGGATGCGGATCTGGTGCTCCTTGCCGGTGCCCTTGTCCTTGGCCGTGACGTTGACGATGCCGTTAGCGTCGATGTCGAAGGTCACCTCGATCTGCGGCACGCCGCGCGGGGCCGGCGGAATGCCGGCGAGATCGAAATTGCCCAAGAGCTTATTGTGCACTGCCATCTCGCGTTCGCCCTGGAACACCCGGATGGTCACCGCGCTCTGGTTGTCCTCGGCAGTCGAGAACGTCTGGCTCTTCTTGGTCGGGATCGTGGTGTTGCGATCGATCAGGCGGGTGAACACGCCGCCCAGGGTCTCGATGCCGAGGCTCAGCGGGGTCACGTCGAGCAGCAGCACGTCCTTGACGTCGCCCTGGAGGACACCCGCCTGGATGGCGGCGCCCATGGCGACGACCTCATCGGGGTTGACGCCCTTGTGCGGCTCCTTGCCAAACAGCGCCTTCACCACTTCCTGGACTTTGGGCATGCGGCTCATGCCGCCGACCAGCACGACTTCGTCGATCTGGCTGGCAGTGACGCCCGCATCCTTGAGCGCCATCTTGCACGGCTCGATGGTGCGCTGGACGAGATCATCGACCAGCTGCTCGAACTTGGCGCGCGTCAGCTTCTGCGTCAGGTGCTTGGGACCTAAGGCATCGGCAGTGATGAACGGCAGGTTGATTTCGGTCTGGGTGGCCGAGCTCAGCTCGATCTTGGCCTTTTCGGCCGCTTCCTTGAGGCGCTGCAGCGCGAGCTTGTCCTTGCGCAGGTCAATCCCCTGCTCCTTCTTGAACTCGTCGGCCAGCCAGTCGACCAGCCGCATGTCGAAGTCTTCGCCGCCGAGGAAGGTGTCGCCATTGGTCGACTTCACCTCGAACACGCCGTCGCCGATTTCCAGCACGGAGATATCGAAGGTGCCGCCGCCGAGGTCATAGACCGCGATGGTGCCGGTGTTCTTCTTGTCGAGCCCGTAGGCGAGCGCTGCCGCCGTCGGCTCGTTGATGATGCGAAGGACATCGAGGCCGGCGATCTTGCCGGCGTCCTTGGTCGCCTGACGCTGCGAATCGTTGAAATAGGCCGGAACCGTGATCACCGCCTGGGTGACCTTCTCGCCGAGATAGGCTTCGGCGGTTTCCTTCATCTTGGTGAGGACCATGGCCGAGACTTCCGACGGCGAGCTCTTCTTGCCGTCGACTTCGACCCAGGCATCGCCATTGTCGCCCTTGACGATCTTGAACGGGACGAGGCCCTTGTCCTTGTTGACCAGCGGGTCGTCGTAGCGGCGGCCCATCAGGCGCTTGACGGCGTACAGCGTGCCTTCGGGATTGGTCACCGCCTGACGTTTCGCCGACTGGCCGACCAGCCGTTCGCCGTCCTTGGTGAAGCCGATCATCGAGGGCGTGGTGCGGGCGCCCTCGGAATTCTCGATGACTTTGGGAGTGGCGCCTTCCATCACTGCGACGCAGCTGTTGGTGGTGCCCAGATCAATACCGATAACTTTAGCCATGTGTGCCTCTTTCCTAAGCGAACCCGGGGCCGAACTCCTCGATGACTTGGCAGTTCGGTTATGCCCTTGCGGGACCGGCTTCCTCGCTGAATTTGGGATTTGGCCCGTTTCCGGAAGCGATCCCGGTTGCAAGCCTTGGCGGGTATATAGGGGGCGGCTTTTGGGCCTGCAAGCGCCGTGGCCCTTTAATTTCCGGGGCTTTGAAGCCGTCGCGCTCCGGCCACATTATCCCGGTCTAGGTCCGCGCACGCCCCGGCATTGGCGGCCTCGCCCCGATATGCTTTAACGTTAGTTCGAAACAGGAAAACGATCGATGAACAAGCTCATTCTCGCGCTGGCTCTGGCGCCCGCGCTGCTGACCACTGCCGTGCAGGCCCAGACGGTTGCCGAAGACGTCAGCAAGCAGCTCTGGTGCGGTACCGCGCTGGTCGTTGCCTTCTCCAATCCGCCCGCGGACGTGACCAAGGAGCAGCTCGCCGAAGCCCAGGTCTATATGGACGGCGGCAACAAGCTGCTCGATGATGCCGGCCAGAAGCACCTCGATGCCGGCTTCACAGAGGAGCAGCTGACGACGCTCAAGTCCGGCCTCGTCGCCGAAATCACCCCGATCGTTTCGGGCACGGGCGATCCGTCCAAGGCCAAGTACACCTTCGACGATTGCGTCAGCCTGATGCCCGCGCCGGCCGGCGCCCCCGCGCCCGCCGACACCTCGGCTCCGGCATCCTCGTCCTCGGCGCAGTAAGACTCTCGCTTTGACCCAGCGTCTCGGCGTCGAAGACGTCCTCATCGTCGTCGACATGCAGTACGACTTCCTCCCCGGCGGCAGCCTTGCCGTTGCCGGGGGCGACGAGATCGTCGAGCCCATCAACTCGCTGGCGCGCCGCTTCGACAATGTCGTCCAGACCCAGGACTGGCACCCGGCGGGCCATATCTCGTTCGCCTCGACGCATCCGGGGGCAAAGCCTTTCGAGCTGATCGAGCTGCCCTACGGACCGCAGGTGCTCTGGCCCGACCACTGCGTCATCGGCAGCAGGGGCGCGCAGTTTTCCGCCCTGCTCGATATCCCACATGTGCAGACGATCGTCCGCAAGGGCTATCGCGAGACCATCGATTCATACTCGGCCTTTGCCGAAAACGACCACCGCACCCGCACCGGCCTTGCCGGCTATCTGCGCGAGCGTGGGCTCAAGCGCCTGTTCGTGTGCGGCCTCGCCACCGATTACTGTGTCGCCTGGACGGCAGAGGACGCCGTCGATGCGGGCTTTGAGGCGATCGTCATCGAAGACGCCACCCGCGCCATCGACAATGACGGCTCGCTCGAGAACGTCTGGACCCGCATGCGAACCGCCGGCGTCGGCCGGTTGCAGATATCGGATTTTCTGTAGCGCCCGACGGTTGCGACCGAGTTCGGGCGGCTGACGCGTCCGCATCCGCAGTTGCGGCGAACGGTACGATAACGCACAAATCACAAAGTTTATGGCGAACGCCCGGGGAGTAGGGCAGGACAAGCTGGCTATGCCGATTTCCGCACGCTCAGTCATTCAGTCGACGGTCGCGTTCCTGCTCGTCGGATTCGCCGTCCTGATCGTCATCGTCGGGATGACCTTCTGGCTGGGCGAGCGCGCCCAGGTCTATTTCGACCAGGCCAACGGCGCCCGCGATATGCGAAGCTCCGTCGTCGAACTGCGCAACGCCGTCCAGACGGCGGAATCGGGTCAGCGCGGCTTCATGTTCACGGGCAACGAGATCTATCTTGCGCCCTATGACACCGCCAAGGCGCAGGGGCAGCGCCAGTTGGGCGCGTTACAGCATCTGCTGGCGCCGTTTCCGGACTCCGAGGTGCCGCTGCAGCGCCTGACCTCGATCATTGCCGAAAAATTCGACGAGATGGACCAGACCATCACGCTCAAACGCACTCGCCGCGATGCCGAAGCGCTGGCGCTTTTCAGGACCAACCGCGGCAAGGCCCTGATGGACGAGGCCAATGTCTTCTTCTCCGGACTCGTCCGGCAGGCCGACGACCGCCTGACCATCGGCGTCGAGGAGCAGCGCACCAACGCCGGCTGGCTGCGGCTCGCCTCGGCGCTGGGCGCCCTGGTCATCGTCGCGGTCGTAGGCGGCGCCACGTACGTGATCGCCCAATACACCAGGGAGTTGCGGGCGGCCCGCGATGAGGTCAACGGCCTCAATGCCGAGCTCGAGCAGCGGGTGGCACGCCGCACCGAAGACCTCGCGCAGGCCCGCGACCGTGCCGAAGTGCTGCTCTCGGAGGTCAACCACCGGGTGGCCAACAGTCTCGCCATGGTGTCGTCGCTGATCAGCCTGCAGTCGCGCGGACTGACCGACACGGCGGCGAAGGCGGCGCTGACCGAGACGCAGGACCGGATCTTCGCCATCTCGCTTGTCCACAAGCGCCTTTACAGCTCGAGCGACGCGCGGGTGGCGAGCCTCGACGAATACCTCGCCGGACTGATCGATCACCTCAAGACCTCGATGTGGAGCGAATCGCGCGGGACGACCCTGACGGCCGAGCTCCAGCCGATCCAGCTCGGAACGGACGCCAGCGTCAATCTGGGGGTGATCGTCACCGAATGGGTGACCAATGCCTTCAAATACGCCTACCCCGAGGGCGCCGGCGAAATCCGGGTCCGTCTGCGGTCGGCGCCGGACAACACGATCACGCTCGAGGTCGAGGATGACGGTGTCGGCAAGCTCGACGGGGCTCCGGCCAAGGGAACGGGCCTCGGGACCCGTATTGTGTCATCGATGGCGTCGTCGCTCGGCGCGACCATCGAGTATCGGCAACGCCAGCCGGGAACCTCGGCGGTGCTGGTGTTTACAGCGCGCTGAACGCGTCGCGTCGCAGCTTCGTCCGATTATTTTGCCTCCGACGACCAGGGAAAGTTCACGTACTGGTCGCGCGTGTCGTAGCAGATATTGCCGTACATCTTGAGGTAGGTGGCGCGACGGACCTGGTCGTTGAAGGCGGCACCGGGAGCGACGAGGTCGGCCTCGTATTGGGCGATGTTGTCCCGGGTGAGAGCGATGGGGAGGGTATCCATCGCCTGCGGGACGCTCTTGCCCTCCAGCCAGTCGGCGCCGTACTCGCCCATGGCATAGCCGAACACCGGCGAGGATAGCGCGATGCTCGCCTTGTAGGGGCTCGCGTCTTTCTTGATTTCAGCAACCGCGTCCGGCTCGCCGTCAATGCCGCCGAGAAACTGGTCAGCCCGGTCCTTGCCCGCGGCGCGCAGCGCGTCGAGAGCACCGAGCACCACGGCGTCGCCACCGAGTACGACATCGATGCTGGGATTGGCCGAAAGGATCGTGTTCATCGTCGAGAATCCGCCCGCGCGGGTGACGGGGCGCGGGGCGATGTCGGCGACGATGGTGACGCCCGGGAGGGCCCCGAGGCCATCGCGCATCGCGGTAAACCGCGGCGACAGGTATTCCATCGTGTCCTGCGTCAGCAGCACGACCGTCGCCTTGCCGCCGAGCTTGGCGTTGATGTGGGCAATCGCGGCGTCGGTCAGCGCCTTGCCGGTCGCATATTGCGGCGCGTTGAGCAGCAGCGTTGCTGGCGGCGGGACGATGGTTCCGACGAACGCGCCTGACCAGATCACCTGCTGGATGACCGGCGCGACCGTCATGGGATCCGAGGAGGTGGCGATCACGGCGCCCGCCTTCTCTTCGAGGAGAGTCCTGATCTGGCCGGCGGCCTTGTCGGCATCGCTGTCCGCGAGCAGCCGCTTGTACTCAAGACCACGATCCTTGGCGGCGAGGCCAAGCCCGTGGTTCACCCCTTCGAGGAAGTCGCGGTCGTTCTCCTGGACGAAGCCCAGCACCTTGCCGAGGCCCGGGGGCGGCGTGCAGGCGGCGGCGCTCGGGTCGAACGGGGCGAAGACGGTAGGCTCGGTGATCCCCGGCGGCCCCTCCTGGGCGAATGCGGGAGCGGCCGAAAGCATCAAGGCGAGCGCCAGGGCGGCGCGCAGCGGCCCGCGCCGGGCGGCCTCGTTCACATGCGTTGGAGACATCGTTCCCTCTGTGGCCGGTCCAGCGCCTTTAGGGCGACCAGAGACCCGTCCACCCTCTAGGGGCAGAGCTTTTCATTTTGCGATGACGATGTCACGTAACGACCGTCGACGACAGCCGGGTGCGCCCTGGCCGAGACTGTGGACGGACTGTCAGGCGTTCTTGTCGAAATGGGCTTCGCCCGGGGCAAAGCTCGGGCCGCCCTTGGCAACGCCGACCATTGCCGGCCGCAGCACGCGGTCGCCGATGGCGTAGCCGGCCTGGACGACCTGGACCACCGTGCCCTCGGGGCGGGTCGGATCGGGGACTTCGAACATCGCCTGGTGGCGGTGCGGATCGAACTTCTGTCCCTCGGCCTCGATCGGCTTGACGCCATGCACAGCGAGCAGCCGCTGCATCTCGCGCTCGGTGAGATCGATCCCGTCGATCAGCGACTTCAGCGGGCCCTCGGCGGTGTCGCGCGATACGGGCGGCAAAACGAGCAGCGCCCGGCTCAGCGAATCGGTCGCCGTCAGCATGTCGCGGGCGAATTTGGTGATGGCGTAGGTGCGGGTGTCCTCGATCTCGCGCGCCATGCGCTTCCTGAGGTTTTCCATCTCGGCCGCGAGGCGCAGCAGGCGGTCCTTGAGTTCGGCATTTTCGGTGGTGAGCGCCGCCACGGGATCGGCCTCCGGCGCCGGCGTCTCGAGATCCGGACGCGGCTCGAAGCCGTCCTGCGCCATGGTGTCGTCGGTCATCATCGCCTCAAACTGTTTGGGGGGTGCGGGTGTTCCGCCATTTGCCCCGCATATCGGCCAGAAAGGTCGAAAATTCAACCCTGCCGCGGCGATTGGCTCACTTCTTGCGCGCCATCACTGCGCTGATCGCCTGCGCCGTGTAGTCGACCACCGGGACGATCCTTGCGTAGTTGAGCCGGGTCGGGCCGATGACGCCGAGGACGCCCACCACCTTGTCGTTGGCGTCCTTGTAGGGGGAAAGGATCACCGACGAGCCCGAGAGCGAGAACAGCTTGTTTTCCGAGCCGATGAAGATGCGGACGCCGTCGGCCTTTTCGGCGTCGCCGAGGAGCTCGATCAGCCCCTCCTGCTGTTCGAGCTCGTCGAACAGCCGCCGCATGCGGTTGAGCTCTTCCGATTCCATGGCGTGGTTCAAAAGGTTCGACCGTCCGCGCACGATCACCGTCGGCGCCTGCATGGCGGAGCCTTCGCTCAGCGTCGCGAGCCCGGTTTCGACCAGTTTCTGCGTCAATTCGTCGAGTTCGGCCATGCGCTCGGCCCGCTGGGCGCGCAAGGCGGCGCGGGCTTCGGCGAGGGTTTTGCCCACGGCGATCGAAGCAAGGTAGTTGCTGGCCTGCGTCAAGGCGCTGGCGGTCAGCCCCGGCGGCAGTTGCACGACGCGGTTTTCAACCGTCCCGTCCTGCCCGACGAGGATCGCCATGGCCTGGCTCGCGTCGAGCCGGACGAATTCGATATGGCGGAGCACCATGTCGGCCTTCTGGGCGATCACCACCCCGGCGCCATGGCTAAGTCCGGAAAGCAGGCTCGAGGCTTCGGTGAGCAGGTCCTCGAGCGTGCCAGTCTGGCCCTCGATCTGCCGGGCGATCTGGCTGCGCTCGCCCTCATCGACCTTGCCGACCTCGAGCATGGCGTCGACGAAGAACCGCAAGCCCTGCTGCGTCGGTTGCCGGCCGGCCGAGGTGTGCGGCGCCGCGATCAGCCCCAGATCCTCGAGGTCGGCCATGACGTTGCGCACCGACGCCGGGCTGAGGCCGACCGCCAGCATGCGGCTCAGATCGCGCGAACCGACGGGGGCGCCGGTGTCGAGATAGCGCTCGACGATCTTGCGAAAGATGTCCTGGCTGCGCGCATTGAGCACCGTGAGGAAATCTTCGGGGATCTGCGGCATGGGGCCGGTGTGGCCTTTCGTTCAAATTGCGACTGTAACCATCTAGGCAAAAACGGGGCCCGATGAAAGGCACGCGCGGGTTGTCGGCGCCCGGCCCTAGGGTTAAGAGGCGGTTAACGACTCTTTAACCCGAGTATTGCCTATGCGCCCATCCGGCCGCGACCCCCAGCAGATGCGTGCCGTGACCATCGAGCGCAACGTCGCCCAGAAGGCCGAGGGCAGCTGCATCATCACCTTCGGCAACACCAAAGTGTTTGTGACGGCCTCGGTCGAAACCACGCTCCCGAGCTGGCGCCGCGGCTCCGGCATGGGCTGGGTCACCGCCGAATACGGCATGCTGCCGCGCGCTACCAATTCGCGCAACAAGCGCGAGGCGGCCTCAGGCAAGCAATCGGGCCGCACCCAGGAAATCCAGCGGCTGATCGGCCGCTCGCTCCGCGCCGTGGTCGATATGCAGGCCTTGGGCGAAAACCAGATCACCGTCGACTGCGACGTGCTCGAGGCCGATGGCGGCACCCGCACTGCCTCGATCACCGGCGCCTATATCGCGCTCTATGACGCGATCGCCTGGCTGAAGGCCCGCAACCTGACCAAGGGCGAGCCACTGCGCGATTCCGTCGCCGCCATCTCCTGCGGCATCTATCGCGGCGTGCCGGTGCTCGATCTCGATTATCTCGAGGACGTCGAGGCGCACACCGACGCCAATTTCGTGCTGACCGGGTCGGGCAAGTTCGTCGAGATCCAGGGCACCGCCGAGCAGGTGCCGTTCTCGCGCGACGAACTCAACAGCCTGATGAGCCTCGCCGAATCCGGCGTCACCCAGCTCACGGCCCTGCAGCAGCAAGCCCTCGCCAATGGCTAACCTGAGCCGGCTGAAGCGTGGCACCAAACTGCTGATCGCGACCCACAACGCGGGCAAGCTCAGCGAATTCCGCGAGCTGTTCACCCCGCTCGGGCTGGTGCTGATTTCGGCCAAGGATCTCGGTCTCCCCGAGCCCGAGGAAACCGGCACGACCTTCATCGAGAACGCCCGCATCAAGGCCCATGCCGCGGCAAAGACCGCCGGTATGATCGCGCTTGCCGACGATTCGGGGCTCGCGGTCGACGCGATCGGCGGCCAGCCCGGCGTCTATACGGCCAACTGGGCCGAAACCCCGACCGGGCGCAATTTCACCGTCGGCATGCGCCGCGTCGAAGACGCGCTGCAGGCGGCCGGCGCCACGAGCCCGGGCCTCCGCAAGGGCGCGTTCCACGCGACGCTCTGCCTCGCCGACCCGGACGGCCACGACGACATCTATAAGGGCAAGGTCTCGGGCACGCTGGTCTGGCCGCCGCGCGGCGAGCAGGGCCATGGCTTCGATCCGATGTTCATGCCCGACGGCTTCGACATCACCTTTGGCGAAATGCCCGCCTCGACCAAGCATTCCTGGGCGCCCGGCCAGGTGGGCCTCAGCCACCGCGCCCGTGCCTTCGGCAAGTTTGTGGAGGGCGCCATTGAGCAATCCTGAGCGGCGGCCGAAGAACATCCTGTCGTTCCAGTCCGAAGTGGTGACCGGCCATGTCGGCAATGCCGCGGCGCGCCTGGCGCTGCAGCGGCTCGGCCACGAGGCCTGGGGCGTGCCGACGATCATTCTGTCGAGCCATGCCGGGCACAAGGGGGTTGCCGGCGAGGCGACGTCAGCGGCGCTGCTGACGACACTCGTTGACGCGCTTGCTGCGCAGAGCCGGCTGGCCGACGCCGATGGCGTGCTCTCGGGCTATCTCGGCTCGGCCGAGCAGGCGGCGATCGTCGCCGATGCCGTCACCCGCACCAAGGCCACCAATGGAGCGGCGCTCTATTGCCTGGACCCGGTGTTCGGCGACGACGGCAAGATTTATGCGCGGCCTGGCGTTGCCGAGGCGATGCGCACAACGCTGCTGCCGCTCGCCGATATCGTCACCCCCAACGCCTTCGAACTCGCAACGCTGTCGGGTCTGCCGGTGCGCCAAGCCGACGAGGCGCTGCTTGCCGCGACCGCGCTCGGCCGCCCGATCGTCGTTGCCACCTCAGTGCCGGTTGGTACCGATCGGCTCGGCACGCTGATGCTCGCCGGCGGCGAGGCGTTTCTCGCCACGACGCCCAGGCTGGCGGAGGTGCCGCGCGGCGCCGGCGACCTGTTCGCGGCACTGCTGTTCGGCCAGATGATTGCCGGCAAGACCGTGGCCGAAGCGCTCGAGCTCGCGGTCCGCGCCACCTGGCATGTGCTGTCGAAAAGCAGCGGCGCGCCCGAAATGGCGCTGGTCGCCGAGCAGGAGGCGCTTGCCGCCCCGCCGCATTTCGACGGCTTTTCGATCGAGCGTCTCGAATTGAGGAAGCGCGCCCATGGTTGAGCTGGTCGATCGCGGCAATGGCCTCTTCGGGGTCTATATCCACTGGCCGTTCTGCGCCGCCAAATGCCCCTATTGCGATTTCAACTCGCACGTCCATCGCGGCGCCTTCGACGAGGCCGGCTATGTCGAATCCTACAAGCAGGAGATCGCCTACTACGCCGGCCTGACCCGCGGCCGCACCGTGCAGTCGATCTTTTTTGGCGGCGGCACTCCCTCGCTGATGGATCCGCGCTCGGTCGCCGCCATTCTCGAGAGCATCGGCCACCACTGGAACATCGCTCCAAAAGCCGAGATCACGCTCGAGGCCAATCCGACCTCGGTCGAGGCCGAGCGGTTCAGGGGCTATCGTGCCGCCGGCGTCAACCGCGTCTCGCTGGGCGTGCAGTCGCTGCGCGAAGGCCCGCTCGCCGAACTCGGCCGCCGCCATACCGTCGAGGAAGCGATCGCCGCGGTGCGGGTGGCGCAGTCGATCTTTCCGCGCTCGAGCTTCGATTTGATCTATGCCCGACCCAAGCAGACGCTGGCCGATTGGGAAGACGAACTGACCGAGGCACTGTGGCTGGCCCAGGGGCATCTGTCGCTCTACCAGCTGACCATCGAGATGGGGACGCGCTATTTCGATCTGTGGAACGCCGGCAAGCTGAAGATGCCCGACGAGGACCTCGGCGCCGATTTCTACGAGCTGACGCAGGAGCTGACCCGAAACGCCGGTCTTCCTGCCTACGAGATCTCCAACCATGCCCGGCCGGGGCAGGAATCGATCCACAACCTCATCTACTGGCGCTATGGCGAATATGCCGGCATCGGGCCGGGCGCCCATGGCCGCCTGCTGATCAACAACCAGCGCCAC
>Ga0123337_10005043_pt1 | contig 13155 bp, 7 predicted proteins | sample frozenSSSSmetaG_FD_89792 | JGI IMG/M metagenome (GOLD analysis project Ga0123337, IMG submission 89792) | Glacier valley bacterial and archeal communities from Borup Fiord, Nunavut, Canada, to study Microbial Dark Matter (Phase II) -... | ecosystem: Environmental > Aquatic > Freshwater > Ice >...
AGCGCCATCAGGGCGTTTTGGCGGGCTTGGGAGAGCTGCTGGGTATTGCTGGCGACTTGGGTTTCGACCCGGGTGAGCGAGGCCAGTGAAACCAAGAGGAGCACCAAGAACGCCAGCAGCGTGATGGTGATCAGGAGGGCGAAGCCTTTCGAACGAGTGTTGGCGGAAAACTGCATGGGGCGGTAAAAAGAGGAATCGGTTAGGCCTGATGTGTGTGATCAGATCTAGGAAGCAACGAAGGGGTATGGACGGAAACCTACACCACGTTGGCCGGAGTGTCAGGTTTTTCGCTGAAGGCAGAGATTTTCTTGCGATGTTGTTCAAACAAAATGACGGCCGGCTTGAAACTCGGGGCAAGTCGGTCGTTGGCGCATGGTCTGGCGGCCGGCGTTTTTGCAGCCTGATGGGCCGGTTCCCAGATCTGACGGGCTGCTTTCGCAGGTCTTTCGCTGCAGGAGGACTATTGCTTGATTTTGTAGAGGCCTACGTAGCCGGCCCAGAGTTCGTTGGTCGCCGGATTGAAGCGGATCACTTGCGGCCGGATGTAAGGAATGTTTCCCGTGATATCCGTCCAGGTGGTACCGCCGTCGGTGGTTTTGTAGATCGCGCCGTTGGCGCTGTTGTCCCACACGGTGCAGGAAACCCATAGCGTCTTGGGATCACGCGGATGGACTTCGATTCCGACCATGGCGCGTTTGTCGGTAAAGTGCGTCAGCTGTTTCCATGACTGGCCGTGATCGGTGCTGCGCCAGAGTTGCTGGCCTGAGCAGTAGATCGTGCCATCGGCCGTCGTCAGGATGTTCCATATCCAGGTGTCGTTGCTGAATACCTTTTCCCAGGATGCACCACCGTCAGAGCTGCGGTAAACGCCGCCTTTGTCTCCGCAGGTGCCCCAGAAAATGCGCTTGGAGTCGGTCGGGTCCACGGCGAGACCGTAATACATGCGGCGGCTGTCGGGCTGGTTGGGCAACTGGTTCCAGGTGGCACCGCCGTCTTCTGATTTGAAAATGCCTCCGCCCATCTTGCCGCCGGCGGGGTCGCCATCGATGCCGAGGTAGACGGTCTGCGGATTGCTCGGATCAACGGCGAGGGCACGTGGGTAGCCTTGGCCCCACATGGTGTTGGGTTGAACGAGGTAATCGGGCAGGTCGGTTTTGATGACGTTAAAGGTCTTGCCGGAGTCGGTGCTGCGAACCGTGTGGACGGGGATGCCGCCCCACGGGGAAGAGGTCACGATGATGCGATCGGCTCCGTTGATTTCGTTGATGGCAACGCGCCAGTTATGGCCGCTGAGTTTCTCGTCATGTTTGAGAGGCCAGAGCTGGCGCCAGGATTTGCCGGCGTCGTCGCTGACCAAAGTGCCTTCGTCCATGTTGGTGACGTAGGTTTTTCCTTTGTAGAAGCGGATGTCGGTAGCGCAGGAGATGTCGGCCCCGCGGTCGCGCTCGGTCCAGGTGAGGCCGCTGTCGGTGCTCAGGCAGGGACGCCAGTTGGCGCTGACGAAGATGTCCTTCGGGTTGCGCGGATTGATCGTGATGTTGGTCGGCGCGCTCAGGCCGGTGGTGCCGGTGCTGACGTTGACGTTGTCGAGCGTGGGGTTGGCGGAGAGATCGGCGGCCACCTTTGATGCGGAGGTCCAACTCTTCCCGCCGTCGTGGGAGGTGTAAACGATGCCGGCCCAGTTCAGATTGCTGATGGCGTAAACGTCGAGCGTGTTGGCCGTGCTGACCGCCACTTCGAGGATCGAGGTCTTGGCCTTCCAGTCGGCGGAGATGCCGGCCCACGAGGTGCCGCCGTCGGTGGATTTCAGGACGCCATCGGTGAAAAAGGATCCGTAGATGATGTTGGCGTTACTGGGATCAAAAGTGACGCTGGCGGCTTTCTTGGGCGTGGGTAGCTCGGTCCAGGTGCGGCCGGCGTCTTTGCTCATAACCAAGCCGGTGTCGCGAGTGGCGGCGACGACCCAGGAGGGATTGGTGGGAGCCACGGCGACGCCGGAGATGGGGGCCGACGGGGGCGTGCCGAGGTTGATGTTGCCGAGGACCTGAACGGATTTAACGGATCCAGGAGCCGAGAAATCGAGAATGGTGACGAGCGGTGGTTGAGAAGTTCCTTCGGCGGGGGCGAAGGCGTAGAAGAACTTTTTGAATTTGGAGACGGTGGCTTGGGTGGGAAGCGGGCCGGAGCAGGGAAGGTCGAGGCGGACTACGGAGGCCCAGTCGGGTCCGGTGTAGGTAGCGACGGCCTCGGGGTGTTTTTTTACGTAATCAGGGTCGAGGGCGAAGTCGGAGGCTTTGAGCACGATGTCGCGCCATTCGGTGTCTTGATAGAGCGTGTTGAGGTTTTTGCTGCGGTAGGTGACACCGGTGTTGGTTTTGATGATGAGGAAAGAATCCTTGGGGAGGGAACCGTCGCCCTTGAGCGTGAAGCCGATGCCGATGCAGTCGGACGCCTTGGCGGTGCTCGGGAAGGCGGCGGAAAGCCAGATGTCGCCGAAATAGGCGCCGTTCACCTTGCCGTATTGGACGCGCAAAACGCCGGCATACTCGGCGGGGGCCTGCTTCTCGTAGGCGACGGCCCATGTCTGTCCACCGTCGATGCTCTTGTAAACTTTACCGGCGGGACTGGCGGCATAGACGATGTTGCCGTTGCTCGGATCGACCGCGATGGAGCGGACGCTTTTGTTTTTCTCGCCGGTGATGCGGAGTTCCTTCTTCCCGGTTTTGGGCAATGTCTGCCAGTGCTCGCCGCCGTCGGTGCTCTTGGAGAGACCTTCTTCGGTGGCGGCGTAAACCGTCTGGGGATTGAGGTGGTCCACCGCGAGGGAGAAGATGCCGTAAGCGGCGATGCCGTTGTTGATGATGCGCCAGTTGCGGCCGTTGTCTTGGGTTTTATAAACGCCCGCGACGTCGCCGCCCATGTAGATAACGCCGTCCTGCGTGGGGTGATAGGCCGCGCAGTAAAAATACCCGCCGCCACCCCAGCCGGCCTGTTGCCAGTCGGCCGCCGCCGGTGCGCCTTGCAGGCGGCCAACGGTGGCGGTTGCGAGCATGACGGAGAGTGCGGCGCCCATCAGACGAATGAGGGCGCGCGGAGTGGTGGCGGGGGTAATCATGGGGCTTAGACGTGAGCTGCGGTTATTCGGACGTGATCAGACCTTGGACCAATCGAACACGACACCGGTGTAGACTTCCTTCTGGTTGGCGAGGCCTTCGTAAACGGCGTGGCAATCGGCGGGGCTGGCGAGGTGCGTGAGCAGGGGCTCGACGACGAGCTTGTTCCGCGCGAGCATACGCAGGATCTGTTGGACGTTGTTTTCGATGGAGTGCTTGTAGAGGCCGTTCGGGTGAATCAGCACGGGGAAGCGCCACTCGAGCGCACCTTTTACGGCGGCGGCGCCGAGCGCGAGGTGGATGCCGCTCAGGAAGGCAGTGACCTCGGCCGTGTGCGGCGCGCGCGGGCTGCCGAGCAACACGATCTCGCTCTGGACGCCTGCGACTTTGGGGGCGCTGTCGAGCGCGACGGCGGAAAGGCCGGTGGCTTCGATGACGGCGGCGCACATGCGACCGCCGGTGATCGCGGCAACCTGGGCTTTCAGGTCCGGGCCGGGCGAAAGCACATGCGGGATGCCGCAGGCCGTGGCCTGCTCGCGACGGCGCGGCGATGGATCGATGCCGATCACTTCGCAACCGGCCAGACCGAAGAGCTGGGCCGAGAGATTGCCGACCTGCCCCAAGCCGATCACGGCGACGAAATCGCCGAGCTCGGCATCGGAGACGCGCGAGGCGGCGATGGAGACGGCGGCCATGCGGGCGAAGGCGGCCTTTACCGGATCAAGACCCTCGGGAACAGGCACGGCCATGTGGTCGATATAGGCGTGCTTGGCGTGTTTGCCGAAGGTGAGCACGCGCTGGCCGATGCTCACGTTTTTGGTCTCGGGACCGTGGGCGATCACGCGACCGATCGAGCCGTAGCCGGGGCAAAAGGGCAGGGGGGCCCAGCCTTCGATGCCGGCGCGGCAGGCCAGCTCAGTGCCGGCGCTGACGATGCTGTATTCGGTCTCGATGATGATGTCGGTCGGCTTGACGATTTCAGGCATCGGGAATGACTGAAGTTCGGCGCGACCGGGCACCGGGAACATGACGCGGGTGGATGTTTTATTCATGGGAGGGAAAATATGGATGGAAACGGAAGGGTGAGGTCGCGGGGAGTTAGTACCGGGCGGACTGGCTCGTGATAGGGAAATCGTCGGTGCGGAATGGAGAGGCAGGAAATCCGGCGCCGTTGTAGAGGTTGCACGTCGGGTTGCCGGCCCAGCCGTAGCGCACCGCGACGGGCGTGGGCACTTTGGCGGATGAGACGATGACTTGGGCGCCCTCGATCTTGGCGTCGGCCCAGACCCATTTGCGGTCGGCACCGCAGATGGCGAAGCCTTGGAGTTCGCCGGTGCTGTTGCGGACGAGCGGAGCGGTCGCGCCTGTGGATGAATCCACGCTGTAGGTTGCCGGGAGCGGCTTGGCTACGAGGCCGCCGTCGGTCTGCTTGAAGGCTAGGCGGATTTTCCCGTCGGTGATTTTCATGGCTTGATACACGGGACCGGAAAACGGGATGGCCTGGCCGTAGGTTTGGGCGAGGGCGATGGCGGTGAGACGGGCACCGACATCTGCTTTATTGCGGGGATGGACGTTGTCGGAATCGCCGATGTCGATGAGCACGGCCTGGCCGGTGTTGGGAAGTGCGAGCGTCATGGCTTGGGCTTCGCGCAGCTCGGCCCAGTTTGCTTCGCCGGGCATGGTTTGCTTGTTGGTCATGTTGGCGAGCTGGCAGAACAGGAACGGGAAATCGCCCTGACCCCAGACCGTGCGCCAGTTTTTGATGAGGAGCGGGAAAGCGGTGCGGTATTGGTAGGCGCGGCCGACGTTGCTTTCGCCCTGATACCAGATGGCACCCTTGATCGCGTAGGGAATCAGCGGGTTGATCATCGCGTTGTAGAGATGGCTCGGGCCCTGCCACGACCACGGCTCGACGCCGGGACTGGTGGGCATCGCGGCTTTGGCGGACTCGGAAAGTGCAGGCAGCGTGAACTCGGCCTTTTGCTGCCAGTTGGCTGCGGTCGCCTGGAGTTTGCCGAGGTTGATGGCGGCGGGGACGTTGATGTCGCCGGCGGCGTTGAAGATGCGGATGGTGATCACGGCTTCGCCGGCGTTTACCTGCGCGGTGGGAACGGTGTGGCGGCGGTCGCCGTGCGTTTTGAGCGCTTGTTCAAGCGAGGTGGAACCGACGAGCGTGCCGTTCCAATAAACCTGTTCGGTGCCGCGCATCCACTCGCTCAGACCGATGGACACGGGTTTGCCGGCTTGTTCGGGCGATACCTGCACCGTGCGACGCAGCCAGATCGCGCCGGCACCGCCGAGCGTGCCCGGAACGGTCGCGGGTTTCCAGTCACTCCCGGAGGGAACGCCGGCAGACGGATGATCCTTGCGACCGGTGGTTTCCTGCCACTCGGAGAAGCCCAGCAGGTATTCGCGGAGACGGCGCGAATAGGTGTGCAGATCGGCCTCCGCTTTTTCGGCGCCGGATTTTAATTCGGGATCGGAGGCGAGGGCTTCCTTGCTGGTCCAGGTTTCAACGGGTGTGCCGCCCCAAGAGGAATGGATCAGTCCGACCGGCACTTTGAGCGCCTGCTGCAGGTCTTTACTGAAAAAATAGCCGACGGCGGTGAAGCCGCCGGAGGTTTCCGGTGCGGAGACGATCCATTTGCCCTGGTATCCGGTGATCGGAACGGCGGCTTCCGCTTTGGTAATAGTAAAAATGCGGAGCGAAGGATTGGCCGAGGCGGCGATCTCGGTCGCGGCGTCGTTGGTGTTTTTGAGCAGCCATTCCATGTTGGACTGGCCCGAGGCAAGCCAGACCTCGCCCACGATCACGTCGGTGACGGTCAGGGTATTCTTGCCCTGCACGACCAGATTAAACGGACCCGGGCCACTGCGACTGAGATTGAGCACGGCCTGCCATTTTCCGCTTTCGCCCGCCGTGGCTTCCGCCTTGGACGAATCGAGCGTGACGGTGACTTTTTCTCCTGCGGCGGCGCGGCCCCAGACGGGGACCTTGGCGGATTTTTGAAGAACCGCATGATCCGAAAAAATCGCGGGCAAGGTGACGTCGGCAAAGGCGGGGACGGCAAGCGCGACGAGCATGGCTCCCCACGATAAAACATGAGCCGGGCGCGGGGAGGGGAGACGGGGAAAACTCATAAGGGGCAGGAACCGATGATGGGGAAATGGGGCGGCCCGCGTGATCAACACGGGCCGAGCGGGGAAGCTTACTCAGACTTGATGGTGCAATCGACGATGTTGAAACCTGCTACCGGGGCTCCGACGTATTGCAGACGGACCATGGAAATACTGGCGAGCTGTTCGGGGGCTTTGGCGCCTTTGATCGCCGCCGGAACGGTGAACGACACCGAGGTGCCGGTCGCAGCCGTGGTGATCACAGCCTGGGTGTTGAAACTGCCATGGACCGTTTCGCCGTCCTTGGTCAGGAACGAAAGCGCGAGTTGCAGGGGCTGGGAAACAGTGGAGGCTTCGCCTTGGGCGTTTTTGCCGGGCTTGAAGTTGATGACGACCACGCCGGTTTGACGGAGCTTGTCGGTGAGATCCACGCCGCTGCCCGGATTGGCCGACAGGATTACGCCGGCGAAGGGCTGGGCGTCGCCTTTCAGGCTGATCTCAAGAATCGTGGTGCCCTTGGCGTCACCTTGAATTTCGTTGGCGACGGGACCGCTCCACGCACCCGTTTTCCAGCCATCGGCGAGGCCGGTTTTTGGGGTGAAGACAGAGAAGGTGCTTTGCGCCATCGCTCCCAAGGGAAGCAGGGCAACGAGGGCGGCGGACATGATGATCGAATACAGACGGGTTTTCATGGGAAGCGGATGGGGGAGGGTTTGTCGTTTGGCTGAGAGGCACAGATACCTCGGGGTGATAACGTCAGGCGGAATTTAAGGAGACGCGCAGGGCAAAGATAGCCCCGAATAGGGGGCGAGATTTCATTTTCACCCGTTTGTTCGAACAAAGATAAAAATGGAATCCTTGCTTGTGAGAAATGAAGCGCGCGACTGACGGGCCAGTAATAGGCTTGTGCGTGTCGGCGATGAACGCTTGAGAATCTCCAATGGCTTACGGAGTTGTAGTGTCGGACGCGCTTCTCACCCTGCGTCAGTGGTTGGTGTCATCGGGGTTCAAGCCGGGCGCGCGCATTCCTTCCGAACGCCAGTTGATCCAGGAACTCGGGCTCAAGCACAATGCCGTCAACCGGGCCATGAGCCGGCTGATCTCGGAGGGCCTGGTGCAGCGTGAAGGCTACAAACTTTACTACGCGGCCGAGAAAAAGCCGGGCTCCGTTGCCTTCACCTGCGATCTGGTGCTGGCCCGTCGCTCGATTCATCTCAAGAGCTACCGGAAGGTGGCGAAGGAACTCGGGATTGATCTGCGTATTTATTATTACGAGTCGGTTGACGAAGCCGTGGGGCATTTGCATGCGCTCGACACCCCGGGAACCGAAAGCGTGCTGTTTGATCCGCCGCATGGCCCATCCGCATCCTTGTGGGCGCCTGCGTTGAGCCAGCTGCTCGCGCATGGCATTCCCGCGATCAGCATTCGGCAATATGCCGACAACATTCCCTGTGTCCTGTCGGATCAAGTCAGGGCGGTGCAATTGGTTTTTTCCCACCTGGGCGATCTAGGGCACGAACAAATGGCGTTTTTTACGATTGCGCCACGTGCATCGGTCTCGATGGAGATTTATCAGGCATGGCAATCCTTGCCCTGGACAAAAAACGGGCGGGCGAGTGCGAAGCGGATAGCTTTTTACGACGATGCCCGCGAGGACGTCCAGAACCTCGCCCGAAGGCTGGCGGGTGAATGGAAGACGGTAACCGCGTTGGTCATTTATACGGTTCACGATCCTGTTGTGCCGCACCTGCTGGAGGAGCTTGTCCGTCAAAAACGGCATGTGCCCAAGGATCTGTCGGTGATTTGCCTCAGCGATCTTCCGCATCTGACGACATCGAATCCGCCGATAAGCACGGCGGCTTTCGATACCTCGCTCATGCATGAAACGGTGTTTCGTCTGGCGCAAAGACTGGCGCGTAAAAAGCAGAGCACGGGCCTGCTGCCACCTTCGCCTTGTCTGAATATCCAGCCTTATCTGATTCTCCGGGAATCGACGAAGCTGAGGGATTCGTTTGTGCCCAAGAAGAAGACTTTGCCCAAGAGGCCCGCCGCATCACTTTTCCCGGCTGACCACGGAACGACCTCGGCTGCCCTCAAGCAGGCTCTCAGGGTGATGCTGAAGCGTCCTTACGCGCTCGCGATGACGGCGGAGTCATCGCGTTTCTCGACGGTTGATCTGTCGTCTTTTGTCAACCGGCCGCTGAACTACCGCAAGGGCTGGATGGGCGATTTGCCGCTCACGCATTTGGGGGCGGGAAAACACATGATCCACGGGATTCCGTTTCAGGTGCTGGGCGGCCCGGCGCGCACGGATCACGGGGCGATTATTTTTCGTTCGAGGACCAATGAGACGGGGAATTCCCGCGGGCTTCCGTCGCGCTTGAAAATCCTTATCGGGGCCAAGGCGGCCGCGATTTATGTGCTGCACGGATGCGGCTACACCCGGTTTCTTTCGCCGTTCGCGACCTATGATTTTTACGCAGGGACCAAACGATTGGGATCCGTGCCGCTGGTGGCTTTGGGTCAACCGCCCCATGATTGGGATGCCGCGCATTTTGAACGGGATTCACAAAAGGCCAACATACAGGATTGGTGGTCGGACTTCGTGCATGTCGATTTCCCCAATGCCCGCCAAGCGCCGATCGTTCCATCGGACGATAATGATACGACGCATCGCTACGCCTACCTTTACACGCTTGAATGGAAAAATCCTTTTCCGAATCTCAAGGTCACCCACATGGAGGTCACCGTGGACGCCGATCAATCCACGACCTTGGGGATGATCGCAGTCACGAGTCTGGCGAAGCCCGTGAACTGACTGTGGGGCGTGCCGGCTTGATAGGTTCCTGCATGGGTAATGTCGCGGAGCTTGCCCTGTGGATATTTGCCTTGGGGATACGTGTTACGGCTTCAGAACCGTGACGGCCAGCACACCGAGGGTGGTGGAGTGGGTGGAATCGACGGTGATTTCCAGATGGCTGACGACGGACTGGGGCCGGGGGTTGATCCACTCCATGGTGTAGAGATAAACATGCCGGGACTCATGGCTGGCGTTGTCGGCGTCCAGGATCGGAGCCATGCGGGCGTGGGGAAAATCCGTATGAGGGAAGTCTGGCCACCAGTCTTGAATATTGGGCGAAGTGACGTTGGGGTCCGACTGAGCTGGGCTATAGTTTGCCGGGGGTTGTCCGAGTGAAACAAGTGGAACGTGGCTCAGGCGGGTGATGCGGCCGTGGAAATCGTAATGGGCGAAGGTATGGAGAAATTTGGCGTAACCGCAGCCGTGTAGAATATAAATGGCCTGCGCTTTGCAGCCGATGGGAATTCTGACCTTGTCCGGAAGCTTTTGGGAGTTGCCGGTGGTGTTGACGGCGGAGTGGAAAACGAGGGTGCCGCAGTCGGAGCGTTTGGGGCCGCCGAGTATTTGGAAGGGCACCCCGTGTATCTCGCGCGGGCCCGGAGCGAGCTGTTTAAGGGGAAGATCGCCGAGCCATCCGCGGCGGAAGTTCAAGGGGCGGTTCACATAGGCACTGAGGTCAACTTGGGCAAAGCGGGGCCGCTCCGACAGGGAGGCGCGTGCCGCGAGGGGGTATGCCTTGCGTAGATGCGATTCCATTTCCGCGGTGATTTCGGCGGACGGCTTGGAGCGGATGAATGATGCTTCGCGGAGAGGTTGCGCGGGGGTGGGGCGAGTTTTTCCGGAAGATGCACCGGGTGCGTCCACTGCGGCGGTCGACTGCCGGGTCGTGAGCTGGGGCTGGAGACGAAGACAGCACGGTGGCGGTAGAATCCCCATGGATTTCTTTTTCCTGACGGCGCGCTGGGCGAGGAAAAACGCGGATTCCTGCATGATGGCCATGTCGATGCTCACCGCGCTGACCGGCGGGGTGGCGGTTGATGCGGATTTGGATTCACCGACGAGCAACAGCGATAGATCACGGGGGATCTGGCGTCCCTTTTGAATCAATCGCTCTTCCAGCAGGTGAATGTTGCAGTCGGGCATGGCGACGACGATCAGGGCGGTGACGGAGCTCCATTGGTTGATCACCATGTCGACCACTTCATCGACATCCTCTTTTAATCGCATGCCGGTTTGCAGATGGACCCGGCGGGTGGACTGCTTGAGTTCGTATTTCTGGCACAGCTCATCCCAGACCTGAAGAACTTCTGCTGACGCGGGGCCGATGGGCGGGGCGGTGACCAGGCCGAATTCGCGGTGGCCAAGTTCAATCAAATGGAGAATTGCGAGCTGCAGGGATTGGATGTTGTCGGCCAGCACGGAGAACAGGCTGGGGGCGACCTGTCCGACGCAGACGATGGGAATGCCATGTTTGAAGAGTCTGTTTGTGATCGGTTCCCAGATTGAACCCGGTGCGCTATAAGGGGGGTCGAATACCACTGCCTCGGTCTCGCGAGTGTCGAGTTTCTCCAGCTTGAGGACGACTTCGTCGATGGATTCCCAAGTATGGAGAATAAGATTGATCCCCATTTCCTTGGCGATCCTACGGTAGCTGGGAATGTAGATGGAGCGAAGGGCCACGACCAGATGACAGGTGAAAGACGAGCGCGTGGGCGCGGCGCCGCCCGCGATCAATTTGTAACCGTTTCGCTCAACCAGTCCCTCGGCGATCAGGCGACCCATGGCTCGATTCAGTGCATAATGCCGCAGGCCGAGTTGAACGGCCAAGGCTCGTTCGGATGGGAGGCGCATGCCGCGCTTGGGGGCGGTGGTTTCCAACCATTCGCGCAGATGAGCTTCGGCCTCGTTTACACAGTGACCAGATGGCATGGGGTATTGTTTAAACAAAAGAATCGTGGGCATGGGTGTCAAACGAAGCTTTGGCGGAAAAGCTCTCAATCGGTTGGATTGAGAGCCGATGCGGGCCGGGGACATGCGGCTAAATGTTGAAACAAACACACCTGATAATTCGGGTGATGATCAAAACGACTCTGATTCACGGGGGTGTTGTTGTAAGCGTGGTTGGCTCACTCGGCTGTCATCAGGCCGGCCGGAAGTGATTCTTTCCTCTCAATCCCCATACCCCATGAACACTCGATCCTTTTGTTTCGGCGGCCTTTTGCTGGCCACCCTGGTTTCAGCCGCCGCCGCCACTGGTTTTTCGGCTGAGCCCGCCGGCACGGTTTACAATCGCAAATCCGGTCTTATTGCCGGGTGGTCTTCCACGGTTTGGGGTAACCTCAACGTCGAGCCCTCAAAGGCGGTCATCAAGGAGGCGGGCGGTCTCTCGTTGCTGGTAACACCCACGGCGGTGGCTTCCCCATACGCCGGCTTGCAGATCGCGTGCGACGGTCCCGGCGGCATCGCGCTGACTCCCGCGCTGCGCAAGAACGGCGCGGTTTATCTGTATCTTCGCAACGGCACTGATGTTTCCGGAAAGCCCGCCGCCAGTCAGGTGCTTCAAGTCATGCTCTCGTTCCAGCCTGATGGAGGGAAAGCGGTCAACGGCGCCTATGAACAGGTCGTGCTCGATCAGGCTCCGGCCGACGAGAAAGCCCCTGCAGTGTGGCAACTCGTCAAAATCTCTATCCCGACGCAGATGCAGGGGCGCGTTGATCCGGCCACGCCCGTGAAACTCCGCGGGGTTTACGTTCAATACGTGGACCAGCCCATGGCCGGCTATTTTGTCGGCGAATGCACCGTGACGTCCGGTTCCGCCAAATAACCTCGGCTCCAGTTTCTTACAGCGGGGCTTTTTTGCCCCGCAATACGACTCATCCAGATGAACTACGGTCGCTTCGATCCCGCCGCCCATGAATATGTCGTCACCCGACCCGATACGCCCCGGGCCTGGTCCAACTACCTTGGCTCGCGCCGCTACGGTGGTATCGTCACCAACAACGCCGGCGGTTACTCTTTCACCCGCTCGCCGGCCGAGGGCCGCATCCTGCGCCACCGTTACAACTCGGTGCCCGCAGAGCAGCCGGGTCGCGTCTTTTACCTGCGCGACCGCGACAGCGGCGATTTCTGGTCCGCTGCCTGGCAGCCGGTCGCCAAGCCGCTCGATCGCTATCGCACCGAGACGCGCTTCGGCCCCGGTTACGCGGATATCGCCAGCGACTACGCGGGCATCCGCACGGAGTCGCTTTACTTCATTCCGCTGAATCAGGAGTTCGAATACTGGCGCCTCCGTGTCACCAACACGGGGGACAAACCCCGCCGCCTCTCCGTCTTCGCCTGCGCCGAGTTCACGACCGAGTGGAACCTCCTCAACGATCTCCTCAATCTTCAATACACCCAATACATCGGTGAGGCCACCTGGCGCGACGGCTTCATCCGCGCTTCCTCCTGCTCCCGCCTTCCCGAGGACAAGGCCAACTTCGCCAACCGTGATCAGTCGCGCTGGTGGTGGATGACTCTCGCCGGCGGTGAGGTCGTCGGCCACGACTGTGACCGCGACGCCTTTCTGGGCTCCTATCGCGGCTACGATCGGCCGCTCACCGTCGAGCGCGGCACCTGCGGTAATACCGCCGGTTTTTCCGACAACACCTGCGGCGTCATCCAGAGCGACATCGAACTCGCCCCCGGCGAAACCACAGAGCTGCTCGTCCTTCTGGGTATTGGCAAGAGCGAGCGCGAGGGCCGCGCCACGCGCAAAAAATTCGGCACGGCGAAGGCCTGCGAACGTGAGTTCGCCGCGTTGAAGAGTCACTGGCACGGTCTGCTTGAGACGCTTCACGTCGAGACGCCCGACGCCGACTTCGATCACATGACCAACACCTGGGGCGCCTACAACGCCCTCGTGACCCTGGAGTGGTCGCGTTCCTGCTCGCTGGTTTACACCGGCGAGCATCGTGACGGCTTTGGCTTCCGCGACACCGTGCAGGACATGCTCGGCGTAGTCGCCATGGTTCCCGACATCGTGCGCGAGCGGCTCGTGCTCATGCTGTCGGGTCAAGATGCGTC
>Ga0123337_10005047_pt1 | contig 13150 bp, 12 predicted proteins | sample frozenSSSSmetaG_FD_89792 | JGI IMG/M metagenome (GOLD analysis project Ga0123337, IMG submission 89792) | Glacier valley bacterial and archeal communities from Borup Fiord, Nunavut, Canada, to study Microbial Dark Matter (Phase II) -... | ecosystem: Environmental > Aquatic > Freshwater > Ice >...
ACCCACGCCGCCGATCGTTCCCGACAAGGTCTACATCAACCCGCCACTCAAAAAGGATACCGACACCCAGAAAACTCACTAAATTCTGATCAACGGCTGTCTCACCTCATTGACACATTCCGGTTCCGCGGTCCAACCGGCTTAGTGGCGCGCATCATGTCCGTCGGATCGGTGGCGCGATAGGCAAATAAATTCGTCATGCATAGCCCGGCGTAACCCCAATCTTTCGCAAACGCTATACAGCGCCGTATGGTCGGGTCGTCGTCTGTCTCGTCAGCCGTGCTTGGGTTCAAGCCAACAAACATCGCGTAGCCCGCACCGCTAATCCATGTCCTCCATAAGTCATAGCGGTAGGTGCGGCAAGGTGAGAGTAGCGCTCCATTTTGCATTTTGTTCATCCCGTGGGGTTCTCAGTATTCGCTCAAGCGGACTGGGGTGGAGAGGTTGCGCTAAATGTTACGCATCGCTGCGCCCGCCATTTAGCTCAAGCGTTGATACGTATTTCCAAGGGAACAAGCGCTGATACGGCGGACTGTTTATCACCCACTATTGCCCCAACGCCAGATGCGCCCCGAGCACATTCCAGTACCACAGCATCGCGATGCTAGCGAGCATGATCAGCAGCACAAGCGTATGCCGCAGCTTGCGCCAGAACGACCAGTAATGAACCTTCCAGATCGATGGCCACAGCACCACGGCGAGCACGGTGAAGCCTGCAGCGGCATAAGCCAACGCCACGGTCATACGCAACGGTTGAGTGGGATAGTCGAACACGATATCGCTGCCGCCCGCGCCGATCTGCGCGAGCGCCACGACGGCAGTAGCGAGAAATACCAGCCAGGCCAAGGTCGCGGTCACCAGCGCGGCGACCGCGCTCGGTGCGCCACGCCGTGAGCTGCGCGGTATCGGCAAGGCACGACGACGCCAGACGCACAACAGCACGCCGATGCAGGTCAGCGCGAGCAGCGCCATCATCTGCGCGAATGTCGATGGCGCATCGAGCAAACCGATGCGATCGGAATAGGTATGCCCGTAAGCCCCGGCCAGACCGCTGATGCGACCCGTGGCATCGGCGAAAAACTGGATATGCTGATCATTCTCGACCGAGCGGAAACTCAACGCGCCATCCTGCACATAACGCTTGGCCTGCGCACCATCGCTGACAACGAGATAACCGTCCGGCGTGATGCCGACCTCGACCACGCTGTCGATCGCGGTGAAAAACTTTTCCAGCGTCGAATAATTGCGTCGCTCGTTCTGGTAGCTGCCGACAAAACGCTGCCCGCTGACGGCAAAATCCTTCGGTACTTGCGGCAGCGCTGCGGGACGTGCGTCGGCCAGAAAATGCTCAAAGATCAGGCGCGGCAGCGTGGTGGCGAATTCGCGTCCGCTATCGGTGTTGGTCGACACGAATACCGCGATTCCAGCGTCGGGCAGAACCACCAGGTCCGACAGGAAATACAAGGTCGCGCCGCCGTGCTCGAGGCTTTCGTAATGGCCGTACGGAATGCGGAAAAATCCGTGCGCGATGCCGCCGACCTTGTCGCCGTTGCGATAGGTGATCTTGCCGAGTTCGTCGAAACTTGCCGCCGGCAGAATCGTCTTGCCATCGAGGCTGCCGCCATTGAGCAGCATACGCATGTAGCGCGCCATGTCGGCCGCCGTGCTCGATCCGCCACCGGCCGGACTCAGCGCCGAAATATATTCGAACGGCTCGACCTTGAATCCGCCCGCGGCACGATGAAATCCGTTCGACCACGCTTTGCCCAGCGCCGCGTCGACATGACGCGCATCGCCCGCCGGCAACGGCTCACGAAACGTGGTGTGCTGCATGCCGAGCGGCACGAGGATGTGCTGTTCGACATACGCCTCGAACGGCTCGCCGGAGACATGCGCGACGATGGTACCGAGCAACGCGACCGAATAATTCGAATACACCGCATGCGTTTCCGGCTCGCGCACGCGTTGCGGGCGATAACGCGCGAGATAGTCGTCGAGAGTCAGCACATCCTTGCTCGATTTCTTGAACAGATGGCCAAGCGCGCTGTCCTCGAAACCGGCGGTATGGCTCAGCAGATGCCACATCTTGACCGGCATTTGGCCGTCATCGAGAAGCTTCAATTTGTCGGGCAGATAATTGTTGATCGGCGCATCGAGCTGCAGCTTGCCCTGCTCGATCAATTGCAGGGTGGCGAGGTAGGTGAAAGTCTTGGAAATCGAACCGATGCGGAACAACGTCGATGCGGGATCGACATCGCGCGGCGGATCGAACGCCGCATTGCCATAACCGCGCAGCAGCAGGTCACTGTTGCGATCGACCACGGCCACCGTGACACCGGCGATGCCATCCTTGGTCATGTAGGCGCGCACCACGCCATCGACGAATTCGGCGAGCTGCGCGGGCGCGATCAGCGGTGCCGGCATGATGACCGCGAGCGTTGCCGGCGGTGCCTCGTTCGGCTTGGGCGCTGTATTCGGCGCGGCCGCGGTGACCGGTGCGATCGGCGCCTTGTGGGGATCGGGCGGCGTCGCGATTTGCGCAAACGTCGCATCGTTCGCGAACAGCAACGAACCCAGCAGCAAGGTGGCGGCACAGGCCGCGCCACGAACGAATTTCATGACTATTTCCCTTCTGCGGAAAACGCGGATGACATACGAATGAAGATGGTCAGTGCGCAGCGGGCGCGACATAACCCGGGCCGCGCACGACACGTCCCGACGTTGCGCCGGTATGCTCGCCTTCGCGCAACACCAGCACGCCGTTGACCAGGACATCGCGCACGCCGGTAGCGAATTGCTGCGGCTGTTCGTAGGTCGCGTGATCGGCGATCGCGGCCGGATCGAACACCACGATATCGGCGAAATAACCGGGCGCGAGATGACCGCGATCCTTGAGTTTGAAATTCTCCGCCGGCAACGCCGACAAACGCCGGATCGCGTCGGGCAAGGTGGCGACATGTTCATCGCGCACGTAACGGCCGAGGAAACGCGCGACGTTGCCGTAGGCGCGCGGATGCGGCTGCAGTTTTGCGAGCACGCCTTCGGGCGCGTACGAACCTTCGTCCGAACCGAGACTGACCCAGGATTGACTGAGGCCGAGCTTCACGTTCTCCTCGGACATGATGAAAAAAATCGTGTCGATGCGCGAGTGATCCTCGATGATCAGATCGACTGCCACGTCTTCCGCCGACGTACCGCGCATGACCGCAACTTGCGCCAGCGTCTTGCCGGTCAGCGGCTTGAGCTTTTCGCTATTGAAGCCGTTCAACAGGATGCGTTCGGGGCCACCCGTGGCGTAGCAGATGTTCTCCCAACCGTTGCCCGGCTTGCGCATTTCGGCAATCACGCGCGCGCGGACCTGCGGCTGTTTAAGGCGTTCGATCCACGCGTCCAAACCCCCTTCCTGCAGCGCGGTATCCATGCAGGCATTGAGACCAGTGCCACCCGCCGTGTAGGCGTACATGTTCGCGCTGACCGACAGACCTTGCGCGCGCGCCGCCGCGATACGCGCGATCGCTTGCGGCATCTTCGACCAGTTATCGCGACCGGCCGCTTTCATGTGATAAACCTCGGCGTGGCCACCGCTGGCGCGCGCGATGCCGATGAGTTCATCGACGCCTTCGAGCAGGCGATCGCCTTCGCTGCGCATGTGCGAGATGTAACCGCCACCCGACTCCGCCGCCGCCGTGGCGAGCGCCGTCAACTCCGCGGTCGTCGCATAAGTGCCGGGCGCGTAGATCAGCGCCGAGCCGACGCCGAGCGCCCCTTGCTGCATCGCCTCGCGGACCAGATTCTGCATGCGTCGCAACTCGTCCGCCGATGGCGTACGGTTGGCATCGCCGAGCACGTTCTCGCGCACGGTGGTTGCGCCGACGAACGACGCGACATTGGTCGACACACCCTTGTGTTGCAGGAATTCGAGGTATTCGCCGAGCGTGTTCCAGGTGATGTCGTATTTGATATCGCCCTGCTCCTTTTTCATGTCGGCCTTCATCGCATCGGTCAGCGGACCGGATGACCAGCCTTCGCCGAATACTTCCAGCGTGACGCCCTGCTTGAGGTCCGACAACGATCGTCCATCGGCGATCAGCGTATCCACCGCCCACGACAACATGTTGATGAAACCCGGCGCGACCGCCAGACCCGACGCGTCGATTTCGCGCGCTGCGTGGGCGGCATGCAGATCACCGATGGCGACGACGCGATCGCCACGCACGGCGACATCGGCGACGCGCCCGGGCAAGCCGCTGCCATCGTAAATCGTGCCGTGGCGAATAATCAGATCGTAGCTGGATGGTGACGTCATGCGTGCGGTCATCTGGCAACCGCCGAGCAGAATGATCAGCAACAGGCTCGACAAACCCGGACGATAATTGGATGGCATAACGGACTCCCCAGTCAGCGCCAGAGAATAGCGCGACGCGGCGATCCGCCCAAGGGTCTTGAGTCACATTTTTTAGTCCGGCAAATCGCCGAACAGCCAACCGGTCTTGGTGCCGCTGAGGGTTTTTGCCATGTGATATCTGGCCAGCGGCGCGCGGCAGATCGGCCCGAGCAAGGCATCACGCAGCCCGCTCGCGACGCGCGAGTCGGATTGGAAAAACGGCGTGAGCCATTTGCTCGCGGTCTGGTAATAACGCAGATGCGAACGGCGCCTTTTCGAGTAGCTTGCGAACGCTGCAGGGATGTTGTCTTGCGTCGCCAGACATTGCGCGAGAACCGCCGCATCGACCAGCGCGAGATTGGCGCCCTGGCCGAGCTGCGGACTGGTCGCATGCGCGCAATCGCCGATGCAGACCACACGTCCGTCGTGCCAATGGCGCATTTGTATATCGGCGTAACTGGCAAACGTGAGTTGCTCGGGCGAACCGATATGCGCGAGCACCGACTCGATCGGCGCAAGCGCCAGCACCTCTTCTTTCCACGCCTGCAAACCTTCACTGCGCCAGTGCGACAAGCGATCCGCGCGCAGGCTCCAGAACAGGCTGATCACGGGCTGGTTTTTTTGCTGATAGGCAAAACCCGTGGACATCAATCCGAGCATTTGTCCGGCGTGCCGGAACCATTGGCGCAACACCCCGGTAGTCATGCCGTCGTCGGGAACAATGGTCCACAACGCGCCCCACGGGTACGGCGTCACGGTCTGCGGAATGGCGAGTGCAGCACGCAGCGACGAGCGGGTGCCGTCGGCAATCACGACGCCATCGAATTCGCCGAGCGACGTGTCGTCATTGAACAATTCCACGATGTCGGCGCGCTGCTGCAGGCGCGTCACCGCAGTCGCCACGCGCACCTCGATACCGGCCGCCAGCACCGCCTGCCACAACACCGAAAACAGCGTGCCACGATGCAGACCGAGGCCGAACTGCTGCGCATCCCAATCGCGATAATACACGTCCAGCACAGTGCGGCCACGTGCATTGGTGCCGAACAGCCGATCGTTACGCGCGCCGTGCGCGAGAATTTCATCGAGCAATCCGAGCGCCTGCAAAACCCGCATTCCCGCCGGTTGCAGCAGAATTCCCGCGCCTACCGCGCTGGGATTATCGACGCGCTCGAACAAGGTAATGCGATGACCGGCGCGCGCGAGAAACAACGCGCTTGCCGCACCGGCCGTGCCGCCGCCGATGATCGCAATATTGCGTGCGCGCTGTGGCATGTGTCGGCAACGATCAGTCGTGACAGCGGATATCCGGGCAAGCGTTTACTTCGATCTGCACGGTGGCGTGGCGGATCTGGTAACGCTCGTGCAATAGCTGCTTGATGTCGCGCAGCACCTGGTCGCTATCGATTTTTTCAGCATCGGCGCTGGTCGCGAGACGCACATGCAAGGTCGCCATGTAGGCGCCGCCCACGAGTTGCCACAAGTGCAGGTGATGCACGTCCTGCACACCGACGACATCCTTCAGCAAGGTTGCGGTGACTTGCGTATGGTCGATGCCATCCGGTGTGCCTTCGAGCAGGATATGTCCCGAGCGTTGCAGCAAACGCCACGCGCCGCGCAGGATCAGCAACGACACCAGCACCGACAGAATCGGGTCCGCCTGCAGCCAGCCGAAATAACGGATCAGCAAGGCCGCAACCACGGCACCGAGCGATCCGAGCAAATCGCCGAGCACATGCAGATTGGCGCTGCGCATGTTGAGGTCTTCATCGCGATGCGCATGGTCGTGATCGTGGCCGTGCGGGCCGACATGCAATACACGCAGCACGAGTGCATTGATAACAAGGCCGGCCAGTGCGATCCAGAACATCACGCCCGAGAGAATCGGCTCGGGCTTGAACAGGCGCATGCCGGCTTCGGTGACGATCCACGCCACCAGCAAGAACTGGATCAGCGCGTTGCTGTAGGCGGCCAGCACTTCGAGGCGCGCGTAACCGAAACTGCGCCGCGCATCGGCCGGGCGTTGCGAAAAATGCGCGCCGGCCCAGGCCAGCAATAACGCCAACGCGTCGACCAGCATGTGACCGGCATCGGCAATCAAGGCAAGCGAGCCGGACCACCAGCCGCCACTGGCTTCGACCAGCAAGGTGACCAGCGTGAGTGCGAATGCCAGCAGCAGGCGCGATTCGTTGCTTGTGTTCGGCGCCGGATTTTTTACAACATGAACCTTTGACGCATGATCTTTTGCGGCATGCGCTGCGTGCGAGGCATGCCGATGATTGGGGTTGGCATCGGGATCGTGCGAATGCGGCGTACTCATGGGTTGGCTCGCCACCGGCGGATAAGGAAGCGCATGCTAGGCAAGGTCGGCGCCGTTACACAATCACCTGCGCCAGCGTGCGATCGATTCGGATCGAACGACGGCAAGAAATCACGCGGTTAGTGCGCCGCCTCAGTGCGCGCAGAACGAATCGTGCACATGCATCTGCACATGCGATAGGCGCAAATTGATCAGATGCGCAATCGTCACGAGCGTGCCTCCGGTCGCGACCAGCAAGGCATGTATCGAACTGCCGGCGTGGCCATCGAGTACGGAACCGGTCCACAACAAAATCAGACCCGGCAGCAGAAACCAGAATGCGCGAAACACGTGATGGCGGCGATAACCGATAATCAGCGTCACCGATGCGAGCACCGTGGCGAACGCGATGAACGCATGCTCGAAACCGTGATCGGCGAGAAACGTCAGCCCGAGCGCGGGCAACAACGCGAGCATAAACGGCAATGCGGCACAATGCAGCGCGCACAAAAACGCCGCCGACGCGCCGAGGCGATCGGCGAGTCGGATCAATTTTCCCGGTGGCTTGGGTGATTGCGGTGGCTGCAAGTAGGTCTCCGGCACAACGTTATAGTTATAATATAACATATGTATTACCGGATTGACTACTGCCGCACCGATGCCGATTGTCGCTGGTGCTGCGACAGATATGGCGCAAGAAATTGCCACGACAAAATCCCCGCAAACCCCGTAGGCTAGCGCGATGAAAGAAAACCCTGCCGCCGATTCCATCATCGCATTGCGCGATCTGCGCTTCGCCTGGCCGCGCGGTCGCGATGTGCTGGACGTCCCGTTGCTGCAGGTCGCCCGCGGTGAACGCCTGTTCCTGCAAGGCCCGAGCGGCAGCGGCAAAAGCACTCTGCTCGGCCTCCTCGGCGGCGTGCTGATTGCGCAACACGGCAGCATCGAGGTATTGGGCCAATCGCTGCAGAAATTATCAGGATCGGCGCGTGACCGCTTCCGCGCCGACCATATCGGTTTTGTGTTCCAGATGTTCAACCTGTTGCCGTACCTGAGCCTGATCGAAAATATCACCCTGCCGTGTCGTTTTTCACCGACGCGCGCAAAACGCGCGCAAGCGCACGGTGGTTCGTTGCAGGACGAAGCCACACGCTTGCTGCGCGAGCTCGGCCTCGATGCGGCCGCATTGAATCAGCGCTCGGCAAGCGAGATCAGCGTCGGTCAGCAACAAAGGGTTGCGGTCGCCCGTGCGTTGATCGGCGCGCCGGAAATACTGATCGCCGACGAACCGACGTCGGCGCTCGATAGCGATACGCGCGAATCCTTCCTGAAACTGCTGTTCGAGGAATGCACGCGAGTCGGCACCACGCTGGTTTTCGTCAGTCACGATCTGAGCCTTGCACCACTGTTTTCGCGCACACTGAAACTCGATGCGATCAATCGCGCCGGCACTTTTGCGACGGCGGCAGCGCCATGACCCTGCTCCCGCTCGCCTGCAAAAGTCTGCTCAATCGCCGATTCGCCGCGCTGCTTACCGTGCTCACGATTGCAGTGAGTGTGACGCTGCTGCTCGGTGTGGAAAAAATCCGCAGCCAGGCACGCGACAGTTTTGCCAGCACGATTTCCGGTACCGACTTGATCGTCGGCGCGCGCTCGGGTGCGGTCAATCTTTTGCTGTATTCGATTTTCCATATCGGCGACGCGACCAACAATGTGTCGTGGCAGAGTTACCAGGAAATCAGCAAGTCGCCGCAGGTGGCATGGTCGGTGCCGATTTCGCTCGGCGATTCGCACAAGGGTTTTCGCGTGGTCGGCACCACGCCGGAATTTTTCACGCGTTATCACTACGGCGCACATCATGAGCTGGCATTCGATTCCGGCAAGCCGTTCGACGATGTCTACGACGCGGTGATCGGCGCCGAAGTCGCGGCCAAACTTGGCTATACACTCGATCAGCAGATCGTCGTTGCACATGGCACGGGATCGGTGAGTTTTGTCGAACACAAGGACAAACCGTTTCGCATCAGCGGCATCCTCGCGCGCACCGGCACGCCGGTGGATGCGAGCGTGCTGATCAGCCTGCAGGCGATCGAGGCGATCCACATCGACTGGCAATCCGGCGCGCGCGTGCCGGGTCAGACGATCTCGGCCGACGACGCGAAAAAAACGGACCTCACGCCAAAAACCGTCACCGCGTTTTTACTCGGACTCAAATCCAAAGTCGCCACGTTCGGCCTGCAACGGCAGATCAACGACTACCGCGCCGAACCGCTGCTGGCGATCCTGCCGGGCATCGCGTTGCAGGAATTGTGGGGCTTGGTCGGCACCGCAGAAAGTGCGTTGTTGATCGTGAGCTCCCTCGTGGTGATCGCCGGTTTGCTCGGCATGCTGACCGCACTCGTGACAACACTCAACGAACGTCGCCGCGAAATGGCGATCCTGCGTTCGGTCGGCGCACGGCCGCGCGTGATCTTCGGTTTGCTCGTGCTCGAAGCGGCTTTACTGACTGTACTCGGCATCGTGCTCGGCATCGCATTTTTGTATCTAGTCTTGGCGTTCGCGCAAGGCCCGATCGAAACACATTACGGTATCCTGATCAGCCTGAATGCGCCGACCTCGCGCGAACTGTTATTGATCGCGCTGGTGACCGCAGGCGGAATATTCGCGGGTATCGTTCCCGCAACGCTGGCGTATCGCAACTCGCTGGCCGATGGTCTTTCATTACGACTTTGAATTCGAATCACTGATGACACACTCACGCATAAAATCCGTCGTCATTCCAGCGCAGGCTGGAATCCAGTTCTTCAGGGCAACGGAGCAAGAGCTGGATTCCAGCCTGCGCTGGAATGACGACGTTAGGCGCACCGTTCTTGTTATTGTTGCAATGGTTCTCGCCCTGCTCGGCAGCGCCTGCAATCGCAATGCGCCGACCGCAGAAGCAATACCAACTGTGACCGCGCCGGCGGCAACGACAGCAGCAAAACCCGCAGGCAAACCCGATGCCAAGGCGATGGCAGCAGCGGCCGCAAAAAACAAACCTGACAGCGAAGGTTATCGCGAGCTCGACTGGCTGGAGATGATGCCGGATGGCGATCTCGAAGCCTTGAAAAATCCGCCGCCGGTGAATCACGATGGCTCGATGCGCGCGCAACAAAGCGGTTCGACCAAGACCGTATCGATGCTCAACGGGCAGAAGGTCAAGCTGCCCGGTTACGTCGTACCGGTCGAGACCAACGACAGCGGTGAGATGACCGAATTTTTCTTCGTGCCGTATTTCGGCGCCTGCATCCACGTGCCGCCGCCGCCGCCGAATCAGATCTTGTATGTGCGCCTGAAAAAAGGCGTGAAGCAACCGGAAATCTGGGATCCGTACTGGGTCAAGGGCAACCTCAAGATCGAGTCGTTCGGCAACGACACCGCGGCGACCGCGTATACGATGGACGCGGATGTGTTGATGCCGTATCAATGAGGAGCTGAAAATGCAATCAGACGATGACGTACTGGCGAGTCTGGTGAAATACGGATCGGATCTTTCCAAACCTCATTTCCTGGAATACTATTTTTATTTCCCCGACTGGCTTCGCGCGACTCACGCCAAGATCGCTCTCGAAGAATGCGGACTCACAATTGTTCGGGAAAGCTCCAATGCCCACGGCGAAAACGTACTTGTATTGGCTGCTCTCTCACTAGTACCGCAACGACAAGCTGTCATCGAACTTTCCCAAAAGCTTGAAAGCTTGGCGACCAAATTTTCCGGCGAGTGTGGTGGGTGGGAGACGGCGATTGTGCGGTCTGTGAACGCCTAAATCGATTGCATGAATATCCTCACGACTATCATCACCACGATCCGCTTCTGCATTGCCGGCACGCTGTTGTTGATGTGTGCATCGACATACGCCGCATCCCTAACCGCGACGGCACAATTGCAAGCCGAAAAAACCGAAACCCAACTGACCGCAGCAAGCAATACTAAGCAGGCGACGCAGCTGATTGCGCAGATCGACGGCGTCTACAAAAAACAATTTGCGAACGGCAATGTCGACGGCGAGCACTACACCTCCGAGGACATTCTGGAAATCGTGCGGGTTGCCGAAGACGCCGTCTATTTCCGGACCAGCCTCGCATTTTTCAACGGTCATAGCTGCGGTGGACACGGCATTGCGCGATTCAGTCAGGCCGGCATATTCGTCTTCAACGATACGCAAAAATTCGCTGGCGATGCCATGTGCCGCTTGCAATTCGATGTCAGCGACGAGGCGATCACGATCAAGGATCCCGATTACTCGTGCCGTAACTATTGCGGTGTGCGCGGTTCGTTCAACGGCGAAACGTTTCTGCGCAGCGCGCGACGCACGATTCGCTACATGACGATCCTCAAGAATTCCGAGCAGTACAAAGCAGCGGTTGAAACGCTCAACAAACCATGATTCGCGCGTCCGATCAATCCGCACAATGGCCTTGCCTGCCGCGCTAGAATATGACGAAAATTGCTTCTGGAAAACGCACTGTCCGGTGGTTCCGATGCATGATCTGAAAGCACTTTTGGGTATCGAACTGCCGATCATCCAGGCGCCGATGGCTGGCGTGCAAGGCAGCCGTCTGGCGATCGCCGTGTCGAACGCCGGTAGCCTCGGATCGTTGCCGTGCGCGATGCTGAGTGCCGCGACGCTGCGCAATGAACTTGCCGCGATCAAAGCCGCGAGCGACCAACCGTGCAACGTAAATTTTTTCTGCCATACGTCGCCGCTGGCGAATACCGAACGCGAATCGGCGTGGCGCAAAATCCTCGCGCCTTATTACGTCGAATCGGGATTGAATAGCGACGCTATTTTGGCCTCATCGCCACGGGTACCTTTCAGCGACGAAGCCGCAGACCTGCTCGAAGAATTTCGACCCGAGGTAGTGAGTTTCCATTTCGGCTTGCCGTCGGCCGAACTGCTCGCACGCGTGCGCGGGTGGGGCGCGAAAATCCTGTCGTCGGCCACCACGATCGAAGAAGCCGTCTGGCTCGAACAGCACGGCGCGGATGTCATCATCGCGCAAGGTTTCGAGGCCGGCGGGCATCGCGGCATGTTCCTCACGCAGGATCTCGATTCGCAAATCGGCACGTTCGCGTTGCTGCCGCAGATCGTGAATGCGGTGAATATTCCAGTGATCGCCGCAGGCGGCATCGTCGATGCCAGCGGCGTTGCCGCAGCACTGCGCCTCGGCGCCGCCGGCGTGCAAGTCGGTACCGCATACCTGCTTTGCCCCGAAACCGATACCAGCGCCGCGCACCGCGCCGTATTGAAAAGCGGCATCTCACGACATACCGCACTGACCAATATTTTCACCGGCCGCCCCGCGCGCGGCATCGTCAACCGCCTCATGCGCGAACTTGGCGCCATCAATGAAAACGCCCCGGAATTTCCACTCGCCGCAATCGCCATCGCGCCGCTGCGCGCCCTCGCCGAGAGTCTGGGCAGCGGCGATTTCTCACCGCTCTGGGCCGGCCAGAATACGAGTCGTTGCCGCGAAATTTCGGCGGCCGAACTCACTCGCGAACTGGCACGAGGTTTGTAGTCGCAAACCGAATCCTGCAGAGAATCCGCAGCGCAGTGTAGATTAGCCGCCGACGATTCGAATTGTGCGGGAACAGCGGATGGCGGAAATTTCTTGGGGCGTTTACAGCGTGACCTTGTTGATCGGCAGCCTGCAAGGCGTGCTGATCGCGCAACTGCTGTTTTTCGCGCGCGCCAATCGTGCTGCGAATCGCGCCTTGGCACTACTGATTATCGCCGTGGTCTTGTTGATCACGCCATACACGCTTGGGTTCGCCGGATTTTTCGTCTGCCGGCTTTGGTGCTCGCACGTTATCTCTCGTATCTATGTTACGCGGTGATCACGGTGCGCGTATTTTTGCGTTATCAGAACTGGCTGGCCGATCACAGCGCTTTGCGCGAGGAATTTCGCCTCGACTGGCTGCGTCGCACCTTGTGGCTGATCGCGATCGTGCTCGTGCTGCAAGCCGGTTTCAGTACGTTCGATATCGCCGTGCGACACCTGCCTTACCGCGAGGAATTTCCTCTGTACGTGCTGTTCGCCGTGCTGATCTGGCTGATCGGCCTCGAAGGCTGGCGGCATGCGGCGCGTATCTATCCGAAAATGGACGATGACAAAACCGCGACCGATTCCACACCGGAAACGACGCCCGCAATTGCGGCATCGTCGACGAGCGAATCGCGCCGTCCGATCCACGACTGGCCGGCGTTGGCAATACGCTGGATCGAGGAAATCCGCGCTCGCGAATGGTGGCGCGAACCGGATCTGAGCCTCGCGCTAGTCGCACGTCGACTCGGCACCAATACGACCTATCTTTCACGTGCGCTCAACGAAGGTGCCGGTCAGAGTTTCAGCGATTGCATCAATCGTCTGCGCATCGATGCCGCCAAAAAACGACTGCAGCAATCGAACGATGGCGTGCTCGA
>Ga0123337_10005048_pt1 | contig 13149 bp, 14 predicted proteins | sample frozenSSSSmetaG_FD_89792 | JGI IMG/M metagenome (GOLD analysis project Ga0123337, IMG submission 89792) | Glacier valley bacterial and archeal communities from Borup Fiord, Nunavut, Canada, to study Microbial Dark Matter (Phase II) -... | ecosystem: Environmental > Aquatic > Freshwater > Ice >...
AGCGCCCGCAGGAAGCCGCGGTTCGGCTCGTGCGACCACGGGACCGGGCCCTGCCCGCGCCAACCCGACTTGCGCAGGACGTCGAGCCCGCGGTGGTAGCCGGTGCGGGCGTAGGCGTAGGCCTCGACCGGGTGGTCGGCGTCGAGCGCGCCCTCGGCGAGCGTCGCCCAGGCCAGCGACGAGGTGGGGTGGGCCGTCGCGACCGCGACCGGGTCGTCGCCCGCCGCGAGCAGCGCCGCGGCCGGGTCGACCGGGAGGCGGGTCTGCGCGATGCCGAGCAGGCCGCCGTCGGTCATGCGTGCGTCCCTGCCGAGCGCAGGTTCTCGCAGGCGGTGACGACGCGGGCCGACATACCCGCCTCACCCGCCTTGCCCCAGGCGCGGGGGTCGTACTTCTTCTTGTCGCCGACCTCGTCGTCGACCTTCAGCACGCCCTCGTAGTTGGCGAGCATCCAGCCGGCGATGGGGCGGGTGAAGGCGTACTGCGTGTCGGTGTCGACGTTCATCTTGACCACGCCGTAGTCGACCGCCGCCGAGATCTCCTCGGGGGCCGAGCCGGAGCCACCGTGGAAGACGAGGTGGAAAGGCTTCTCGCTGGTGTCGGGGAACTCCTTGTGGACTGCCTCCTGGGCGGCCTTCAGCACCTCGGGGCGCAGCTTGACGTTGCCCGGCTTGTAGACCCCGTGCACGTTGCCGAAGGTGAGGGCGGTCAGGTAGTACCCCTGGTCACCGGTGCCGAGCGCCTTCGCCGTGGCGATGGCGTCCTGCGGGGTCGAGTAGAGCTTGTCGTTGATCTCCCCCTCGACACCGTCCTCCTCGCCGCCGACGACCCCGATCTCGACCTCGAGGATGATCTTGGCCGCCCGGCACTGGGCCAGCAGCACCTGGGCGATCTCGAGGTTCTCCTCCAGGGGCACGGCCGAGCCGTCCCACATGTGCGACTGGAACCACGGCGGCCCGCCGGCCTTGACCCGCTCGGTCGAGGCGGCGAGCAGTGGGCGGACGAAGCCGTCGAGCTTGTCCTTCGGGCAGTGGTCGGTATGGAGCGCGATGTTGACGTCGTAGCTCCTGGCCACCTGCTCGGCAAACGCGGCGAAGGCGAGCGAGCCGCTGACCATGTTCTTCAGCGACCCCGAGAGGTACTCCGCACCACCGGTCGAGACCTGGATGATCCCGTCGCTGCCGGCGTCGGCGAAGCCCTTGAGCGCGGCGTTGAGGGTCTGCGAGGACGAGACGTTGATCGCGGGGTAGGCGAACCTCCCGGCCTTGGCCCGGTCGAGCATGTCGGCGTACACCTCGGGGGTGGCGATGGGCATCGGCTCTCCTTCGAGTCTGCTGTAGCGGTCTGCGGGGTGAACTGCGGCCATCCTTCCACGCATGGGGCGGGCACCGGGGCGCGCACCGGGGCGGGCACCGGGGCGAGGTCCGGCATAGGCTCAGGACGTGGCCGACCCGACCGACCTGCCAGTGCTCGACGCGATCGACCAGCGCGTGCTGGGGAGCCTGCTCGAGAAGCAGAAGACGGTGCCGGCGTCGTACCCGATGACGCTCAACTCGCTGCGCACGGCGTGCAACCAGAGCAGCAGCCGCGACCCCGTGACGTCGTACGACGACCCGACCCTCGAGGACGCGTGCCGCTCGCTCAAGGCGCGCTCGCTCGTGCGCATCGTGTGGACCGGCGCGGGCAGCCGCACCCTCAAGTACCACCAGACGCTCGACGAGGTCCTCGAGCTCGCCGACGACGAGCGGGCGCTGCTCACCGTGCTGCTGCTGCGCGGGCCGCAGGCGCCCGGTGAGCTGCGGACCCGTGCCGAGCGGCTGCACGCGTTCGCGGACCGGGGGGCAGTGGAGGCGGTGCTGCGGCGGATGGCGGCGCGCGCCGAGCCGCTCGGGCCGCTGGTGGTCGAGCTCGAGCGACGGGCCGGGCAGCAGGACGCCCGGTGGGCGCACCTGCTCGGGCCGCTTCCCTCCGGTGAGACCGGCGGCGGGGCGGTCGCGCCGGCGGTCGACCGCGAGAGCGTGCTGCGTGACGGGGGTGCGGCCCGTGACGAGCGGGTGCTGCGCTCGATCGAGGCGGTCGCGGAGCCGTATGCCGAGGCGTTCGGCGACGAGGTGCGCGGGCTGCCCTTCGAGCGGTGGCTGCTCGACCGGGTGGCGGTCGAGGTCGACGACGCGCCGGTGGTCGAGGTCGGCTGCGGGCCGGGCCAGGTGACGGCGTGGCTGGCGGAGTCAGGGGTGACCGCACAGGGGCTGGACCTGTCGCCGGCTATGGTCGCCGTCGCCCGCGAGCGCCACCCCGACCTGACCTTCGAGGTGGGCGACCTGCGACAGCTGATGCGGCCCGCGGGGGCGTCGGGGTGGGGCGCGGTGCTTGCGTGGTACTCGCTGATCTACCTCGCCGAGAGCGAGCTGCCCTCTGCCGTGGGCGCGCTCGCGCGGCCGTTGGCGCCCGGGGGACTGCTCGTGGTGGCGATGCACGCGGGGGCGGCGGTGCGGCATACGGGCTCGTGGTTCGAGCAGGAGGTCGACCTTGAGGTCGTGCTTCACGACCCCGAGGTCGTGCGGACGGCGTTCGCGACAGCGGGGCTCATCGACGTGGAGTGGTATCTGAGGGGGCCGATGCTTGCCCGGGGCGAGACGACCGACCGGCTCTACGTGCTCGGCCGCCGTCGGTAGCCAAAGAATCACCCCCGGGACCCTCGTCGAGGTGATTCTTTGGCTACCCAACGGCTACCCAACCCATCGTCCGGGTACGGGGCGCCCTTGTAACTACTTCAGGGTGGACTCGGGCTGGCAGAAGATCGTGGTCCCCGCGGCGACCACGATCTTCGACGGGTCACCGCAGCCAGGGGTGCCGCGCCAGCCCTGGAACGCCGAGCCGGCCGCGGCCCTGGCGGTGAGCCACACCACCGAACCGACCGGGAACAACGCGCTGCAGGTGCCGCTCACGACGGCTCCGACCTGGCAGCTGATCCCCGCGGGGACCGAGGTGAGGGTGCCGCTGCCGGTGCCACCGGGGATGATCGCGATGCTGCCGGCGACGGGGAGGGCCCTGACGACGTCGAGGATCGCGTACGTCGTCACCGTCCCGGCGCTGCCGATGATGAGGGCGGAGTGGGGGCCCTGCACCGGCAGCATGGTGATCGGGAAGCTCGATGCGGTCGCGCCGGCCGGGACCACGACGTTGGCGGGGACCGTTGCCGCTGCCGGGTCGTCGCTCGAGAGGGTGACCGACACGCCACCCGTCGCGGCGGCGGCCGTCAGGGTGGCCCTGCCCGTCACCGGGGTCCCGCCCACGACCCGGGGGACGCCCAGGGTCACCGTGGACAGCGCCGCCGTGGCGGCGGGCGCCGTGGGCGTCCCGCCGGACGCCACCGCGGCCGGCGACGCACTGAGGACGGCCAAGGCCGCCAAGACGGTGCTCACGACAATGGTCCTGCTCATGATCTGGGCCTTCCGTGGCCCGTCACGGCCTGGTCTGCCCCGCCTGGTGGCGAAGGCTCACTGCGCTCAGCCTGCGTGCCGCGACGGGCGGGGCGTCAGTGGACATCTGTCCTAGTACCTCGTCGGCGGCCCGCGCGAGGTCGGCGAAGTGCCCCCCGCGCCCGGAGCGCCACTGCCTCGCCGCCGGACGACCGTTGCCTCGCCATCTGCGCCCGACACGCCGGGCATACGGCGTGTCGTGGAGGGCAACGGTCGGCGGGGGCAGCGTGTGGGGCGTGCGGTGACGTTGGTTCGCCCCCCAGCTCAGCTCACGGCGCTCGCAATTCCTTGAGCGATGCTCTGCGCGAGCGCGCCCTGAACTCCGATACGGACATTACCGTTGCCCGCGATCGACCACCCCGTGTTGACTAGTGCCGCCTCAGCGTCCTCCATGACCTTGGCGTCCGCGCTGTAGACCAGGCGGACCGGATCCCCCAGAGCGTCGAAGCAGCTGACGGACAGCGCACCCGTCACGTCCGGAGCAGCCGGGTAGACGCACTTGACGTTGCCTCGGCCCTCGGCCTGGTTCGTCAAGCTCTCGAGGCTCGTCACCGGGCGCTTGCTCACGGCGCCGTAGACCCATCCAGCGCCCGACATGGCGAGGACGACGACCAGCGCCGCCAACAGGCTTCTCCGGCCCCCGCGGGTCTTGCATGCTTCGGTCACAGCCGCCCTTTCGTCGATCCTTCCCGCCCGTGCCCCGGTGTTCAGCACGGTGAGTCCGGATGCCACGTCTATCGGCAGGCCACTCCTCGTGATCCAGCACATTGGCTCCCCAAAGTGCGGGGCAGGATGGTCGGGGCGGATAGCCTCGGCCGGTGCGCATCGCCACCTGGAACGTCAACTCGGTCCGCTCCCGCATCGACCGCGTGGAGGCCTTCCTGCTGCGGCACGACGTCGACGTGCTGGCCCTGCAGGAGACAAAGGCCAAGGTCGGGCAGATCCCGCTGATGGGGCTGCAGGCGGCGGGCTACGAGGTCGCAGCGGCCGGTGTCAACCAGTGGAACGGTGTCGCGGTGGTCTCCCGCGTCGGTCTCACCGACGTTGAGGTCGGCTTCCCCGACCAGCCCGGGTACGGCGACCCGCTGGTCACCGAGGCGCGCGCCATCGGCGCCACGTGCGGGGGTGTGCGGGTGTGGTCGCTCTACGTGCCCAACGGTCGCAAGGTCGACGACCCGCACTACCACTACAAGCTCGACTGGCTGTCTCGCCTCGAGGCGGCCGCCCACGACTGGCTGTCCGACCAGACCGTGCTCGTCGGCGACTGGAACATCGCCCCGCGAGACGAGGACGTCTTCGATATCAAGGCGTTCGCCAAGGACACCCACGTCACGCCCCCCGAGCGCGCGGCGTTCCAGGCTTTCCTCGACGCCGGTTGGGTCGACCTCGCCCGTCCCCACACCCCGGGCCCGGAGGTCTACACCTACTGGGACTACTACCGGCAGCGTTTCGAGCGAAACCGCGGCATGCGCATCGACTTCCTCCTGGGCAGCCCGTCGGTAGCGTCACGGGTGACGGGAGCGTTCATCGACCGCGACGAGCGAGCCGGACAGGGCGCCAGCGACCACGCCCCGGTGGTCGTCGACCTAGCCTGAGCCGCCCCCAGCGGGGCGCCGGGCCCTTGGGTGGCCAGAGAATCACCTCGATGACCGGAGGTTGAGGTGATTCTCTGGCCACCCACGGCCCTCGGGCTGCCTGCCTGTGGATAACCTCCACCGCTCGTCGCCCTCCACCGTCACGCTATACGGATGAATCCTCGTCCGCTTCCGCCAGCACTGCGGGGCCAGGCGTTCACGATCCTCGGCGGGACGGTCGCCGGGGTGAGCAAGAGCAGGATGCTGCGCAGTGACCTCGCCCGCCCGACGTACGGAGTGCGTCGGGACGGGCCGCCGACGACCTTCACCGACCTCGCCGCCGCCGTGGCCCTGGCCCTGCCACCCGATGTGGCCTTCTGCTACTCGACTGCTGCCGGCCTGCTCGACCTGCCGCTCCCGAGCGATGCGGGCCCGCCACTGCACGTGATGCGCACCAGCGAGCACACCCGGATCAGGCGCACCGGCTGCGTCGGTCACGTCGGACTGGAGCGGCGCGAGCTGACCTTCCACTCGGGGCTCACCCTGGTCAGCCCTGCCGACACCTTCGTCGATCTCGCTGACCTGCCTCTCGACGACCTCGTCATCCTCGCGGACGCGATCGCGACGCGCGACAGCAGCACGGAGTCGCTGGTCAAGGCGGTGGCTCGACGGGACCGTGTACCAGCGCGGGCCCGCGCTGCGCTGGCGCTGGCGAGGGTGGGGTCCGCTTCTCCCATGGAGTCCCACTCGCGACTGGTCTTCCAGCGTGCCGGGCTTCCGGACCCAGAGCTCAACGCCACCCTCACGGACGAGAGCGGTGGGTGGATCGCCACCGGCGACTTCGTGTGGCGGCGGCAACGGGTGGTCGTCGAGTACCAGGGTGCACACCACTTCGGCGACTTCGACAGCGGCGACAGGGACATCACCCGCCGTCTGCTGGCCGAGGACAACCACTGGCGATACGTGGAGATCACCAAGCGTGACGTCTTCGACGAGAAGCGTCGCCACACGATGATCACCCGACTGCGGCGGTGGCTCGTCGAGTGAGGAATGCTCGACCGGCTGACCTTCGGTGGCCAGAGAATCACCTCAACCTGCGGTACTTGGGGTGATTCTCTGGCCACCCGGTAGCGGGCGGGTCAGGTGAGGCGGAGGATGACCCGCTCGCCGCTCCTCCGACGCGCCAGCGTCACCAACTTCTCCAGGCCGAGGACCGCGCGGTACTCGAGGCCGTACTTCGACGACAGGGCGTCGACTGCGCGCTTCGTCCCCGCCGCGTCGGGCGGCTCGATGATCTCGACCGTCGCCGACGCCGTCGGGGCGCCGGGCGCGACCGTCCCGCGCCTCGAGCACGGCTGCAGGGTCGCCTCGGCGCGCCGCCGCAGCCGCTTGACCTTGTGGCTCCCGGCCGGTGTCGTCACGACCAGGCCCTCGGGGGTCGAGGCGACCCAGACGGGGGTGGACACGGGCGAGCCGTCCTTGCGGAACGTCGTCAGGGAGACGAACTTCTCCTCCCCCATGGCCTGCAGGTCGGGGGTCATCGGTGGCTCTCCATGCACCCACGCTAGTGAGATCGGCGTCTTGGCGCACGCATCCCGGTGTCGCACGCGAGAACCCGCCTTTTTGGGTAGCCAAAGAATCACCTCACCCTGGGCAACTTGAGGTGATTCTTTGGCTACCCAAGGGTGAGGTCGGCGTGCTGGCGCACCCACGTGTGCATCGCGATGGCAGCGGCGGCGCCGGCGTTGATCGAGCGGGTCGAGCCGAACTGGGTGATGTGCAGCACCGCCTCACACGCGGCCCGCACCTCGTCGCTCAGGCCGGGCCCCTCCTGCCCGAAGACGAGCACGCAGGCGCGCGGCAGGACCGCGGTCTCGATGGCCACCGACCCGGGCAGGTTGTCGACCCCGAGGAGGGGTAGGCCGCGCCCTCCGTCCGCGCGCGGCGCCCCTGCGGCCCACGCGACGAGGTCGGCGACGGTCGGGTGGTGCACCTCGTGCTGGTAGCGGTCGGTGACCATCGCCCCGCGCCGGTTCCACCGGCGCCGCCCGACGATGTGGAAGGCGGCCACGTTGAACGCGTTGGCCGTGCGGATCACGGAGCCGATGTTGAAGTCGTGCCCCCAGTTCTCCACCGCCACGTGGAGGGGGTGTCGCCTCGTGTCGAGGTCGGCGACGATCGCGTCGTGCCGCCAGTACCGATAGCGGTCGAGTACGTTGCGCCGGTCGCCCTCCGCGAGCAGCTCGACGTCCCAGTGGCCGCCGTCGGGCGGCGGCCCCACCCAGGGCCCGACGCCGACAGCGTCCACGCCGACGGTCCCGGCGGCGTCCACGGCGTCGGGGCGCGGCTGGGCAGCGGCTGGGGGTTCACTCACAGCTCGCACGGTAGCGGGGCCGCCACGAGCGTGGAAGCGGGGGACGGAGACGTCGTACGGCGGGCGGCGGCAACGGAACGCTCCGACGTCCCCTACCGTTGAGCCCGTGATGACGACGTTCGCCGCGGTGATGGCCCCCGCTCTCGGCCCGAGCTGGCTGGACCCCAACTACCTCTTCGACACGTACGGAGCGACGTTCTTCGTGCTCGCGCTCGTCTTCGTCTTCATCGAGTGCGGGTTGCTCTTCCCGTTCCTGCCGGGCGACTCACTGCTCTTTGCGATCGGCCTGTTCATCGCCACCGGCAAGCCACACCTGCCGTCCCTCGGGGTAGCACTGGTCGCCCTGCTGGTGGCGGCCTTCCTGGGCAACGTCGCGGGCTACGAGCTGGGCCGGATCATGGGGGTGCCGCTCTACAACCGCGACGGTCGCCTCGTGAAGCGGAAGTATCTCGACCAGTCACGGGCCTTCTTCGACAAGCACGGCAGCAAGGCGCTCGTGATCGGCAGGTTCGTGCCCCTGGTGCGCACGTTCATCACCCTGGTCGCCGGTGCCAGCAGGATGCAGCGCCGGCACTTCCTCGTCTCGAGCGGGGTCGGGGCCGTGCTCTGGGTGCTGGTCGTGACCCTGCTCGGCTACTTCCTCGGGTCGGCCTTCCCCGCCATCGGCAAGAACCTCGACGTCGCCATCGTCGTCATCGTCGCGCTCTCGCTCGTGCCTGTGGCCGTCGAGTGGTGGCGTCACCGCAAGGCGATCGACGAGGCCATCTGAGGGCGTCAGGACCCCGCGTCAGGTCGCGGGCGGGATCAGCGGCCCACTGCGCCCGAGCACCCCGTCGCGCCATCCCCTCAGCATCGCCGCGGCCAGCCGCCGGCGGTCGGGATCGAGCACCACTCGCAGCAGGTGGGCCTTGGCCTCCTCGAGCAGTCGGCGCGCGACCCACCGGGGCTGGGCCGCGGCATACCGTCGGGTGATGAGCACGCCGTTGCGTGCCATGTAACGCACCCGCGTGGGGCTGTGGTGGTTGACCGCACCCACGGTGCGCCCGAGCAGCCGTCCAGGGACCCGCTCGCCCTGCCCGTGCTCGAGAGCCGCGCCGGGCGCGACGACCGGGGTGAGTCCGGCGGCCCGGCACCGCACCGTGAACTCGGAGTCGACACCGTCGATGACGAGAGCCTCGTCGAGCAGCCCCACCTGTGCGAAGGTCGTCACCGGCACCACCCATCCCGACTGCATCGGGTCGAAGGCCCGCCGCAGCGCGGGTACGCCGGGCACCGGACCGTCCGTCGGCGCCCGCCGTCCGCTGTAGCTCTCGCTCGCCACGAACCCGTACGGCGTGCCCTCCGCCTCCAGCGCGGCCACCGCTGCGAGCGCCGCGGCGACGTATCCCGGCCCCAGCCGGCTGTCCTGGTCAAGTGTCAGCACGAAGGCCGGGCCGCTCCCGCCGTCGACCGGCTCGCGCAGCCGCGTGATCCCGGCGTTGAGGGCTGCTGCGATGCCACCGTTGCTCTGGTGCAGGACGTCGACCCCGAGCGCGGCGAGCGCCGCGAACACCGCTGCGGCCTCCGGGGCGGCGGACCCGTCGTCGACGGCGACGACCCGAATCTGGGCAACTCCGGTCTGGGCAACACCGGTCTGGGCAACACCGGTCTGGGCACCACCGGTCTGGGCACCACCGGGCGCCGCCGCCCCACCGAGCTGGCGCAGGGTCTCGCTGGCGGCCTCGACGAGCGAGTCCGGCGGGTCGAGGCAGGCGATCACGGCCCCGACGACCCAGCCGCCCCCAACCACGCTGCCCCCGACCACGCTGCCCTCGCCGACGCCGCCCCCGACCACGCTGTCCCCGACGGGGCGGGACCCGGGAGGTGTCGCACTCATGCCGTCCCCCGGGGGGCCGACGGCGGCTCCCTACGTCCGCGTGAAGGGGGGTTCTCGCCCTCCCGGACGCGGACGGTTGCCGGGGAGGACGACCGCAGCTCGCGCCACGCCGGCCCAGCGAGCCCGAACAGGAGGGCCGCCTCGCTGGCGGCCATGCCCCAGGCCACCCCGGCCAGCCAGTCGGCGACGGCGGCGCCGACCATGACGCCGACGCCCACCACGGCCGAGGCCGCCGTCCAGAGCAGGACGAGCCGGGTGCGGCCCGCCGGGATGAGCAGGTTGCGCACGAAAGGGGTGCTCGTCGAGATCAGCAGGAACGAGACGGCGTAGCCCGCACAGACCTCTCGCGAGGCCGCGACGGCATCGCCGAAGAGCACTCGCGTCACCACCGGGCCGAAGCCGACGAGGAACACGGCTCCGGCCAGGCCGAGCCCGGTGTGGGCGGCGAGCGCTGCCCGGTGGCGACGGACCCGGTCACGCGCGTGGGGCAGCCCGGGCTCGAGGGTCCACCCCTGGAAGGCGTTGCCGACCGCCACGACGGAGAAGAGGCCCAGCCGGTAGACCGCGTCAGCGGACGACAACCCTGAGGCCACCACCCCGGGGAAGCTCGACGTCGCGATGGGCGCCGGTGTCGAGGCGTAGGCCGTGGCCACGAGGTTGACCCCGGCCGTGCCCCCCTGCTCACGCAGCTCCCCCACCGGTCGGTGCAGTGGCAGCGGCGACCAGTCGGCGCCGGGCGCGTGCCGCCGTTGGAAGGCCACGAGCCCGAGCAGGGTCGCGACCACGAGGATGACGGGATACGTCCACACAGCCCGGGTCAGGAGCACGAGCGGCACGGCGAGCACGGCCGCGGCGACCCGAGGGAGCGTGTCGTACCAGAAGAGCAGCCACGGCTGCCCGACCCCGATGCCGAACCACGCGGGCGAGAGGCCGAGCAGGCTGGTGGCCACGGCCATCGACGCCCCCACGAGCCGGTAACCCGGCTGCGCGACGACCGTCGTGACGAGCGCCGCGACCGGCACCACCGGTAGCAGCAGGAGCAGTCGGGTGCGCAGGCTCGCGGCATACAGGGCGGTGCGAGCGCCCGCGTCGGTGGCGCGGGCGACGGCTACCGGCCCGACGACGTTCCAGCCCCAGAAGGTCACCGTAGCCCCGAAGGTGCCGACGGCCTGCCCCGCGACCACGCTCGACCAACCGGCGGCGCCGGCGACTCGGGCGACCACGGGCAGCAGGAGGAAGGGCGTGACGAGCGAGAGCAGCGGCAGCAGCGTGAAGCCGGTCAGCCGCCGCAGCACCGTCGGCCCGGCGCCGCTCAGGCCTGCGGTGGAGTCGTCGACGCCGGAGGGTACGGCGCGTCCTGGGGCGCCGCGGGCGGGCCGACGGGCGGCGGCGGGCCGGGTGAGGTCATCGCTGGCGGTGCTGGCGTCGAGGTGCCTGAGCCGAAGCTGACCTGCGGCGCCTGGCGCTCGATGCCCTCTGCCTCGAAGTACTCCGCCTTGGTGACCCCTGCGGGCCCGGCGAGGAAGCTCGTCGGGATGGTCTCGACCTTGGTGTTGAGCTCGCGAACGTTGGCGTTGTAGTAACGCCGGGCGCTGGCGATGCGGTCTTCCGTCGAGGCGAGCTCGGCCTGCAGCTGCAGGAAGCCCTGGTTGGCCTTGAGGTCGGGGTAGGCCTCGGACACGGCGTTGAGGCGCACGAGGGCGGAGGTCAGCTCGGACTCCGACACAGCGGTCTGCCCCGGGGTCTGGCCGGGGGCCATGGCCTGCGACCGGGCCCGGGTGACGTCGTCGAGCGTGCCCCGCTCGTGCGTCGCGTAGCCCTTGACGGTCTCGACGAGGTTGCCGATGAGGTCGTGCCGGCGCTTGAGCTCGACGTCGACCTGGGCCCAGGCCTCCTGCACGAGGTTGCGCAGCTTGATGAGGCCGTTGTACATCCCGACCAGCAGGACCACGACCACCACGACCACGACGGCGATGACGATGAGCTTGCCCATGCGTGTTCCCTTCGGAGGTGGGCCACGCGGTGAGACGGTGACCTGGATCGATCCTAGGGGAGGCCTACGACAGACCGAGCGCGTCGAGGCCGAAGGCGAAGAGGTAGGGCACGCCCCGTGCCTCGATCTCGGCTCCGGCTCCGGTGGCCCGGTCGGCGATCGTGGCGACGGCAACCACCTCGGCACCCGCCTCGCGGGCGGCGTCCAGGGCGGCCAGGGGCGAGGCGCCGGTCGTCGTCGTGTCCTCGACGACGAGCACGCGGCGTCCGGTCACCGCCGGGCCCTCGATGCGCTGCTGCAGGCCGTGGGCCTTGCCCTCCTTGCGCACGACGAAGGCGTCGAGCCGCTCGCCAGCCGCGGCGGCGCAGTGGAGCATGGCGGTTGCGACCGGGTCGGCGCCGAGCGTGAGGCCGCCGACGGCGTCGTACGCGAGGTCCTTGGTGAGGTCGCGCAGCACGAGGCCGACCAGTGGGGCGGCCTCACCGTCGAGGGTGATGCGGCGCAGGTCGACGTAGTAGTCGGCCTCCTTCCCCGAGGAGAGCGTGACCCGTCCGTGGACGATCGCCTTCTCCTTGATGATCTCGAGCAGGCGGGCGCGGGCGGCGGCGGTCACGTCCGAGGTCACGAGTCCCCCGCCTTTCGGCGGCGCCGGTGCAGCGATCCGGAGGTCCGACGCACCGCCGTACGGGGCGCTGCTCGCATGAGCGCCACGAGGGCGCGGTACTGCACCCCGGGCACCGAGACGACCCGACCGCGGTTGACGTCCTGGAGGGCCCGACGCACCAGGGTGGGCGCCTCGAGCCACATCGGCTCGGGCAGGGCCGACATGTTGAGTCGGGCCCGGTCGTGGAACTCGGTGTGCACGAAACCGGGGCAGAGCGCGGTGACGGTCACCCCGGTGCCGGACAGCTCGCTGGCCAGGCCCTCGCTGAAGACCGTCACCCACGACTTCGCCGCGGAGTAGGTGCCCATCGCGGCGAAACCGGCGACCGACGACACGTTGACGATGGCACCGTGACCCCGACGACCCATGGCGCTCGCTCCCGCGTGCGACAGGACGAGCACGGCCCGGCACAACACGTCGAGGAGCCGCTCCTCGACCTCGACGTCGTTCTGCAGGAACGAGCGCCCCAGTCCGAAGCCGGCGTTGTTGACCAGCAGGTCGACCGGCCGGGCGTCGTCGTCGAGCCGCTCGGCCACCTTGCCCACGGACGCGCGGTCGGCGAGGTCGGCCACGATGATCTCGGTCTCGACGGCGAAGGTGCGGCGCAGGTCGTCCGAGACGTCCTCGAGACGGGCCCGGTCGCGGGCCACGAGCACGATGTCGTGGCCCTTCTCGGCAAGCTGGCGGGCGAACTCGAGCCCGATGCCGGCGGTCGCGCCGGTGACGAGTGCTGTCGACATGAGCCCACCCTAGGGTCGGACCTGGGTAGGAGCGACATGCAAGGGTTCGTCCAGACGTTCCTCAGCCGCACCCGCCGCCGGCCGTATGGAGACCCGTACGCCTGAAGCTCGGTGGTGACCCACGTCACCCTGACGTGTCATTACCCCGGGTGAGATCGGGGCGGTGACGACGACCACGCCCGGCGGGTCAGGCTGTTGCCCCAAATGTGACCTTTCGGGCCTCCGCAGGACCCCGGAAAGGCGTATCGGGAGCAAGAACGTGTCGTTGCTCCTCGTGGTGGGCCCCCCTGCCTGCTCTTACGGGTCAGCCGGCGTGCTCGCGCAGCCAGTCGATGTCGTCGGTCTGGCCCTGCACCCCGCCGGGGGTCTCGACGACCACGGGAGCCGCCGCCTCTCGCACGACGTGGGCGAGGTCGCCGCCGTCGATGTGACCCGACCCGAGGTTG